>Ga0209415_10003124_pt1 | contig 30814 bp, 19 predicted proteins | sample PeaSoiSIISIP2007_FD_187696 | JGI IMG/M metagenome (GOLD analysis project Ga0209415, IMG submission 187696) | Peat soil microbial communities from Weissenstadt, Germany - SII-SIP-2007 (SPAdes) (version 2) | ecosystem: Environmental > Terrestrial > Soil > Wetlands > Peat | place: Germany... | reverse complement strand
CCCGCCACCGGACGCTGTGCCGTACAGATTCCCCACCGAGTCGAAGATCAGTCCGCCATTGGGAGACGACCCATCCTGGCCGTTGAAGTCGTGCAGCGTTGTCAGTTTCCAACTGCCGCTTGAATTATGCACCGACTCAAACAGGGTGCCAGACTGGTAGGGACCTCCGCCGTTGGTTACGCCGTACAGGTTCCCCTTCGCGTCAAGGGTGAGGCCGCTGAACAGCGCCCCGCTAACATGTTTCAAAACCTTGAACTTGGGTTTGGCCCAAGCGCCGGGCATCAAAACCAGAGTTGCCGCAACCACCACCAAAGCATGCATCAAAGCGAAGGGCCACTGTTTCAATCGCACGGAACACCAGCTTCTTCGAGGAAGCTCGCACAGGGAATGCGAGGCGGGAAATCCTCGTTGGGGCGCAGTATACCATGAACCAGCCAATGAGATTCATTGCCCGATGGTCGAAGATTATGAGGCGTAATAAGGTATCTTTGCGACCGCGCAGCCGGGGTTAATCTCGGCAGTGCCGCGAAGAAGAATTACAACTTGCTAGGTGATGCGGGTCGCTGCGCCGCTGGCGGGCCTCGGCACCGGGAGGACTGAGAAGTTAAGGGGCACCCTCAGTTCGCTGGGGTCAGATTCGTCACCCCGCTCTCTCTTCCAATGCCGCTTTCCGAAAATACTCCAGCGACATGCGCAGACCGGTCGCGAGATCAATCTTCGGCTCCCAGCCTAGTAGGGTTTTAGCTTTAGTAATGTCCGGCCGGCGCTGTTTGGGATCATCCTCGGGCAGAGGCTCGTAGCGGATTTTGCTTTTCGATTCCGTTACCGCCAACACCCGCTTGGCGCATTCGAGGATCGTGAACTCGACCGGGTTTCCAATGTTGACAGGAAAATGCTCTGACGATTTTGCCAGCCGTATGAAACCTTCGATCTCATCGCTGACGTAGCAAAAGCTGCGAGTCTGGCTGCCATCGCCATAGACGGTCAAATCTTCTCCACGCAGCGCCTGCTTCATGAAGTTGGGAACCACACGGCCGTCGTTGAGCTGCATGCGCGGCCCGTAAGTATTGAAAATGCGCGCGATGCGCGTGTCGACTTTATGATAGCGATGGTAGGCCATGGTCAGGGCTTCACTGAAGCGCTTGGCCTCGTCGTAAACCGAACGCGGGCCGATGGGATTCACGTGTCCCCAGTAAGTTTCTTTCTGCGGATGTTCCAGAGGATCGCCGTAGCACTCCGAGGTCGAAGAAATCAGATATTTCGCCCCATACTTTCGAGCCAGATCGAGGGCGTGAAGAGTTCCTTGCGAACCGACTTTGAGCGTCTCAATTCCGTGCTTCATATAATCCACCGGGCTGGCCGGGCAGGCAAAATGGAAAACAAAGTCGACGTGGCCGCAGTCGAAGGGCTGGTTGATATCAATTTCGCGGAATTCGAAGCGGGCATCGTTGCGAAGATGATCGAGGTTGGACAGCCTTCCGGTGAGCAGATTATCCACCACAATTACGGAATAGCCGTCCGCCAGCAATGCGTCGCATAGGTGGGAGCCGAGGAAGCCGGCTCCGCCGGTGACCAGAGCGCGTGCTTTGCTCATGAGTTCTTGAGTTTCTTCGACGGTGTGTCCGCCGCCAGCGGTTCAGGCTCGGGTGTTACCGCTGGGCGTCCGACGCTGTAGTAGGTGAAGCCGTGCGCCGCCATAGTCTCCGGGTGGTACAGATTGCGCCCATCGATCACGATCGGGTATTTCATTTGTTTGTAGAGGCGGTTCAAATCCAGGGTGGCAAATTCTTCCCATTCGGTAAGGATCAGAAGCGCGTCGGCGCCACGAGCCGCTTCGTAGGCATCGCTGGCGAATTCCACATTGGATTTCAATATCTCCTGTGCTCGCTGCTGCGCGGCCGGGTCGTAAGCGGCAATTTGGCAACCCTCCTGCAGCAAGGTCTCGACCAGCAGAATGGCGGGTGATTCGCGGATGTCGTCGGTTCCACCTTTGAAAGCCAGGCCCAGCACGGCCAGACGCTTACCCCGCAAGGTCCAAAGCGCGCTGCGCACTTTCTGCAGAAATCGCCGCCGCTGCTCCTCATTGATGCGCATCACTTCATCGAGCAAACGAAACTCGTAGCCGCAGTCCCGCGCCACGGCGCGGAAAGCTTTGAGGTCCTTGGGGAAGCAGGAGCCGCCGTAGCCGATTCCAGGACTCAAAAAGCGCGGCCCGATCCGGCTGTCGCTGCCGATTCCCTGACACACTTGCTGCACATTGGCTCCCACCGACTCGCAAACCGAGGCCACGGCGTTGATGAACGAAATCTTCATAGCGAGGAAAGCATTTGAGGCATGCTTGATCAACTCGGCGCTTTTGGCGCTGGTCACAATGATCGGCGGGGGGACGTGCCCACGGTCGGATTGCGCAATCGCGTCCGGGCGAAGGTAGTAACTGCCGCTGGTCAACGGAGCATAGATCTCACGCAGCACCGCCGCGCATCGCTCATTGTCGGCGCCGACCACGATGCGGTCAGGATACAAAAAGTCCACGACCGCAGTTCCCTCCCGCAGAAATTCAGGATTGGAGGCCACATCAAACGAATCCGGGGGCGCCGCATTGCGCAGGACGATTTTGCGGACCCAGTCACTGGTGTACACCGGCACCGTGCTCTTTTCCACGATCACTTTGTAGCCGTTGATTGCGCCCGATATGCTTCGCGCTACGGACTCGACATAGGACAGGTCCGCTTCGCCTTGTTCGGTGGGAGGCGTGCCGACGGCGATGAAGATGGCGGCACTTGCCCGCACGGCCTCCTGCAGATCGTCGGAAAATGTTAGGCGATGTCCACGGTGGCGCTCCAGCAGTTCGGGAAGGAATTCCTCGTGAATCGGAACCTGGCCGTTCTTCAGTGCGGCCAGTTTCTGCTGATCGTTGTCCACCAGGATGACATCGTGGCCCATGTCCGCGAAGCATGCCCCGGCCACCAGACCCACATAGCCTGATCCCACCACCGCGATGTGCATCGAACCGCCCCCTCCGGCCAGCCCAACAAAGGCTTTCGGTTTCGGAATCTCTACTTTATCAGTTTTTTGTTTCCAGCCAGACGAGGGATGGCTTTAATTCGACCGGCAGGATGCAAAACGGGACTCGTCGCGCCCCGCTGTTTTCCGGGCTACGCCCCGCGCAGAAAACTCTTTCCCTTCCTCTCCGACCCCAGCGCCAGCACGGTGATCAGCAGCGCAATGTTGGCGATCTCAAAACCAGCGAGGGCCCAGCTATATCCAAGTTTGTCGCGCAGTGCGAATTCAATACTGTTGGTCCCGGCGGCAAACAGAATGCCCAGTTGATAGGCGAGGCCGGGCACCAGGCTTCGCGCCTCATCGGGAGAAAGTTCGTTGAGATGAGCCGGAATGACTCCCCAGGCGCCTTGTACGCCGGCTTGCATCAAGAATGCACCGAGCGCAAGCATGGCCAGTGATACGCTGAACGCCCAGACCGGGATCACCGCCAGGGAAAGGACCAGCGCTGCAATCATGCTGAAGCGGCGGCCTGCTCCTTGCGAGAGGTGACCAAACACGATGGCACCGATGATCGCCCCGACGTTATACAGGATCGCGACATACGAAGTGATGGCCGGAGTCAATCCGCGCGCTGACTTCAGAAAATCCGGATACAGATCCTGCGTGCCATGCGAGAGGAACAACATGAGCGTCATCAACAGCACGAGATAAGAAAAGATCTTCCAGTGGCCGCTCGCCGTGCGCAGAATAGCTCCCACAGTTGGCGCGCGATGCTGTTTCCAGGCTTCTGACTCCCGCACTTTCGACAAGACATAGAAAGTCACTACCGCCGGCACACCGCCGATCCAGAACATCGCGCGCCATCCCCAAGCCGGGAGCACAAAGCGTGCCGCCACTGCCGCCAGCAGATACCCGATCGAGTAGCCGCTCTGCAGGATTCCGGAGAGTATGCCGCGCCACTTTTCGGGAGCGCTTTCCATGGCCAGAGACGCGCCCACTCCCCACTCGCCTCCCATGCCAATGCCGAAGATCGCGCGCAGCACGAGGAATGTTGTGTAATTCGGCGCAAAGCCACACAACAATTCCATGAGCGAGAAGAACACGACGTTCGCCATCAGAGGCGTGCGGCGTCCGTAGCGGTCGGCGAGCAGGCCAAACAGGAAGGCCCCTATCGGCCGCATCACCAGCGTGGCAAACAGCGTGGCCACAATTTTGCTTTTGTTCACGTGGAACTGGACTGCCAATGTGTCGATCAGAAATACCAGCACAAAGAAGTCGAAGGCATCGAGTGTCCAGCCGAGATAGCTGGCGCCAACCGCCATCCATTGCTGGGAGCGGATAGATGATGTTCCGGCCGCTTGGTGATTGAAGGTCATTCGAAGTGCCTGAAAGAGATAAGACCACGAGTAGTCTGACAGCGCAATCTCACGGAGTTGACTCGGCAGCATGTCACGGGTGCACTGTGACATAGATCACATCGGTCATGTCAGGTTCTCGCTTGTTTCCTGGAAGGATTGCAGTAAAATTCTGCTGTCCAGATTCTCAGAAAATTAGCGACGGTCTCGCGCCGGCTTGTGGAAAGCCGTTTTCGGTACTTCTGCCCGGACGGCTAGCGGCATGACGAGACCTGGGACTTCAAGCTTTTTGGAGGAACTTTATGAAATCAAGCAAGGTTCTCTTCCTTTCCTTCTTTCTTATGGTCGCAAGCGGTGTGTTGCTGCTGCAAAGCCAGGGGCAAACCTCATCCGTAATGCCGATCGGCAAGCCGCTGCAGATCAAGGCGCCGCTGGGGCTTCCACCTGTCCCCATCCCGGCGGACAATCCGCCCACGGCTGAAACCATCGCCTTGGGCCGGCGGCTTTACTACGATACCTCTCTCTCTCTCGACAAGACTGTTTCTTGTTCCAGTTGCCACGATCCACGCTTCGGCTTTGCCGATCCCAAGCCCGTGTCTGAAGGCGTAGGGAAGAAGACTGGAACACGCAACTCTCCTCCAGTAGTTAACGCGGCATACTTCAACGTGCAATTCTGGGATGGGCGTGCGCCCAGCCTGGAAAAGCAAGCCGAAGGACCGGTGCAGAATCCGGTGGAGATGGCGTTCACGTTAAGCGGAGTCGAGCAGAGGCTCAATGCGGATTCGAGTTATCGCGAGGAATTTGCCAAAGCCTGGGGTCCGGGGCCCATCACCTACGAAATGGCGGAGAAGAGCATCGCTTCGTTCGAGCGCACCGTGATTAGCGGCAACTCGCCCTTCGACCGCTGGAAATATGGCCATGACGAAAGGGCGGTGGACGCATCGGTGAAGCGAGGCTTCATCGTTTTCACTTCCAAGACCAGGGGCAACTGTGCCGTCTGCCACGTGGTCGGGGACAAATACGCCCTGTTTACCGACAACAAGTTTCATAACGTCGGCATCGGCGTGGACTTGGGAAACATCACCGATCCCGGTCTGTTCGCGGTGACCCATGTGGAAGCCGATCGCGGCAAATTCAAAACTCCCTCGCTGCGCAATATTGCGCTGACCGCCCCCTACATGAGCGATGGCAGCCTCAAAGATCTGAAGCAAGTCGTGGATTTCTATATCGGGGCAGGGAACTCCAATCCCAACCTGGACAAAGAAATTCACGCTCTGGATTTTCTGACCGGGCAGGAGCGCAGCGACCTGGAGGCCTTCCTGAACTCGCTGACGGGAGAAATGCCGCCCGACATCGGGCCACCGGATGCCCCGAAGGAGCAGGCAAAGAAGTAGCGGAACGCGAACCCATCCCGTGGTCGGGTGTGCTGCCGCAGGGGAGTCAGTAGGTTGCTTTAAACCCGGAGAAACTGACGGGTGCCTGAGACTGCAACTGGAACACCACTCCGCTGTCTTTAGCGCCGCCCTCGTCTGTCGTACCATACAGATTGCCTGCAGCGTCCTGAACGAGGCCTGCCAGAGGCCAGACTCCGTCCGCGCAGGCTGACGCGACGCAAAAGCTGTATAGGACGGTTTCGTTCCCGGCGGTATCGACCTTGAACACCGTACCGCCGCCGGTAGTGCCGCCGTATTGTGTGGTGCCATACAGATTGCCAGCCGCGTCCTGGATAAGTCCCGCAACCGGCCACAAACCGTCCGTGCAGTTCGAAACCGAGCAAAAGGCGTACAGAGTGGTCTCGTTGCCAGTGCTGTCCAGCTTGAAGGCCGTACCGCAGCCACCGCCGTAACAGCTCTGGCTGTTGCCGGCGCCTCCTAACCAGGTCGTACCATACAGATTGCCCGCTGCATCCTGGATGAGACTCGCCACAGGCCAGACGCCGTCCCTGCATTTCGAAACGGAGCAGAAGCTGTACAGAACAGTTTCGTTGCCAGCGGTGTCCAGCTTGAACACTGTACCGCAGCCTAGGTAGTAGCAATCAGTGTTGTTGTTAGCGCCCCCGAATTCTGTCGTACCATAAAAGTTGCCGGCAGCGTCCTGAATGAGGCCTGCCGCAGGATTGGCTCCGTCCCTGCAGTTCGAAACGGAGCAGAAGCTATACAGAACAGTTTCGTTGCCAGCGGTGTCCACTTTGAATACGGTACCATCTGCGCTAGCGCCGCCGCCTTGTGTTACTCCATAGAGATTGCCGGCAACGTCCTGAATGAGGCCCGCTGAGGGACTGGCTCCGTCCGTGCAGTTCGAAACAGAGCAGAAGCTGTACAGAACGGTCTCGTTGCCAGCGCTGTCCAGCTTGAACACCGTTCCACTCCCGCTGGCACCGCCGAAGAGCGTCGTACCATAAAAACTGCCGGAAACGTCCTGGATGAGGCCCGCGGCGGGGTTGGCTCCGTCCGCGCAGTTCGAAGCAGAGCAAAAGCTGTACAGGACGGTCTCATTGCCAGCGGTGTCCACCTCGAACACTGTACCGCAGCCAACGTGAGAGGACGCGCAGTTGCTGCCGGCGTTGGCGCCGCCTGCGTAGGTCGTACCATAAAAGTTGCCCGCTGCATCCTGGATGAGACCGGCCCGAGGATTGGCTCCGTCGGTGCAGCCCTGAGCGGAGCAGAAGTTGTGGAGGGCCTGCAGACTGTAGGGCAGATTGTAATACGAACCCACCAGAAGCTTCTTATCGTTAATGCCGCGAGGCTGGGTTAAGGCAGGTCCCGCGGGGTCGTCGAAGTTGTAGAAGACTCCTCGGGATGTGCGCAATGCTCCATGCGAAGATTTGCCGGTAGTGTTCCAGTCCCAATCAAAAACGATGTCGCCCGCGCTGTCGATACCCCAGGGGACGCTGTCGACCGCGCCAGGCACGTTGATGGTCGTGTATTGGCCCCCAGAATACAAAGCACCCTCGACATTGCCGGAGGAGTCGAACCAATAGAGAGTGATCGCGCCTGCGTTGTTGATCCCGAGGGCTGCGCTGTTTGTACCATTTGGATCGTCCAGCGTCTGGTACTGCGTGCCATCCCAGTAATATCCATGTCCGTTCCCTTGACTGTCGACGTACTCACCAACAACATGGCTCCTATCGTTGACTCCGAAAGCTGCAGATGTGGTTGAGCCACTGGGGACGAGGTTGACAAAGGTAGCGTTCTGGTAGAGGAACCCTTGTCGAGTGCTCAGGTCGCTGGAAAAGTACGTTCCCACAATGTACTTACCCTTCGGACTAATGCCTTCCAAAATAGTATTCGCGCCATTCGGGTCATCCACGGTGGTTACCTTGCCACTCGCGCTGCGGATGAAACCATGGTAGACGGCATTGCTGTCCACGTAAGTTCCCACCATAACGCCAGCCTTGGAGACACCGAAAATGGATGTGTCTGGTTCGCTGGGAACACTGATAGTCGTGAACTTGAACTTGAGTTGATGTTTCGCCTCGCCGGTGATTGCGACCCCTGTCAGAATTAGAATTCCAACTGTGATCCGGAGACCCGGAAAGCAGCGCCATTTCCGCATCGATTTCTTCCTTAGTTTTCTGGATCGTGTCGCGCCCCTGTTCCGTCACCCGCCCAGAAAGTCGGGGAAAGAGCAGGACGATTCCTTGCTCCAAAAAAGCGGGGAGTATCTTACACCGATCCGGTCTGTTCCCGACAGTGTGAAAGATTCTTCATCTGGAGTGCCCGACGGTCTTGATCCACCTTTTTGCACCGCGAAGACTGCCGATATCCGACGTTCTTGCAACATCCACCCCGGCACCGCGGTTTGGCTGCGGGCTGGGACACCGGGCCTCCATCCGGCTCGCAAACAGTTGCAAGGGCCTTCAGACGGGCATTGGATGGGCATTTGGTGCCGTTTGGTGTTGACAAGTCGCAGTTTTCGCGGGAAACTCCGCTCTACCACGTATTGACGTGTGCCAACTTGTTGGTTTGGGCCTTGAAGCGGAAAATGGCTTGAATGGCAGCACAAGTCCGCACTCCCAGTGGTGGGGCAACCAGATGGCTCAGAGTCCAATATCGCGGCCCAGTGCTTCCGACCCGCCCGAGCCGTCTGCGGTTCAGCCTGGTTTGGAAGAAGGACAAGAAGCCGGGGTATTTCTTTCGTATTTGGCGGCGACACTGTCTAGCCACGGCGGAGGCGCCTTATCCGCCGATCTGGCACTCGATCTGGTACTGAATGAGATTGTCGAGCAGACCCGGTTGGCGACCAATGCCACCGGATCTGCAATTGCGCTCGCGCGAGAAGGCGAAATTATCTGCCGGGCCACCACCGGCACAAATGCGCCTGATCTCGGGGTTCGCTTGGACGCGCATTCCGGTCTATCAGGGGCCTGCGTTCGCACCAGGAAATGGCAGCGGTGTGACGATACCGAGGCCGATTCGCGTGTGGATGCCGCTCTATGTCGCCGGCTAGGCGTGCGTTCCATCCTGGTTTTTCCGGTGCTGAAGGGAGAAGAACTGCTGGGGGTGGTTGAGATCTTTTCGTCGCGCCCCAAGGCCTTCAGCGACCGGGACAGTCAGACCCTGCAGGCCCTCTCCCGCAACATTGTCGACAATATTGAGCGGGCTGCGGAAGTCCTGGCTGTACCAACTCCTGCGAAGCCATCTCCATCCCCCGAGCAGAGTCCTAAACCTCCGCATTCCGAACGTCCTGGGCCTGTTGTCAACCCCTCCCCAGACATCAGTCCGTCGCCCGCAAAGGAAGATTCCAAGTCGCAACCAGCAGGCGAAGATTTCAAGACGCAACGCCCAGACTATGGCACTGCGGTTCTGACTGTAATCGTGATCGCAGTGGCTTTACTTCTGGGGTGGATGGTTGGCCGCACCGGACGGCAACGAACGATAGGAGCAGTCAAGGCCAACCCGGCTGTGAGTTCTGTTCCGCCGGTATCCCCAGCCCCGCAGGCCCAACCTACGATCTTGACGGCCACAACGGCCCCCGTCTCACCCGAGCCGGGAGATTCCCAACCGCCGGCGACCGCTTCCAAGAAGAGCGAAAGAGAGCGGACCCCGTCAGACGGATTGGTTGTCTATGAGAAAGGAAAGGTCGTTTTTCGGGTACCGCCGTCGCCGTTACCAACCCAGTCAGCCAACGCTGAAGCAAGTGAAACATCCGCCCAGCCTCAGGGCCAGGGATCAAGTGAAAACACTGCTAATCGCCCGCAGTTGGTTTCTCCGGAAGTTGCCAACGAATATCTCACGCTTCGAGTGGAACCGGAATACCCCGAGCAGGCGAGGGAACAGCACATTCAGGGACCGGTGATTCTCGAGGTGCTGGTCGGCAAGGACGGAGCCGTCCAGAAACTCAAGTCCGTCAGCGGCGATCCCCAACTTGCAGCGGCGGCCACGGATGCGGTCCGGCAGTGGCGCTTCAAACCTTACTACCGCAAGGGACGGGCCGAAGAATTCCAGACTCGGGTCACAGTCAGTTTCAGGCTGCCGTAAGGTCGCCAAGAGTCGGCAGTAGTGCAGCTTCATTGTCATTCCCGGGCAAGCCGCGCGAACCGGGGTCCGCAGCACGCCCGGTTTTGGCGTGATGAGGCGGTCGGGTCGTGTTCTTTGCGACCCAACAATCGCGCGTTGGGCTCGCCTCCCTGCCAATCTGCGCCACTTGCCAGAAATCTTTCCCAGGGAAGAGCCGCGAGCTTCTCTACCCCAGTTCTTCCTCCCCTAGATGGCCAGGCTGCGGCTCGGACACTGAGTCGGCTGCCTTCGCGGTAGAGCGCGGGCCGTTGCCGCGGTTGAGCGCGTACACCGCCAGCTCAACTCGGGTGGAGACTCCCAGCTTCTCAAAAACTCGGAACAGATAATTCTTGACGGTGTGTTCGCTCAGATCTAACCGTCGCGAAATCTCGCGGTTGCTGCATCCTTCCGCGACCAGGCGGGCGATTTCCTCCTCCCGCTCGCTGAGCTGATAGGAGCTGGCCCGGCTGTTGCCTTCAATGGGCAGGGGCTTGGCCAGCGCCTCCAGCACAAACTGAAGTTCGACGGAGCCGGCCCACACCTGGCCTTCGTGCACACAGAGGATACACTTGCACAAGGTCTCGAAAGATTCCGTTCGGCAGAAAACGCCGCTGGCCCCAGACCGGAACGCTTGCACCACCAGGTTGCGCTCCGGCGTGTCCAGCAGGACCACGATATTTGCTTCGGGATGAGGCCGGCGAATCTCGCGCACCACACGCAAGCTGTCGGGAGCGTCCTGCGAGGCTCTGGTTCCGATCAGAATTACATCAAATTGGGCCCTGTCTAATAACTGGAGAGCCTCCCCAAGATTTGGGGCCGGTACCGCGTGGTAGCGCCGGCTGCGCGACAATGCCTCCGCCAGCAGTTGGCAGCTCATGGCAACCGGGTCAGCCACCAGAACTTTAATCCTGGGATCCGAGTTTTGCAGCGAAGCCAAGCGATTTAGACGGAAAACACGGGGAAAAGCCTGCGAATTCTACGTTGAATCCCCGGCACGGACAAGAGTCCTCGGTCTCCTGTGCGCCTCTGCTCCCGTTCGTCAGGATGATATTGGCGGACGGCCATGATTCCCGTAAACTTACAAGGGGCGTTTCCAAATCGGTTTGGCCTGAGGACCGTCGCGTGGCAGAGACCGAAGACTCTATGACTTTGTGCTCTTGTTCCGGTTCGAGTTTGTCGGGCAGAGTGTAAAGGAGAGGATTTCAGCCGAGTGTCTTCGGAAACCCTGCCGAGGAACTGCTTCCAGCAATGATGTGACCTCCTCAACTCATATCACAAGGATTGGTTGGTGAACTGGTTGGCGTGAGATGGTATTCTCTTCACGCGAACCACGGTAGGAGAGCGGGATGTATCTGAAGTTTTTTGGATTGCGTGAACAGCCCTTCGGTGTAACCCCAGACCCGCGCTTTCTTTACCTCAGCGCAGCCCATCGGGAAGCGCTGGCCTCGTTGTATTACGGCATCGAGGCGAACCGGGGCTTTCTTGGCCTGATCGCAAGACCAGGCATGGGGAAGACCACCATCCTGTTTCACCTGCTGGAGAAATTCCGCAGCTCCGCCCGCACCGCATTTGTTTTTCAGACTCAGTGCACTTCGCGAGAATTCTTGCGGTTTCTGCTGGGAGAATTGGGTTACGAAGACGACGGCCACGACTTCGTACGCATGCACGAGGAGTTCAACAAGCGTCTTCTGCAGGAAGCCCGCGCCGGCAATCGACTGATCGTAGTCATTGATGAGGCGCAGAATCTCGATGCCTCGGTGCTGGAGACGGTGCGCCTGCTTTCGGATTTTGAGACGCCCCGTGCCAAGCTGATGCACATCATCCTCGCTGGACAACCGGAGTTGGCCGACAAGCTGGCTAGCCCCGGTTTGGCTCAGTTGCGCCAGCGAGTCTCGATCGTCAATGGTCTCGAACCGCTGTCCTCCTGGGAAGTCAAGAATTACGTCGAGCACCGTTTGCGCATTGCCGGCTACGAAGGCGAGCCGCTGTTTACCGCCGAGGCGTACGAGGAAATTGCGAAATTCACCGAGGGCATTCCCAGGAACATCAATAACTTTTGCTTTAACGCGCTTTCGCTGGCCTGCGCATTGCGAAAGAAGATGGTAGACAACGACGTGGTCAAGGAAGTTATGGCGGACCTGGACATTTCCAAACTCACGTCTGGGGCTCAGTCCGACAGCGCGGAGGCCGAGGAGCCCTATCTGCGTGCGCAGAGCGTCTCCAACGTTCACCCCATTCGGAGCGCTCACCCAGAGAGCTTGAGTCCGGCCGAGGCTGCGGCCTACATGCAGCAAGTCGCGCTGAAGCTGAAGAATTGGCAGGAATCGCTGGACAAAACCCCTGGCGGGGTTCGCCGCCGCCCCAGCCACCACCGCGGTGATCGGGAGGGCTCGTAGCGGTTGCTGCCCCGCGGGGTGGCCCGCGCCCCTTCCTTATTGTGAGATTACGCCCGCACGAGCGGTCCCGGATCCGGAGGAGTCCAGCCTGGGGCAGCATCCTGCAGGCTTTTCATCATGAACTCCCATCGCTTTCCCATGTCCTGGCTCCTTAGGTCACGGGATATCTTGAGACCGCACGATTTTATCCAACCCACTACTTCGTCAGGCCGCTGCGTCATTGAGAGATAGAACGCAAGCACCTCGCGCCACCAGTCCTCTCCTCGCAAAAACCTTCTCAGCACCAGTTTCTGCCGCTCTCCGCTTGGGTCCGTCGTTAGGTCTTTCGCAGCGAGGTACTCCTGAAAGGACAAATGTGCAAATCCAACTCCTCCAGCCAAACGAACCAGCAGCCCGTCCTCCAGCAACTCTGCGAGTAGGTTCCTCCAGTCGTCGTAGACCGCCGGAAGGGACTCTTTGATGACTGAACGGATGTCTGATTCTTCAGCTCCTCGCCGTTCATTAATGTGTAAGTGGCCGGCGAGGCGGGTGAGGATACTGAGTTTGGCGTTTGAACCAAACTTCGTATCACGTCTTACATTCTTTGCCACGTCCCAACCGCCGCACATGAGGTCAACGAAGATGTCATACAGACTTACTTTATTCTCCGGCAAGGATTGCATTCTCCTAAATACCGCCACAATAAGCGTGGCCAGAAGTGGGACACGCATCAGGGGCAAAAGCGTCCGCGACTTGTCGAGTTCTGCGTTGAACTTTTGTAATTCCTCGGGGTCATCGCCAAGCCAGTTTGTAATGAACTCCTTGACCTGGGCGTCGGTCAGTTCCGCGAGGTTGACTCGGGCCAGCCATCCAAGCCAGTGGCCAGTAACGTAGTCACGTCCTGTAACTATGACCTGAGCCGTCGGAATTTCCGTTGGTATCAGCGATGCAAGTTCCATCAGTTTCCGTTGCTGGTCGAGGGTGGAGACCTCGTCCAGACCGTCAAGGTAGAAACGGACCGGACGTGACTGATCTTTAGCGGACTGGACCAGACGTCTAACGTCATCAGAACGCAAGAAGACTTCTTCGATGCCTGTTACCGAAATTGTGGCCAGCTGATGGAGGGGAACATAAACTGGAATGACCTCCGAGGTCGATTCCGAGAGTAACTTCACGTCGTTCAGGAAATTCCATTTGCAAAACGAAGTCTTGCCATAGCCAGCGGGGCCCGCCACAAGGAGAGCCACCTTGGTTTTGTCCAGCAGATCTTCTGGCATGAACTGGTCACGCGCAGCCCATGTTGCTCGAAACGCCGCCGGAGCGAGTTGGACTATCTGGTTCGTCGCGCAGTAGCTGAGGTGCGCGGGCGAACCGAGCCTTTCGATGATATTTGTGCACCCTTTGGCAAACTTGTTTGCTTCGTCCAGACGCTCCCCCAACGCAGTAAGCGCCGTCTGAGCGCGATCGATTAGCGCTTTCATGGGCTGCGGGTCGATCTGGAGGGGAAGTTGTACCGAATGCCTTGCTGGAACGCGGTCGCCGCGGCGCTGACGTTCGGAGCGAAAACGCTCGTACTCTGCCCGCCAGCTTGCGCGAAGAGACTCCGCCAGACTCAAAAGTTCTGCTGAGGTCGGCTCCGCGTCCTGACCCTGTGCCTTGTCCCATGCTTCAGGGTGGCGCAGCAGGCTAGCCACCGAGGTTAGTTGCTGAGCGAAGTCGGCAATGGTTTCTTCGGAACTCGATAGCTGCAAGGCCGGAGGCTGAATACGAGCGGTGAGCTGAAACTCCTGCAGCGACTTGCGGAATCGCTGGCGGACGTAAACTTTGGCCAGCCCCTTGCCACCGGCTGATAGGATCTGGTGCTGGGTCATCAGGAATGTGATGGGGTCGGTATCGTCAAATGTCCGCTGTAGCCTCGCAATATAAGAACCGAGCAAGGTTGTTTCAAACGCGACAAACTCGGGCCAGTGTCTGGCAAACTTTTCGAGAAGCGGCCGACCGCATAAGAATGTTACTTGTCCTGATCTTCCGCGCATCTTCCCTTGTACGGACCGCATCGTGGTCTGGGGACATTCGTAGGGGCTGATAACGTATACGCGAGCAACGTTCTCTTCTTCCGCTGAAGAATTGATATACGGAGTATCGGGCGCCTGTTCGGACTGAACCAGAACGTTGCGCCCACTTGTATTTCCATCAGCGGCGCCGCTTATCTTTTCGTTCTTTACAACGCACGCATTCAATATCCAGTCGCCCATGGCGTCCCGCGAATAGAAAATGATGTCCTTTCCATACTCCTGACTACCGTGCGTAATCCTGGTGCCCTGAATCCCAGGCATTTTGGAAAAGAGTGTCGCAAGGCGCTCACGGAGATCAGCTTCGGAAGAGAACGACTTCGTGAAATGTTCCAATTCGGACGCCATGATATTTCCATAATCATCGCCAACGTAAACTCTGAATGCAATCGGGAAACGTTGCGTATGGCGCGAGGCCTGGTGCTCCAGGTTCACGGCCTGCTTTTGGGCGCTAACCTGGGCGTCGCCACCTTTGTCAAGTCTACTTTCGTAGGTATCACAACTTGCCGCAAAACGCCCATCGCGTCCCATTAACCTCCGTAGAATCAGCAGTTCCCGTCTTGGGATGTTCCACGTGGAACACTCCACGCATTCGATTCAGTGTTGCAGGTGGGAACACCGTCGGCGGGGTCGGGGACAGGCAGCCCAACCTTTTCGCGCCAGGCGTGAAGGGTGGAACTCTGCTGATGCGGCGCGAAGCTGCTAGCTTTGGCCGATGGGTGCGGAGAATCGGCTCACGATTTCAGGCGTTCCCACGACCTTGGCTGGTCCGGGCAGAGGCAGCTTCCTCCGATCGCGGGCTTCCGCGGCATCGCCTCCATTGCCTAAGCTGTACGCGTACAGCACCACTTCGACGCGCTTGGAAACTCCCAGCTTGTCAAAAATGCGGAACAAATAATTCTTCACCGTGTGCTCGGTCAGGCCGAGTCGCTGCGCGATCTCGCGGTTCGACAATCCTTCCGCCACACAGCGCACCACTTCCTGTTCCCGCCGGGAAAGCAAAACCGTTCCGCGGGCATCGATCGCCCGCAACGGAAGGGCTTCACCGAGCGCTTCCAACAAGTAGCGCAGCTCTCCGCTGTTGGCCCAGATCTGGCCCTGGCTGACGCAATGGATGCACTTGGCCAACGACTTCAAGGATTCGCTGCGGCAGAAAACACCGCGCGCTCCCGCCCGGAACGCTTCTACGACCTGGCTCCGCTCAGACGCGTCCAGCAGCAATACCACACGGATCTCAGGATGCAATGCGCGCAGTTCGCGCGCCACCTCAAAGCCCTTCTGGCGATCGTCCTCAAGTTCGGCGCTGATCACCACCACCTCGGGCCTTTCCCGGTCCACGGTGGCCAGGATTTCTCGCGCGTCCGACATGGGATCCAACACCTGAAAACGCTTGTCGCGTTCCAGTGCGGCGGCGAGCAGTTGACTGTTCATTCTGGTGCTGTCGGCGGCCAGCACTCGGATCACTTCAGAAACTTCGGGTAAGGCGATAGCGTGAGCCATAAGTAGAGCCTGGGTGTTTGGCGGCAGAGAGCGCCCCAAACGGTTCATCAATTGGCCTGACCTGGAAGGGTTAGGGTCCTTCCCACCTGGTTGGCTGTTGGTGCTTAAAACCTGTGAACAGCGGCGAGATCAGCTACTAACGTTCGGAGGAGAATGCCCACCACTGCCAGCCGCCACCCCTGGGCGACTGTTCCCGAGACTTTAGTCTCATACTTGGACAGTGTAAATGGCACTTTAGTGCCAGAAAAGAGAAATCTCACTACTGAACCGTACACCTTAACATCTTATGTACAACTCACTGATTCAATGAAGGATGAGTATCGATAATGAAAAATCGCTGCATGGGTGGACCCTGCTTTTTCCTCGCGAATCGGACTGTTAACCTTTCCGATGCCGGCCACAGAACCGGCGAAAAACTTCGAGCGTGCGCCCTCATCCTCGGGGCGGCTGCAATCCGAAGCCTTCCTGCGCCATCCGAACAATCTCACGCCCGATGGGAAGTGACGCGGTCGCTGCCGGCGAGGGAACGTTCCACACCTGCAGCATGTTCTGCGAACACACAAATTGAAAATCATCCACCAGCGTTCCGTCGCGACGCAGCGCCTGCGCCCGCACTCCGGAGCCGTCCGGAACCAAGTCGGAACTGCGAACTTCCGGCAACAGATTTTGCAACGCCCGGACCAACGCCGCCTTGCTGAACGACCGGTAAAATTCTCCTGCCCCGCTGCGCCAGTATTTCGCCGCCATGCGCCAGAACCCGGGATAGGCAAAGGTGCTGGCCATGTCCCGCAGGCTGAAGTCCGTCCGCACATAGCCTTCCCGCTTGAACGCCAGCACTGCATTCGGTCCAACGTCTACGCCGCCGTGAATCCGGCGCGTGAAATGTACGCCGAGAAAAGGAAAACGCGGATCCGGTACGGGATAAATCAGCGCGCGCACCAGCGGCGCGGCCTCCGGCGTCAGATCGTAATATTCGCCGCGGAAAGGCACGATCCGAACTTCGGGCTTCTCGCCGGCCATGCGGCTGATGCGGTCACTGTGCAGTCCCGTGCAATTGATCACGTATCGAGTGCCGAAGTTTCCTTGGGTAGTTTCGACTGCGATTTCTCCACCTTGCCGCACAATCCCTGTGACCTTGGTCCGGGTCTTCACGGTTCCACCCTGCGCCACAATCAATTCCGCGTACTTTTCACAGACGGCCGCATAGTCAGTGATGCCCGTGCCCGGCACGTGCAGCCAACGCACGCCGCTGCAGTGAGGTTCGATCTCGAGGGCCTGCCCTCGGGCGAGTAACTTCAAGCCCGCGATCCCGTTGGCTTGGCCACGCTCCAACAGCGATTGCAGGCGCGGAATTTCATCGTCCGTGGTTGCGACGATGAGCTTGCCGCAGATCTGGTAGGGAATGGCGTGCTCCCGGCAGAACTCGACCATCGCGCTGGCGCCCTCGACGCACAGCTTTGCCTTGAGCGAGCCGGGCTTGTAGTAAATTCCGGAGTGAATCACGCCGCTGTTGTGCCCGCTCTGATGGCGCGCCACCCGGTCTTCCTTTTCGACCAGCAACAATCGCAGTTGGGGAAACAAACGGGAAGCGTGCAGGGCGGTAGAAAGGCCCACGATTCCGCCGCCCATCACAACGATATCAAAGCTCTGATCTGGCATTGAATGGATGTGCGGCAATCCCAGGGCTCGCCGCCCGAGAACTCACCATGTAGGATTAGATATGGAAACGCCCAGGCCACGCAAGAGTGCAACAGAAGAAAGCGGCTATGCGCAGTCTTCAGCGGGCGGAGACGGCGCCGTGCTCCTTCAATTCACCGTCAGCGTCACCGGCGTCGTGCGGGCGAGCGTGCCGGAGACTGCTTTCACCATTACTGTGTACGTTCCTGGATTTGTACCTGGCTGTCCCGAGTTCCCGCTTGTGCTGCTGCTACCACTGCCACCACCGCAAGCAATCAGCAGCCCCAGGAGCACAGCGCCGACCGCCAGCGTCGCCAGAATTTGATTGCGATTGCGCCGCGGCTGCCTGCGCCTCGGCCAGCGCGAAAGCAGCAGCCCTGGCAACAGCAGCCCCAGTCTGTAAAGGTCCGATCTTCGCGCACCTACCGGCCTCAAGGAGGAAAGGACCGGCGCCGTGGTGCTAATCGTGAGTTCTACCTTGGTATCTCCGCTACCCGCATTGACCTGCGCAGGGCTGAAGGAGCAGGCGCTCTCGAGCGGCAATCCGAAGCAGGAGAGAGCCACCGAATTGGGAAAATTGCCGCCCAAGGGCATCACGTCGAGATCGTAAATCGCCGCCTGCCCGGCCGGGATCGACTGTACTCCAGACTCGTTGGTGATCTGGAAATCGAAAGTCGTGGTGAACTTCACAGGAACCGTGTGCCCGATGCCCGATGGATCGGTGCCCTTGCCTGCGATATTGAATCCATAAACCTGATCAACTTTGCTTTTCACCGTGACGGTAAAAGGCGCTCCAGTTCCCGTGGGCGTGAGCTGCGTCGGATTTGCGACGCACGTCGGAGGCGCACCCGACCCGCAACTCAGATTCACCACGCTGTTGTAGCCGTTCTGAGCGGTCAACGTGCCATTGAACACACACAATCCCGTCACCGACGCAATGGCTGTCGCCGAGTCCGTGCAGCTACACTGCGCCGATTTCGAACACGTCGCGGCCAGCCCGTAGTCCGCGAAATTCGTTATGGTCAAAGAAAGCGGCGGTGGAGGCGGCTGCCTGTTAGGACCGCCGGCGGTTGCGCCGTTAATGGTTATAGGAAATGTGCCAGTCGGAGTGCCCGGCATGGTTCCAATCGTCAGGATAACTTTTACCGGCTTGCCCGCAGTCGGATTGACCGAGCTCGAAGGCTCGAAGTTACACGCGGCTTCGGCTGGCAGGCCGATGCAAGAGAGATCCACTGCCGCGTTAAACGATCCTGCCGCCGTGACTTGAAATTGCACCGGCCCAGAGGTGTTGGGAATGTTCACGCTAATGCTCGAAGTAGAAAGCTGGGTCAAGGCGAAATCGACCACATGCAAGGTGAGGGGGAACTCATACTCCAGTTGGTTCACGTCGATGCCATCGACTGCGAAACTATAGTCGCGATCCGCGCCGCTGGCGGTCAAAGTGAAGTCCGCCACCGAGTTTTGCGCTGAGAGCGTGACAGGGTTGGGTGAGAAGGACCAAGTAGATGGCGGGCTAGTTCCACCGCAGCTCAGCGTGACGCTGCCCTGATAGCCGTTCAGGGCGATCGCTTCACCACTGAAAACGGCTGGCTGGCTTCCGAACACGGTCATGGTGTTGGGTGTCACGGTCAGCACGTAGTACGGCGTCGTGACTATGGGAAACTGCCATACGCCGCGACCGTACGTGGACGCCCGCAGAAGCTGATCCCTGCCGTCGTTGTACATGGCGAGAGCGGTCACTGCAACATTTGGCAGATAGCCTCCCGTTGTTCCGACCTCTGTCCAACTGGGGCTGGCCGTACTGCTCGCAAACACACCCACGTCGGTGCCCACGTACACGATTCCGCTATCTACCAAGACAGCGTTGGCAGGTGCATCGGGCAAGGCGTTGGGCGGGCTGCCGCTGAAGTCCGCCCAGGTAATGCCACCGTTCGTCGTCTGCCAGAGGTGGGACGTAGGAAAGGCAACGGTGTTCCAACCCATAATGCTGACGTAAGCGCTTTGGGCCGACCGATCAGAGCTGTCGATCGCAATTCCAGAGATAGGAAAGTTATTGGGATTGATTGTGCCAGTCTGGTCGACCCAACTCGAAGGTCCGTTGGCGACGTTAGGGCTGACCCAAACACGCCCGCCCGGCGGCGACGTTGGAATGAGCGGCCCAAAGCTGTCGGTGCCAGCATAGATGGCGGTAAAGCTATTCAGATCCACGGCGGCGGCTAGCGATCGCACAAGGTTCATCTCGTTGCCGGTGCAGATTCCGTCCCCGCCCGTTTCAAAACTGTGGCTCAGCACGGAGTAGGTACCGCCGACGCTCGGCCCGCGCCACACCCGGCACGTGCCCACGATCAGTTGAGTGGGGTCGCCGGGTTGGAAGATGAACGGCGGATAATATGGTCCCGTGTCTCCGCCAACCGTCGCGCTGCTTACGATTTGGTTGTTCTGGAAGTCCTGCGTGTGGCAGTTGATTCCCGAAGCGCACGCGAAAATGTTGACTCCCGAGATCGCATCGGGAGGATTGGAGACGAACCATGCGTCTTCGTTAGTGGGGTCGATCTGGTTGTAGCCGCCATCGCCGAAGTTCACGTTCAGCCAACTGCTGCTGATCAGCGCCGATGCGGTCCCCGGCGAGCCGTTGCCCTGCGTGCCTCCCAGAATGACGTCAGGGTCACTGGAAGCCTGGGAGAACGAAACAAACTGAGTCATCGAGCCTAGTGTCTGATTCAGACTATCGAACTGGTTGCTGCCGCTGCACGTGCCGGTGGTCAAGCCAGTGTAGCCATCCAGCGCCCTATAGATCCCGCCGTCGTTGGCGAAGTACATAACGTCCTGGGCGTTGGTGTTGATCAGGGAAGCGATGTCGTGCTGGGCGGGGTGCACCTTAGCAATCGAACTGCACCCATACACATGGGTGAGATTGAGAAAGGTATTCGATCCGCTGCCGCTGCAGGTAGGATATGTGCTTGTGATCTCACATTTGTAAAGGTTGATGGCCCCGGCATAGAGATCGGTGACTCCGCTGCTGCCGTTCGGCACCGCCGCCAGTTCCAAGTTGTAGCCACCTTGCTCTGTTCCACAACCGATTTCGTCACCGCAATTGATAATGCCGGCATCGTTGATCTGGCTCCAAGGAGTGTTGCCACTATTCGCGGTTGTCCAGATGCCCTGATCGAAATCATTCGCGTCCACGTACCAGGCGTACATTTCGTTCCGGCCGGGCACTACGGCGATCTCGCCGCGATAAATGGGGCAACTTGAGGAACTCGGATTCGGTGGGCAAGCCGATGTGGTCAGGCCCGTGCCGGGTTGGTTCGCCAGACGTGTCCAGTTGATTCCATCGCTCGAGGAATAGAACCCGTGGTAGCGCAGCGCCGCAAAGAACATCCCGGCGCTGCCGTTGTAGATAACCGAGCTCACTGAGCCGGGAGCGACCGCCACGCCGCCGTCACTCACGTTGGCGTAAGTCCACGACGCGCCGCCATTGATCGAGTAGTAGAGACCCAAGTTTGCGGTCACTGGATCTTCTAGGCCCTCGATAATTCCCTCCGAAGCTCCCGCCGCCGCGGCCACAACTAGGTTCGGATTACTAGTGCTGAAGGCGATCTTGCTGAAGGCCATCCCCGCGAAGGAACGCGTGCCCGTGCTGTCTGAGGAAATCAGAATCCAGCTATTGCCTGCGTTTGTGGATCGCAGAATCCCCAGGCCGTAGTAGGAGTCGGCTGAGCTGTTGGCTTCACCGGTGCCGACCACGATCACGCCAGTATTGCCCGGTTGGATGGCGATTGCGCCCACCGCCAGCGTGGCCTGACTGTCCGTGATCGGTGTCCACGTGACACAACTGGCATTACCGAAACTCCCACAGGCGGTATTCTGTGACTTCCACACTCCGCCATATGCTCCGCCAACATAAACCGTGTTCCCGGTTTGATCGGCGGGATCGACGGCAACCGCGGTCGCTCGTCCGGAAACCCAACTGTAGTCATACTGTCCGTCACCGCTCGCATCGGAGGCCAGGGGCGCTGGGCCGAGGGGACACCAGACCCCGAGCGGAGAGTTTTGGCATGAAGCGGACTGTCCCGCCTTCTGCGCCTGCGCCAAGCGCGCTGGCCGCATTCGCGTCTTCTGCAGGAGAGCACGGTAACGCAGCGTGGCGGCGGATTCCCCAGGAATAGCTCGGCCGCGCAGGAACCACTGCTCGCGCTGCGTGGCTCGGACCTTGTCGGCAACATGCCGCGGCTGAGGTTCTGAAAAAGGCTTTGCCCCTTGTCCGAAACCAACGGAACTGGTCGAGCCCAGGAACAGCAGCAGGAACCACGAGAAGAGAAGATCCCCGCTCACACACGTCCACCCGGACCGAAGCGAAGCGAGCCGGAAGCTCCGATATCCATCCACCATGTTCAGCCCACCAACCCCTCTTGTTCTAAGGCTCTCTAGTTTGGGAAAAACCTAAAGTCTTGTCATTCCGAGGAGCGAGAGCGGCGAGGGATCTGCAGTTTTCCTCGGATCGTGAAGAACTGCAGATTCCTCCCCCTCGGCTTCGCTCGGGGCTCGACCTTCGGTCTCGGCAAAAACCGCCCCGGATGACCACAAGATGGGATCTTCCACCAGCTCGAACGCTCCTACGCCACCTTGGGCGGAAACAGCGGCTCGGATTTACTGGGCGTGATTTTCCCCAGTTTGACCAGGCGCGCCACAATCGCCGGAACAGTGCGGTTGTGCGTCTTCGCAATTTCCTTGAAATCCATTCCTTTGCGCACCTCCTCGCACACCTGGGCATCTTCCGTCCGGGACCAATACTTGCCCGCGCTCGTCGGCCGGTTCTGCTCGCGTTCCTGTTGTGCGGTCAATGCCGCGACCGCTCGGTTCAAAGACTTGACCGCTTGCGCGCAGCGGCAGACGGAGTCGTCAGGCAGAGCCTGTCCCGTCTCCGGATTCAACCCATCTGCCAAACCACGTATGAATTTGATCGCTTCCTGAATTTCCATCCCGGCACCTCCGTTCCAGAACAGCTATCGTAGCCGCGCGGCGGCGCGGGCCTTTGTGACCGCTGAACATTTCCGCATCGGGCCGGCCCAGATTGGAACTGGCAGGACTTCGATTTGGCTATACTGATTTCCGTGATTTGTCATTCTGAGCGCGGCAGCGGCTTCGCGAAGCGAAGGTGCGGCGGTGTCGAAGGATCCCTAGCTGATCGGCAAAGAAAGAAGTTGCCTGGCATTCTGACGATGCGGCAGTAAATGCGTTTCCGTTCCACGTTGAGGACCGATGGATTGGCAAGCGTTCTGGCTCACAATCCGGCTGGCGGTGCTGGTCGCTGGGATTCTGGTGGTGATCGGGTTGCCCATCGCCTACTGGATCACGTACTCGCGTTGGCGATGGAAGTTCCTGGCGGAAGCGGTCGTAGCCTTGCCGATCGTTCTGCCTCCGACAGTGCTGGGATTTTATGTGCTGGTGGCGCTCGGTTCGCGTAGTCCCTTAGGACGCTGGTGGCAGGCCATGACCGGGCACACCCTCGCATTTACATTTGCTGGGCTGGTCATCGGCTCCATCATTTACAGCCTGCCTTTTGCGGTGCAACCCTTCGCCGCTTCCTTTGCGCTCGTCGATCCCAGACTGACCGCGGCTTCGGCGACTCTGGGCGCTTCCCGCCTGCGAACATTTTTCCGCGTAATTTTGCCACTGTCTGTTCCCGGACTTGTGACCGGAGTGGCCTTGAGCTTTGCTCACACCTTGGGCGAGTTCGGTGTGGTGCTGATGGTCGGGGGAAACATTCCCGGAGTCACGCGGACCGTTTCCATTGATATTTACGACAAAGTTCAGTCGCTGAGCTACGCGGCCGCCAACCAGACCGCCTTGGTGCTGCTGGCGATTTCCTTCGCAGCGTTGTCTCTGGTCTACGGCGTGAACCAGAAAGTATGATCGGCGTGGCTTTGGAAATGACTCGCGAGTGGGAGTGTGGCGCGGACATTCTTGTCCGCGTCGTATAGGTGGCCGCTGCGGGGCTGGCATCGGCAAGACTGCGGGTGCCCATCCTCCGCGCTTTTTGTGTTCAGTTCCATGTCATGGGAGGACACGCAGTTTGCGGAAGGATGGGAGGCGAGCGCTGCTGGCGGCAAAGGCCGATGCGATTATGATATTGCCATCGGTGAAGGCCGCTTCTCACAATCTCGCGCCCGCCACGCCCGCCAGTGTAGCGTTTACTGACGAGCTTGTAGCCTGTTTGCGCAAGCGTTTTGCCAGCGGCGGCCACGATTTCGCGCTCGACGTCTCGTTCAACCTCACTGCCGGGATTACGATCCTATTTGGGCCCTCCGGGGCAGGGAAGACCACGCTGCTCAACTGCATCGCGGGCCTGACCACGCCTGACTCAGGGAAGATTGCGATTGATGGACGGATTCTGTTCGACCGCGAGCGCGAAATCAATCTCTCCGTGCGCCGCCGCAGAATCGGTTACGTGTTTCAGGATCTTGCTCTGTTTCCTCATCTCAATGTCAGGAGAAATGTCGAGTACGGGCTCGCGGACGTTGATAGAAACGAACGGCGAAGGCGAAGTGACGCCATACTCGAATCTTTTCGCATCTCTCATCTAGGCGAACATAAGCCCGGCCAGATTTCCGGCGGGGAGCGGCAAAGGGTGGCGCTGGCTCGCGCGCTGGTCACCGATCCTTGCGTCCTTCTGCTCGACGAACCGCTCGCGGCGCTCGACACCCCAACAAAATTGAAGATCATTGATGACTTGCGCGCCTGGAACCATGAACATCGGATTCCGATTCTTTACGTGACTCACAACCGCGAGGAGGTCTTCGCCCTGGGCGAACGCATGCTGGTGCTGGAGAACGGGCAGATTATCGCGGACGGCACTCCGCATGAGGTCATGACTGCGCCACATCTGGAGACGGTGGCGCAATTGGCCGGCTTCGAGAATATATTTGACGCCATAGTGGTTGCTACAAATGAAGACCGCGGCACTATGACCTGCCGCATCGCGGGCCGCCAAGTGGAACTGGAAACCCCGCTGGTGCGAGCGGAAACAGGCTCGACTCTCCGCGTGGGGATTCGCGCCGGCGACATCCTGCTGGCCACGGTTCAACCCAGCGGCCTGAGCGCGCGCAACGTGATTCCGGGGCGCATCGTTTCTCTGGCGCAGCGCGATGTCATCGTCGTGGCTCGCGTCAATTGCGGAGTGGAGATGGAAGTTCACCTCACGCTCGCCGCACGCGACTCCCTTCAACTCCAGCCGGGCCGCGATGTCTGGCTGATTGTGAAGACGCACTCCTGCCATCTGATGGCCAGGCCTTGACATCTTTTTGCCAGGTGCAAGCAGCGCAATCCCGGTAGTGGCTCAGTTTGATTTGTCATCCCGAGCAAGCGTTCTTTGCGAGGCAAGAATCGCGCGTTTGGCTCGCTTCCAGATCAAACTGAGCCGTTACCGCAATCTCTTTCATCTTGACGCCAGTTCAGCCCCGGGCGACAATGTGACCTCGGCCCGCCGCACTCCTCCCTCGCAGCGGCCACGGGGCCGGGAAGGTCGATGTCGTTGGAAAGCAGGTCCCTCCACTACGCTCCGCTCCGGTCGGGATGACAAACTTATGTAGGCGAATATTGACTTTGGAATAGCGGTTCACGGTAGAAGGTGAATTCTCATGACGACGAAGGCGCAACGTCGGATCTGTCTCTTGGGGAAGAACCCGATTCCGGCGAGAAGCCTGCGCCCGGTCGGTGCGGCACTGGTGTTGGCAAGCACGCTGGTATCGGTAGTCCTCGCGGCGCAATCGGTACAAGCGCAGACCGTCACCACATTCGAAGGCATTGACGCATCGCAATATGTTTTGCACGAGAGGCCGCAACATGACGTTGATCCCAACGGCGCAGTGGGCACCAAGCAGTTTATGGAATGGACGAACGTAGTCTTCCAGGCCTACGACAAAGCATCCGGGCAGCCGGTTTGGTCCGCCGGGCCTGTGCAGGGCACTTTGCCGTGGAAGAGCAACAAGATCACGGGCTGCGATATTGCCGGCGATGGTGTGATCCTCTTCGATCGCCTGGCCTCGCGCTGGGTAGTTGGTGGGCACAACACCCCTCCCAAAGGAAACACTTTCTCCTACTGTATCGCTGTTTCGAACACGGACGACCTGGCTTCGCCCTCGCTGGCTTGGTACGCCTACGAGTTTCCCCTGAATATAGGGGTGAATGGAGAGAATAATCCCTTCTTCCCGGACTGGCCCAAGCTGGGTACCTGGGCAGACGCTTACTACTTGAGCTTTGATGCTATCGACGTGGACCAGAAGCGTATTGTCGGGGCCGGGTTTTGCGCGATGGATCGCACAAGCATGCTGACAGGGTCCAAGAACCCCAACCCCATTCAGTGTCTTACCGATCCTCCCCAACTTCCGGCGCATGGCTCTTTCTATCCGAAACACAGTCCCATCCCGGCGGATGTGGAGGGTCTGACTCCACCCCCTTCGGGCCAGGACCTGTTTTACGTGAGCATTCAGGCGCCTCCCAGTGGTCGAACAACATCCAACACCATTAACTTGTGGGACTTCCATCTCAATTGGTCGGGAGGTTCCACCCTGACGAACTCGCCGCTCACCGTGCCCACCTACACTCCCGGATGCTATGAGCCGTCGAAACCGACGGTTGCCACGTGCGTTCCCCAGCCTGCCACCCGCCCGACCGGTGGCCATTATGTAGTGGACTCGGTTGGCGACCGGTTGATGCCTCGTCTTGCCTACCGGAATTTTGGCTCTTACCAGTCCTACCTGGTCAGCCATACGGTTCGGGTCGGTACAGGCGCAAGCAAGCAGACAGGAATCCGCTGGTACGAGCTTCGCGGCAGCGGAACTCCCACGCTCTATCAGAGCGGCACGATTAGCCGGAGCGATTCGATTTTTCGCTTCCTGCCCAGCGTTGCTCAGGATCATGTTGGCAACGCTGTCGTGGGTTACAGCGTGTCCAGTCCGAAGATTCATCCCGGCATTCGTGCGTCGTCCTGGAGCCTGACGAAAAACGGGAAGGCGGCGGAGGTCGTGATTCAGAACGGGGGAGGGGATCAGGAAGACTCATTGCGCTGGGGCGACTATACCAGCATGACTGTAAACCCGGTGGATGACTGCACTTTTTGGTTTGTGGATGAGTACTTCGCCGCCAACGAGATCGGACCTCCCATCAACTGGCACACCAGGATCGGGAGCTTCGCCCTGCCCAGTTGCACGGGCGGGAAAGCGCGTAGGCCGTAAGGTTCACCCCGCACGAAGGTCACGCTCGCGCCCACACTTGCGACCAGCAGTTCCTGAATCAAGTGTTGCATGTTATGTCGGTTGCACACAGGACCGACGCACCGCCTGCTATCCAAAATGAGCGTGGCGAGTCTAGCAACAACAGGCGTTCATCCGAGCCCATCCCACATGCGAAGGAGTAACCCAATGCGCCGAAGTGACTACACGCGTTTTGTACTGATTGCAATGGTTGCGCTGGGCGTTGCCACGTGGACTGCGTGCAACAACACCAGCAACAGCGCGGTGTCTGCCGCCGCATCATCCGATGCCGGCAAGGTCCCCATCACAACAAATTCCGAAGAGGCAAGAAAAGAATATTTGCAAGGGCGGGATCTCTCGGAAAGACTGCTTGGTGCAGAGTCCATCCAGCATTTTGACAAAGCCATCGCGCTCGATCCGGATTTCGCCACCGCCGAATTAGCGCGCGCTAACAACTCTCCTACGGCCAACGAATTCTTTGAGCATGAGAAGAAGGCGGTGAGCCTGGCGGAGAAAACTTCGGAAGGCGAGAAGCTGTTGATCCTCGCGAATGAAGCGGGAACCAACGGCGATGTAACCAAACAGAAGGAATATCTCGACAAACTGATCGCGGCCTACCCCAACGATGAGCGGGCCCAATTCGCGCTGGGAACCTTTTATTTTGGCCAGCAAGATTATGCCGAAGCCGTCGATCACCTCAAGAGAGCGACCGAACTGGCCGCGAACTACTCGCCGGCTTACAACCTTCTCGGCTATGCCTACCGGCAGCAGGCGGATTACTCCGACGCCGAGCAGGCGCTCAAGAAATATACGGAGCTCATTCCCAACGATCCGAACCCTTACGACTCATATGCCGAATTGCTGCTGAAGATGGGCAGATTCGACGACTCGGTCGCGCAATACCGCAAGGCGCTCTCGATTGATCCCCATTTCGCCGCATCGCATTTCGGAGTTTCTGCCGACCTGATGTATACGGGTAAGTCCGACGAGGCGACTGCCGAATTGCAGAAGTTGGCGGATGCGGCACGCAACGATGGCGAGCTCCGGGTTGCGTTCTTCGGCATGGCAGTTGTTGCCGCCGATAGCGGCAAGTTGGACAAGGCGCTGCTGGCAATCGACAAAGAATATGCCGTGGCGGAGAAGAAAAACGACGTGGCGGCCATGTCGGCCGACCTCCAAGCCAAGGGGAACATTAGTTTTGAGATGCAGAAGTATGACCTGGCTGCACAGCTGTTCCAGCATTCCCTCCAGTTGGTTGAAGATTCGAGCCTCTCGCAGGAGATCAAAGACAACCAGAGCCTTCTCTATCACTTCAATATGGCCGCGGTGGCAATCGGAAAGAAGGACTACGCCGCAGCCAAAACTCATGCCGAGGAATTCCGCCAAGGTGCGGGGGCTACCAAGAACCCGCAGCAAGTGAAACAGGCTCATGAACTGGCAGGCCGAATCGCTCTGGCACAGAAGGATTACGACCAGGCCATTGCCGAGTTGGCACAAGCCAACCTGCAAAACCCGCAGAACCTCTATCGCCTGGGCCAGGCTTATCAAGCCAAAGGCGATGGAGCCAGGTCCAAGGAGTATTTCGCGAAGGTTGCCGGCTTTAATTCACTTCCGCAGCTGAATTACGCCTTCATTCGAGTGAGGGCCCAAAAGATGGTTGCGGGCAAGCAAGGGTGACGCTAGAAAGAGGAGCGCTGAGGCGCCCGCTCCTCTTTTCTTTGTGTGGTGTGTCTTGTTGTCATCCCGAGCGGAGCCGAGGGATCTGTAGTTCTTTACCATGGGAAAAACTGCAGATTCCTCGTCGCTCTGGCTCCTCGGAATGACAAGCGCTCTTGTTTTTTCTCGGAGCATGATTACCGGTCCGCGCGAGACGGCGGTGATGCCCCTGCTTCTTCCACCCGCTCCATCTCAATCACCCCTACCCACTGGCCTTTCCGCCTGTTGCTGTAGACCAGTCTTCCACCCAGAATCTGTGCGGCGGCGGCCGGCGGAACATCACGATGGTAGCCGAAGAATTGGTTTTTCCATTGTTGCCAGGTGTGCCAGCGCTCGAACCAGGGATGCGGGGGCTCGTACTTGGTCGAAAACACCAGCGCCACATCGAAACTGGACCGGAAATCGGCGGCGGCCATGAGCTGCTCCACGGTGAAATCTCCAATACGAAAAACCTGCATCGGGCGGGTGACATAGCCGAGATAGGGTCGCGAGATTTCGTCACTCGCGGGCCAGGCGGTCAGGACGCGGGCCATGGGATAGCGCGCTTCCAGAAAGCCCTCAGCATGCTGGTGCAGCAGAATGTAGTCGCGGTAGGCCAGATTGTCCTCGATGGAAAACCCATGCGGAGGATTGACGAACAGCGCCACCACAAATGCCAAAGCCACAATTGCGACCACGCCGCGCCACAAGCGTACCCTGCGCCACAGCGTCGAAACGCTGAGAATGATCACCAGCGGGAGCACCGGAAGCATGTAGCGGGCCAGCACCGCGCCCCCGACCACAGCCATCGCCAACACGTACGCGACGATTATCGACAGAAAGGCAAACTGCGTGTCCAGAGCGATTCTTTTCCGGTCTTCGTTGTTGTCGCGGAGCGGAGGAAGCCACATCGCGAACAGTGCCGCCAAGGTGAGCGCATACAGGTTCAGATATCCCACCGTCTGCCACAGGCGCAGTCCCAGCGCGAGCAATGCGCGCAGGGGATGCAGCGTGGCTTGCACGTTATAGCGGAAGAACTCGGGATTGCCGAAGACGAATCCGGTGCGCAGGTAGTGGAAAACGTACCAGAGCGCCAGAGGGACCAAAGGAAGAAGAAGCAACAGTCGGCCGAATGTAGATTCCTCAGGCGAGAAAGCCAAGTCGGCTCTGGTCGGTGGCTGTGAGTCTTGTCTCTGCTTTGCCACTAAGAGCCCTCTGGCCAACTCCCACGCGAACAGCGCCAGCGGAGCCAGAACTGCTGTTTCCTTCGCTAGCACCGCCAGTGAGAACCAGAGGGTTGTAGCACACCTTCGATTCTCGACATACGCGAGCACGCCCCAAAAGGTCAATCCTGCCGCCGCCAAATCCACGTGCGCCAGCGAACTCTGCGCGAAGAATACAGGGTAAAGCGCGGTGCAGATCGCCGAAGCCACAGCGATCCCGGTGTTTGCCACCCGCTGGGCCAACCGGAATACGCCCAGCACAGAAAAGGCCGCAACCAATAACATCGCGGTGCGGGTCACTAGCGGCGTATAACCCACGATTTTCCACGCTAGGGCAAGGTACGCCATAACCAGCGGCGGGTGCGCATTGGAAGGAGTGGAATGGGGGATCAGCGCTCCCGTGAGCAGCAGATCGCGAGCCGCGGGAACATAGTATCCCGCCTCGTCCCAGAAGTAAGGCAGACGGAGCAGGCCGACATGGAGTGCGAAAAGCGCCAGGAAGAACAGCGCGAAAAGCAGCGCTGCAGAATATCGGCGCGAGTCGAGGTTGCGGGCCACCGGCGCCGTCTAATGTACGGGCCCGCTAGCCGTCATTCGGGGATCGAGCTTGATCTCGCCAAACGCGCTCTCATAACCCGACACGTTTTGTTGCAGAATCGACATGAGTGCCTTGGCCTGCTGCGGACTCAGATAAATTCCCTGAAAATTCTTAACTTCCACCTGGGTTTCCGTCTGCTGTTGCAGCGTGCCGAATACCAGAAAGAAGTCCCACACGTTCACCCGCACCTGCACGCTGTTGGCATAATTTTCCCGATAATCCGGCGCACTGACCAGCTTGATATTGGGTTGAGATGGAATGGTCATAGGACACTTAGTTTAGCGGCATCGGCGGGCATAAGGAAAGAGAGCCTGTGCGTCGGCAGTGGGTCAGTTTGATCAATGCTAACGACTGTGGTCATCCCGAGCGGAGCATCTCGATTCGCTTACGAATCGAGGCGTGAAGTCGTCGGCGCCATTTTGCCGCCTGCAACTTGCATGGATGACTGCCGATTAGGCGATTCAGTATGATGTAGTGATAGCCAAAGGCCGGGATGGCGGAATTGGCAGACGCGCACGGCTTAGGACCGTGTGCCGAAAGGCGTGCAGGTTCAAGTCCTGTTCC
>Ga0209415_10003123_pt1 | contig 30820 bp, 23 predicted proteins | sample PeaSoiSIISIP2007_FD_187696 | JGI IMG/M metagenome (GOLD analysis project Ga0209415, IMG submission 187696) | Peat soil microbial communities from Weissenstadt, Germany - SII-SIP-2007 (SPAdes) (version 2) | ecosystem: Environmental > Terrestrial > Soil > Wetlands > Peat | place: Germany... | reverse complement strand
GTAGCGTGGAGTTGGGGGAGCGGCTGGTGACGGGGGAGCTGGAACAGGCTCGGTGGAGTTCACGGTTTGGATTGGGGCGGCGGCGCGCACTGGCGCGGGCGAAGCGTTTTCAACTGTGAAGGAGGCGATTTCGACTTGATGGCCGTTGTCGTAAAGCTCGAAATCGGTTTTCTTTAAGGCGCCGACGGCCTTGCCATTGGAATCCCGAACAACAACAGGGACCTGCACGACATTGGTTCGCACGCGAATGGCGTTGGGCTGCTGGGGAACGTATGCACGACTACCCCAGCGGAACTCATCTTCGGAAAAGTTTTGGGCAAGCAGCGGAGTCGTTACCAGCGCTCCGGCACAGATCAATACTCGCAAAAATCTGCTTCGCAAAGTGACTCCAAAGGTTTTCTAGGTATCTTCCGAAGTGAGTATAGCCCCAAGGCAATTAATCAGGAATCTCGTAGCTGTCTGCGTGTTGCCGGTTCTCACAATGATCCTCGCCAAGCATAGGGCTGCCACTCATAACCGAAGAAGCTTATGAAGTGTGTGTCGATAGGGCAAGTCCCTTTAGCCATCCAGTTTGGTTCATTGTGGTACGGGTGACTTATGGCACGTCACCTTACTGCTTGTTTAACGTCACTCGGCCCATGCTATCTCATTCCATCTTCGTGCTGGTGACCTCTTTCCTGGCCTTCGCCCGGTTTTCGGTGTGGTGCCGGCGAGCAATGTGGCTAGGCCAGCCGAGGAGGCAGGAAAAGAACTGAAAAGGCAGTACTTATGGGCCATTGTGTCCCACACATTTGAACGGCAGTATGTTACTGATGACAATGCATTCCAATAGGGTCCAGTGCCACTCCCCGCGGATGTTGACCGGTTATCCCTCAATTTGGGGATGGCGATGCGGGTGGGAATGGCACAGCCCGGGAGAAGTACTCGACGCGGTGGTACCAAGGCTCCATTGTGGCGCGCAATCGAAAACGGCATCATGACGGTGGAAGGCAAAGGCCATGTTTAGCGCATTGATTCTCACAATCTCGGTGATCGGCGCGATGCACTTCGGCATCAGCTACTGGCGCTCGTTGATCGCCGGCATGGCCGCCCAGCCCCTTTCCGACCGTTTTGCGGCTTTTTCAGGGCTCGATAAGGCATCCGTTGACGGCGGGGATTTCTGCGCGCTGCTTAGCCTTAACCGGCTCACTCCTGACCTTAAGCGACAGCCCAGCAGCCTGACAGCCCTGCGGACTTATTACGCCGCCGCAAGCGCCTTGACCAAGCTTCCGGCCCTGAATCAATGGGCACAGGAGGAAATGGGCAAGTGTGCGCGGTATGTGGCGGTTCTGGTAGACCAGCGGCTTTCCGACAACCTCTGCACCGCAGCGGAAATACGTTCCTGCTAAGCGCAGTTGCTGGCCGTCCGCCAAACAAGCTTCATAACATACATACTGAATGACGCTCCGATGCCTGACTTCGGGGCGTCATTTGCTTTTGACGGAAATTGCCGGGGAATATCCAAAACACTCAATAGGCCCAGCGCATCAGGATGCTGCCCGTGGTGAAGCCTGCGCCTACGGCTACCAGCATCAACAGGTCGCCCTTCCGCAGACGCCCCTGGTCCAGGGCGTCACGTAGACCTAGAGGAATCGTACCCGCCGTGGTGTTCCCATAGCGGTCAATGTTGACCAGAACTTTTGAGTCCTCAATTCCCAGCCTATCTTGCATGGCGGTGATGATCCGCAGGTTCGCCTGGTGAGGCACCACCAGGGCCAGATCCTTGTATGTGAAGCCATTCCGTTCCAGTAAATTGGCGGAAACCTCCGCCATGCGCCGCACGGCGTACTTGAAAACTTGCTGGCCTTCCTGATGGACGTAGTGCATGCGCTTTTCGACGGTCTCCACCGAAGAGGGATTTAATGAGCCGCCGCCGGGCATAAAAAGACTGCATCCGCCCGAGCCGTCAATATCGTGGTGGAAATCAAGGATGCATTCGTCATCGCCCGCCGGCTCCAGCATTACCGCTCCCGCGCCATCGCCAAAGAGCACGCATGTCGCGCGATCCTGGAAATCCAGTATGGAAGTCATTTTGTCGCTGCCAATGACCATGACTTTCTTGTGCGCGCCGGAGCCAACGAATTGCGCGCCCACGGTAAGCGCGTAAACAAAGCCCGAGCACGCCGCGCTCAAATCGAATCCCCAGGCGTTCTTCGCGCCGATGCGATCCTGCACCAGGCACGCCGTAGCAGGGAAAAACATGTCGGGGGTCACGCTGGCGAGCACGATCAGGTCAATTTCGGCCGGATCGGTGTGGGTCTGAGCCAGCAGCGCGCGCGCCGCTTCCGTTGCCATATGGGATGACGCCACGCCAGGGTCCGCGTAATGTCGCTCCTTGATCCCTGTTCGCGTGCGGATCCACTCATCGTTCGTGTCCACGAACTTTTCCAGATCCACATTGGTCACCACGCGCGGCGGCGCATAGCATCCCACGCCGGTAATCTTCGCGCGTATTTTATTAGGCATCCGGGCACGCCTTTCTTATTTGCCCAAAACGAATTTAGGAACGTGTAATTGTATGGGAACCAGTCACCCTAAACAAGACTGCCTATGTTACCAAAAGACTGTGCTAGACTTTTTCCCACAGCAAATTGTTCCTGGGAAAAGTTCAAGCGAGGGTCGCAGATGTACTTCCAACCATTCTATCTAACCTGTCTAGCTCACGCCTCCTACATGCTGGGCTCGGAAGGCATCGCCGCGGTTGTCGATCCGCAGCGCGACGTTGATATCTACATCGATGAGGCCAAGCAGAAAGGCCTGCGCATCGCTTACATCATTGAGACTCACTTGCACGCCGATTTTGTTTCCGGACACCGCGAACTTGCGGAGCGCACAGGCGCCACGATCTGCTTTGGCGCGAAAGCGGGCGCCAAGTTTGATCACCGCGCCATGCACGATGGCGACAAGATTTCCTTTGGACGCTGCGTGCTCGAATTTCTGGAAACTCCCGGACACACTCCGGAAAGCATGTGCATCCTGGTGACGGATCTGGAAAAGGGTAACTCTCCCTGGGCCGCTTTGACCGGCGACACGCTTTTCATCGGCGATGTCGGACGGCCCGATTTGTCCCCGGATTACACTTCGCAGCAGCTTGCGGGAATGCTTTACGACAGCCTGCACAACAAGCTCTTCAAGCTTGCCGATGACGTCCAGGTTTTCCCGGCGCATGGCGCAGGATCGCTCTGCGGAAGAAGCATCGGAAGCGAGCGCAGTTCCACCATCGGTAAGGAAAAGCAATTCAACTACGCATTGCAATCGATGAACCGCGACGAATTCATCCAAATGCTGACCGAGGCATTGCCCGAACGCCCCGCCTATTTTAGCCGTGACGCGGAAATCAATCGCGCGGGCGCCGAGGCATTAGAAGTGCTGTCGCCGCTGCCTGCTCTCACGCCGGAACAAGTCGAAAAGCTCATCAGCGGCGCCACGGCGGAAGCGATCCTGCTGGACACCCGTCCCTCCACCGAATTTTTCGCCGGCCACGTTCCCGGCTCCGTCCACATTGCACTTTCGGGCCAATACGCTGCCTGGGCAGGCGCTCTCGTAGGGCTGGATCGATCCGTGATCATCGTGGCAGAAGACCCGGAACGATTGGACGAGTCGCGATTGCGCCTGACGCGCGTTGGAATTGAAAAAGTGATTGGCTATCTTTCGGGCGGCGTGGAAGCCTGGCAGCGCAGCGGGCGGCCCGTAACTCAACTGGCTCAGATCAGCGCTGGCGAATTGCGAAATTTGTTGACCGCGGACGAAGGCGTTCAACTTGTGGATGTCCGTCGTGGCGCCGAGTGGGACAGCGGCCATGTCGCCCAGGCGCGGCACATTTCGCTGAACCAATTTGCGTCTTTGGTTGGTCCAAATGGAGAAACCGCCAGGAAATTTCTAGCCGGTCTCGATCCGACTCGTCCGGTCGTTGTCCATTGCCAAAGCGGCTATCGCAGCGCGATTGCCGCCAGCTTGCTCGAACGCGCTGGATTCCCCACGGTAGTAAATCTCACGGGCGGATTTGAAGCCTGGCGCGCGCTGAAATTGCCTGTGGCCTTACAGGAGGCTCCAACTCCGGAGCGGGGCGCGGCTCACGCGAAATGATTTTTCCTCGCAGGGTATTCTTCAGGCCGGCTCAATTTCGTAGCGAAATGCGATGGGAGCAGTTTTTCGCAGCATAGCCGCAACCGAGCAGTATTTGTCCTCGCTCAATTGAATGGCATCGCGGACCGCTTTTTCATCGAGGTGCCCTTTCAAGCGGTAGACAATTTCGAGCTTCACCCAAACTGCCGGAGGCTCGTTGGCGCGCTCGCCGGAGACTTCCACTTCCAGGGATTCAAGTCTCTGGCGCTTCTTTTTGAGAATGTCCACCACATCCGTCGCCGTGCAGGAGCCCAGCGCCAGCAACAGCAATTCCATTGGTCCCGGCGCCGTGTTGGATTGACGGTCGGAGTCAATCGGCACCGCGTGTCCCGACGGCCCCACGGCGATGAATTGATCCGCGCCCACCCAGCGAATTTTGGCGACTTGCATGGAGCATTCCTCCGGCAAAATTGGAGCGTGACATTTTTGAGCGTAACAGAGAGGAAGACGGGAGGAAAGCTTTCCTGCGATCAAATAACTGGAAAGCAGTTCCGTGAGCTCAGGCTCTGGGGCCCTCGGCAACTGCTTTTTCGGAGACAGGCGCAATCTCTACAATCGGATTCGGTAAATTCCGCATCGCGCTGACGAAGATCGCTACCAACTCGGGGTCGAATTGCGTTCCGCCACAGCGTTCTAGCTCGGCCAGCGCTTCCTCCGCGGGGCGCGGACGCTTGTAGGTGCGCTCCGATGTGATGGTGTCGTAAGCATCGGCAATGGCAATCACCCGGGCGCCCAGCGGAATTTTTTCCCCGGAAAGCCCTTCCGGATAACCGGAGCCGTCAAAAAATTCATGATGGTGGCGGACCATGGCCCGGATGGTTTCGAGTCCGGCACATTTTTCCAGGATTCGCGCGCCAAATTCGACGTGTTGTTTCATCAACTCCCACTCGTCCGAGTCCAGCGGACCGTTCTTGCTGAGTACGGTTTCCGCAATTCCGACCTTACCGAGATCGTGGAGCAACGCCGCGAACCGGATCTCATCAACCGTGCTGGTGTCCAAATCCATCGCATCGGCCAACGCGAAGGCATATGAGGAGACTTTTTGCGAATGGTTATTCGTGAATGGATCTTTGGAGTCGACCGCGGTCACCAGCGAAGTCAGCGTTTCGATGACCGGCTGCGGCAGTGGAACCGATGGGACTTCATTGTTCAGCGCAGTCGCAGAAAAAGTCATTCCCGTTCCTTTGGAATTTGTAATTTCAGTGGCTTCGAGCGAACGCGTGAACTGATCCAGCCGGCTGCAGATTTCCTCCAGCACCGCCGGGCCGGTGGTAAATTGCTTCTTCAGAGTGACGCCCAGATAGGCTTCCAAGACATCGCGCTTCCAACGCTTGGCCTCATTGGGATCAAAATGATCTGCGGTGGAGACCGCGTTGCCGCCCTGATGCTTGGAGAGATACATCGATGCGTCGGCCACTTGAATGAGTTCCTGCGGCGTCGAACCGTGCACCGGGAATGTGGCGATGCCGAAGCTGCCGGTGACATTCTTCTCCCGCAATAGCGGGTCGGAGCAAATCCAGGTGCGCAGTTTTCCGGCTAGCTGGCGCGATTGCTCCGCGTTGGTTTCCGGCATAAGCACCACATACTCGTCTCCGCCGTAGCGGGCCACGATGTCTGACCGGCGGCAATTCTCCTCTAGGATCTGGCCCACCCGCCGCAGGACCAGGTCGCCTTCCAGGTGGCCGTAAAAATCATTGACGAACTTGAAGCGGTCCAGGTCAATAAGCACGACAGAGAAGGGGCGGCCGGCGCGTGTGGCGCGCTTCCATTCCGCGGAAAGTGTTTCCATGAAGTAGCGATGCGTCTTGACTCCGGTGAGTCCGTCGGTGATGGCCTGCTCCTGCGCCTTCTGGAAGCTGATTGCGCCATGCAACGCGCCGGAGATTAGGTCGGCCAGCGTTTCGAGCAATTGCAACTCCTCCACCGTGAAATCGCAAAGCTCGGCCGTTTCCACGCACAGGACGCCGTGCAACTGGTCGCCATAAACGATGGGCAGGACGACAGCGGAAGCCGAGCCCTGCAGGAGAGGCGCGCCCGGGGAGTTGTCCGCGGTGAAATCCCGTACCACTGCGATTTCACCGGTGCGCGCTACACGGCCGACCAAGCCCTCTCCAAATCGGATCCTGCGGCCTTCTGCGTCTTTGCGTTTTCCGGCTTGCGCCTGGATCACCACTTCTTTGGCCACGTAGTCCAGCAGGCCGATGCTGATGTGATCGTAGGTGAGTCCGCTTTCAAGCTCCTTGGCGATACGCGCGAGCATTTCGTCGGGATTCAGAGTGGCGATGGTGTTGCGCGAAATATTATTGAGCAGTGTCAGGTGGCGCGACTTTAATTGCTCTCCGCGAAACAGCCGCGCGTTCTCCAAAGCGATGGTCGCTTCGCTCGCCAGCACCCGCATCAATTCAAGATGCCCTTCGTCGAAAGCCCGTTCCTGCCTGCTGAGAACGGCCATGACACCCACGGCGCGGTCGTATAGCACCAGAGGCACGGCGCAGAAACAACCCATCGGCATCAGGGGTTCAACGCCCAGGCGGCGCGCCTCCTGAGACACATTTTCCCGGATCAGAAGCGGCTGACGGTTCTTGATGATGAATTCCGACAGGTGATTGCCGCCGGCCCGCGTGCGTTTTGGCTGCGGCACGCCATCACGGATTTCGAGTTCGAAGCGCAGAATGTTGCTGGGGGCATCGAAGAACGCGATGTAAAGGTTGCTGGCATCGAGCAACCGCTGCATCTCGGTGTGAATTTTTTCAAACAGGTTGTCGGTATCGAGCGTGGAGCTGAGCACACGTCCAATCTCATTCAAGATGTTCAATTCTTCGCTGCGGCGCGAAGTCTGCTGGATCAGGTAGCTGTTCTCCACGGCCATGCCGATCTGGTGGCCCAGCGCCAAGAGAAGGTGAAGCTCGGGCGGAGTGAAGCGTCTGCTGTCCGGTGTGCCCAGTAGAAGGACACCGAAGGCCCGCTCCTTGGTTTGTAGGCTGATGGCTGCCACCGTGCGCAGACCTTGCTGAAGCGCGAGCTGCCGGAAGCGCTGGAATGATTTTTCTCCTTCCAGCGTCTTCCAAAGTGCGTCGCGGTGGAGATCTCTGAAAACCGCTAGTCCACCGAGCCGGACCACCAGCTCAACCAAGTGATCGTCGAGCCCATCTTGCTGAGACACACTGCAGAACGATTCGCTGAGCCCTACGGCAACCACGGAAGTTGGCCCGAGCGGATCCCCATGATGCAGGAAAAGCGCGCCCGATGGGATTCGCACCACATTCAAAATCCTGTCCAACGCTTGCGCCAACATTCTCTGCACTTCGCTGCCCATCACTCCGGAGGTGGCCAGATTCAAGTTGGAGAGCGCCAGCATATGCCCTTCCATGCGGCGCTTTTCTTCTTCATAGAGTGCCATGGCCATCAGGACTGCGGTGAATATCAGCGGGACAACGGTTAGCGTGGCCAGTACGACGTTCGCGTTCGTTCCGTTGTGACCGGCAACTTCGTTCGCCAGTCCCAGAGCTCCCCACAGCCCGAAGGCCATACCCAGACCGCTGTCCGCCAACGTTTCTTGTTTGCGGTTACCGCGCCAGAACAGGACACCTGTGGCAATGAAAACGCCGCCAATTCCAAATCCAGGTGAGAACGGAAATTGTTCCTGCGCGTAGAGCAAGCCCCAGACCGCGAAAAAGGCTGCGGCGCCGCCGATCGGATACACCCAGGGCTGCGATTGCACGTAGAGCTGTGCGCTCAGGAAAAAGACCAGCGCAGCCGCGGCCACCAGCCACAGTGAAATCGAGGATTGCAAAGGACCTTGAGGGATCGATTCACGGAATACGAATCCTGCGTAGTGGATGGCCAGCAATGCCCAACCTGCGGACCATAGCAGCAGGTAGATTTGTTTCTTGTAAGTGCAGACGTAGCCGTACAGAGCCGCCATCAGGGCGGTTGCGGCAAGCATGGCAAGCGCTAGCGAACTCTCGTGTGACAACGGTTTCCGCTATTCTCTCGGTCGCGAGCGCGGCCGACCGCGCGGAAACGGTGCACCAAAACTCTCAAAAATTCGAGGTGCTGGGCTACCTTTCCGCCGCCGTCAAAATCTCCTCTAAGTTCAATCCTCTAAGAGAGATTCCCGGCTTCTGACTATAGAAGCCATCTTTTCCAAGGGTCAAGGGTACTCACGTACTTGTGTCCCTCGGCGTAACTCCTATTTAGGCACATCACACCATGAGATGCCGCGTGACTCAGCCCGCAGGAATCCGCTAAACTTACCAATTTCAACTGCACGGAATTTTTGGAGAGAGCATTGGCACAATGACATCTTCCACTACAATCGGCTCCAGTCCTCGCGTGCGGTTTGCGCCTTCACCCACCGGATATCTGCACGTGGGCGGCGCGCGCACTGCATTGTTTAACTGGCTTTTCGCAAAACATCATGGCGGCACATTCATCTTGCGGGTGGAAGATACCGACACTGAGCGCAATCGCCCCGAGCTCGTGGACGGCATTCTCGAATCTCTGCAATGGCTGGGATTGAACTGGGATGAGGGGCCGGTGTTCCAGTCTCAGCGAATGAATTTGTATCGTGCCGCGGCTGAGAAACTGCTTGCTTCGGGCGCGGCATATCTTTGTTATTGTGCGCCGGAGAGATATGCAGGTGGTGACGCCGCGCCGGAGGCCGAAGGCGGCGCCGCGCACGCGGTGCGTCGGGTCACGCGCTGCGGTTGCCGCGACGGCAAATCCACTCCCGGCGATCAGAAACCTGCGGTACGTTTTCGTGTGCCCCTGGCAACAACCACGGCGTTTAATGACATCGTTTTCGGCAAAAATGAAGTTGCCAATGAGGAGATCGAGGATTTCGTCTTGCTGCGCTCGGCGAAGGAAACTGGCGCCGATCTGGGGCTGCCCACCTACCAGCTTGGCGCAGTCGTGGACGATATTGATATGCGGATCACGCATGTGGTTCGCGGCGCAGACCATCTTTCAAACACTCCGAAGCAGGTGCTGCTGTATCGCGCGCTCGGGGCAGAGGTTCCCGCGTTCGCCCACTTACCTCTGATCCTCGGGCCCGACCGCACACGCATGTCCAAGAGACATGGCGCGACCAGTGTCGCTTCGTACCAGGATGAAGGATTTCTTCCCGAGGCCTTCCGAAATTTCCTGGCTTTGATGGGCTGGTCCTCGGGAGATGATTCGGAGTTCATGCGCACGGATGAGCTGATTCGCCGGTTCTCGCTCGAAGCCGTGAGCCGCACAAATGCAGTGTTCGACCGGGCCAAGCTGGAGTGGTACAACACGCAGTATCTGCAGAAATTGCCGGTGGAAGAAATTCTTCCCGCAGTGCAGGCCGAACTCGAGCGCGCGGGGATCTGGCGCGCGGAATGGGCCGGCGCCGAACGCGATTGGTTCGCGCGCACCGTGGACATGCTGCGGCCGCGGACGCGCTTGCTGCCCGATTTTTCGCATTGGGCGCGAGCGTTTTTCAGCGATTCATTTGACTACGATCAACAGGCCAGGGAGAAATTCTGGAAGGACCAGCGGCTGCCGGCATTGCTCAGCAAGCTGGCCGATTCGCTTGCCGCACTTCCGGCATGGAATCACGACGCTTGCGATCACGAGCTGCGCGCTATCGCCGAAGCGGAAGGCGTGAAGGCAGGTCTGCTGATCAATGCCACGCGCGTAGCGATTGTGGGACAGGGTGTCGCGCCGCCGCTGTTTGACACCATGGTCACACTCGGGCGCGAGCGCGTTGTGGGCCGCCTGCGCCGGGCGATTCCTACGGTTGGATCGAAGTAATTCAGCGTTCTTGAGCGCGAGCACCCCCCTGCCGAGCGGGGTGGGCTACAAACCGTCACACCGTTACGGTGCTTCCGAGCTGCTGGGTCAGGATGCGGCTCATCACCTGTGCCAGCGTCTCGCCGCTTTTTTCCAGAGTAAATGTTTTGGCGGCGTCCGACCAGCCCAGCTTGAAGCTGGTGGTCAACGCTGAAATCCAGATTTGCCGCACTGGTGCGTTGGGGCTGATGACGAATCGAGTTTCTTCCGGCTCCTCGAAAAGCAGGTCGAGCCGGCCGACTTCGCCTTCCACTTCAAATCCGAATTCATCTCCGAGCTGTTGAAGTCGCTTGCGAAGGCCCTCCATCGCGGAATCGCAGCGGTGGCGGAATTCCTGGTCAGTCATCGTGTTTTCGTTGTGAGTTGTTTCGCTCATTTGGATCGATTGAGCGTACAGCAGGGGCGTGGGTGCAAGCAAGTTTACGAGCCAGCATCCGCGACAATGCAAATCGATCGACAACTATTCGTAACGAAGGGCTTCCACGGGATCAAGGCGCGCGGCCTTCACGGCCGGATACATTCCGAAGAAAAGTCCAACGCTCATGGCCACGGCTACGCCTAGCACGATCGCCCACATGGGCACCGCGGTGGGAAATGAAGGAAACACCAGGCGCACCAGTGCGCTGATGCCCCAGCCAATTGCGACACCAACGAGACCACCAGAGCCCGTGAGCGTGATAGCTTCGGTGAGAAACTGCCAGATGACGTCGCGGCGGCGCGCTCCAATCGCTTTGCGGACGCCGATTTCGCGTGTCCGCTGGGTGACGGACATCAGCATAATGTTCATCACGCCCACGCCGCCGATCAACAAGCCTATCGAACTCACCGCGACAATCAGCTCCGCGATGGAGCCCATAATTTGTCGAAACTGATCGGCCACCTGTTGTGAACTGGAAATCCCGAAGTTGTCTTCCTTGTCGTAAGGGACTTTTCGGCGCCGGCGCAGCACTCCGCGAATCTCGTCTTCGACAGTATCCACCCGGCCTGGATACGCCTTTGCGAAAATTATTCCTTCGTCCGCTTGCGGGTTGTGCTTTTGGTAGGTTCGGTAGGGGACCCAGAAGTCCACATCCGCCTGGCCCCCGGCCACGACTCCGCCCTTTCGCTTGTCCAAAACCCCAATGACCGTGTACAGAGTTCCGTTGACCTGCACCTGCTTATCCAGCGGATCCACGCCTACGAACAACGCGTTCGCGATGTCGAACCCGATTACGGCAACATCGACTCTATGCTGGTTTTCAGAGTCGGTGAAATAGCGGCCCTTCATGACCTTCAGGGAATAAACGCTCATCGCTGAGGGCAATGTGCCGCGATACCTGACATTATTCACTTCATGGCCTTCATATCGTGCTGTGGCCACGGGTGGAAAGCCTCCTGTGAACCGTTCCAGGATCTGCGCATCTATTTCCTCTACGGAAGGACATTCGTCTTTTATGGCGAAGGCATCCTCAAGGGTTAGCGGCTTGCGATTGAGTTCCTCCGGCGTAAATCCACTGGTGTGGATTCCCGGCTTAAATTTGGCGACAAAAACCGTGTTAGCGCCAAATTCGCTCAGATAATCGTGGATTGAGGCGTCCAGGCCTACCAGCACGGAGGAAACCGCGATGAGCGCGGTTACGCCGATCACCACGCCCAGTACGGTCAGCAGCGACCGCATCTTGTTTTCGCGCAGATTGTCAAAAGCCATCCGCGCGTTTTCGCCCAGAGGCATCCGCATAATGCCGCCTAAATCTCCTGCCGCATGGCTTCGATGGGGTTCAGCCGTGAAGCTTTATGTGCGGGATAAATCCCGAAAAACAATCCCACCAATGTCGAGACTCCAATCGCGAGAATGACCGCCGAGAAGGGCACCGCCATAGGAACCGAAGTGGCAGCTTGGATAGCTGCGGATAGGATCCAGGCAAATATCAAGCCAATTACACCGCCCATGCCCGCGAGAATCGACGATTCCACCAAAAACTGCATCAGGATATCGGCCCGTGTGGCGCCAACGGATTTGCGCATGCCGATTTCCCGGGTGCGCTCGATCACGCTGGCCAGCATTACGTTCATGATCACCACCCCCCCGATCACCAGAAATACGGAGACAATGCCGATCATGGCATGAGCCAGCGAGTCTGTGATGCTGTGAAATAGATCCACGAGTTGTCCCGCTGCAATGATGCCGAACGTGTCGTCGTTTCCCGGTTTCAAGTGCCTCCGTGCGCGCATGAGCAACCTGGCTTCTTCCTGCGTGCGGTCCATCCAATCCGCGCCACGCGCCTCAACGCTGATGTCGAGACTGTTATTGCTGCCGTAAATCGCCAAAAAAGTTTCGATGGGGATGGCCACAAAAGCATCCTGCGACTGGCCCAGGACGGTGCCAATCGGTTTTGCGACGCCAACCACCGTGAATTGCCGCCCTCCCACATTGATCGTGCGGCCCAGCGGATCCAGTCCCGAGTAGAGCTTGTCCGCAACGTCCGAGCCGATCATTGCCACCATCGAGCGGTGATCATTGTCGTTGTCAACGATGTATCTGCCCGCGGCCATTTCCTTCTGGCTCATTTCGCCGATGTTGGCCGAGACCCCGGCGACGGCGATTTGATCGAGAGAGACATTTCCGCTGTTGACTCGACCGGTGGTGTCTGCTTCGACCCCCACTCGCGACGGCAACCTCAGGTTGTCCCGTAAATACTCAAAGTCCTCCCAATTGATAATTCTGTTCCGCCGCGTTGCATTGACGAGCCCTTGCACACTGGTCAAATCGCTGATGGAAAACCTCGAAACCTGGAACACGTTGGTGCCGAGATTGGCCACGCGGTCGGCAATATACTGGTTCACGCCGTTCACCAGCGCAATTACCACAATCAAAGTGGCCACGGACAGAATGATCCCCAGCAACGTCAGGAAAGACCGCATCTTGTGCTCGCGCAGCGTGTGAAGCGCAATGCTACTGGCTTCCCGGAGATGGGATACGGTCTTCAAAAGAATTGTCGGAGGGCAGCTTATACCCTCTATTGGTACTACGATAGGGCAGACGAAAGGTTTCAGCTAGAGTTCTGTTGGTAGGGGCGGGTCTGTGACCGGCCCGGGGAGAAATCAGAATAGCTTTTCGATTTCGCGGGCCAGCTCGTCGCGGCTCGTCAATCCCTGGACGGTGCTTACCAAGTGTCCATCGCGGGAGATGAGGAATCCGGTCGGGTATCCGTCAATGCCAAACTTGTCGCCAATTTGGGGAGTGCCAAGGACAATCTGGTAATTGATTGCTTCCTGTTGGCCGTTGACGTCAAACCGCTCGGTTTGCAAGTAGGGCTCGACGGCACTTTTGCCCTCTTCGTCCATAGCCACACCTAAAATCACGAAGTCTTTGTCCGCGTATTTTCTCTGCAGTTCGATCAGCCAGGGCGTCTCAATCTTACAGGGCTCGCACCAGGTAGCCCAGAAATCCACCAGCACTGCTTTGCCGCGGAAGTCGGAAAGTTTCACGCTCTTGCCCTGCAAATCCTGGAACACCACATCGGGGGGCACTTCCAAACTGCCCGACTGGGCGGGAAGAGTGCTTCCTGCAGCATTCGAGATCGCCGCCTGCGGGAGCGCGCGATCCATAATGTGCACGCCGACTCCCAAAACCATCACCGTGATTGCTGCCACCAAAGTCTTCTTCAAGGTCAATCTCTCCAGAAAAATATGGCGTCGGCCAAAACAGCTACATCCATTTGGCAAATACATTCATGAATGCCAGTTTTCCCGATAGCCAGGTCAGGCTGTTTGTGAAAATCAGGAAACCTACGGCCAACAGCAGGAATCCGCTGGCTACTTCAACCATTTGTATATGCCTGCGGAACTTCTTGTAGAACCGCAGGAACCAGCTAAGACTCATCGCTGTCAGAAGGAAAGGAATGGCCAGCCCTGCAGAATAGATCGCCAGAAGGAAAATTCCGCGGGCAACATTCTCCGTGGTCGCGGCCATAGCCAGCACGGTCGCGAGGATTGGGCCGATGCATGGCGTCCATCCGAACGCGAAGGCGAAGCCCAAAAGGAATCCGCTCAAGATCCCCGCGAAGGGGCCGGATTTATCTTTGGCGTCGCTCCCGCCAAGGTTGCGGAAGCGGACGTCGCGGCTCAGCCATCGACCCAGCGCAGGACCCAGCAAAGGAATCATGGAAAGTGAAAGAAACTGCGGCACTCCCCATGAATCGCCAAAAACTCCGGGCCGCAGATACGCGATCAGCGCCAGCGCCAACGGGACCACGGCAATTCCTGCCGCGACACCAAACGAAATGCGGGCCAGCAACCCAATCAAATGGAGGCCGAACAGAAGAATCAAAGCGCCGGCGATGGGTGCAAGCAGAGTGCGGTTGTGGCTTAGAAAATGGCCGACTGCACTGGCCGAAGCTCCAAATGCAATGAACACGACCGAAAATCCAATGACAAACGCGATCGCCGAGCTCATCAGGCTATTGCGCGGCGTCTCACCCTGGCGAAGCTGTTCCACGCCAATCCCGGAGAGCATGGAGATGTAGCCGGGCACCAGAGGGAGCACGCAAGGCGAAAGGAAAGACACCAGACCGGCAAGCAACGCAGCAAGAACTGAAACTCCCATTAATTCCGCCTCTCCTGTATTCAACCCGCAAGATCACGCCCGCCACAACTGCTTTGGATGCGCGTGTCGTCGCGTGGGCTTCCTTGACTTTATCCGCACTCCCGCATGGCTTTCAACTCAGTCAGGCAGGGCACTATGCGCATTCGTCATTGGCCGGAGGAAAATTGCGACAGGTGACTGCTGTGGCTGCCGCAAGGCTTGAAGTGCACTCAGGCGCGCACCCTGCAAGTCACGCGGAACACTGGAGATGCGGTTTCGCGTTGCCGGGATGCGATTGGAATCCCGATTGCCATTTGTCACTGCGGGAACTCTAGCCCGTGACCAGCGGTGACGAATGTTGAGACTACTCACGCCGAATAAATTGACAGCCTTGCGAGTGCTGATGGGCGGCGCTGCTGTTTTCAGCTATGGCAGTGCGCCCGGCAACACCGTTGCAATCGGCCTCGCCGCTCTGGCGCTCACGATTGCAGCCTTCGCCCTCGATGGATTGGACGGTTATCTCGCGCGGCGGTTGAATCTAGCCACTCCCCTTGGCGCACAGCTGGATGTCCTGGGCGATCGCGTCCTCGAAAATATTTTCTTCACGTGTTTCGCTGTCTGCGGAGAGATTTCGCTCTGGATACCCGTGATTTTCTTTGTGCGCGGCGCCATCACCGATTTTCTCCGCGGACTGGCGGCAACGCGCGCGTCAATGACCGGCGAAGGCGAAGCCCTATTCCGCAAGGCTTGGCTGCTTAATGCTCGCTGGAGCAGACGATTGGTGGCTTCGCGGGCCAGCCGCGTCGTCTATGCCACGCTGAAGTGCCTTTGTTTTTGTGCGCTGGGCGTTGAATGGTTGTTCCGCCACAATCAATTTAATCCCGGTTCCATCACCGTTGACCAGCTTCGGATCGCTGCGAATTTCATCGTGGCCTCGACGGTACTTTTCTGCCTGCTGCGGGCAGCGCCCGTGTTCTGGGAAGGCCGGCGGGATTTTCTGGCCCTGGCCCGGCCGGTAGCCACACAAACCGCCCCCGCACAGCCGAAAATTTTGCGCGCAACATCCAGGCCCGTGGCCGCTGCACGATGAGTGAGGCGAATCAGTGAACGAATCCCACACTTACGAAAAAAATGTCGCCGCGTTTTTTGACCTCGATGGCACCGTCCTGGCTCCGCCCTCGCTGGAGGGGCGATTCGTCGCGCATCTGGCGCGCAGCGGCAAGCTTCGGCCTTCCGCGATCACCAAGTGGCTCGCCGTGTTTCTATACGAAGCCCTGAAAAATCTGACGGCTCCGGCTCTTTTTCCGATTCGGCTGGCCGCTCTGGACCGCAACAAGGCTCACTTGGCCGGCGTGAACCAGCGTGCCGCGGCCGATTGGGCGGAACAGCATTTGGCAAGGGTCGAGTTCTTTCCCCATGCATTGAAGCAAATTGCCCTGCACCGCCAACGCGGCCACACCATTTTCTTCCTGAGCGGAACTCTTGCTCCGCTGGCGCAAGTTGTCGCTTCGCACCTCGCGCCAACTTTGGGTGAAATTCACGTCGCCGCGACTGAATTGGAAGGCGTCGGGAGCCAATGGACAGGACGTATTGCAGGTGAAGCCGTTTGCGGGCCCGCAAAAGCGCATGCGATGAGCCAACTTGCGAACCGATTCCATCTCGATCTAACGCAAAGTTACGCCTACGCCAATTCGTCCACTGATCGCTGGATGCTTGCCGCCGTCCGCCATCCCGTAGCAGTCAATCCCGGCGTGGCTCTGGCTCAATTGGCGCGTGAATATAGCTGGCCCATCGCGCGTTGGAATGTGGATGACGCGGTCAGTCTGCACCGCTCCAATTTTGATCTGTCCAATGGACCACTCATTCCGCGGAGACCCTTTCATGGAAACAATTCAATTTAATCTCCATCCCGCTCGGAGGCAGGAAGCAAATCTCGGCCGGATCTTCTTTCCGCGCGCTTTGGATCGCCACATTCAACGCGTCCGTGTGGCCGCCCACGCCATCCTCGAAGCCTGTGGAGCCTTCGAGTGGGTGGCCCTCTCCTATCTGGGCCTGAGCGGCCTCTTAATGATTGTGTTTTGCAAACACTTACCTCGTGCCGGGCGCCTGCTCGCGATTCACTCCGGATTCACTGCGGCCGTTGTTGGGTTGGTCACATCCGGCCGCAAATCAACAACCTTGTTCGTCAAACGCAGTTCCTTCGCCAGGTTCTTGCAAGGCGCGCGGGACTGGTATCCGCAGGCGGTCTTCCTTTTCTGCTTTGAAGAGCTCGGCGCGCTCGCCCACGTGCTTCATCGCGGCTGGTGTGACGCCTGGTTCTTGGCATTCGATCGCTGGCTCGTGGGTGTTTATCCCACGGTGTGGCTCGCGCAATTCGCGAGGCCGGCGCTCACGGAATTTATGCAGATTGCCTATCTCTCCTATTTTTTTTATTTGACGATTCTCTGCATCTTTCTTTATTGCCTCGGCCCGGATTCACATTCCCTCGAACATTCCGGTCTCCGCGCATTCTGGGCGGTGATGACCAGCTCGATGGCCGCATACGCCATCGGGTATGTGATTTCGATTCTCCTACCCGCTGAAAGCCCTTACTTTTTCCTCGCAGCACTTCACGCCACGCCACTTCTTGGCGGCCCGGTCACCCGGCTTAGCGATCTTATCGAGCATATCGGCCGGGTCCACGGCGGCGCGTTTCCTTCCGAACATGTAGCAGGTTCACTGGTGGCCTTGCTGGGAGCTTGGAGATATCGCCGCGGTCTCTTCTGGATATTCCTCCCATTTTTCGCATGTATGTGCGTCTCGACGGTGTACGTGCGCAACCACTACATCGCGGACGTTCTGGGTGGGCTGATTGTGGGATGGATCGGTTTTCAAATCGGCCACTGGCTGATGCAATTACCAGGCTCATGCCCGGGGCGGATGATCCATGAATCTCAATCCCTGGTAACGGCGCAGGCGAAGATCAGTATCCTGCAGGATGCAGGCGAAATTCCGGATGCGCTTCCTCAAAAAGTCGAGCGATGACCAGAAGCTCTTCTTCGCCCCAGGCCCGGCCAATCAGCTGTAAGCCAATCGGCAGCCCATCGCGCGTCCATCCGCAGGGCAGAGAGATGGCCGGAAGTCCGGTCAAATTCGCGGGCCGATTCAAGCGAATCAGCGCGCCGCGCACCGCCTCTTCCTTGCCGTTGATGGTAGTCGTCTGCTCTCCTATGCGCGGAGCGGTAATCGGCACGGTAGGCGCAAGGATCGCATCAAAGCGACGCAGCACCGCATCAAAGTCAGCGCGCACCCGCGTACGAATTTCCAGCGCGGCCAGATAATCCGCGGCGCGAATGTCGCGGCCCATCTCCAACCGCTTGCGCACATCCTCTCCATATTCCGCCGAGTGCACGGGGAACCATCCGGCCCGCTCGTGAACAAAAGTAGCTTCCGCGAGAGCGATGGATGTGGACGGCCCGTCGCCATCCTTCACGCCCGGCATTGAAATCTCTTCCACCACGGCGCCGGCTACTTCTAAGCTGCGCACCGCGGCGTCAATCGCGCTTATCACTTCGGGCGCGATGTTTTCAAAGAAATATTCGCGCGGGCGGCATAAGCGGAGCGGCCGTTTTTTCGTGAAGCGCGGACCCAGCCGCGACACACTTTCGCGCAGGGAGGAAAACGGTTTGAATCGAGGCTGGTCGAGCGTCGCACGATCTTGCGGATCGCGCCCCGCGATCGTCGCGAACAGCAACGCTGCATCTCCAACTGTTCGTGCCATTGGCCCGACGTGATCGAGGCTCGGCGCCAGAGGCACGGTTCCGTGAGAGCTCACTCGGCCATAAGTTGGCTTCAGCCCAACAATCCCGCAAAGCGCGGAGGGAATTCGTATCGAGCCTCCCGTATCCGTCCCCATTCCTCCGCTGCAAAGCCCCGCGGCGATTGCTGCGGCCGTTCCGCCGCTCGATCCCCCCGGAATGCGGTTGCGGTCCCAGGGATTCCGCGTGGCCCCGTAATGGGGATTGTCCGTCGTAACTCCATAGGCAAATTCATGGAGGTTGGTTTTCCCCAGGAGCACCGCGCCCGCCCGGCGCAGTCGGCTCACCACCGTCGCGTCAAATTCCGGCACGAAATTCTCCAAGATTTTTGACCCCGCCGTGGTTCGCACCCCGCGCGTCCAAATGTTGTCTTTCACGCATATGGGAATGCCATCCAGCGGCCCTCTCGCGCGGCGCAAGACCAGACGTTTTTCCGCGGCGCGGGCTTCCACCAGTGCTTGCTCACGTGTGACAATCAGGTAGGCATTCAACGAGGCGTTGTGTCGCTCGATGCGCTCTAAATAAATTCTTGCAAGCTCCACCGGGGAAACTTGTCGGAGCGCGAGGAGCGCGGAGAGTTCTTCGATCGAGGCAAACGACAGGTCGCTGGTGAGCACCGACTTTTTGGCCGCTGACACGGGTGCATTCCTTATCAGAAAATCTTGTCCTGCCGTTTCACGTTGCCGAACGAACCGATGTTGGCGATCACCAGCGCCACCTTGTACTGATTCTCATTCCGGATCGAGCCGAGTGCGATGTGGCGGTATTCAAATTGAATTCCGCAACAGGAGCCGTTATACCCCACCTGCACGATTTGGTTCTGCAGGAACTTCTGCTGGATGTCATAGCTGAACCCGCCCGTGAAATTCCACCCGCTTCGGCTCTGGTCTCCATAGCCAAGCAGCGCGCGCACTTGATTGGACCGGGGCTGCAGCGCCGGGTCGGCATTGATGTCGAAGTGGGCCAGGGTCAGCGTGAAATAATCGCGGGGATGAATCTTCAACAGCGTGCCGGCGGAAACAAATCGGTTGGCGTGCGTATCGTATTCCAAGCGAAGCTCGCCGTCATATTTCCCTCCGGGCGTGATCAGGAAATCGCTCACCAAGGGTGAAAAGCGGGTGGGTCCAGTGGCAATCGCAAACGGGCTAATGGAATCGAGCGCTTGAAACGTGTTCGGCTGCCCGTTCACGATGGCCCCTCCGAATGTCGGATCGAAAAAATATTTCTGCACCACTCGCCAGGTGATGAACTCTTGGATGGTGCCGTCGGCGGCCTTGCGGTAGAGCCGGTTGGTCAGTCCATACTCGAACTCATTCGTGTCGGTAAGCGTTTCATCTTCATCGAAGCGGATGAACCGCCCAAAATCATTCACGCCCGTAACGTACCGGTACACGATATCCGGCTCAATGGAGTGTTTCCATTTCGTATCGCCGGTTTGAAAAACCCTTTCGAAAGTTGGCAGGCGCAAATCTGCCGTGACCTCACCCGTCGTCCGAAGAAACGGATTGCCGACCACGGTGCCGTTCTGCAGTTGCGCGCCATAGCGTGTAGCGCGGAATTCGTAGGTGGTGGTCAGGCCCAGCCACGGACCCCAGTGCAAGGGCAGGGTCACTCGCGGCGCAAATTCACTTCGTTGAACGATGGTGGGCGTGGTGATGTTTGAGTCGCTGCGGTACATCGCGCCTTCTGACGCGTCAAATCCGAAATACAGAGGCACCCGTTTCCAGATGCTTTGGTCTACCGACCCGAAACTCAACGTCGGCAGGCTCCGGATCACCACCGACGTTGCGGGCTGCACGGTAATAAAGTCCTTGTTATCGATTACGCCGAAATTCAAACTGAACCCGCGGAAATTGTTAGTTAGATACGCGGTGGTGTCTGCTTCGGCGTTCACGGCCTCTCCGAAAGTCGGAGAGAACGCCAGCCGAAAGGTGAGCGAACTCAGCCGGTCCACATCGGCGACGGCGCGCCAGCCCTGCGGCAGCAACGCGTCGAATGAAACTCGGGTTTCATTGCCGCCTTCGGGTTGCAAAACGCCACCGGGTCCGGGCAGGCCGCGGTCCTCAACGCCAAAGAAATTAGCCGTCAAGTTCACGTTTTCCCAGGGCGTGGCACGTACCTCGTCCGTTTGGCTCCAGCCGCGGCGGCTCATGAATTCTGCTCCAACAGTCGCGTCAAACCATTGCGTCGGAGCCCAGTAGTAGGAATCACCAAGAATTGTGCCCTTCAGCGAGCTCTGCCCGATGGCCGGGATCATGAATCCTGATTGACGGATATTCTTCCCGGCGGGCGCTGTCATGTACGGAAGCCAGACCAGTGGGATGCGCAGCAACCGGAAGTTTGCGTTTAGCATCGCAACTTTTTGGTCCACATGAACGGTCGCGTAGGGCGCGAAGAACTGCCAGGTAGGTTTTTCCGGATCGCACACGGTGAGTTGCGCGTCGTGAAGAATGTAGGTGTGGTAGTTAATTCGATCGACTTCTTTAGCCTCGAAGGTCAGCGGATTCGGCGTCACCAGAACATTTGGGTTCGGGCGTGCCTGCGCTTTCATGTTCCCGTGGACATTATGAAAAATTCCGTGATCGGTGTCCCGGTTGTATAGCGCATCATCAGCTTCCAGATGCTGGTTCTCGTAATCAAACTGCACATGGCCGCGGGCGGAAACTTCGGCGGTTTGCGTGTTGAATTCCGCGTGGTCAGCGTGGATCACGACGTCCGCGTAGTGGACCTCCACATGCCCGTCGTAAATCACTACATCTCCCTGGCGGCCGGTCAGCTTATCCGAGGAGATTACTGCCTCGCCTCCGCGCGCCGGCAATTGCATCTGTGTTTGCCCCATGGACGCGGCTGCCACCATGAAAAAAAGTCCGGCCAATGTACAAGTCAGGGAGAAGGCGCGGAAAACCCGCGCAAATGTGGTCAAACGCATCGGCTCTGTCGTTTCAGTCAAAAATGAAGTGGTAGCCTAACACCGCCCCCTAGCCTCCGCAATGCGGCTCACTCCCCGCCACATCCGTGCTTTTGGCTCTTCGAGCGTCGGAGGAAGGCGCTTCGGGAAGGTTGTATGATTCGAGACATGCAGGCGGAGTTGCTCTGGCCACGTGGCGCCAGCCTGCTAAACTCTTACGTGTCCCTTTCCGGGAAACCGTCCGCAGCGCAAAACGGTACGGTGATCCAAACCTGTGGGAAGTGCGGCGCCATAAACCAATCCGGCGCCGAGATATGCTGCTTCTGTCACGCTCGACTGGACGCATCGGCCGAGCCCGCTGAAGTATCAGCCACGTCACGCGCCTCCAGCTCCAAAGGAAGTTTGACTCTTGGACAAGACTGGCGCAGCGAAGTCAGTCAGCGCATCCGGTCTTATCGCGAGCGAAGGCGCAAGTCTGGTGAGAGTTCGCAGACATCGCTTCTTTTCGGGTTGCAAATCAACGAACCGCAAAACGCAAATCAACAAGACAACCAGCAACAATCCAGCGAGCAAATTTCTACGAACTCGCAACAGGATCCTGACGATACGGTCGACGAACCTCTTCCAGCTCCGGGAGTGCTTGACGACGACCAGTATGAAGATCCCCTGCAGGCCGCTCTCGCGGCCGCCTCCGCGCGGATTCACGGGGAAGGCGCCGCGCCGCTTGTGGTGCAGTCCGCTCCCGAAATTGCTCAGCCCTTGTTGATTGACGTATCCATTCCTCCCATCGTCGATCCTGAATCCTCCCAGCAATCATTGCAGGAATCATTGGCGGACATAAATGTTGAGGAGAATGATCTCCAGGATTCGCAGCTTTTTCCTGTGGCGGAACTTTCTATCCGCCGCCGTGCAGGTGCCGTTGACGCCGTCTGTCTTCTTTTGGCATTTGCCAGCGTACTGGCACTGTACGCGGGAGTCGGCGGGCGCCTGGTACTTGGGAGGCTGGATGCGCTGGTTTATGGAGCCATCCTGGGGCTTCTCTATGTGCAATACTTCACACTCTTCACCATGATGGGCGGGGCCACTCCCGGAATGATGCTCTTGGGCCTGCGGCCTGTAAGTTTTGAAGGGGCCTCCCCGACCCCCGGTCAGCTCATGTGGCGCAGCCTTGGGTATCTCATCTCCGGGGCCACGGCCCTGATGGGATTCTTGTGGGCCTTCTGGGATGAGGACCACCTGAGCTGGCACGACCGCCTCTCGCGCACTTACATTACGTCCGTCGAAGTGCCCATCGAGGCGCACTCCTCCGCGAGTCATTAACTCTCGATTCTTCCTGCCACACGGCCTCAATGGGACTTGGTTACGCCCTCCCACTGCCATGGATTGCCTCCTGCCCGATTGGCAACCCCGCCAACCGTCATCTGGCTTGCCGCTGTCTGGAATGCTATAATTTCCTTCTCGCACCTTGGCGAGCCAAATCCTATGAACCGCCCTATTAAAATCGTTGTCATCGCTTTGTCGTTGGCCGTATTTTCCTACGCTGCATTGGGTTATGTGCTGCGCAACCAGTCAGACGACCAGAAGGCCTATCGCTCGCTGACCGTTTATGGCGAAGTCCTGCAAAAAATTCAGGATGAATACGTGGAAGAGCCCAATATGGCCAAGGTCTCCTCGGGCGGACTGCACGGTTTGCTGGAATCGCTCGATGCCATGTCCAGCTACATGTCTGCTGAGGAATACGCTCAGTACCAGAAACAGCTTGCGGCCCATCCGGCCGGACAGATTGGCGCGGTTCTCTCCAAGCGCTTCGGCTATGTCATGATCATTTCCACTCAGCCGGGCAGCCCCGCGGAAAAGGCCGGTCTCCTTCCAGGCGATATCGTCGAAGCAATCGCGGGCCTTACCACGCGGGAGATGTCCACCGAGCAAGCGTTGCAATTATTGACCGGCGCTCCTGGTACAACGGTCAAAGTCTCTGTAATCAGCCGCGGCCGCGGCCAGACCGAGACCGAGGACAAGTCGGTTACGCTTGCTGCCCTGACTCCCGCGCATATCACCGTCACCAAGATTTCCCCGGACACGGCCTACGTCCGTGTCCCTTCCCTCGATTCTGGAAAGGCCGACGAACTTCGTTCCAAACTGGTTGAGATGGACCACGACGGTGTGAAGAAAGTCATCCTGGATGTGCGCGGATGCGCTCTGGGTGATGACTCCGAAGGAATTGCTGCCGCCCGCCTGTTCATTTCTTCGGGCAACATTACAACCCTGAAAGGCCAGACGGTCGCCAAGCAGGATTTTCCTGCCGATCCCAGCAAGGTGGTTTGGAAGAATACAGTGGCAGTCCTGACTTCCGGCGCGGCTTCTGGCGCCGCTGAAGTGCTGGCCGGCGCGATTGAAGGAAACAAGCGCGGTGACGTGATCGGAGAGCGAACCTTCGGCATGGCCAGCCAGCAGAAACTAATTCAGCTGGACGACGGCGCAGCCGTCAATCTCACAGTCGCTTTCTATTACACTCCCGATGGGAAATCGATTCCCGAAAATGGAGTCTCTCCCACCGTGGAAGTTACAAATAACTCCGACGACCCTGTTGCTTACAGTCTCGCGGAAAATCCGCCGCTCACTCCCGTGGACGTGCACGCGGATCCCGTGCTGACCAAAGCTTTGGAGCTGCTCAATGGCGCGAACGGCGCTCGCAAGGCGGCGGAGCGCCGATTGCCCCGTCACAGCCGGAATCTTGTCCCGGTGATTGTTTAGTTTGGCGGTGAGTCCCGCGTCGCTGCACAAACTTCCGGCCGCCGCTTCATCTCAAACCGAGTCTTCATTCGCCCGAAATTACTTACTGGACCGCCCGCCGCTGTCGCTCTGGCATCTGTTGCTTTATTTCTCCATCATCATTCCCGTCGCCGTCTTGGCCGTCGGTTGCCAGAAGAAGCCAACCCCCCTCACCGCCATACAAATCCGCGCCATCACACGCGAATTTGTCCTCGCCGCAAGAAATGCTTCTAATGGGCGCGTGGAGACTGGCATGTTTCCCGAAGTAATTCCCGGAAGCGCGTCTGTTCCACCGCGCGGACCGGGTCAGGCGCCCCGGGACCAGCCGCCGGCGCCTCCCGCGGACTTAATCTTCATCACCTTGCCGCACACGGAAGGAGGCCAGACCGACGCAGCGTCCCTCGCTGCCATTATTGATGAATTGAACCGCGTCGCCCAGGTTCACAATCTCAAGGGCATCCAGCGCACCAGCGTCACCGGAATTATCCGCTACGAATATTTTTATGCCGGCCAGCGCACCCATGCTGTAAATATCGTGACCCCGTCGGTTAAATCGGAGCTACCCCCGCCCGGCGCCGCGCGCCCCAGGCTCGCCATCATCATTGACGACCTCGGATACGACCGCGATCTGGCTGAATCCATTTTCCAGTTGCCCTATCCGCTGACGCTTTCCGTTCTGCCGCACCTGCCGCACTCGACGGAAATTGCCGAGGAAGCTTTCCGCCGCGGTTATCAGGTCATGCTTCATCTGCCCATGGAAGCCAAGAGCGATGAAAAAGCCGAAATGATCGAACTGCATCCGGGAATGGATCCTGGCGAGGTAACTCGGGTGATGCAGGGCATGTTGGCCACGGTGCCGCAAGCACTGGGGGTCAACAATCACCAGGGCTCGCTCAGCACTTCCGACCCTGCATTGATGAATGCCATGATGCCCGCGCTGCGCGAGCGCGACCTGTACTTTGTGGACAGCCGCACCGCTCCCACAAGCGTTGCCTTTGACGCCGCCCGGCGCGCGCGCGTCCCCACCGCCATCCGCGATGTTTTTCTGGACGACGCCGGCGACTCAATCTCCATGCGCCAAAGACTTGACCAGGCCGTCCGCGATGCAAGGCTGCACGGTGAAGCCGTCGCCATCGGCCATCCCCGTCCGTCCACGGTTGCCGCTTTGGCGGAGTATCTCCCTCAGGTTGAGCGGGAAGGCGTCGCCCTGGTCTTCGCTTCCCAAGTCGTCCACTAACTCGCGTCTGCCGATTCGACCTGCCCCAACATCACGGCGCCCATTCACTTCAGGTCGCGCCTGAAAACCGCAGACCTATGAATCAATTCAGCACTTCCCCCGCCATCGGCGCTACATGGCGCGCAATCGCTAGCGACGAAGTCAACCCGGGCGACTCCATTCCAATCAAATGGATGGCCCCATGCACTTTCGGGTCGTGCACGATCACGAAATCCGCCGGCCCTCCGGCGGGATCTTTCCCGCTGGCGTCTCGCGGCGGCACCAGTTTCGCTCGCAGCCCGGAATAGCTCAGCCGTAAATCCTCCACCTTCAATTCCGGCACCATTGTCCGTGCGCTGCGAGCGAAATCTTCCAGGCTTTGCCGGTTGCGCTCGTAATCGTCCTTCTCTTTCACGTAAGTTGCCGTAGGCCCTACCAACACCGTGTCCCACAGTGTGTGCGTGAGATGCACGCCCAGGCTCATCCCCTCCGGATGGGGCAGCGGATAAACTAGCCCGCGGACCAGGTCCGCTCGCGACCGCACCAGCTCCGCATATTCCCCGCGCACCGGATAAATTCGATATTTCGTGAAGCCCAGCATGGCCGCCACTTCATCCGCATAAAGCCCGGCGCAGTTGACCACGCAGCGCGCCTCAATATTTTCCCGGCTGGGCGGCTGACCCTCTTTAGCCGCGGCAATCTCCACGCCGACTTCAATTCCATTTCCGCGCGCCGCCAGTGAAAGCACTCTCGCGTGCGTCAGGATGTGCGCTCCGCGGTCGGTCGCCAGCCGCGCATACGTTTTCACCAAATCTTCCGACGAAACAATTCCCGCCGACGGCACCCATAGCGCGGCCCGCGCCTCGATGTGCGGCTCCCGCGCCCGAATCGCAGTGCGGTCCACAATTTCCAATCCTTCCACACCGTTCCGTCGCCCCTTTGCGGCCAACTCTTCCAGTTTGTGCTCTTCACCCTCGTGCACAGCAACCACCAGTTTTCCGCAATGTTTGTGCGGCACGCTGTGCGCCGTGCAAAACTCATACATCATCCGGTTTCCTTCCACGCACAGCTGCGCTTTCAGCGAATCGTGTTCGTAGTAAATTCCGGAATGAATGACTCCGCTGTTTCGCGTACTTGCGCCCATTCCCAGTTTCGGCGCCCGCTCCAGCAGAAAAATATCCGCGTAGCGCGAGGCCAGTTCGTACGCCACGGCGCACCCAATCACCCCACCGCCAACAATTACGATGTTCGCGCGATCCATGCTATGGATTTTTTGATGTGGGCCGGGTGGCGCCCTCGAAGTGAGGAGTCAGCGGTGCGTGATTTGCTTCCGTTCCTTCGTGGGCCGCATAAGTGGAGGGATTTTTTCCGGGCGGCGGGCCCCACAGGACTCCGCCGCCATGCATGCCATCCTTATTCAGTGCATAGAACTGGATGTCGAATTCCGCGAGGCGCGTTTTGTCATTTTTGAAATTGTGCGCAATGCGCCCCAGCGCCTCCTGGCACGCATCCGCGGGAGACATCCCCTTCCGCATCATCTCCACAATCGTGTGCGCGCCGCAGATGCGGATATTTTCTTCACCCAGCCCTGTGGACCCCGCGGCGCCCACTTCGTTATCCACAAAATTTCCCGCGCCAATCACCGGCGAATCTCCCACTCGCCCGGGAATTTTCCACGCCAGCCCCGCCGTGGTCGTCGTCCCGGAAATATCTCCCTTGGCGTCCACCGCCAGGCAATTGATCGTTCCCGTCGGCGGATGCTCCACCACGCGCAGCACCGCCGCCATCATCGCCTGCTTTTCCGGCGTATCGAAAAGTACAGCGACATGTTTCTTCCAATCCTCGCTGATCGGCCCGGGCGCCCAGTTTCCCGACGCCTTTGCCTTCCATGTCAGCCACGCCTGCCGCGAAAACGCCGTCAGCAGATCGGGCTTGAGCTCGAATCCTTCGGCCACCGCGAAATTCGTCGCGCCTTCTCCCACAATAAAAACATGCGGCGTGCGCTCCATCACCCGCCGAGCCACCAGCGACGGATTCTGAATCCTCTTGATCGCCCCTACCGCTCCCGCGCCCCGCGAGGGGCCGTGCATCACTTGCGCGTCCAGCTCCACTTCGCCCGCTTCATTCGGCAGCCCGCCCAATCCCACGCTCGAATCGGTCGGATCGTTCTCCACTTCCGTCACCACCGCCAGCACGGCATCCAGCGTGTCTCCGCCCTTCTTCAATACCTCCATTCCCTTGTCCAGATGCTTGAAGCCGTTCGCCGAAGAAATAATCAAGGGACGCGTGCCCTGCGCGGGCGGAATCGGTAATTTCGGTGCCCGGTCCTCGCCGGCCGCTTCAGATTTTGCTCCACTGCCGCGAATCAGCGTCGCACCAAATAATTTCTGTGCGCAGGCCGCAACTCCGCCCACAATCGTGGCCACAAAAAACTTCCGTCGAGTCCAGTCAGTCATTGAATTGCTCCATTAAACGACGCATCACGAACTTACCGAGCGTCCGAGGTCAGCATATCTCCCCAACTTCCCCGCAGGCAAGCATACGCTAACTGTCCTTCTCACCATTTTCGCGCGCTCGAGATTTCCCTCTGCGTGCAACCCCCTCGTTCTTTTCCGAGGAAAAGGTTCATTTCGCCGGTATGCTAATCGAATTCATAAATTCACAAATAATTTCTGTGGCTTTCTTCGGTTCGCGCTGCAAAACCAGATGTGGAGCGGCAATCGTAGCCAATTTCGCATCCGGTCGAATCCGCCGAATTTCTTCAAAGCATCTCGCCCGTACCAGATGGTCGCCCTCCCCTTGAATGTAAAGGAATGGCACTTCTACTCCAGCCAGTTCTTTCCTCGCATCACAATCCAGAACCTCGCGAACCCGCCCAGCCATGACCCCTGGATCAACTTGGCGATTGGCAGCGCGGACGCGGGCTTCAAGGTCGCCGGGCGGATTGAATCCAGTCGAATAATATTTGTGCACAAGTCTCGGCGGAGGCTTTCTGAATAGCATTGGCCGCACCAACGGCCTCGCCAGAGACGACCAGCGTCCTAGGGGACTCGTAACGAACCCGGCGCACAAGATCAGCCCAGCCAGATTCGACGGATGTTTCGCCGCAAGCATCACCGCCAGTGGCGTCGAAAAAGATTCCGCAACAATGACGAATGGATCTGATTCTGGGAACATCTCCCGCACGAAAGGAATAAGTTCAGGGTAGGACAGAAATCTCTCGGTCGGATACCTGGCGACGATGACCTTGAATCTTTGCGGAAGCTCTGCAACTAAATCTGCAAAAAGTGTCCCTGTCCCCTCCAGGCCGGGCAAAAGCACTAGCGTCTCTAGAGCCAAATTCTCTTCACCCGCAACTGCGTAACGCCCAATTCCCTAAACGAGTGAGAGGACAGGGGTTTCAACCCCTGAAGTGAAGGCCATCATTCCTGACTCAAGGGCAGGAAATATTGCGTACCCTTCACTGGCTCCTGAATGCGCTTGAGGAGCTGCTGCAAATCGGCGTTGCGCTCCACAAAATCAATGTCGGAGGTGTTCACCACCAGCAAATCACTTGCAGTGTAATGAAAGAAAAAATGCTCATACGCGCGGACAACTTCAGCGAGGTATTCAGGCGAAATCTTCGACTCCGCATGAGCGCCTTTCTTGGCGATGCGCCCGCGCAGCACTTCCGGCGTCGCCTGCAAATAAACCACAAGGTCCGGCTTCGGCAACTCCTTCACGAACGATTCGTAATACCGCTCGTAAAGTTTCAGTTCCTCGTTGTCCAGATTCAGATAGGCAAAAACTTTGTCCTTCTCAAAAAGAAAGTCGGCCACCACCGCGCCAGGCGCTTCACCGATGCCCGCTTCTCGCAGACGCCTCTGCCGTTCCCACAGGAAATACATCTGCGCGGAAAATGCCGCGCCGCGCTGTTCCTTATAAAAGTTCGCCAGAAAGGGATTGTCTTCGCAGTCAAAAATTCGCCGCGCATGCATGCGATCCGCAAGCGTTTGCGCCAAAGTGCTCTTGCCCACACGGATCGGTCCCTCGACAACGATATAGCGCGGTGGCTTAAAGGCCGGCGCGGGTTTGATCTTCGATGCAGAAGCGGGCATGGCGCGCGATTATATCAAAGCTGGGACGCTCCTGTCGGTTACGCGAATCAAATGGATCCTCTGCGCGCCTTGCGTCTTTGCGGTCAGGTCTTTCTTCGGACTTCAAGCGTGGGAGGGGGGATGCAATGGGCTGCAGTCGCGCCGTGAAATGCCGCAAATACGCCGATTGCTCGAGGATCTCGAGGCCGCGAATCTCCGCGCGGCGCCGCCATACGTCAAGAATCACTTCCACCGCATAATCAATATGACTCTGCGTGTAAACGCGGCGCGGAATGGCCAGTCGCACCAAATCCATCTTCGCGTTTTCGCCAAACATCAATGTGCCGATTTCGACCGAGCGTATGCCACCTTCGATGTAAAGCTCACCGGCCAGCGCCACGCCTGGAAAGTCCGATGGAGGAATGTGCGGCAGGAAAGCGCGTGCATCAATGTAAATGGCATGGCCCCCCGGAGGCTGCACGATTGGCACCCCCGCTTCGGAGATATGCCTCCCGAGATAGGCGGTGCTGGCGATGCGATAATTTAGATAATCCTCATCAAGCGCTTCGTTCAGTCCGACCGCTACGGCCTCCAGGTCCCGCCCCGCAAGGCCGCCGTACGTTGGAAAGCCCTCGGTGAGCGTCAGCAAATCCTTTTCGCGGCGCGCCAGAGAATCGTCGTTGGTGCAAAGGAAGCCGCCGATGTTGGCCAGCCCGTCTTTTTTCGCGGACATGGTGCAGCCATCTGCGTAGCTGAAAGCCTCATGCGCGATATCGCGCGGCGTGCGATCCGCGCAGCCTTGTTCACGCAACTTGATGAAGTAGGCGTTTTCAGCGAAGCGGCAGGCATCGATGTAAAGCGGGATGCGATAGCGCAAGCATATTTGCTTCACACTGCGAATGTTCGCGAGCGAAACAGGCTGGCCGCCTCCCGAGTTGTTCGTGAGGGTGATCATCACCAGCGGCACGCGCTCCGGCCCAACTCGCCCCAGCAATTCGGAGAGGCGCACGGTGTCCATATTCCCTTTGAAGGGATGAACGAGTGCAGGCTCGAGCGCTTCGGGGATGGGCAGGTCCACCGCTTCAACGCCCAGATATTCGGCGTTCGCGCGCGTGGTATCAAAGTGCGTGTTGTTGGGGACGATGTCGCCCTTCTTGCACATCACGCTGAACAGGATTCGTTCGGCTGCACGGCCCTGATGGGTGGGAATCACATGCTTAAAACCAAAAATCGCCTGCACGGAATTCTTGAAACGCGTGAAGCTGGGCGACCCGGCGTAGGATTCGTCGCCGCGCATCAACGCGCCCCACTGAGCGGTGGACATCGCACCGGTGCCGCTGTCGGTGAGCAGATCAATCAGGATGTTATCGGAAGCCACCAGAAAAAGATTCCATCCTGCGGCCTGCAGCAGTTTGCGGCGCTCCTCTTGTGTGGTGCGCCGGATAGGCTCGACGGATTTAATCCGGAACGGTTCGATGATGGTTTTCACCGGCATTGCTGCAA
>Ga0209415_10003122_pt1 | contig 30830 bp, 26 predicted proteins | sample PeaSoiSIISIP2007_FD_187696 | JGI IMG/M metagenome (GOLD analysis project Ga0209415, IMG submission 187696) | Peat soil microbial communities from Weissenstadt, Germany - SII-SIP-2007 (SPAdes) (version 2) | ecosystem: Environmental > Terrestrial > Soil > Wetlands > Peat | place: Germany... | reverse complement strand
GCCTTCGTGGAGATCTACCAGAACTGCAACGTCTTCAACGACGGGGCCTTCGAGAAGATCACCAGCCGCGACGCCCGGGCCGACAACCTCATCCCGCTCGTCCACGGCCAGCCGATCCGCTTCGGCGCCGAGGAGCAGCACGGCGTGGTCATGGACCCCGACGGCCGCCTGCGCGTCGTCGAGGTGGCGGACGTGGGTGAGGACGCCCTCCTGGTCCACGACGAGCGGCGCGACGAGCCGGGCCTGGCGTTCCAGCTCAGCCGGCTCGCCCGGGGGCCCTACGAGCCCACCCCCATCGGGGTGTTCCGTGCCGTCGAGCGTCCCGAGTATGGCGAGGCCATGACCCGGCAGCTGCTGGAGGCCAACACCCGCAAGGGCCCCGGGGACCTGGCCGCGCTGCTGTCCTCGGGCGGCACCTGGACCGTCGAGAGCTGAGCGGGGCGCCTCGCTCGACTCCGTATGGCCGACCAACCCTCCACCGGTCGCCTCCCCGGGCGCGTGGCCCGGCGCATGTCTCGACGTCGGGCACGGGCCGCGGCCGACCGGCTCGGCTCCGCCGCCGCCGCGCCCGAGCGCGGTGCGGCACCGTCGGGCGGGCGGCGCGGTGCGGGATGGCCGTCGTTCCCCCCGCCGCAGTACATGGGCCAACTGGCCCCGGCGTTCCAGGCCCGCCTGGCCGAACAGCGCGCCGATGTCGGGCTCGAGGACTGCGACTGGTACCACACCTTCGTCCTGAGCGACGGTTCGCTCGTGCCCGGGGCATGGGACCTGCGCGGCGCCGAGGACGCCTATCTCGGTTCCACCGCCTTCGCCGGCACCCGTGTGCTCGAGGTCGGGCCGGCATCGGGGTATCTGACCTTCCACATGGAGCGCGCCGGGGCCGAGGTGGTGGCCTTCGAAGCCGGCTTCGACGTGCCCGTCGACCTGCTCCCGTTCCACGGTTCCGACATGCGCCCGGAGCAGGCGTCGATCATGCGGCACGTGGATCGGGTGCACAACGGGTGGTGGTACGTGCACCGGGACTACGGGTCGGCGGCGAAACTCGTGCACGGGCGCGTCTACGAGATGCCCGGCGACCTCGGGGAGTTCGACGTCTCGGTGTTCGGCGCCGTGCTGCTCCACCTGCACGACCCGTTCTCTGCGCTCGCCTCCGCCGCGCGCCGGACCCGGCGGCGGATGGTCGTGACCGACCTGATCCAGGACAGCGTGGAGCCGCCGGAGAGCAACGTCATGCGGTTCTCCCCGCTGCTGGCGCACGAGATCACGAACTGGTGGTCCATCTACCCCGGGGCCGTGGTGGCCATGCTGACGCGGCTGGGCTTCGGGAACACGCAGATCACGTACCACCAGCAACGCCACCACCTCGGTCACAAGATGGACGACCCGGCGGTGGACATGCCGATGTTCACGGTGGTCGGAGAACGGGACTGACAACCGTCCCCTGCGCTCAACCGGTGCGGGCGATGCGCCGATACCGCCTCCGGCGATCAGGGCGACGGCCGGCGGGACGCGTCTCGAACGCCCACCAGGAGGGTCAGGAACAGGGCGCACGCGGCGCAGACGGCGCCACGTTGGCCGCCGGCCCGGCGGAGCGTCGCCCTGGTTCCTTGCTCGACCCGTGCCTCAGTCCTCGACCGGCCGAAAGACCATCCCCGTGCGGGGTTTGGGGCGGAAGAAGGTGCTCTTGGGCGGCATCCGGCGACGCGCATGGGCCCATTCCGAGATCTGGGCGACCGTGACGGGCCGCAGCAGGACGGCGGCGTCGGCGCCCCCGGCGGCGACCGTACCCAGCGCGGCGTGCCAGTCGTGGTGGTGGGAGACCTCGGTCCCCGGCAGGCCTTCCACGACGAGGGCGACCAGGCTCGAGTCGAGGTCCGATCCGGCCGCCGCGTATGTCTGTTCTCGGGGGGTGAGGAGCCACACGCCGTCGGCGGTGATGAGGGCCAGCGCCTTGGACGCCGCCACGGCGTCCACCAGCTGCTCCTCGGCCGGCCCGACATGGACCGTGTCGAACCACCGGGAGAAGGCGTCGACCAGGTCCGTGCCCTCGGGAACCTCCCGCAGGATGCGGTGGATGGGGCCCACCGACAGCTGCTCCTCGGACAGCTCGACGACGAAGGCCATGACGAGGTCGTAGTCCCCCGGGGCGCCCCCCCGGGCGGCTCGCCGCTCGGCTTGGTAGGCCAGGGCGGTCTCGTAGCGGTGGTGCCCGTCGGCGATCACGACCGGCGACGCGCCGACGGCCCTCATGATCGACTCGGTGGCCGCGGGGGAGTCGAGCACCCAGAGTGCGTGGATGACCCCGTCGTCGTCGGTGGCCTCCGCCCGGGGCGGGCCCGAGGGCTCGTACGCCTCGGCCAGCCCCGCCGTGAGCGACAGGCCCCAGATGGGCGACAGGTTCGCGCGGCAGGCGCGCAGCAGGTCGAGGCGGTCACTCTTGTCCTTGGGGATCGTCTGCTCGTGGGGGAGGATGTCGCCCCCCGGAGGTTCGCACGCCAGCGCGCCGATCACCCCCGTCGTGGCGCTCACGCCGGGCACGGTCATGCGGTACGCGTAGAACGCGGCCCACGGGTCGGCGAGCACGAGGCCCTCCTCGCGCCAGGCGGCGAACAGCTGGGCGGCGGCCTGGTACCGGTCACGTCCGGCCCGGAAGTCCTCCACCGGGAGCTCCACGTGGATGGCGTTGGCGCGGTTGCGTCCGGCGAGCTCGGCGCGTTCGTCGGGCCCGACGACGTCGTAGGGAGGGGCGATGACCCGGTCGAGGGGCACCGATGGGCGATAGCGCAGGCCGGCGAACGGTTCGAAATGGGGCACCGCACCTACGTAGCACAAAGTGGTGCCGTCCCTGCGTAAAGCCGCCGCCACCGAGCGCGGTGCCCGGGCCTGGCCGGCAGTGTCGGGCGGCGCCCGCGCCGGCGGGCGTCTCGGACCCTGGGACTCCGCTCGGGGTCGGCCCCCCGGCCCGCTGCCGGGGGTCAGGTCCGGGCCGACCCGTAGACTCTGGTCGTGGCCAGCGACACCGTGGGGCAGGACACCGGCCTGGACCGGGTGCTCACGGCCCCCAATGTCATCACCGCGCTGCGCCTGGCCTGCGTGCCGGTGTTCGTGTGGCTGCTCTTCGGGGCCCACGAGCCCGTAGCCGCCGCCGCCTTGTTGGCCGTGCTCGGCGCCACCGACTGGGTCGACGGCTTCGCCGCCCGGCGCTGGCACCAGGTCTCGACCCTCGGCAAGGTGCTCGACCCCACCGCTGACCGCATCCTGGTGGGCACCGCCGTGGTGTCCGTGATGGTGGCGGGGGCCGTTCCGCTGTGGTTCGGCGTGGCCACCTTGGCGCGCGAGGTCCTGGTGTCGGGCGCCGTGGTCGTGCTCGCTGCCCTGGGCGCCGAGCGCATCGACGTCCTGTGGGTCGGCAAGGCAGGCACCTTCGGTCTGATGTTCGCCTACCCCACGTTCCTGCTTGCCCACGGGGTGAGCACCGGCCACCGCGTGATCGAGGTGATCGGATGGGCGTCGGGGATCCCCGCGCTGGCCCTGGCATGGGTGGCGGCCGCCGCATACGTGCCGGTGGCCGCCCGGGCACTGGCGCGCGGCAGGTCGGGACGCGCCGGCGACGGGCCATCCGACGCCGGAGTGGTCTCGGGTGCCGGCACCGAGACGGCCGGGCTCGTCACGCCCCCGGCGGACCCGGCCGCCGCGCGCGGCGGGCCCCGACCTCCCGGCGCCCGCGACGGGACGACCGATGGTGGAAGTCACGCGGCCGCCGCGCGGTAGGGTCCCCGGTGGTGCTCCCAGGAACGATTCCGTGCCCGACGCAGTGCTCGCAGGCCAGCGCGGTGCACCGATGAGCGTGGTGCACCGATGAAGGCGGTGATCATGGCCGGCGGTGAGGGCACGCGCCTGCGTCCCTTGACGTCGAACCAACCGAAGCCGATGCTCCCCATGGCCAACCGGCCGATGATGGAGCACGTGGTGGCCCTGCTCCACCAGCACGGATTCGACGACATCGTGGTGACCGTGGCCTTTATGGCCAACGCCATCCGCAGCTACTTCGGCGACGGCTCAGAGTTCGGTGTCCGCATGGTCTACGCCACCGAGGAGACGCCCCTGGGTACCGCCGGGTCGGTGCGCAACGCCCGTGACGAGCTCGACGAGCGGTTCGTCGTCATCTCGGGGGACGTGCTCACCGACCTCGATCTGAGCTCGCTCGTCGACCATCACGCGTCGAAGGGGGCGCTCGCCACCATCGCCCTGAAGGCGGTCGAGAACCCGCTCGAATTCGGCATCGTGATCACGCGCGACGACGGGTCGATCGAACGCTTCCTCGAGAAGCCGACCTGGGGGCAGGTGTTCAGCGACACCATCAACACGGGGATCTACGTCCTCGAGCCGGAGATCTTCGACTTCATTCCCGAAGGCCGCGCCGTGGACTTCTCCCAAGAGGTCTTCCCGGCGGTGCTGCAGGCCAAGAAGCCGCTGTTCGGGTACGTCGCCGGCGGCTACTGGGAGGACGTCGGCACGATCGAGGCGTACCAGCAGGCGCACCAGGACATCCTCGACGAGACGGTCGCCGTCTCGGTGAGCGGATTCCCGTTACGCCCCGGGGTATGGCTCGGCAAGGGGGCGGAGGTCGACCCGGGGGCGCACATCACAGGACCGGCCATCATCGGCGACAACTGCCATATCGCGGCGGATGCCACGCTCGGCGAGTACTGCGTCATCGGGGCCAACGTACGAATCGGCGAGAACGCGTCCCTCGAGCACACCGTCGTCCACGACAATGCGTTCCTGAGCTCGGGCGTGCGCCTCGACGGGTGTGTGCTCGGACGGTCGTGCGATCTCCGCCAGGGGGTGCGCTGCGAAGAGGGGGTTGTCCTCGGCGACGAGACGTTCGTCGGCGCCCACGCCGTGATCAAGTCCGGCGTGAAGGTCTATCCCTTCAAGACGGTCGAGACCGGTGCCACGGTCAACACGTCGATCGTATGGGAGTCGCGCGGCGCGCGGACGCTGTTCGGGCGACTGGGCATCACCGGCCTGGCCAACGTCGACATCAGCCCCGAGCTCGTCATGCGCCTGTCGATGGCGTGGGCGAGCACGCTGGAGAAGGGTGCGACGATCACCGCGTCGCGCGACACGAGCCGCGTGGCGCGGGTCCTCAAGCGCGCCGTCATGGTGGGTTGCAACGCCGCCGGCGTGGATGTCGAGGACCTCGAGGTGGCCACCGTCCCCGTGACCCGCTTCCAGGTCCGCTCGGGCAAGAGCCTCGGCGGCATCACCGTGCGACTCTTCGAGGGTGACACCCAGTCGGTGATCATCCGCTTCTTCGACCAGGATGGGATCGACATCGCCGAGGCCGCCCAGCGCAAGATCGAGCGGCTCTACCACCGCGAGGAGTTCCGTCGGGCGATGGCCTCGGAGATCGGGGACATCGGCTTCCCCCCCAGGGCGCTCGAGCTCTACACCGCGGCGTTGATGAGCGCGGTGGACGTCGACTCCATCTCCCGCACCGGTTTCAAGATGGTGCTCGACTACTCCTTCGGGACGACGAGCTTCGTCATGCCCAACGTGTTGGCCAAGCTCGGCGCGGAGGTGCTGGTGGTCAACCCGTTCGCAGCCACCGCCGCCGTCATGGCCAACGACCGCGCCGCCGCCGCTGCCCACGTGGGCGATCTCGTGCGCGCCTCGGGGGCGCACCTCGGCGCCGTCCTCGACCCCGGCGGAGAGCACATCACCCTGGTCGACGACGAGGGCCGCGTCCTGACCGACGACGAGTCGCTGCTGTTGTTGCTCGACTTGGTCGTGTCGACCACGCCCGGCGCCAAGGTGGCGCTGCCCGTCGCCGCCCCGATGGCGGCCGAACGCATCTGTGCGGGCGCCGGTGCAGAGATCGTGTGGACCAAGCTCTCGGCCACCCACCTGATGGAGGTGGCGGCGGGCGGGGTCACGTTCGCCGGTAGCCAGCTCGGCGGCTACATCTTCCCGCGCTTTCTGCCTTCGTTCGACGCCGTGGCCACGCTCGTGCACCTGCTCGCCATGTTGGCCACCACGGGCGAGCGCCTGTCGAAGCTCGCGTCGCGCCTCCCGCCCATCCACATCGTCCACGAGGAGGTCGTGACCCCCTGGGAGCAGAAAGGGACGGTGATGCGCACGACCGTGGAGCGGTCCAAGGGGCGCAAGGTGATCCTCGTCGACGGGATCAAGCTGCCCGAGCCCGACGGCTGGGCGCTCGTGGTGCCCGACCCCGAAGAGCCCATCACCCACGTGTGGGCCGAGGCACCGACCGAGGCGGAGGCCCGCGCCCGCGCCCAGGAGCACGCCATCCGCATCCGGCAGATGGTGCGCTGAGCGCTCGTCCCCACGCGACGGTCGGCGGTCGGGAACTGACCCTGGGCGGTCGCAGCCCCTCGTCCGGCGGAGGCGTGCCGGGGGGAAGGCCCACCGCCAACCATGGGCGTCACCTGGAGGTTTCCGGTAGGGTCCCGGCAATGCAGGTGCCCAGCGACCTCCGTTACACGACCGACCATGAATGGGTCCGCCTCCAGGAGGGGACGGCACGGGTCGGCATCACCGACTATGCCCAGGACGCCCTGGGCGATGTCGTGTACGTGTCGCTTCCCGAGGTGGGCAGGCGCGTCGAAACGGGCGGCGTGCTCGGAGAGGTCGAGTCCACGAAGTCGGTCTCCGAGATCTACGCACCGGTGGCGGGCGAGGTGGTCGCCGTGAACGACGCCCTGGGCGACGCACCCGAACAACTCAACGCGGACCCCTACGGGGAGGGGTGGATCTGTGAGATCGTCCTGTCGGACACGGCCACGGCAGCCGAGGGACTGCTCGATGCCGCCCGGTACACGGAGTTGATCTCGGGATAGCGCTCGGCGGGCTTCATGCGGGGGAAGGACTAGCGTGGACGGCGTGTTCTGCAACAACTGCGGGCATCGCAACCCGGCGAGCGCCAATTTCTGCTCGTCGTGCGGCGCCGTGCTCGGCGCGCCCGCCTCGGACACCACCGTGACACTGCACCCGCTCGAGGCGCAGGGGGAGGCGGGGGAGGAGGAGCTCACCGTCACGCTGCCGGACCGTCCGAGCGGCGCCGGGCTGCTCGTGGTCAAGCGCGGCCCCAACGCCGGCACGCGCTACGACCTGGTGGCGGACGTCACGCGCGCCGGGCGGCACCCGGAGAGCGACATCTTCCTCGACGACATCACGGTGTCGCGCCGCCACGCCGAGTTCGTGAAGAACGACGGCGGCTCCAGCGTGCGCGACGTCGGGTCGCTCAACGGCACCTACGTCAACCGCGAGCGGATCGAGGAAGCGCTGCTCGCCACGGGCGACGAGGTGCAAATCGGCAAGTTCAAGCTCGTCTACCTGGCGGCGGCCGACGAATGAGGCCCGACACCACACGGGCGGGGGGGACCCGGCCATGAGCGGGCGGACGTACCTGTCCATCGGGGACGTGCTCACGTTGCTGCGCCAAGAGTTCCCCGACGTCACCATCTCGAAGATCCGCTTCCTCGAGAGCCAGGGTCTGGTCGACCCCGAGCGGACGCCGTCGGGATACCGGAAGTTCTACGACCACGACGTCGAGCGCCTGCGCTGGGTCCTGCGCCAGCAGCGCGAACACTTCCTGCCGCTCAAGGTCATCAAGGGCCGGCTGGAAGAGGAGCAAGGCGCCGGGGACGTGGTCGCCGGCGAGGGCAACGGGCAGCGGGCAGCCGCGGCGACGGCCCCCCGGTCACCGGAGCCGGGAGCGTCCCCGCTGCCCGCCACGGCGCCCGAGCCGGTCCTGGTCAGGCGGGGCATGGGCTCCAGCCGGGCGGCGGTGGGGCGGGAGCTGCCGGGCTTCGAGACCCATCCTTCGGGCGGGCCGCCACGCGCCGGGAGCGGCCCCCAGCCCCCCGCACGGCCCGTCCTGCGGGCCGCGGGGCCCACGGGGCCCCGGTCGGGCGCCGGCGGGTCGGCGAGCGGGACCCCGACCCCGGGCGTCGCCCGGCGGGGGACGGCGCCCGGGTCCCCTCCACCCCACGAGCCCGCCCCCGCGCCCGCCGCGTCCGCCCTTTCCGGCGAGGGCATGACGGTGGAGGAGCTGGCCGCGGCGAGCGGCCTCGACGTGCCCGCCGTCCAGCAGCTCGAGTCCTACGGCATGCTCCGGGGCCGGGCCGTGGGGGGGGTCCTCTACTACGACGAGGACGCCCTCGAGGTGGCTCGGCTGGCCGGCGGGTTCGCCCGCTACGGGGTGGAGGCCCGCCACCTCCGGTTGCACAAGCACACCGCCGAGCGAGAGGCCGGGTTCATCGAGCAGATCGTCCTGCCGCTGCTCAAACAGCGCAACCCCGAGTCGCGCCAGCGGGCCCACGAGGCCGTCGCCGACTTGTCGCGCCTCGGGCAGGGCATGCGCGAGGTGCTGTTGCGGGCCACCTTGCGCGACCAGCTCGGCGGGTGACGGGACCCGGCGCCGCTCGGATCCTGCACGACGGCGCCGAGCTGGCCGAGGCGGTCGACCGCCTCGGCGCCGAACTGTCGGGCGCCTACCCCTCGGGGGTGCTCCTGGTCGCCGTGCTGAAGGGGAGCATCCTCTTCCTGGCCGACCTGGCCCGACGGGTCACGGTGCCGTGCGAGATCGACTTCCTCGGCATCTCGGCCTATGCCGAGGGGACGGGCCGGGTGCGGATCGTGAAGGACCTCGACCGGGACGTGCACGGCCAGGACGTGGTCCTCGTGGAGGACATCGTGGACACCGGGCTCACCTGCACGTACGTGCTCGGTGAGCTGCGGCGACGGGGCCCGGCCTCGCTGGAGGTGTGCACCCTCTTCGACCGCCGCGTCCGGCGCATCGTCCCGGTGCCGGTGCGCTTCGTCGGGTTCGAGGCCACCGACGACCTGCTTTTGGGCTACGGGCTCGACGTCGCGGGCCGGTACCGGAACCTTCCGTTCGTGGCGGTGGGCGACCCGGCGGCCCTGGCGTCGGACGTCGACGCGCATGTCGAGGCCCTCTACGGGCGGTAAGTTGCAGGCATGGTCGAGGTACGGCTGAGCGCGGTTCGGGTGGACCTGCAGTCGAACACCCCTGTCCTGTTGCTGACCGAGGCCCAGGGTCTCGGGCGCACCCTGCCCATCTTCATCGGAGCGCCGGAGGCCACGGCGATCGCCTTCGCCATCCAGGGGGTGGCCACCCCGCGTCCGATGACGCACGACCTGCTGCGCGACGTGGTGGACGCCCTCGGGGCGAGTCTCGAGCGCGTGGTCATCACGGAGCTGCGATCGGCCACGTACTTCGCCGAGCTGCAGCTGAAGCGGGCCGACGGCACCCTCAGCGTGTCGAGCCGTCCTTCGGACGCGGTGGCACTGGCGGTGCGCACGGGGAGCCCCCTGTTCGTGGCCGACGACCTCATGGACGCCGAGGGCATCCTGCTCCCGTCGGACGAGGACGAGGAGGACGGGGAGTCCAACCCCGACGAGCTCGTCGGCGAGTTCCGCCAGTTCCTCGATTCGGTGCGCCCCGAGGACTTCAGCTCCTGACCGACGTCCCCGGCACCCCGCCCCCGTGGCCGAGGGTGGTCGCCGGTGCGTGGCGGGGGGCGACCGGGCTCGGCGCACGCCGACGGGCACGGGATCGGGCGCGGTGATGGGGCGCCGCTGGCGCCGAGCGTCGAGGGGGGTGGCGGCCGGGGTCGGCGCGCTGGTCGTGGCGGGCCTCGGCGGCTGCTCGTCACCGCAGCAGGCAGCGACCACCACCACGACGTCGAGCACCAGCACCGCCAGCTCGACCTCCACCACCACGACATCGGCCACGCCGGTGTGCAGCGCGCCCGACCTGGCGGTGAGCGTGTCGGGCACGCAGGGGGCGGCGGGCACCATCGAGGTGACCTTCGCCCTGCGCAACGCCGGCGCCAGTGCCTGCAGCCTGAGCGGGTTCCCCGGCGTGGTCCTGGTCGCGGGGTCGGGGGCCAACCTTCCGACCACGGTGGTGCGCGCCGGCAGCTACTCGTTCACCGATTTCGCCCCGGCGTCGGTGACACTCGCCCCCGGCGCGGCGGGCTACGTCAACCTGGCGTACTCCGACGTCGTCACGGGGACCGAGACCGTGTGCCCGGCGTCGACGCACGTGCTGTTCATGGCCCCGGGGGCCGGGGGCGCGGACGCCGTCTCCGTGCAGATGGTCGCGTGCGACGGCGGGACGGTGACGGTGTCTCCGGTGCTCGGCGCCGGCTCGCCGGCGACCGCCACCACCGCCCCCTGACGCCGGCGGGGAGCGAGGTCAACCCCCCACGCGCACGATCACCCGGCCCCGGATCCTCGAAGCGAGGATGTCGCGCAGCGCGCCGTCCACGGTGTCGAGCGTGACCTCCGCCGCCACCAGGTCGTCGAGGTGGCGCGGCCGCAGATCGCCGGCCAGGCGCTGCCACACCTGGCGTCGACGGTCGGGGGGGGTGAGGACCGAGTCGATGCCGAGGAGCGCCACGTTGCGGGTGATGAAGGGATACACGGTCGTAGCGACGTCGGTCCCCCCGGTGAGTCCGCTCGCCGCCACGGCCGCGCCGTAGCGCAGCGACCGCAGCACGAGCGCCAGGGTCGCCCCCCCCACGCAGTCGACGGACCCGGCCCACCGCTCGGGGGCCAGCACCCGTCCGGGGGCCTCGTCGAGGTCGTCGCGCCCGATCACGCGGGCGGCGCCGATCGCCTCGAGCCACGCGTGCTGCGCCGCCTTGCCGCTGCTGGCCACGACCTCGTACCCTCGCCCGGCGAGCAGGTCCACGGCAAAGGACCCCACCCCACCCGAGGCCCCGGTCACGAGCACCGGGGCGTGGCGGTCCAGGCCGTGCTGCTCGAGCTGGTCCACCGACAAAGCGGCGGTGAACCCGGCGGTGCCGATGGCCATGGCGTCGCGTGCCGAGAGCCCCGCGGGCAGGGCCAGCGCGCTGGCGGCGGGCACCCGGGCATAGGCGGCGTAGCCGCCGTGGCGGGCCACGCCGATGTCCTGGCCGTGGGCCAGCACGTCGGTGCCCACGGCGAGCGCCGGGTCGTCGCTCTGCACCACCACGCCGGCGAGGTCGACGCCGGGCACGAGCGGCGACACCCTCGCCACGCGGTTGCCGGGAACCGTCACCATGCCGTCCTTGTAGTTGACCGAGGACCACGTGACCCCGATGAGGACCTCGCCGGGGGGGAGATCCCCGACCGACAGCTGCTCGACGCCGGCGCTCGGCTCACCGTCGCCCTCGGCGCGCCGGACGACGAAGGCGGGGAAGGGGTCGGCGGGTCCGGGGGCGGGCGGCGCGGTCACGGGGGGCACCCTACCGGCGCGGGCCCGAACCGGCGGGGCCCGGACACCGACCCGGCGCTCCGACTCGCGGGCGGGGTCGGGGCCTAGCATGGAGGGCATGCCTCCCCGCCTCCTGGCCGCGGCCAGGGTGATGGCGGCATGGAGCCCCGAGGAGCGGGACGCGGTGCTCTACGCCGCCTCCGCGCTGTTCGCCATCGGCACGGCGCAGCTGTCGACGATCACCCTGTACCAGCAGTGGGGACGGCTGGCCGTGGGCCCCTACGCCGCCGGGGCCATCTTCAGCGCCCTGTCGGCCCGCCGGGCCCGCCGGCGCCACGCCCGCGCCGAGGCGGCCGTCCCGAGCTCCAAGGGGGCCGTGCGGCCCGGCGCCCGGACCTGGCACTGGACGACGCCGCGGGCCCTGACCTTCCTCGTGGTCCTGCTCGGGGCCACCCTGGTCCCCCTGTCACTCGAGGTCCTGTGGCGCGCCGACACCGGGGGCACGGCGCACGTCCAGCCCGAGGTCGCCGTGGTGGAGCACGCCGGCAAGCTCTACGGGCACGGGCGCGACCCCTACCAGAAGATCGAGGTGAGCGGCGGCCACGTGAAGGCGCCGGCGGGGGAGCCCGTCTACGACCTCTACAACCCGTACCTGCCGCTCATGTCGGTGTTCGGCATCGCCAGCGGCACCGACGCGCCGCGCCGGCTCACCGACGCCCGGGTCGGGTTCTCGGTCGTCACCATGCTCGTGGTGGTGGCCGCGCTGGCCCTGTGCCGGGGGCCGTCGGGGCCCCGGGTGCTCGCCCTGCAGAGCATGACGGTGTTGCCCACCGCCGCACTCCCCCTGGCCACGGGGGGCGATGACCTCCCGGTGGCCGCGTTCTTGCTCCTCGGCCTGGTGCTGCTGCAACGAAGACGGCCCGTGTGGAGCGGCATCGCCCTGGGCATCGCCGCGTCGATGAAGATCACCGCCTGGCCCGTCGCCGCCCTCGCCTTCCTGGTGGCGCGCGACCGCAGTGGCCAGCGCGGGCGCCGGCCGTCGTTGCTCGTGCTCGCCGGGATCGCCGGCGTCATGATCCCGGCGGTGTTGCCCACGGCCGCCTCGAACTTCTCGGCCTTCGTGGACAACGTCGTGCGCTTCCCCCTCGGGCTGGCCGGCGTCAGCTCCCCGGCGGGGACCCCGCTCATCGGGCACGTGGTCGTGTCGCTGTTCCCCGGCGCCCATCGGGCGTTCACGCTGGCCGTGGCCGGCGTCGGGTCGCTGGCCCTGCTGTTCGTGCTCGTCCGCCACACGCCGCGCACGCCGGCGGCGTTGTCCCGGCTCGTCGGCTGGGTCATGACCGTGGCCATCGTCCTGGCACCGGCGACGCGCATCGGCTACCTGCTGTACCCGGTCGACTTCTTCGTCTGGGCGTGGCTCCTGCGCCAGGAGGACGCCGCCGAGCACCCGGAGATCGAGGCGGTCACCCTCCCGGCGGCCGCGGGGGACGGCGCCGGCGACGCCGGCGAGCCGGGCGATCCCGGGGCCGCGGCGCGGGTGTTGAGCCCGGTGGGGGGTGCGCCCCCCGAACCCGACGACGGGTCCTGACGAACCTGTCGGGGCATGCCAGGCGCCGGGTCAGTCTTCGTCGGACGCGGCGAAGAGACGCACCGTGAACGGCGTCGTCTGCCCGGACCCCGCGGGGAAGCGCGTGGGCGACACCGTCACCCCGATCTCCCATTCGTGCCCGTCGCTCGCCGGGTGCTGCCCGACGATCATGTAGCCCGCGGCCTGTCGCGCCGGGCCCTGGCTGACGAGGTGCCAGTGCTCGAAGGGCAGCTGCGCCCGGAAGAAGGCGATCACCTGCCCCTCGGTGGCGGCGGACTCGAACTGCAAGGAGCGGTCGTAGAGCCCGACCCCGTCGTTGGTGGCCGTGGCGGCCACCGGTCGGGAGCCCTGAGGGAGCGCGACGGCGTCGAGCAGGTCGGTGGGGGGCTGCCCGGGGGTCACGATCGACGCCAAGAGGGGCCGCGCCGCCACGGCGGTGAGCCCGGCATGGGGGGCCGTCACCACCTTTGCGGTCTCGGCCGACGGCGTCGAGGGGCTGCTCGTGAGGCCGGCCGCCACCGTGCCCACCACGAACAGGCCGGCGGCGATCCCGAGCACGATGAGCGCCAGGTGGGTGCTCGGCCCGGGAGGCCGCTCGGCCTGCGGCGCCGTCGGGGCCTCCCGGGTCCCGCGGTGGCCGTTGTGCCCCTCGACGGCGGTCGTCGCACCCCGTGCCCGGAGGTCGTCGGGGTCGAGAAGGGGGTCTTCGGGGTTCGCCATGGGCTCGTGCCGGCCCGGGAGGGGCCGGCGAGGCGAGTGTACAGGGGGTCCTCCGCCGGTCCGCCGGCGGCCCGGGCCATGACCAGGCCCGACTTCGCAGAGTGAAATCCCATCTACGAAACGCGTTGACGACGTGCGGTGGTCACACGTACAGTGACCTCGACCAGAACCAAGAGCCTTCGGGTGCAACCAGAGGTTCTCGGGGGGTGGGGGACCCGCCTGGCGCGGGTCCCCGTGCGGGGGGGCCGCGGGGGCGACGAGCGTGCTCGTCGCCCCCGCTGTCGCACGGTGCCCGGGGCCGATGGCCACGGACCCCCGGTCGGGCGGGCGTCGGCGGCCAGCCGCCGGGCTCACGGTCCGTCGGCCGACCCCCAGCCGAAATGGTCGAGGGGCCCGCGCCCGGCACCGAGGTCCCATGGCGCCGCCCCCCGCAGGGCCCTCGTCACGAAGTCCTTGGCCCGGCGCACGGCGTCGAGCGGCTCCTCGCCCCGTGCCAGGAGGGCGGCGACGGCGGCCGACAGCGTGCATCCCGTGCCGTGGTCGTTGGTCGTGGCCACTCGGGGACCGTCGAGCACCAGGGTCCGGCCGCCGCTCACCACGACGTCGGGGGCGTGCCCGGCGGCCAGATGGCCGCCCTTCACCACCACGAGGCCCGGCCCGCGCTCGGCCAGACGCCGTCCGGCGCGTTCCATGGCCTCGACGTCGTCCACGGGCTCCCCGGTGAGCAGCGCCGCCTCGCGGATGTTGGGCGTGGCCACGCGGGCGTGGGGGAGCAGGAGCTCGAGGTAGGCCTCCACCCCTGCGTCGTCGAGCAGCGGGTGCCCGGTGGACGCCACCAGCACGGGGTCGACGACGAGGTGGGGAAAGCGGCCGGCGGCTGCCCAGCGGCCCACGGCGGCCACGACGGCCGACGAGCCCAGCATGCCCGTCTTCACCGCGGCGACCGGCAGGTCGTCGAGCACCGCCTCGAGCTGCAGGTCCACGAAGGCGGGATCGAGGCGGTGCACGCCGAGCACGGCCACGGTGTTCTGGGCGGTGACGGCGCTCACCACGCTCGTGCCGAACACGCCGTGGGCGGCGAAGGTCTTGAGGTCGGCCTGCAGGCCGGCCCCGGCCCCGGAGTCCGAGCCGGCGATCGTCATGGCCACCGGCGGATGCACGGCGCCAGCGTACCGACGCCGCCGGCCGGGATCAGAGCTCGGGTCGGCCCTCGACGGGGCTCGACGCCCGGGCCGCCCAGCGCCGGGGGATGCGCCCGGCGAGGCGCGCCTCGTGCCCCGCCTCCACCGCCAGGCGGAAGGCGCCGGCCATGCGCACCGGGTCGCGCGCCCGGGTGATGGCGGTGGCCACCATGACGCCCGCGCACCCGAGCTCCATGGCCAGCGTGGCGTCGGAGGCGGTGCCGATGCCGGCGTCGACGAGCACCGGCACCGTGCAGCCCTCGGCGATGAGCGCGATGTTGTGCGGGTTGCGCACCCCGAGCCCGCTGCCGATGGGCGACCCCAGGGGCATGACCGCCGCGCAGCCCGCCTGCTCGAGGCGGCGGGCGAGCACGGGGTCGTCGGTGGTGTAGGGGAGCACCACGAAGCCCCCGTCGCACAGCTGCTCGGCGGCGTCGAGCAGCTCCACGGCGTCGGGCAGGAGGGTGTCCTCGTCGCCGATGACCTCCAGCTTGACCCAGTCGGTGGCGAACGCCTCGCGCGCCAGCTTGGCCGTGAGCACCGCCTCGGCCGCCGTGAAGCACCCGGCGGTGTTGGGCAGGACCCCGACCCCCCGGGCGTGCAGCACATCGAGGATCCCGCCGCGCGCCTCGGGGTCGACCCGGCGCACGGCCACGGTGGCGAGCGCCGTCCCCGATGCCGCCACGACGGCGTCGAGCACGTCGAGGCTCGGGATGCCGCCCGTGCCGAGCACGAGGCGCGAGGCCAAGGTTCGGCCGGCGATCTCGAGCGCCGCCTCGCCGCCCACGTCAGCCACCCGCCGCCGCGGTCACGATCTCCACGCGGTCGCGCGGCGCCAGCAAGGTGGTGGCCCAGCGGCTGCGGGGGACGACCTCGCCGTTGCGGGCCACGGCGATGCCCTGGGGGGACGCGCACCACAGGTGCACGAGCTCGGCGACGGTGGACCCCGGCGCCACGCGGCCGGGCTCACCGTTCACGAGGATGCATGCGTCGGCCTGCTCGGCGGGCACGGTGCCAGCATGGCACCTGCGCTCAGGGGCCCGCGCGCGATGCCGCCGGCGCCAGGCGGGCGGGCCCGAACGGCGCCGTCTGCGTCGGGGGCTGCGCTCCGGCGACCACGGCGGCCACGGCGTCGGCGGTGATCGGGGTGAGCAGGATGCCGTGGCGGTAGTGGCCCGTGGCGAGCACCAGGCCGTCGGCGCCGGCCACGGCGGCGGGGCCGATGATCGGCGCGTTGTCGGGGGAGCCAGGGCGCAGCCCCGCGCTCGCCTCGTCGAGCACCATCTCGGTGACCCCGGGCACCACGCGGTGGGCGTCGCGCAACAGCTCGTAGACCGCCCCGGCCGACACCGACGCGTCGAACCCTTGCTCCTCGACCGTGGCGCCCACCACGACCGTGCCGTCCTCGCGGGGCACGAGGTACACCGAGGCGCCCTGCACCACGGCGCGCACGGTCCGCCCGAGCACCGGGGCGCCTCGGGCGCCCGATAGCCGCAGGATCTCCCCCTTGACCGGACGCAGGGGGGGGACCGCCCCGTCGGGAAGGCCGCCGATGGTGCCCGACCAGCATCCGGCGGCGAGCACGACCACCGGCGCGTCCAGCACCGTCCCGTCGCCGAGCGCCACGCCGCGCACGGCGCCGGCGGCGCACTCGACGGCAGCGGCGGGGACCCGGCGCACGTCCGCGCCCGCCGCGGTGACGGCCTCGATCAGGGCACCCACGAGCACCCGGTTGTCCACCTGGTGGTCGTCCGCCGCCCAGATGGCCCCGCGCACACCGGGGGCGAGGCTCGGCTCGAGCCGGCGCGCCGCGCGCCCCGACAGCCACGTCACGTCCAGGCCGAGCTGGCGCTGGTAGCGCACGAGCTCCTCGGCCCAGGCGCGGTCGCCCTCGTCGGCGGCGACGATGAGCGTGCCGCACGCCCGGTAGCCGATCGGGTGCCCGACCGCCCCCGCCAACTCGTCGGCGAAGGCCGGCCACCGGCGCGCCGAGGCCAGGTTCAGCTCCAGCAGCGGCTCCTCGCCGTAGTGCACCTCGCTCACCGGAGCGAGCATCCCGGCCGCCGCCCACGACGCGCCTCGCCCGGGCTCGGGGTCGACCACGGCGACGGCCATGCCCCGGGCGGCGATGCGCCACGCCGAGGCCAAGCCGATCACCCCGCCACCCACGACGACGACGTCGTAGGAACCGCCCGCCGCCCGTCGCGCCCGGGTGGGCCCTCCGGCGGTCGCGGACGTCACCGGCGGGAGTGCCGAGGGGGCCGGGACACGCGAGGTATCCTAGGGGGGCTGCAAGTGGGCCAGCGTCGTCCCGGGCGGCAGACGAACCCGTTCTCGTGCCTTGACCACGGAGCATCCCGAGCGACGACCATGAGCGACCCTGCGTACCCCACCCGTCCCCGCGTCGTCGGCGCGCCGCTCTACGACCCGGCGTTCGAGCACGACGCCTGCGGGATCGCCCTCGTGGCCGACCTGCACGGCCGCCGCAGCCACCGGCTGGTCGGCCAGGCCCTGACGGCCCTCGAGCACCTGGCCCATCGGGGGGCCACCGGCGCCGAGGTGGCGACGGGGGACGGTGCGGGCATCCTCGTCCAGCTCCCGCACCGCTTCCTGGCGGCGGCGCTCCCCTTCGACCTGCCCGATCCCGGCGGGTACGCCGCGGGCACGCTGTTCTTGCCGACAGACGCCGATGACGCCGCCAAGGTCCAGCGCCAGGTAGAGGAGCTCGCCCTCGAGGAGGGCCTGCGGGTGCTCGGCTGGCGCGACGTGCCCACCGAGCCGGCCGGCCTGGGGGCGTCCGCGCTGCGGGCCATGCCCCGCATCTGCCAGGTGGTGCTCGCCCCCGCCGACGAGGGCGCGGGCTCCGGCGCGGCGGACGCGCTGGTGCTCGACCGGATGGCGTTCTGCGTCCGCAAGCGGATCGAGCACGAGGTCGACGGGACCTACGTGCCCTCGCTGTCGGCCCGCACCCTCGTGTACAAGGGGATGCTCACGGGCCACCAGCTCGTCGAGTTCTACCCCGACCTGTCCGACGAGCGCTTCGACAGCGGGTTGGCCCTCGTGCACAGCCGGTTCTCGACCAACACCTTCCCGTCGTGGCCGCTCGCCCACCCCTACCGTTTCATGGCCCACAACGGCGAGATCAACACCCTGCGCGGGAACCGCAACTGGATGCGCGCCCGGGAGGCGTTGCTGGCGAGCGACCTGATCCCGGGGGACCTCGAGCGGCTCTTCCCCGTGTGCACCCCCGACGGCAGCGACTCGGCGTCGTTCGACGAGGTGCTCGAGCTGCTGCACCTCGGCGGCCGGAGCCTGCCCCACGCGGTGCTCATGATGATCCCCGAGGCGTGGGAGAACCACGCCACCATGGATCCGGCGCGCCGGGCGTTCTACCGCTTCCACGCCTCGCTCATGGAGCCGTGGGACGGGCCGGCGGCGGTGGTGTTCACCGACGGCACCGTGGCCGGCGCCGTGCTCGACCGCAACGGGCTGCGCCCGGCCCGGTACTGGGTGACCGACGACGGCCTCGTCGTGCTGGCCTCGGAGGTCGGCGTGCTCGACCTCGATCCGGCCACGGTGGTGCGCAAGGGACGGCTGCAGCCGGGGCGGATGTTCCTCGTCGACACTGCCGCAGGCCGCATCGTCGACGACGACGACATCAAGGCGCAGCTCGCCGCCGAATTCCCCTACGGGCGGTGGCTCGAGGAGAACCAGGTGGGCCTGGACGACCTGCCGCCGCGCATGATGCTCACGCCCCAGCACGCCTCGGTCGTGACCCACCAGCGCCTGTTCGGCTACACCGAGGAGGAGCTGCGCCTGATCCTCGGCCCCATGGCCTCGAACGGGGCCGAGCCCACCGGGTCGATGGGCCACGACGCGGCCATCGCCGCGCTGTCGGAGCGCCCGCGCCTCGCCTTCGACTACTTCACGCAGCTGTTCGCCCAGGTCACGAACCCGCCGCTCGACGCCATCCGGGAGGAGCTCGTGACCTCGGGACGCTCCAAGCTCGGGCCCGAGGGGAACGTGCTCGAGCCCACCGCCGGCTCGAGCCGCCAGATCATCCTGCCCTACCCGGTCATCGACAACGACGACCTGGCCAAGCTGCTGTACGTCAACGAGCACGGCGAGACGCCGGGATTCGAGGCGTTCGCCATCGACGGGCTGTTCGATCCCACCGGCGGCGGCCCGGCGCTGGCCGAGGCGATCGAGGATGTGCGCCGCCGGGTGAGCTTCGCCATCGCCCTGGGGTCGAACATCATCATCCTGTCCGACCGCAACTCGAACCACCGGCTGGCGCCGGTCCCCTCGCTGCTGCTCACCGCGGCGGTCCATGAGCACCTCGTACGCCAGAAGACCCGCACGCGCGTGGGCCTCGTCGTGGAGACCGGCGACGCCCGCGAGGTGCACCACATCGCGCTGCTGATCGGCTACGGGGCCACGGCGGTGAACCCGTACCTCGCCTTCGAGACGATCGACGACATGATCGCCACGGGCATGCTCGAGGGCCTGACCCCTCGCCAGGCGCGGGCGAACTACATCAAGGCGGCGTGCAAGGGCGTCATCAAGATCATGTCGAAGATGGGCGTCTCCACCGTGGCGTCGTACACCGGGGCCCAGATCTTCGAGGCCGTGGGCATCGGGCGCGACGTCGTCGACGAGTACTTCACCGGCACGGTGAGCCGCATCGGGGGGGTGGGCCTCGACGTGCTCGCCACCGAGGTGGCCCAGCGCCACCACGGCGCCCACCGGCCGCGGCCCACCGAGCGCGCGCACCGCGAGCGGGAGATCGGCGGCGAGTACCAGTGGCGGCGCGAGGGCGAGATCCACCTGTTCAACCCGAAGACGGTCTTCAAGCTGCAGCACGCCACGCGGGCCAAGCGCTACGACATCTTCAAGGAGTACACCCGCCTGGTCGACGACCAGTCCTCGCACCTGGCCACCCTGCGCGGGCTGTTGCGCCTGCGCGAGGGGGTGCTTGCCCCCGTTCCGCTCGACGAGGTCGAACCCGTGGCCGACATCGTGAAGCGCTTCGCCACCGGGGCCATGTCCTACGGGTCGATCTCCGCCGAGGCCCACGAGACCCTGGCCATCGCCATGAACCGCCTGGGGGGCAAGTCGAACACCGGCGAGGGGGGCGAGGACGCCGAGCGCTTCGTGCCCGACGCCCACGGCGACCTCCGGCGCAGCGCCGTCAAGCAGGTGGCGTCGGCCCGGTTCGGGGTGACGAGCGAGTACCTGGTGAACGCCGATGACCTGCAGATCAAGATCGCCCAGGGCGCGAAGCCCGGGGAGGGCGGGCAGCTGCCGGGGCACAAGGTCTACCCCTGGATCGCCAAGACACGGTTCTCGACGCCGGGCGTGGGGCTCATCTCGCCCCCGCCGCATCACGACATCTATTCGATCGAGGACATCGCCCAGCTCATCCACGACCTGAAGTCGTCGAACCCCCGGGCCCGCGTGCACGTGAAGCTCGTGGCCGAGGTGGGCGTGGGCACCGTGGCCGCCGGCGTGGCCAAGGCCAAGTCCGACGTGGTGCTCATCTCGGGCCACGACGGGGGGACCGGTGCGAGCCCGCTCACCTCGATCAAGCACGCCGGGATCCCGTGGGAGCTCGGCCTGGCCGAGACGCAGCAGACCCTCGTCCTGAACGGGCTGCGCGACCGGATCGTCGTGCAGGTCGACGGGCAGCTCAAGACCGGGCGGGACGTGGTGGTCGCCGCCCTGCTCGGCGCCGAGGAGTTCGGCTTCGCCACCGCCCCCCTCGTCGTCTCGGGGTGCGTCATGATGCGCGTCTGCCATCTCGACACCTGCCCGGTGGGCATCGCCACCCAGAACCCCGAGCTGCGCAAGCGGTTCGCCGGCAAGCCCGAGTTCGTGGAGAACTTCTTCGAGTTCGTGGCCGAGGAGGTGCGCGAGCACCTCGCCGCCCTCGGTCTGCGCTCGATCGAGGAGGCGGTGGGGCGCGTGGAGCTCCTCGACGCCGTCGAGGCCACCGACCACTACAAGGCCAGGGGCCTCGACCTGGGGCCGATCCTGGCCGTGCCCGAGGAGGGACCGCCCACGGAGCGCCGGCAGTGCCGGACCCAGGACCACGGGCTCGACAAGGCGCTGGACCACGCCTTCCTCGACGCCTGCCGCCCGGCCCTCGAGCGCGGCGAGAAAGTGGCCCTCGCCGTCCCCATCCGCAACGTCGACCGCACGGTGGGGACGCTGCTCGGCTACGAGATCACCGCCCGCCACGGCGGCGCGGGCCTGCCCGACGACACCATCACGATCACGTTGCGGGGATCTGCGGGGCAGAGCCTCGGCGCCTTCGTGCCCCGAGGCGTCACCCTGCGCCTGTACGGTGACGCCAACGACTACCTGGCCAAGGGACTGTCGGGCGGTCGCGTGATCGTGCGCCCGCCCGAGGCGTCGCCCTTCGTGGCCGAGGACCAGATCATCGCCGGCAACGTCATCCTCTACGGGGCCACCGCCGGCGAGTGCTACATCCGGGGCCAGGTGGGGGAGCGCTTCGCCGTGCGCAACTCGGGTGCCGTCGCCGTCGTCGAGGGCGTGGGCGACCACGGTTGCGAGTACATGACCGGCGGGCGCGTCGTCGTCCTCGGGCCCACCGGCCGGAACTTCGGGGCCGGGATGTCGGGCGGGGTGGCGTACGTCTACGATCCCGGCCGCGACTTCTCCGAGCGCGTGAACTTCGACATGGTCGACCTCGAACCGCTCGACGACGAGGACGAGCAGTGGCTGGTCGAGACCGTGACCGGCCACGGCGAGGAGACGGGCTCCGCGCTGTCGGAGCGCCTGCTCGCCTCCTGGGGCCGCTCGGTGGGGGACTTCGTGAAGGTGATGCCGCGCGACTACCGCCGGGTGCTCGAGGCCACCCGCGCGGCGGTGGAGGCGGGGACGTCGGTGGAGCGGGCCGTCATGGCCGCGGCGCACGGCTAGCGGTCGCGGCGATGGGCAAGCCCACCGGGTTCATCGACTTCGGCCGGCGCGTGCCGCCCCGGCGGCCGGTGCCCGTGCGCGTGCGGGACTGGCGTGAGGTCTACGAACCGTTCCCCGAGGATGCCGCGCGCGAGCAGGGGGCGCGCTGCATGGACTGCGGCATCCCCTTCTGCCACGAGGGCTGCCCGCTCGGGAACCTGATCCCGGAGTGGAACGACCTCGTCTACCGCGGCAACTGGTTCGACGCCCTCGAGCGCCTGCACGCCACGAACAACTTCCCCGAGTTCACCGGCCGACTGTGTCCCGCGCCGTGCGAGGGGGCGTGCGTGCTCGGCATCAACGCCGAGCCGGTGACCATCGAGCGTGTCGAGTACGAGATCGCCGAGCGCGGCTGGGCCGAGGGGTGGGCCACGCCCCAGGTGCCCGAGCAGCGCACCGGCAAGGCGGTGGCGGTGGTGGGCTCGGGGCCGGCGGGCCTGGCCTGCGCGCAGCAGCTGGCCCGGGCCGGGCACCGGGTGGTGGTGGTCGAGCGCGCCGAGCGCCCGGGCGGGCTCCTGCGCTACGGGATCCCCGAGTTCAAGATGGAGAAGGCCGTGCTCGACCGCCGCCTGGGCCAGCTGCGGGCCGAAGGGGTGGAGTTCCGGTGCTCGACCAGCGTGGGCGTGGCCCCCGCGCCGACCACGGGGGACGAGCCCGGCGAGCGCCGGGGGACGGGCACGGCGTGCGCGCCCGACGTGGCCGTGGTGTCGGCCGAGGCCCTGGTGGGCGACTTCGACGCCGTGGTCCTGGCCGGGGGCGCCACCTTGCCGCGCGACCTGGCCGTCCCCGGCCGGGAGCTGGCCGGCGTGCACCTGGCCATGGAGTACCTGAAGCCCTCGAACCTGGTGCGCGAGGGGGTGTTCGCCGCCTCGCCCATCACCGCCCAGGGCAAGCACGTCGTGATCATCGGCGGCGGGGACACCGGGGCCGACTGCCTGGGCACCGCCCACCGCCAGGGTGCGCTGTCGGTCCACCAGCTGGAGATCCTCCCCCGGCCCCCCGACGTCCGGCCCACGGACAACCCGTGGCCCACGTGGCCCCTCGTGCTGCGGACGTCCTCGGCCCACGAGGAGGGCGGCGACCGGCTGTATGCGGTGACCACCGACGAGTTCGTCGACGACGGCGCCGGCGCGGTGCACGCCCTGCGGGGCCACCGGGTGCAGATGGTGGACGACAACGGGCGTCCGGGCTTCGAGCCCGTCGAGGACAGCGGGTTCGAGCTGCGCTGCGACCTCGTCCTGCTGGCCATGGGCTTCCTCGGCGCCGAGCGCCAGGGTGTGGTGGCCGAGCTCGGGCTCGAGCTCGATGCCCGCGGGTCGGTGGCCTGCGACCGCCACTGGGCCACGAGCCGCCCGGGCGTCTTCGTGTGCGGCGACATGACGCGCGGCCAGAGCCTGATCGTGTGGGCCATCGCCGAGGGGCGGTCGTGCGCGGCGAGCGTCGACCGGTGGCTGATGGGCGAGAGCGACCTGCCCGTCCCCCTCGTGCCGGGCCAGTTGGCGCTGCGCTGAGGCGCCCGGGCGTCAGCCCTCGGACGCCAGGGGCGTAGGCACGGTGGCGGCGAAGGCGTGGCGGAAGGCGGCGAGCGACCGCGGGAACTGCCCGTCGCGCAGGTCGTGGTCCCCGTCGGACGCGTCGAACTCGAAGTAGCTGGTGAACGCCACGTCGTGGGTGGCGATCCACGTGGCCACCGAGCGGACGAAGGCCGGGTCGTCCCCGAGGCCGTGCCCGTCGCTGCGCAGGGCCACGCCCCATTCGGGGAGGGCCATGTCCTTGTGGTGGGCGGCGGCGAACGCGGCGAGCCACCGCAGGCCGTTGGGCTCGGACTGGTACTGCGCCCAGGCGAGGGCCGGGACCTGGGGCACGCCCCACACCTGGTCGTAGAGGTCGAGTCCGATGTAGTCGACGTAGGCGTTGCCGGGATAGGCCTCCGTCAGGGGCACGGAGGACGCGCCCGCTGTGGGGTTCCACGCGAACTGGAAGTCGGTGCCGGGCACGGCGCGCATGGCGTCGACGATGTGGCGGAAGTACGCCGCGTAGTTGGCGGCGTCGGCGGCCGAGTTCACCGACCACGGGTACCAGGTGCCGTTGAACTCCCAGCCCGGACGGATCACGGCGTCGGCCTGCCCGTAGGAGACGAGGGTGCGCGCCAGCGTCGTGTACTGGGCGTCGTAGTCCCCGGCGGCCCCCCCGGCCAGGGTGGCGATCGGGGTCCCGCCGCGCGTGGGGATGATGGGCACGGCGAGCACGAGGCGGTAGCCGGTGCCTTGCCACGGTCCGAGGAACGGCCGCAACGGCGCCACGCGCACCATGCCCTTCCAGCCCTTGTCGCCCGGCAGGTAGTCCGAGGCCATGCTGGGCCTGATGTCGGTGGCCAGGGCGAAGGCTCGCAGCGCGCGCACATCCCCGGGCCCGATGTACACGCCGAGGGGGACCGACGACGCCACCACCAGTCGCGTCGGCGCCCCGGACCCGGGGGGAGGTTCGTCGAAGGTGTTCGACGACCCGCACGACGCCCCCAGCACCGCGCCGCACAGCACGAGGGCCGCACCTGCGGCCACCCCCGCCATGCGCCGCAGCCGCACCCCCCCGTGGAACGTCACTGCGTGGTCGGCTGGCGCCGGGGTCCGTTACCCGGCATCGTGCATCTTGATCACGGCGAAGACCGCGCCGGCGGGATCGGCGAGGACGGCGAAGCGCCCGGGTGGGATGTCGGTGGCCGGCACCATCACCGTCGCGCCGTTCGCCGTGGCCGTAGCCAGCGTGGCGTCGCAGTCCTCGACGGCGAAGTAGACGAGCCAGTGGGCGGGGACCGCCGCCGGCACGCCGGCGGGCATGTCCATCATGCCGCCGACGACGTTCTCGCCGTTCTTCCACTCGGTGTAGGACATGCCGTCCATCTCGCTGGTGGACGCGTCCCAGCCGAACACCGTGTGGTAGAAGGCCTTGGCCGCCTCGGTGTCGCGTGTCTGCAGCTCGTTCCAGCAGAAGGTGCCCGGTTCGTTGGCCAGCTGGGCCCCTTGGTGCGCCCGAGGTTGCCACAGCGCGATCGCCGCGCCGGTGGGGTCGGCGAACACCGCCATCCGGCCGACGTCCAGGACGTCCATGGGCTCGACGTACACGGTGGCGCCCGCGCCCTTCGCCTTGTCGACGGTCACGTCGGCTTCGTCGACGGTGACGTAGGTCGTCCACGCCGAGGGTTGGCCCTCCATGGCCAGCGGACCCACGCCGGAGACGGTCTTGTCCTTCTTCAGGAACATGGCGTAGCCGCCGGCCTCGGGTCCCTGCTCGTCCACCGTCCACCCGAACAGCGTGGAGTAGAAGGCTTTGGCGGTGTCGGGGTCAGATGATGCGAGGTCGACCCACGACGGTGTTCCGGGGGGGTAGGAGGTGAAGAGAGCCACGGTGCGACCTCCTGGTCGGTGTGGGGGGTGGTCCACCGAGCGTACCGACCGGGCCGTGCTTACGCGGCGCGGGCCGCGCCGGGGCGATGCGGCGCGAGGCGCCGGGGCGATGCGGCGCGAGGCGCGTGCGGGGTCGGGGCCCGGTGGGCGGCATGGTGGCTGCAGTTGCGAAGATGTTGACGGTCCCGTGACGCAAGGTTGATCCCCGGGGTCCACACTCGATCCGTCGTCGGAACGAGCGGTTCAGCGGCGACACGACCCGACGTCATGGGCTCGGCACCGGCGTTTGCCTGCCGGTGCCGAGCCGACTCGGGTCGGAGCGGGGCGCGGCCCGTGCTCAGTGCCAAGCCAGCGATCCGCGCTGCGCCCAGTACCGCTCGGACGTTTCGGCCGCAGCGCGCAGGAGTGCGACGTCCCGCTCGGTGAGCGCCACGGCCAGGGCACCCACGCCGGCGCGCACCTGACGCTCGTCGACGGCCCCGCTCAGCACGACATCGGCCCAGGGCCGGGCCAGGGCGGCGGCGAAGGCCACCTGGGCGATCTGCGCGCCGTGGCGTCGGGCCACCGTCTCGAGGACGCCGAGCTCGGGCGCGCCTGCCGAGTCCGTCAGCCGACCGTTGGCCAGCACTTCCTTTACGAGCACGCCCCACCCGCGCCCGTGGGCCTCGGCCAGCGCCGCTTCGGCGTGGGGCTCGAGCACGTTCCACGTCGCCTGCACCGACGCGAACGGGTTGGTGCCGTCGATGTCGACGTCCAGGGCCCGGCGAACGACGTCCGCCTGGCGGGGCCCGCTCACGCTCAAGCCGACGACGACGCCTTCGGCGCGCAGCTCCGCCAAGGCCCCGAGCACGGCACGGTCCTCGAGCACGCCGGTCTCCAAGGTGGCCGAGTGCACCTGGTAGAGGCCGAGGTAGGGACCGAGCAGCGCTCGCGTCTCGGCGCGTTGGCGCACGAAGGCCGCCAGGGAGTGGTCCTTCACCTCCTGGCTGGCGGCGTCCAGCCGCCACCCTGCGGTGTAGCGGTAACCCCACTTCGACCCGATGGTCAGCGCCCCGGGGGGGATCGCCCGGGAGGACAACCACGACGCCAGGAACTCCTCGGCCCTCCCGTAGGAGCGCGCCGCGTCCACGTAGCGGATGCCCGCGCCGTACGCGGCGTCGAGCACCCGGTGCGTGCGCGCCTCCATGGCGGCGGGGGAGCGGTCGGCGCCGAGGTCGGTCGCACGCCCGAGGGTGATGTAGGCGGGCCGGCCCACGGCGGCGAGGCCCAACCCGAGGGGTGTCACCTCCAGCGCCGTGGAGCCGAGCCGGCGTACCGGCAAGGCCCCACCGCCTGCGCGCCCTGCCGGCCCCCGGGGAGCGGGGGCGGGGGAGGGGGGGTCGCCGCCGGGCATCCTCAGCGCTGCGTGGTCGGTGGGCGGGGCGCCACGTCAGCCCCCTCCCCCCGACAGCAACCGGGTCATGTCGAGCGCCGTGGCCTCGCACAGATCGGCCAGCAGCTCGAGGCGGTCCTCGACGCCGGGGGCCTCGAGCAACGTCTGGCGGTCGAAGACGTTGACCGGGGCCGCGGCGCACAGCCGCCAGGCGCCGGCGGAGGCGGCGCCGGCGTCGAGGTCGGGTGCCGGGGCGGGCGCCTCGGCGAGCTCGGAGAGCAGGGCCCGGGCCCGGCGCACGGCGAGCAGCGCCCGGGCCGCGGCCGGGGGCGACGGCGGTGGTCCCGGGGCGGGACCGGGGCCCGCCGTGGGGGGCGGCGCGTCGGGCCAGGGCTCGACGTCGGCCCGGGGGTAGGGGGCGTCGGGCCGCCACGACCGCACGCTGATGCGGTGCATCCCCCGGGCCACGAGGTGCCACCGACCGTCGCCGAGCGCGTCCGCATGCTCGATGGCGGCCAGCGTGCCGGTCGCCACGCGCTCGTCGGCGCCGCCGACCTCCGAGCCACGGGCGATGAGCACCACACCGAAGCAGCCGTCGGCGACGAGGCAGTCGGCGACGAGGGCCCGGTACCGGGGTTCGAACACGTGCAGGGCGATCACGTCGTGGGGGAAGAGGACCGTGGACAAGGGGAACATCGGGCGACAGACGGTGCCGGTGCGCACGGGGAGACTGTGGCACGCCCCGGTGGCCGGGGCACGCGGGGCCGGCGCGCCCGCTCGGACGGTGTGTCGGGGCTGTTCAGTACCCCGGCGCGTGGTCGAGGATCCGGCGCGGCGTGTCCACCAGCATCGTGCGGATCTGCTGCTCGGTCACCCCCCGCTCGCGCATGGCCGGGAGGACGTCCCGGCTGATGTGGAGGAAGTTCCAGTTGGGCTGGGCCCGGTGCAGGAAGTCCTCCTCGAACCAGTCCATGTGGCACCCCGCGTCGTGCGAGAGGACCATGAACCCGGTGTGGCCGCGCTCGCACAGGTGCGCCACGGTGTCCACGCGCTGGGCCATGGGGCAGTAGGCGTCCACACCGAAGCGGTCCATCCCGAGCGTCGAGCCGGTCCCGACCAGCGCCTCGAGATAGTCGAGGTCCGTGGTGTCGCCGCTGTGGCCGATCACCACACGCGACAGGTCGACGCCCTCTTCGCTGAAGACGCGCTGCTGGTCGAGCCCGCGTCGCGTGTGGGCGTGGGTGTGGGTCGAGATGGGGACGCCGGTACGGCGGTGCACGCGCGCCACTGCCCGCAGCACCCGCTCGACACCGGGGGTCAGCCCCTGCTCGTCGGTGGCGCACTTGAGGATCCCCGGGAATACGCCCGACCCGGCGATCCCGTTCTCGATGTCGTGCAGGAAGAAGTCGTCGAGGATGTCCACACCGCTCGGGCGGAAGGCGCCGGTGCGGTAGTCGAAGTAGTGGGGGAGGTCGTTGTAGGTGTACAGGCCGGTGGCCACCACGATGTGCAGGGCCACCTGGGCGGCGACCTCCTGGACCAGCTCGATGTCGCGGCCGAGCCCGACCACCGTGAGGTCGACGATCGTGTCCACACCCGCCGCCTTGAGCTCCGACAGGCGCTCGACCGCCTGCGCCACGCGGGCGGTGCGGTCCCATCCGGTCGGCCAGTTCGACGCCACCTCCGGTGAGCGCACGAAGACGTGCTCGTGCATGAGCGTCGTGCCGAGCGCGCCGGCGTCCACCGGCCCGCGTACCGTGTTGATCTGGCCCATATGCCCCCTTCCGGCGCGCCGTCCGGCGCTCACGCCGCCGGTCGGCCCGTACCCTACGCTGCGTTGCCGGACGGACGTGGGTGGCGGGGCGTGGCGGGGCGTGGTCACCGGGCGGGCCGGGTGGCGCCGACGAAGCCGGCGGACCAGATGGCCTCGACGCGCACCCGGGCGCCGGTGTGGGGAGCGTCGACCATCTCCCCGCGGCCCACCACGATCCCGACGTGGTCGACCCCGCTGGGCGCGCTCCCGAAGAACACCAGGTCCCCCGGGAGGAGCCCGGCCGCCGGCGCCACGGCGGGCCCGGCGTCGTACTGCGCCTGGGCGACGCGGGGCAAGGAGATGCCCGCGGCGGCGAAGGCGGCCTGGACGAGGCCCGAGCAGTCGAAGCCGGCGGGGCCCTCGCCCCCCCAGCGGTACGGCGTCCCGACGCGGGCGAGCGCCCATGCCACGGCGACGTCGGCCGCCGGCGACGCGCCCGTGGCGGCGGGGGCGACGGACGGCGCGCCGGCCACGACCGCACCCGGGACGAGCGCCGTCAGGGCGCCGCCGGCCAGCACGGCCACACCGAGGCAGGCAGCGGCCAGGGCGCCGGCGGCCATCGCCACGGCGCGGGCGGGGGAGGGCATGGCCGGGTGCTCCGAGCGGTGCGGGGTGCGGTGCGGACACCGACGACCGGGGGGACGAGGTGAGCCGGGGCTCAGAGCGACGGCGCGCCAGGCGCCGCCCGAGTGGAGCACGGGCGCCCGCCGGTGTCAAGGGCCGCCGCGCGGGCGACCGGGCCTCAGCCGGCGCGGTCGGGGCCGGCGCGCTCGGGTGCGATGCGCAGCAGGACGCGTCGCTCGGACTCCATGGCGGCGCGGTACTCGACCCAGTCGGGATGCTCGCCCGCCACCTGCCGGTAGTACTCCACGAGCCCGTCCATCGCCTCGGGCAGCGACACGATCTGCACGGGGCCCTCGATCTGCACCCAGTTGCCGTAGAACGCATCGCTGAAGACGAGCAGCGCGGCGCGCGGCCGTTTGCGGAGGTTTCTCGTCTTCATCGCCGTCTCGCGCGTACTCACCAGGACCGCACCCTCCCCGCTCACCCCGGCGGCGACCGGCGACAGCTGCGGGCCGCCGTCGTCCCGGGTGGTGGCGAGGACCGCCCGGTGGTTCGTCCGGACGAATTCGAGGGCGGCGGCGATGTCCATGCCCCGCAGGATACGCGCCGCGCCACGCCGGGTGCCGTCCAGCGCTCCGTTCCCCCAGGTCGACGGTATGCTCCGGAGATGCTCAGCACCATGCAGGACGGACCGCTGCTGGTGAGCGGCATCCTTCACCACGGGCTGCAGGTGTACGGCGACAGCGTCGTCGTCACCGTCCGGCCCGAGGGCTACCACGAGGCGACGTTCACCGAGGTGGGGGCCCGCGCCGCGCAACTCGCCCACGCCCTGGCCCGGCTCGGCATCGCCAACGGGGACCGGGTGGCCACCTTCGCCTGGAACGACCAGGAGCACCTCGAGGCGTACCTGGGGGTGCCCTCGATGGGGGCCGTGCTGCACACGCTCAACGTCAGGCTCTTTCCCGAGCAGCTGGCCTACGTGGTCAACCACGCCGAGGACCGGGTGGTCATCGTCGACGCGTCGCTGGCCCCGCTGCTCGCCCGGGTGCGCGCCGAGTGCCGCACCCTCGAGCACGTCATCGTGGTGGGCGACGGCGACACCGCCGGCCTGGGCGAGACCGTGGCCTACGAGGAGCTGCTGGCGGCGGAGTCGCCGGTGTACGACTGGCCGCGCCTCGACGAACGCCAGGCGGCGGCCATGTGCTACACGAGCGGGACGACGGGGAACCCCAAGGGCGTCGTCTACAGCCACCGCTCGACGTGGCTGCACTCGTTCTCCGGGATGTCGGTCAACTGCGTCGGGGCGTGCGAGGACGACAACGTCCTCGTGATCGTGCCCATGTTCCACGCCAACGCCTGGGGGATGCCCTACACGGCGTTCTTCGCCGGGTCCGACCTCCTCCTGCCCGAGCGCTTCCTGCAGGCCGAGCCCCTGGCCACGATGATCAAAGAGTGCCGGCCCACGATGTCGCTCGGCGTGCCCACCATCTGGAACGACCTGCTGCGCTTCAGCCAGGCCCACGACGTGGACCTGTCCTCGCTGCGCCTGGTCACCGCCGGGGGCTCCGCCGTGCCGCGGTCGCTCATGGAGGCCTACCAGGAGCGCTTCGGCGTCACCATGATCCAGGGCTGGGGGATGACCGAGACGAGCCCGGTGTGCGCCTTCGGCCGCCCGCCGAAGGACGTCCCCCCCGAGCAGGAGATGGACTGGCGGGCGAAGACCGGGCGGGTCATCGCCGGCGTGGAGCTGCGGGTGGTGGACGAGGAGGGCAACGAGCTCCCCGCCGACGGGAGCTCGGTCGGCGAGTTCGAGGTCCGCGGGCCGTGGGTCACCGGCGCGTACTACGGCGACCCCGCATCCGAGCGGTTCCACGACGGCTGGCTGCGCACCGGGGACGTGGGCTCGGTCGACCGGCGGGGGGTCATGCAGATCTCGGACCGGACCAA
>Ga0209415_10003121_pt1 | contig 30832 bp, 25 predicted proteins | sample PeaSoiSIISIP2007_FD_187696 | JGI IMG/M metagenome (GOLD analysis project Ga0209415, IMG submission 187696) | Peat soil microbial communities from Weissenstadt, Germany - SII-SIP-2007 (SPAdes) (version 2) | ecosystem: Environmental > Terrestrial > Soil > Wetlands > Peat | place: Germany... | reverse complement strand
ACCTGCACCTCGGCATCGGCTACCCCCCGCTGATGCGCCTGCGCGGCGAGCTCGTGCAGATGCGCGAAGAGCCCGTCACGACCACGGAGGTCGAGGGGCTCCTCTTCGAGATCATCACGCCGCAGCAGAGAGAGACGATCACGAAGACGTTCGATCTCGACTTTGCCTACGCGTACGGCGACAAGGCCCGCTTCCGCGCGAACTACCTCTACAAGACCGCGGGGCTCGGCGCGGTCTTCCGCACCATCCCTGCCAAGGTGCTCACGCTCGAGGACCTGAAGTGCCCGCCCATCCTCCGCAAGCTCTCCGACCGCCGCTCGGGGCTGGTGCTCGTCACCGGACCCACGGGCTCCGGCAAGTCGACCACGCTGGCGGCGATGATCGACCACATCAACAAGACGCGGGCGTGCCACGTGCTGACCATCGAGGACCCGGTCGAGTTCGTGCACGTGTCGCAGAAGGCGCAGATCACGCACCGGGAGATCGGCCCGCACGCGTCGACGTACGCCCACGCCATCCGCAGCGCGGGACGCGAGGATCCCAACGTCATCCTCATAGGCGAGCTCCGGACCAACGAGACGATGAAGCTCGCGCTCCAGCTCGCGAGCTTCGGCATCCTCGTCTTCGCGACCATCCACACCAACAGCGCGTCGGCCACCATCGACCGCATCGTCAACGCCTTCCCGTCCGACGAGCAGCCGCAGGTGCGCGGCATGCTCTCCGAGAGCCTCGCGGGCATCGTGGCGCAGCAGCTCCTGCGGACCGCGGACAACAAGCGGCGCGTCGCGGTGCACGAGATCCTCATCGGCTCGCCGGCGCTCGCCTCGATGATCCGCGAGAACAAGACCTTCCAGATCCCCAGCCTGATGCAGGGCGGCCAGGCCCAGGGGATGCAGACGATGGACATGGCGCTCGAGCGCCTCGTGCGAGACAAGACCATCAGCCCCGCCTCCGCTCTGGAGAAGGCCCTCGACAAGGAGAGCTTCGCGAAGCTCCTCAAGCAAGACGAGATGGCTCCGCTGTAAGCTCCTCGCCCGATGCTTCGCTCCGCGTTCGCCGCCGCTGCCGTTTCCGTGGCCCTCGTCGTTGCCTGCTCGAGCTCGCCTCACCCGACTCCCTCGCCGTCCGGGAGCGCTTGCGGCGACGGCTACCTGGCTGCCGTCAACGGCGTCTGCCCGAAGGGGACTTGCCTCGAGAGCGAAGCGTCGGCGTCGTGCTGCGGGTCGCAGTGCGTGACGTGCGAGGCGAAGGGGCTCATCTCGGCCGACGAGGCGGGGGCCTGCCCGGTGGGGACGTGTGTCTCGAGCGACCTCACGGAGGCGCTCAGCTGCTGCGACACGTGCCCCGGGGCCGACGCCTCCGTGGAGGCCTCCGCGGAGAGCGGGGCGGAGGCGGGTGCCGGCGACGCCGCGCCGGAAGCTGGAGACGCCTCGAGCGATTGACGGGGCTCCCGAGCGCGCGACCCAAGCCGGAATCTCTCGCACGGGTTCGATCCGGGAGAACAATCGCGACAGCGTGGTGTCTATCCCAGTCGCGCCAGGAGGAAACACCATGCGCCGCGTGGTCATTGCCTGCCTCTTCGTCGGGGCATGCGCGAAGCTGCCGGGCGCCCGCGCGCCGGGCACCGTCGTCGCCGAGCCCGAGACCGTCGTCGTCCCCGTGTCTTGCGCCCGGCGGACGCCCGGCCCGAGACCCGCCCGCGTGTCGACGGCACGCCAGGGGAGCGCCGTCGCCCTCGCCCGCGCGGGAGACCGGCTGCTCGCCTACGTCGCCGACGCCGACAGCCGCTCGGTGCACACGGTCGACGTCGACGAGGGCCGCGAGCTCGTGCGCACGCGTCTCGACGGCGAGCCGCGGCAGCTCCTCGTCCTCCCCGACGGGCGCGTCGTCGCCTCCCTGTCCGACGGGACCCACGTCGCGGTGCTCGAGCCGGGCGAGGATCCCGCCGCGCCGCTGACGCCGATCTGCCAGCGCGACGTCCCCGCCGAGCCGTGGGGCCTCGCGCTCTCGGCGGACGACGCGAAGCTGGTGGTGACGAGCGCCTGGGGGAGCGCGCTCACCGTGCTGGACGCGGCGACGTTCGACGTGAAGCGCGTCGTGCCGCTGCCGCGCGATCCGCGTGGCGTGCTGATCGACGAAGCCGGGACGGCCTTCGTCGGTCACCTCGTCGGCGCCAAGATGAGCGTCGTGGACCTCGGCGAGGGACAGTGGAGCGACCCGCCCGCCACCATCGACCTCGGGGTCCGCAAGGCCACGCCCCTCGCGCAGCCGGGCGACCGGCTCGCCGAGCGCACGGGCTCGCAGGGCTACGCCCTCGTCAGCGTGGCCCTGCCCGCGACGGCGGGGATCGCGGAGGCGACGGTGCCCCGGCGCATCCTCTTCCCGATGGTGAGCGTCGATCCGGGCGATCCCGAGCGCCGCTCGTCGGTCTACTACGGCCCGCCATTCGATGGCGTCGCCAAGCAGACACCGATGGTGAGCGTGGTCGATCCCGAGCGCCGGCAGCCACTCAGCAAGTATGTCCTCGGCACGAGCGCCGCGGCCTACACCCGCGAGTGCCTCCTGCCCCGTGCAGCGGCGGTCCGCGTCCACCGCAAGACGCCCAGCCTCCTCGTCGCCTGCTTCGGCATCGACGCCGTGCTGGAGCTCGACGCGCTCACGGCCGACCCCTTCCGCGCCGAGCGCCGGCGGTTCGCCGTGCCGCCCGGGCCCGAGGGCGTCGCCATCGACGAAGCCTCCGGGCGCGCCGTGGTCTTCTCGCAGCTCGGGGGCGCGCTCAGCGTCATCGGGCTCGACGGCGAGGCCGGCGCCACCCGCACCATCGCGCTCGACTACCACCCGCCTCCGGCGCTCGCCGCCGCCGCGCGCGGCCGGATGCTCTTCTATCGGACCGACGACACCCGCGTCTCCGGGGACGGCATCGCCTGTTCGAGCTGCCACATCGACGGACGGGAGGACGGGCTCACCTGGACCACGCCCATGGGACCGCGGCAGACGCCGATGCTCGCGGGCCGCCTGGACGGGACGGCTCCCTACGGCTGGGAGGGAGATCGCCCGACCGTGGCCGCGTACATCGCCAACACCGTGGAGCGTCTGGGAGGCAAGGGCCTGCAGGCGCAGGAGATCGACGATCTGACCGCGTTCCTCCACGTCGCCAAGGCGCCGCCGCGGTCCCCGCGCGACGCGGCGCTCGTGAGCCGGGGGCGAGACCTCTTCGAGGGCTCCGCGCAGGGATGTGGAACCTGTCACGCCGGCGGGTGGACGGACGCCAGCGCCCACGGGTTTTCTCTCGCCACGAGCGAAACCTTCGACACCCCCTCGCTGCAGTTCATCGGCGGCACGGCGCCGTACTTCCACGACGGCCGCTACGCGACGCTCGAGGCGCTGCTGGCCGATCCCGCGAGCTTGATGGGCCACAGCGCCTCGCTGCCGGCGGAGGACCGCCTGGCGCTCGCGGCGTACCTGAGGTCGCTGTGAAGCTCTGGCGCGTGTGCCTGTCCGCCCTGGTCGCGGGCTGCGGCGCGCGCGCACCGATGTCGGCGCCGGGGGCAGCTGCTCCGGCGTCCGCACCGGTCGCAGTCCCGGCGGCCGCCGTCGAAGACCCACCCGCGGCGGCGGGCGCCAGCCCCATCGACGGATTTCGCGCGAGCGGCGACGCTCGCCCCGCGGCGCAGACGCTCCGCTTCGACGTGGACGCTCTGCCCGTCGCGACCTGGGGCGAAGCGTGGGACGGTGCCGGCTTCACGCTGCACAAGCTGAGGGACGGGTGGAGCCTCTGGGTGCGGACGACCATCTTCGCGGAGGTCATCGTCACGGCCGGCGGGCCGTCCGGCGAGAAGCCGACCTCGCCCGTCGGCTTCTCCGCGTTCACCGGCGGCTCCTTCGGTGAGGGCTCCGTTCCCGCCTGCGGACCGGGCAGCTCCGGGCGGAGGCTCGCGGTGTGGGACGGATTCGCGCCCGCGGGCTGGACGGACGACGGCATCGACGTGGAGATGGAGGAAGGCGACTACGATCTCGCGACGTGCCGCGGGACGCCCGTGCACTCGCTCCGCGGTCGCGCGGCGGCCCTCGTGCCGGGCTACGTCTACGCCGTGCGCGCGCGCGAGGAGGACGACGACGGGAACGCCAGGGAGTCCCTGGTCGTGTTCCTGCCGCGAGCCTACCTCGTCTCCACGGCAGCGGATCCGACGATGCCCCTGGAGGCGGCCAACACCGGCGCCTTCACGCGTCTCACGTTCCCGCTCGCGCGCGGGACGGCGGGCTCGGCCAGCCTGCGCCTCAGCCCGGCCTCGCTGGCCCTGTGGGCGCGCCTGCGGCAGATGCGGCGCGTGGCCGACTTCGTGGACCCCGCGGCGCTGGGCGACGACCTGCTCGTCGGCGTGGACGTGGCGTGGCAAGGAGACTCGCGGCTCGGATCGCTGTCGCTCGCGGTGCCGAAGGCGAAGGACCGCAGGGCGTACGCCGGGCTCCTGGCCGCCGCGAAGAAGCGTGCGATGTAGGGCTCCGCCTCGGCCTCACGCCGCCCGGCGCTTCAGGCGCGACCAGTCCTCGGCGATCCCGGTCGCGATCTTGTGCGCGACGCCCATGATGGCAAGCTGCGAGTTCACGCCGATGCTCGTCGGCAAGACGCTGCCGTCGGCGACGAAGAGGTTGTCCACCTGCCAGGCCTCTCCGGTCTCCTTCACGACGCCCGCCCGCGGGTCCACACTCATCTTGGCGGTGCCTAGGTAGTGGTACGACGTGCACTCGACGCGTCGCATGTGCGGCGGGCGGGCCGCGAAGTCGTCCAGCTCGCGCACGCTCTTCAGCGTGTCGACGCCGAAGATCGGCATGGCGATCTCCCGCGCCCCGGCCGCGAAGCCCATGCGCGCGATGATCTCGATGGTCCGGAGCAGTCGCGGACCGTCGCCGTCGGCCATGCGGTACGTCACCAGCGGCTCGCGCCCGAGCCACCGGCGCACGGTGCCGCCCCCCTGGTCGTGGATCATGCCCCCGAAGACCGCGAGGTTCGGCATCTTGTGCACGTTGGAGCGGTGGCTCGGGCCCACGCCGGGGAAGGCGGCCGAGAGGATGCTCGCAGGGGGGTAGACGCTGACGAGCGTGATCCCGTCGGCGGCAAAGTGGTCGCTGAAGACGCTCTGGAGCGCGCCGTCCCAGCCCTCCACCACCTCGTCGAAGATCGCGCCGACGCGGACGCCGGGGTGCAGCGTCATGTGGCGCCCGACGTGCTTCGAGTCGACGCCGCTGGCGCGCAGCAGGAGCGGGGTGTGCAGGGCGCTGCAGGCGACGACGACGAGCTTGGCGCGCACCTCGAAGGGCACGCCGGGCACGCCGCCCGCGTCGAGCAGGCGGCCCCGCACCCCCCGCGCCACTCCGCCGCGGATGTCGATCCGTTCTGCCAGCGCGTCGGTCACCAGGAGGGCGCCATGGGCGCACGCGTCGGGGAGGTAGGTGACGTCGACGCTGAGCTTCGCCCCGTGCGGGCAGCCGAAGTTGCACCGCGACACCCCGCGGCAGCCGCTCGTGTTGCGGCGGATCGACTTCATCGGGATGCCCATCCGCGCCGCCCCCTCGAGGAACAGCTCCGTGCTGCGCGAGCGCATCCCGTCGGGCACCGTCTCGACGTGCACGACCTCTTCGACGGCGCGGAAGTGGGCGTCCACGCCCTCGGGCGTCATCGTGCGGAGGCCCAGTCCGTGCGACCACTCGTGCAGCACCTCGTCCGGGATGCGAAAGCACACGCCCCCCGTCAGGACGCTCGACCCGCCGACGCACTTGCCCTGCAGCAAGCTGATGAAGGGGGTGTCGCCCAGCCCGACCGCCGCCGAGAGACCCGCCTCGCGCCAGCAGCGGCGCAGGGTGCCCGTCGGCGTCGCCCGGCTGTACTCGCTCGGGCGCACCCAGTCTCCCTCCTCGAGGACGATGACCTCGAGCCCGGCGCGCGCGAGCAGGCTCGCGACCACCGCCCCGCCGGCCCCCGAGCCGACGACGACGACGTCGGCCGACAGTTCGAGCCGCGTCGGCTGCTCGCGCCCGCGAAGGACCTTCAGGCTGCGGTCTTCAGCCACCGCTTCCTCTCGTCCCCCGGGTAGCCCATCGCGCGAAGCTCCGACGGGTCCTCGAAGAAGTACATCGACAGCAGCGACTTGAACGCGATGAGCGGCATGAGCAGCAGCGTGAAGCGCGAGCGGTCCATCCGCTCGAGCAGCCGCAGCCGCCGCTCGAGGCTCAGATCCTCGAAGGGCCGCGGGGCGATGAAGAGGAGCAGGGGAAGCCATCGCACGAGGTCGAGCGCGAGAAGGAGCAGGGTCCGCTGGACCGTGCTGACGGGGACGAGGTGCCGCTCGAGGCCGTCGACGAGCGCGTCGAGCTGCTCGGGCCGCGGGCCGTCCGCGTGGGCGAACAGGGCCCCGCCGAGCGCGCGGACGACGGCGCGGTGTCGGGGAGCGAGCTCGAAGGCCATGGCGGGCGCCGAGAAGGATAGGACGAGAACCTCCCGCAGTGAGGTACCATCGCCGCGATGCCCGGCGAAGACCCGGAATGGAGCAGCTTCCTTCAAGGCGCGTTCCTGACCGTGCTCGAGGCGGCGGACGAGGGGCTCATCGTCTTCGACGGGGAGGGGCGCTGCCGCATGATAGGGCGCCGTGCCGGCGAGATGTTCGCCGTGGAGCCGGCCGCCTTCGTCGGGAAGTTGCGACACGAGGTGCTGGACGCCTTCGCCAAGGCCTGCGAGGAGCCGGACGCGTTCATGGAGGCCGCGGCCGCCGATGGGCCGCTCGGGGCTCCCAGGATGGCGGCGGACGTCGACGTTCGACGGCCCCGGCCGCGCACCGTGCTCTGCCGGGGCGTGCCCATCTCGCGCGAAGGAAAGCCGCCGGGGCGCGTGGTGCTCGTCCGCGACGTGACGCGCGAGCGGGCGGCCGAGCGCTCGACCCGCCAGCTTCAGGCGCGCATCGCGGAGCTCACCCCGTTCGACACCGTCACGGGTCTGCTCAACCAGCGTCGCTTCCGCGAGGAGCTCGACCGCGAGCACGGCCGCAGCACGCGCGCCTGGGACAGCTACGCCGTCCTGCGCCTCGACGTCGACGGCATGGGGCTGCTCAACGAGGAGCTGGGCACCTCGGTGGGCGACGAGGTGCTCGAGCAGCTCGCGGCGCGGCTGAAGAAATGCCTGCGCGAGTACGACGTCGTCGCGCGGCTGGAGGCCGACGAGTTCGCGATGCTCCTGCCGGGCGCGGACGCGATCGCGGCGCGGGTCGTGGGCGAGCGTGTCACGAAGGCGATGGCGGAGATCTTCCGCGTCGGTCCCGGACGCAAGGTCACGCTGTCCATCGGGGGTGCGCTCTGGGTCCCGCCGTCGGGCGAGACGAGCGACGACATCGTCAAGCGCGCGGGGGTCGCCCTGCGGGAGGCCCGCAAGCAGGGCGGGGCGCGGACGCACGTCGAGGGGTGAGGGGCTTCCGTCGGCGTGCAGGTTCGCACGCCGACACTCGTGCACGGCACTTTAGCCCGTCGCGCGCTGCTTGTCCCCGCGCTCGAGGAACTCCTCGTACGCCCCGCTGAACTCGACCACGTCGCAGCCCTCGCCCTCGTCGCCCGGGGCGCGGTCGCGGAGCTCCACGATACGCGTCGCCAGGCGGGCGACGAAGTGGTGGTCGTGGCTCACGAAGAGCACGGTGCCCTCGAACTTGAGCAGCCCCTCGAGCAGGCCCTCGATCGACTCGATGTCGAGGTGGTTGGTCGGCTCGTCGAGCACCAGTACGTTGTGCCGCCCGAGGACCATCTTGCCGAGGAGCAGGCGCGCGGCCTCGCCGCCCGAGAGCGCCTCGGTCGGCTTGAGCGCGGAGTCGCCGCTGAAGAGGAGGCGCCCGAGGATGGCCCGGATCTCCTCCTGGGGGCGGCTGGTGTCGAAGCGGTAGAGCCACTCGTACGGCGTCGTTCCCTTCGCCGTCTCGCCGAGAGCCTCGTGGTGGTCCTGCGCGAAGTAGCCGACGCTCGCGTCGTTGCCCCAGCGCACCTCGCCCGCGTCCGGCGCGAGGGCGTAGGGCCTGGTCTCCGCGTCGAGACCCTTGAAGGCGCCGACACTCATCCGCAGCAGCGTCGACTTGCCGATGCCGCTCCGGCCGATGAGCGCGATGCGATCGCCGCGGTTCACGGTCAGGTTGACGCCATCGAGCACGACCTTGGGCTCGAACGCCTTCCGCGCGCCCGTGATGCGCAGCACGTCGCGCCCGCTGGGCTTCTCCATGTCGAAGCGCACGTACGGCCGCACGAGGCTGGAGCGCTTGGCCCCCTTGGTCTCGACCACGTCCTCGAGCTTCTCGATCTGCTTGAGGCGGCTCTGGGCCTGCTTGCTCTTGGAGGCGTGCGATCCGAAGCGCTGCACGAAGTCCTGCAGCTCGTCGATCTTCTTCTTGGCGCTCTGCGCCACGGCCGCGGCGCGCTGCTGGTTTTCGTACTTGGCGCTTACGAAGTCCGCGTAGTTGCCCGTGTAGATGGTGATGGTGCGGAAGTCGATGTCGGCGATGTGGGTGGCGACCCGGTTCAGGAAGTGACGGTCGTGCGACACGACGAGGAGCGTCCCGGTGAACTCCTCGACGAGGAAGTTGATCAGCCAGTGGATCGACTCGAGGTCGAGGTGATTGGTGGGCTCGTCGAGGAGCATCACGTCCGGTCGGCCGAAGAGCACCTTGGCGATGAGGACACGGAGCTTGTAGCCGGAGGGGAGGTTGCGCATGGGCTCGGCGTGGCGCTCGGGGGGGATGCCGAGGCCGACGAGGAGCTCGGCCGCCTGACTCTCGGCCGAGTAGCCGTCGTGCTCGGCGACGATGCCCTCGAGCTCGGCGAGGCGCACGCCGATCGCGTCGTCGACCTCGCCCGCGAGGAGCGTCTCCCTCTCCGACATGGCCGCCCACAGCTCGGCCTTGCCGGCCATGACCGTGTCGAGGATGCGCTGCTCGTCGTAGACGAAGTGGTTCTGCTCGAGCACCCCCAGCTTGAGCCCGCCCGACATCTCGATGCGCCCGGCGTCCCAGTCGTCCTGCTTGGCGAGCATCTCCATCAGCGTCGATTTCCCCGCGCCGTTGGCGCCGGTCACGCCGTAGCGCTTGCCGGGGTCGAACTGGATCGAGACGTTCTCGAAGAGGATCTTCGGCCCGAAACGCTTGGTGACCTTGTCGAGGAGGATCATGGCTCTGCCGTGCGAAGTCGCGCTCGAGGGTGGGGAGCGAGCGGGGGCGCGTGCCTTTAGCACGGATTTCACCGGGGGCCCTCGAACCGGCTAGCCTGGGGGAGCGAGTCCACCGCTTGCGCGACGCCACCTTCTACGCCAGCACCCTCCTCGAGCTTCACAAGCTGACCGACGCCGCCGAACGCCGCGCTTCGTGGCGGCAATCGATGGCGTCGCTGGCGAGGGCCACGGCGGAGGACGGGCCGGGACCGCTGGAGGGGCTCCACCCGGAGGCGCTCCTGGCGGGTGTGCGGGCGGCGCTCCACGCGGGGCTCGTCGACGATCTGGACTGGCTGGCGCCCGCGGCAGCCGGGTCGGCGCTTTACGAGCTCGCCACCGCGCTGCCGCTCGGGACCGAACAGCGCGAGCTCGGGCGCCGTGTCCTGGCGCGGCTCGTCGCCGCGGACGCACCGACCTTCGTCGCGGTCGCGCGGCGCATGGCGCTCGGGACTGGCAAGGGGCTCGGGAGCGCGAGCATGCGCGCGCGCGTGGCCCTCGTGACGGAGCTCCCCATCGGTCTCGGCGTCGCCGACGGGCCGCTGGCCCTAGCCATCGCGTCGCGTCGGGATCTGGCGCGCGAGTGGATCGCGATCCCGTCCACGGGGTCGCTCCCGTCGCGGCGGCTCGCCGCCCGGCTCATCGAGCGCGCCGCACGCGAGGCGGCCCGCAAGGCGGCCTACGGCGACGACCACAGCCTGCGGGTCTTCCAGTCGGACGCGGTGGCCCCCGCGTGGGGTCGGCTCTTCGCGGATCGGGAGTCGCTCGTCTGGCGACACGTCGCCGTCGCGCGCGGGCTCCTCGCTCCGTGGGCCCCGGCCATGGCGCGGGCGATGGAAGACGCCCTGCTACCCTCGCTCACGCCCACCGAGTGGCGGCGCGCCGCAGCGTCCATTGCCGCCTACGCCGCCGTGGCCCCGGAGGCGGCGCTGGCGCTGGCGCGGCGCGCCGTGTCCCAGGGGATGCTCGAGCGTGACCCGGGGGCCGCCTCGGCGTTCGTGTGGGGCCTGCCGCGGGCGGCGGAGGCCGAACGCGAGGCGGCGGAGGAGCTGCTCGACCGGGTGATGGAGCAGGCACCTCCGGACGTCGGCGAGGCCGTCGTCGAGCTGCGCGCAGAGCTCGGGGGGGACTCGCCTCTCATCGAGAGAGCGGCCGCCCGCGCGCTCGCGCTGCTCGCGGGGCGGAGCAGGGTCACCGGCGATGACGGCGCGGATGCGCTCGCGGGGGAAGTGGTGCGCGATCTGGAGCGTGCGTCACGCGACGACCAGCCGCTGCGCGACCAGATCGAGCGCGCGCTCCACGCGTTCGCCACCACCGGGGCCAAAGAGGCGTACAGCCAGGCGCGCGACGTCCTGGCCGCCGCCCAGGGCTCCCTGTTCGCCCTGGAGGCGGTCGCGCCGGATGACGACGGCGCGGAGGGGCGTGCGGGATCCGCCGCGCGGCGCACGTCGCTGGCGGTCCTGCGGGACCTCGACGTGAGCTTGCTCGAGCGCGACGTGCTCGCGTCCCTGCTCCTCCTCGGGGGCGGGGGAGACGCGGCGCGGATGGCCGCCGACGCGCTGGACCCGCTGCGCGACCGGATGGCCGAGTGGATCCTGGCCCGGGAGGCGACGCCGCTCCGGTTCGAGGCGGTGGCTGCGCCGCCGCACACGGTCCTCTCGCTGCGGCGGCTGCGGGCGCTGCTGCACCTCGTCGACAGCGACATGGGTGACGACGACGACGATCCCCAGCGCGCCGCCCGTCTGCGGCGCCGCGGGCTCCGGATCGGCCGCGCCCTGGTCGAGCGCTTCGAGCAGGATCCGCCGTCCCCGGTCCGGCGCACGATCGTCGCGGCGCTCGCCCGCGCGATAGACGCGCTGGTGCGGGTGGGGGCGTGCGACGTGGCCGATGCGCTGCTGGTGGTCGCGCGGCGCGTGGCCGATCCGGGGGAGCTGTCGACCGCCGCCGAGGCGTCGATGGATCCCGATCTCGTGCACGTGCTCGAGCGGTTCGCGCGCTTCGCGGGCGCCGTCGACGCGGACGCGGCCGGCGCGCTGCCCGCGTTCGACGAGCTCACGCGGGACATCGCCCCCGCGGATGCCTCCGGTCGCATCGAGGCGCTGCGGACGGCGCTCGTCCGCCTCTCCGGCGCTCTCGGCGGCGTCTCGTCGGCGATGGCGCTGCGCGACCTCGCGCCGGAGAGTGGCGCCGAGCCCGAGGCCGTGAAGTCTCTCGAGGGCGCTCTCTCGTCGATCACCCACATGGCCACCGGGGCGCGCGGCCGGTTCGATCCGGAGCGATCCTCCGAGGCACCCGTCCCCGCCGCCGCTCGTTCGCTGACGGTCGCCCTGACCCGCGTGCTCACGGGCGCCGAGCCGGCCCTCGGGGAGCACGTCGTGGCCGCGGCGCTCGACGATCTGCTGGCGGGGGTTCCGAAGGCGATCGCGAAGCTCGTGGCCGCCCAGGTCTGGCGCCTCGCGGAGCTCCCGGTGGAGGGGAGCAAGCCGCCGAGCCGCACCAGCATGCGCGTCATGGAGGCGCTGCCCGCCTGGATGCCGGCGCGCCGGACGCTGGGGGGATTCTACGTGCAGCGCGCGCTCGGGGCGGGAGGCGTCGGCTCGGTCTTCGTCGTCACGCGCGTGGAGGACAAGGGGGACGCGAGCGCCGAGAGGCTCGCCCTCAAGGTACCCGAGTACTCGCCCAGCGCCGCGCGCGCCCTCTCCGAGGCCGAGTTCCTGAAGATGTTCCGCGAGGAGGCCAGCGCCCTCATCGCGCTGCCGCAGCACCCGAACCTCGCGCGCTTCGTGACGTTCGACGCGGGAAGCAAGCCGAAGCCGATCCTGGTGATGGAGCTCGTCGAGGGGGTCACGCTGGAGCGCCTGCTGGAGACCCGCGGGCTCGACACGGGGCGCGCCATCGGCGTGCTCGCCAACGTCCTCAGCGGCCTCGAGGCGATGCACGCGGCCGGCGTGGCCCACCTCGACATCAAGCCGTCGAACGTCGTGATGCGCGGCGGCGAGGAGGCCGTCCTCGTCGACTTCGGCCTCGCCGGGAAGCACATCCGCCCCGGGTGCGCGACCGGAGCCTACGGAGCCCCGGAGGTGTGGGGCGCGCTCGACGGCGTCGTGGAGCTGTCGCCGCCCAAGGCGGACGTCTACGCCTTCGGTTGCGTCGCCTTCGAGACGCTTACGGGGCGCGTCCTCTTCGACTCGGACTCGGAGATGACCCAGATCGCGATGCACGTCGCCCACGACGGGCTCCCGCCCCAGCTGAAGGCGCTCGCCAAGCGCCCCGAGCTGGCGCTCCTGGTCGAGCTGCTGTTCGCGACGCTGCGCCGCGATCCCGCCGATCGCCCCACCGCGGCGGTGGTCCGGAACAAGCTGACGCGCCTCGGCGGCGCGCTTGCCTCGGTGCCCTGGCCGATCGACGCTCGCTGACGCGATGCCCCTTCCCCCCGTGACGGGCGAGCCCGATCCCGGCGGCGCCGACTGCGTCGCGTGCGGCCGCTGCTGCCACCACGGGCCCAGCACGGTGCACCTCCTCGACACCGACGAGGCCCGCGTGCTCGCGCGCCCCGGAGGCGAGGAGCTCCTCCGCCGCCTGACGCTCCTCGACGACCGCCCGCCCGGCTGGCGCTTCGTCCGGAACACCGGGGAGCGATGCGCGGCGCTCGACGTCTCCGTCCCCGGGCGCTTCCCATGCAGCATCTACGACGTGCGCCCCGACGACTGCCGCCTCGTCGAGCCCGGCTCCCCGGTGTGCCTCGAGGCTCGCCGCCTGGGCCGCCTCGGAAGCAGCGTCGCGTTCACACGATCCTGACGAATCCAGGGTGGGCGGATCGCCGCAAGGGTGGGCAACGGAGACGCCGCCACTGGATCATTCATGTCTCACGAGAGCGACCTTCCCGACGGGATTCAGCGCACTTGGCGAGGGGGCGACGCCTGGCACTCCGGCTGCAAAATGACCGTGTCGGAGGTCAGGAATCTAATGTTGCCCATCACGCGCGGCCAGCTTCTCAGCAGCGATCTCGCCCAGGCGACGGATGAGCGGGGCTGCCAGCGCGACGATCTGGTCGCTCGTGCCCGCGTCGACTCCGGGGTCGATCTTCACGACGCGGGGGCGTTCTCCCCGGCCGGCTTCGACGGTGACGAGGAGCCGACGTCGGCCGATGTCGAGCGACAGCGAGCGTACGCGGACTGGCTCGCGCGCTTCGAGCCACGCCAGAACCGGCGCGGCGAGGGCAAACGCGGCAGCGGCTTCTTCGCCAACCACGTCGACGCCCGGTCCGGCGAACGGGCAGCCTGAGGCGTCGAGCGCTGGGACGATGCGCACGCGCCGCTCGGCGAGCTGAAGCTTGAACGAGGCGATCGGGAGCGCGCCGGTCACGAAGGGTGGACGAGCTTGCCCAGCTCGCCCGAGACGTCGGAGCGCACGAGGGCCTCGTAGCCGCCGACGGCGCGATCCGCGACGAAGACGATGGGCAGATCGTCGCGCTCGCACTTGGCCTGGAGCATCACGAAGTCGATCGTCGCGTCGTCGCCGCTGACGTCGAGCCGCTTCCACGCGATCGCCTTCGCGGCGAGGAGCTCCTCGATCCGCACGAGCTCGCGGACGTTGCGGTCCTTCTCGAAGTACACGAGCACCGGCGCCGCATCGCGAGCGATGCGCTGGCCCTTGCTCCTCTGGGCGCGCAGCTCGGCGAGCTTCGCGCGGGCGCGTTCGCGCTTCGCCAGCTCCTCGGGCGGGGCGAGAGGGCTCCCGAGCGCGACGTTGAGGCGGCGCGCGAGGTCCTTCGGGATGCGCACCGGGGCGAGCGAGTCGCCGCGCGGGGTGGAGATGACGCGGTGGAGGGCGGAGCGGACGTGGGTGAGCATGGGACGGCGCCGGGAGGCTAGCGCATCGGCGGGAGGGTTGGATAGGCTCCGCGCCCCATGTACGGACGCGCCCAGGCCCACTACGCCAAGACCCTCGAAGACATCCGCGCCGCCGGCCTCGAGAAGCGCGAGCGCCACCTCACAGGCCCCCAGGGCCCCACCATCACCGTGCGCGAGAGCACGCAGCCCGTCCTCAACTTCTGCGCGAACAACTACCTCGGCCTGAGCTCGCACCCGCGCGTCCTCGAGGGGGCGCGCGGCGCCCTCGACCGGTACGGCTTCGGGCTCTCGAGCGTCCGCTTCATCTGCGGCACGCAGGACGCGCACGAGACGCTGGAGCGCAAGATCGGCGAGTTTCTCGGCACCGAGGACGCCATCCTCTACTCGTCGTGCTTCGACGCCAACGGCGGCCTCTTCGAGACGCTGCTCGGCGAGGAGGACGCCATCATCAGCGACGCGCTCAACCACGCGTCGATCATCGACGGGATCCGCCTCTGCAAGGCCGACCGCCATCGCTACGCGCACGGCGACCTCGCCGCCCTGGAAGACGCGCTGAAGAAGACCCAGGACAAGCGCGTCCGCATGGTCGCGACCGACGGCGTCTTCTCGATGGACGGCGACATCGCCCCGCTCGAGCGCATCTGCGATCTGGCCGAGCGCTACCAGGCGCTGGTCATGGTCGACGACAGCCACGCGACCGGCTTCGTGGGCAAGACGGGGCGAGGGTCGATCGAGCACGCGGGCGTCATGGGACGCGTCGACGTCGTGACGTCCACGCTGGGCAAGGCGCTCGGCGGCGCCGCCGGCGGCTTCACCACGGGCCGGCGCGAGATGATCGAGCTCCTCCGGCAGCGGTCGCGTCCCTACCTCTTCTCGAACACCGTCGCCCCCGTCGTCGTCGGAGCGAGCCTGGCCGCGCTCGAGCTCATCTCGTCGACCACGGAGCTGCGCGACCGCGTGATGGACAACGCGAAGCGCTTCCGCGACGGGGTGACGAAGGCGGGCTTCCAGATCAAGCCCGGCTTCCACGCCATCGTCCCCATCATGATGAGCGGGCCGCGCGCGGCCGACGGCGGCGACGCGCGCCTCGCGCAGGACATGGCCGCCGCGATGCTCGACGAGGGGATCTACGTCATCGGGTTCTCGTATCCCGTCGTCCCCAAGGGGCAGTCCCGCATCCGCGTGCAGCTCTCCGCCGCTCACTCCGCGGAGATGGTCGACCGCGCCGTCGACGCGTTCACGCGGGTGGGCAAGCGGCTCGCCCTGATCTGAATCGACGTCGGGGTGAACGAAGGGGGCGCGACCGGGCAACGGATGCTACGGGTGACGCATTCTTATGGGTGATTGTGACGAGTGCAGGAGGGGGCTCCTGCGGGCAGGGATCGCCGGCGCCGCCGTGCTCCTCGTGCCGGGCTGCGGCGCGCAGAACGAATCGGGGTCCGGCGACGGCGGAGGACCCGACGAGGCGGGCAACGACGACGCCCCGGGTGACGACGGGGGCGAAGGGGGAAGCGAGGGTGGCGCCTGCGGGGCGACGTGCGCCACCGGGACCAAGACCCTCGCGTTCACCTTCGCCAAGTATCCGCAGCTGAAGAACGTCGGCGGCAGCGCCCTCAACAACGCGCCCGGGTACTCGGACCCGTCGTGCGGGCTCGACATCATCGTGGTCGCCCAGCCCACGGCGGGCAAGTACGTGGCCTTCTCCGCGGGGTGCCCTCACGCCTGCTGCACCGTCGCGTACAACAAGGGCCGCACCGAGTTCCTGTGCCCCTGCCACGGCTCGACGTTCAACACGAGCGGGCAGGTCACGGGGGGACCGGCGCCGAACGGTCTCCAGAAACTCTCGGTGTGCGCCGACGAGTGCGGGGTCTACGTTTCGTATCCGTGAGCCGCCTCGCGTTCCTCCTGCTCGCCCTCGTCCCGGCCGGCACGGCATGCCTCACTCCGAAGCTGGCGCTCATGGCGCCCGTCTCGGCGCTGGACGTCAACGCGCCCGCCGATGCGGCGCTGGTCGTCTTCGTCCGGGAGTCGAGCGCCTGCGACGGAGGGGAGGCCTTCCGTCTCGTCGACGAAAACGTCCGCTTCGTCGGAGAGAGCGCGCCGGCGTCGAAGTTCAGCGTCCGCCTTCCCGCCGGTCGCCACGCGTTCTTCGCCTGGCAGCCCTCGGGGGACCTGCCACCCGACCAGTTCCCGTTCGTCAACCAGGTCGGCGCCGTCGAGGCCGACCTCGCCCCGGGCCACGTCTACTACGTGACGGTCGCCATCGCGAACGACCGCTTCGGCATCCGGAAGACGTGCTCCAACTACCAGTGGATCGCCCTGCGTCTCGTCGACCCGGGGGACGCCGACCTGAAGCAGACGATGTCCGGCGCGCAGGCCTGGGTGCCCGACACGGCGGGCGGGCAGCGGGTCGTCGACGCGGAGCGGGACGAGGTCATCCGCCACATGGAGCTCGGCAAGCGCAAGCTGCGACGACCCTGACCGACCGTTCCTGAGCTATCTTCCGGGGCCCATGCCGAAGACCGTCGTCCTGGTCACGGGAGCCAACGGCGAGATCGGCCGCTCGCTCCTCCAGACGCTGGCGCGCGACGGCAGCTACGAAGCCGTGACGCTCGACCTGACGCCTCTCCCAGACACGATGCGCCCGCTCGTCACCGCGAGCTACGCGGGCAACATCATGGACCGGTACCTCCTCGACCAGCTGGCGGCGCACCACGAGGTGGACATGGTGTTCCACCTCGCGGCCCTCCTTTCCACGCGCGGCGAGCGGGATCCGGAGCTCGCGCACCAGGTGAACGTGGAAGGGACGCTGAACGTTCTCCGCATGACGCAGAACCAGTCCTCGCGCCTCGGCCGGCCGGTGCGCTTCCTCTTCCCGAGCTCGATCGCCGTCTACGGGCTGCCGAGCCTCGAGGAGAAGCACCGCGCCGGACGCGTCGTCGAGGAGCAATGGAACGTCCCCATCACGATGTACGGCTGCAACAAGCTTTACTGCGAGAACCTCGGCCGCTACTTCACGTTCCACGCGCGCCAGCTCGGCGCCCTGTCGGGCAACGCGCGCATGGACTTCCGCGCCCTGCGCTTCCCCGGGCTCATCTCGGCCGAGACCGTCCCCACGGGCGGCACGAGCGACTTCGGGCCCGAGATGATCCACGCGGCCGCCAAGGGCGTGCCCTATCAGTGCTTCGTCGAGGCCGAGGCGCGCATCCCGTTCATGGCCATGCCCGACGCCGTGCGCGCGCTGATGGAGCTCGCGCGGGCCGACCGGGCCAGGCTCTCGACCTGCGTCTACAACATAGGCGCCTTCAACCCCAGCGCCGGCGAGATGGCCGACCGCGTCCGCGGCGCCTTTCCCCAGGCGCAGATCGGCTACGAGCCGGACCCCGTGCGGGCCAAGATCGTCGCGTCGTGGCCGGAGGACGTGGACGACGGGCGCGCGCACCGCGACTGGGGCTGGAAGCCGTCGTACGACTGGGACCGCGCGTTCGAGGAGTACCTCGTGCCCAGCGTGAGGGCGCGGTACGCCGCTCAGCGCGCCTGAGGCGACTGCGCGGGCAGGGGAGCCACGTCGCTCTCCTCCTCGAAGAGCGACGTCGTGACGCTCGCGGGGCTCTGCGCCGAGCCGAGCACGACCATCTTGGCGGCGATGTGCGTCTCTGGCTCGGCGCTGGCCGGCAAGACCTTGCCGCTCCCCGCCGGGACGCTCCCGAAGAGGACCCGGAACGGGAAGCGCTTGGCGTCCGAGGAGCGGACCCACACGCCGGTGAACTCGACGTAGGCGGCGTCGGCGGTGATGTCGCCGGCGTCGAACGTGATCTCCGTCCCCGCGCCGCCGAGCTGCTTGAAGCGCTGCACCGCGACCTCGACCTCGGCCTTCATCTCGGTCACCGTCCCGTCGCCGAGCCCGGAGAACTTCGCCGGGAAGGCCGCGGCGGGGAAGGCGTCGAACTTGTAGCGCATCCCCTGGCCGTGGAGCTCGAGCTTGTTCTTGCCGATGGGCGCCATCATCGAGTCGAACGAGAAGCCCTGCCCCGAGGTGGTCGTCATCACCTGGCGGCCCGCCTTCGTGCTCGAGATGTCGCAGTGGAGGAAGGCCTGGCTGGCGAAGACGAGCGGCGGGTAGTTCCGCTGCGCCGTCCACGAGGCCTGGGGGGCGTCCTGGGACGGGCCGGGGCGAGCGGCGCAGCCCAGCAGCGACGCGACGAAGGCCGATGCGACGAGTCTAGCGAGCACGCGCCGGATCCTACTAGGCTCTCCCGCCATGACGAGCGGTAAGGACGACGAGGACGGCAAGCGCTTCACCCGGCGCAGCCTGTTCCTCGGCGTGGGCGCAGCCGCGGCCGCCGTGCCGGTGCTCGAGTCCTGCGAGCCGGCGAAGGGGCCCTCCGCAGGCCCCGGCGTGCTCGGCCCGGGGCTCGTGGCCGTCACCCTCCGCGTGAACGGCGCCGAGACGCGCGTCGCCGTGGAGCCGCGGCAGACGCTGGCCGAGGTGCTCCGGTTCGACCTCGGCCTGACGGGCACGAAGGTCGGCTGCGATCGCGGCTCGTGCTCCGCGTGCACGGTGTGGCTCGACGGGACGCCGGTAAACGCCTGCAGCACCTTCGTGCTGGACGCGGTCGGGCGCGAGCTCACCACGATCGAGGGCCTCGCCCGCGGCGATGCGCTGCACCCGGTGCAGCAGGCGTTCATCGAGCACGACGCGATGCAGTGCGGGTTCTGCACCCCGGGGATGGTCATGAGCTGCGCGGCGCTCCTCGCACGGAGGCCCGACCCCACGCTCGACGATGTGCGTGCGGCCACCAGCGGCAACCTGTGCCGCTGCGGGACGTACCCCAAGGTGTTCGAGGCGACGCTCGCCGCGGCGGGAAGGAAAGGGGGCTGAGCCGCCATGGCCGACGAGGTCACCGTCCGGCTCCCGGTCGGGATCGCGGGCGATGGCCTGCGCGAGATCGAGCGCGCGATCCCCGCGGACGAGCCGCCCCCGCTCGCCCCGAACGACAAGCTCACCGTCATCGGCAAGCCGACCCCGCGCCTCGACGGGCGCCTCAAGGTCACCGGCGCCGCGCGCTACACGGCCGACGTTCGCCTGCCCGGGATGCTGTTCGCGCGCATCGTGCGCTCGACCTTCCCCCACGCGCGCCTCCGGAGCATCGACACGAGCGCCGCCGAGCGTGTCCCCGGCGTGCGCGCCGTGCACATCGTCGACCACCTGCTCGGCAGCGCGCAGCTTCGCGATCCGAAGCAGGAGCTCGCGTCGAAGTTCCCGGTCGTGCGCTACGTGGGCCAGCCCATCGCCGCGGTCGCCGCGACGACGCAGGCCCTCGCGGAGGAAGCGGCGCGCCTGGTGCGCGTCGAGTACGAGCCGTTGCCGTTCGTGGTCGACCTCGAGGAGGCACGCAAGCCCGGCGCGCCGCTCGTCTTCCCGGCCGCGGCCGACGAGGAGGGCAGCGCGGGAGGCGGCGGCGGGCCGGCGGGCGTGCCGCAGACCGGCAACGTGCGCGGCCCGGCGAGGAGCGGCCCGCACGGCTCCCACGGCACCGGCGACGTCGAGAAGGGGCTCGCCGAGGCGGACGTCGTCGTCGAGGCCAGCTACCGCACCCAGGTCCAGACCCACAGCGCGATGGAGCCGCATGGCCTCGTCGCGGACTGGGGCGCCGACGGGCTGACCGTCTACGCGTCGACGCAGGGGACGTCGACCGTGCGCGACGAGCTGGCCGAGGTCCTCGGGATACCCAAGGCCAAGATCCGCGTCGTCACCGAGTTCATGGGCGGCGGCTTCGGGGCGAAGTTCGGCGCGGGGAACTACGGCGTCCTGGCGGCGCGTCTGTCGCAGAAGGCGAAGGCCCCGGTGCGCCTCGTGCTCGACCGCCGCGAGGAGCACGAGAGCGTCGGCAACCGCCCGAGCTCCGTCGCGCGCATCCGCATCGGCGCGAAGAAGGACGGGACGCTCACCGCGATTCACTTCGCGTCGTACGGCACGGCGGGAACCGGTACGGGCGCGGGAGCGGGCGGACCGGCGAAGAACCTCTACCCGTGCCCCAACGTCCTGGTCGAGGAGTCGGACGTCTTCACCAACGCCGGACCCGCCGCCGCCTTCCGCGCCCCGGGCCACCCCCAGGGCGCCTTCGGTCTCGAGCAGTCGATCGACGAGCTGGCCCAAAAGCTCGGGATGGACCCCCTCGCGCTGCGCGACCGCATCGACGTCGACGATCCGGCGCAGGAGGGCAGCGCGGGCGCGCGTCGCGTCGAGCGCCGCGTCGGCGCCGAGAAGGCCGAGTGGAGCAAGCGCCACCCGCCGGGCGCCGACCGCGGCCCCGTCAAGCGCGGCATCGGCGTCGCGCAGGCCATCTGGTACCGCTTCGTCAACCTCGACTCCGCGTGCGAGGTGCGCATCGGGCGCGACGGCTCGGTCGAGGCGCTGAGCGCGGTGCAGGACATCGGCGGCGGGATCCGCACGGTCCTCGCCCAGATCGTCGCCGAGGAGCTGAAGATCCGGCCGGAGCAGGTGGTCGTGCGCATCGGGGACACCATGTTCCCGCCCGGCCCGGCGTCCGGCGGGAGCGTGACGACGGGCTCCCTGTCGCCCGCGGTGCGCAATGCGGCCTTCCGGGCGCGGCAGGCGATGTTCGCCCAGGCGCGCGAAGCGTACGCGCCGGCGGTCGACGAGGCGCAGCACCGCCGGATCGCGTCGAGGATGCGCGTCGAGCAGGTCAGCGCGCAGGCCGTGCGCGGCGACGACTACGGAGGCTTCGCCGGGGGACGGAAGGGCCGCGGCATGGGCATCGGCGGCTACGGCGGCGTGCAGTTCGCCGAGGTGGCGGTCGACGTGGAGACGGGCGTGGTCCGGGTCGAGCGCATCGTCGCCGTGCACGACTGCGGGCGCCCCATCAACCCGCTCGCCGTCGAGAGCCAGATCCACGGCGGCGTCATCCAGGGGCTCTCCTACGCGCTCTACGAGAACCGCGTGCTCGACCGCAGGAGCGGATGGATGCTCAACGCGAACTTCGAGTCGTACAAGATCGCGGGCGCGCGCGAGGTGCCGCGCATCGAGGTGCACCTCATCGAGGAGTACCGCGGTCGCAGCTCGACCGACGCCGGCGGCATCGGCGAGCCGGCCACGGTGGCGACGGCCGCGGCGGTCGCCAATGCGGTGTACAACGCGACGGGGGTCCGCGTGCGCGAGCTACCGATGACGCCGGAGCGGGTGCTCTCGGCGCTCGCCCCGTCCAGGGAGACATCGCGATGAGGCAGCTCGAGTGGAGCAACCCGCCGACGCTGGCGGACGCCATCGCGCAGCTCGGGCCGGGCCACGTCGCCAAGGCCGGGGGAATCGAGCTGATGGACCTGCTCAAGGAGCGGCTCATCGCTCCCTCGCGCCTCGTCAACCTGCGCACCGTGCCGGGGCTCGACCACCTCCGGGCGCCGGAGAACATGCGTGAGCCCGAGGGCGCGCGGATCGGGCCTCTGGTGACGCTCGCACGCCTGGCCGAGGACCGGGGCGTGCGCGCCCACTGGCGCGCCCTTGCGGAGGCCGCCGAGCACGCGGCCACCCCCCAGATCCGCAACATGGCCACCGTGGGCGGCAACCTCCTGCAACGCCCGCGGTGCTGGTACTTCCGCAGCGAGCAGTATCCGTGTCTCCGCAAGGGAGGCGACCGCTGCTTCGCGCACGACGGCGAGAACGAATACCACGCGGTCTTCGGGCACCGCGCCTGCTGCGCCGTGCATCCCTCGTCTCTCGCGCCGGCGCTGCTCGTGCTGGGGGGCACCGTCGAGCTCACGGGTCCGCGCGGAGCGCGTGTCGTCGCGCTCGGGGACTTCTTCGTCCCAGCCGAGACGGTCCGCGAGCAGGACACCGTGCGGCAGGACGACGAGGTGCTCACCGACATCCTGCTCCTCCCGCCCGGCCCGGGGTCGGCGTCGGCGTACGTCAAGCTGGCGCAGAAGGAGTCGTACGACTGGCCGCTGGTGGAGGTCGCGGTGCACGTCGAGCGCGGAGCCGGCGGCGTGTGCGCCCACGCCTCGGTGTACCTGGGAGCGGTCGCCCCCATCCCCTGGCGCGCGCGGGCCGCGGAGGCGGCGCTGGAGGGCCGCCCCATCGACGAGTCGAGCGCACGCGACGCCGGCAAGGCCGCCCTCCAGGGCGCGGCCCCGCTCCGCGACAACGCCTACAAGCTCCCTTTGCTCGAGGTGGCCGTGCGCCGCGCGGTGCTCGCCTGCACGGAGAAGGCACCATGAGCGACGACGACCACGTGCACCTCCCCGTCGTGTGCCGGAAGCTCCGCACCAAGACGGGCTTCGGGACCCTCGAGGGCCTCACCCGCGACTGGCGCGAGGGGGCGTCGTCCACCGCGGTCTTCTGGTGCCTTCGCACGATGGAGACGTGGGGCCTCGACCAGCGACCCGCGCACGCCGCCGGATGCCGCGAGGGGCGCGTGTGCTTCGCGGCGCCGGACGGGGCGGACGTCGCGTAGAGCGTGTGAGCTACTGCGCGCCGCCGTCGGCCGCAGCGCTGGCGGAGGTGCCCCCTTCGACGTAGGCGCCGCCGTCGAGCGCGGTGACGGGCGGCAGGATGCCGCCGCTCTGCCAGCCCTGCGGCGCGGCGCACGGGCCGCCGCCGGGACAGGTCTGCGTGATGACGCCGGTCCGGAAGAACACGTCGGACATGTCCTGCGCGTCGGCCTGCTGGCGGAGCGTGTCGTGGGGATCGTCCTGCGACGTCGGCGGAGCGACCGGGGGCACCGGCGACTGCGACGCCGGGAGCCCGAAGCTCCACTCGCACATCCCGTTGCCGGAGAAGCCGCTGGGCGCGTCGGGGATGCCATAGAGCTCGCGGTTCGTCGGGCTGAGGTTCTGTGCGCCGACGGTGCGCGCGATGAAGTGCGCGCCGAGGGGGGTCACCTGCTGATCGCCGATGGCCTCGTGCATGAGGATGTTGTGCGCGGGCGTGTTGGGCAGCATGTCCTGCGAGATGTACGAGACGTAGCCGCCCGGCTCGGCGCGGTCCCACAGCGCCTGGATGAGGCCGAGGCCGAACTGGATGTCGAGCGGGTTGGGGTACGCGCCCTGGATGATGAGGAAGAACCCGTTGAAGTCGACGCTGCGGTCGAGGAGCGTGTTGTACGGCGCGCCCGTCTCGCCGAGCAGGCCGCGCGTCACGTCCGTCGTGATGGCCATGTAGACGCCGCCCGAGATGCCGCCCTGGCTGTCGCCGCGGTAGTAGCTGGTCGTGGGATCGATGGTGGGGTTGCCGTTGATGATCGTCGCGGGATCCGTCGCCATCTTGCCACGCATCATGCGCATCGCGAGGAGCTCGTTGATGAAGCCCTGATGCATGCGATCGATCACGTGATAAAACTGCGAGATGTCGCCCGCGATGAGGTTGGGCACGTACGTCGCGCCGTCGTCGGAGGCCATACCGACCAGGTCGACCGCGATCTCGACGTAGCCCTCGCGGTCGCACGTCTCGGCCATGTAGCCGTCCTGACCCTCGGTCTGGTCGCCGAAGAGGCCGTGCGCGTTCTGGATGGTGGGCCCCTTGTTGCCGCTGTTGACCAGCGAGTTCGGGATCTGGAGCAGGAACTGGAAGACCGCCGTGCCGTTCTGGGCCGGCATGCCGGTGTCCCTCCCGCCCGGGCCGAAGTTGAGCGACGCGCCGGGGTTGGGGTTGTCGAGGTAGAGCGGCACGGTCATCTGGCCGATGATTCGCCGGCGGATGTACGGGTTGGGGTTGTCCGTGATCCCGCAGGGGGCGTTGCTTGGTCCGGAGGGCGTGGCCGAGCACTGGGTGTACGTGTACGCGGGTCCGGCGGCGCCGACGGTGCTCAGCGCGTCGTCGCGCATGTGGACCATCCACTGCGTCGTGTCGTCCTTGCTGGCGGTCGTGAAGTCCCACGCCAGCTGCAGCGAGGTCGGGTCGATGCCGGCCCCCTGGAGCTTGCCGAGGATGTCCGCGTAGAGCGCCCGCCGCGGCGCCACGGAGAGGTCGCTGCTCGGGGTGTTGTCGCGAAGGGCCTGGAACACGGGGCTGGGAGGCAGCGGGACGCCGTTGTCGTCCACCACGTTGCGGATGGCGACGATGTAGCGCGTGTTGTCCTTGAGCCGCAGCGCGGGGCGGATGAAGAACATCTGGGCGTCGACGTCGTTGTTCGAGTCGTACGACAGCGTCGACGTGAGCGAGTCGAGCTCGGCCCAGTGCGGCACGATGGCCCCCGTGTCGGCCTCCATGATGACCGTCGGCGAGGTCGGCGTGATCGACTGCTCGATGTGGTAGGCGTCCGCGAGCCCCGTCACCGTGGCGCCCGGCAGGTTCGCCATGAGCGCGCCCCCCGGCGAGAAGCCATCGCGCTGGATGAACGGCGTCTTGTCGACGTGGTCTCCCTTCACGTCGTACGCGGGCAGGGTCGTGTCCCCGAAGTACACGTGCATCCCCGTCTCGCGCGTCGAGTCCGGCATCGTCCAGACGTTCGACGGGTACGGCAGGCCGCAGTGGCTGGGGACGATGGGATCACAGTCCTGCAGGAGCAGGGGCGGCGCGTTGAGCGTGGCCGTCTGCGTGGCCGTGGACTTGCCCGACGAGCTGCTGCAGGCCGTCGCGAGTGCCACCGGGATGAAGAAGGCGAGAAGGACGCGCGTTTCCATGTGGCCCCGTTGTACGTGAAAGGAGGACGAGACGCTTGACCAGCGGGGGGAGGGGAGACGCGAGATAGACGTCTCCGTTGACCTCAGGGGGGCGCGAGCGCGGCCAGCGCGTCCCGGAGACGGGACGGAATGGGCGTGGCCTTGCGCGTCTCGCGGTCGACGAAGACGTGGACGAACCAGCCCTCGGCGGCCGCGGTGGCCTCGCCGCGGGCGAAGAGGCCGATGCCGTACCGGACGCTGGAGCGGCCGAGGTGCTCGACGCGGAGGCCGGCGTCGAGGTCCGTCGGGAAGGCGAGGGGGCTGAGGTACCGGCAGTGCGACTCGACGCAGAGGCCGATCGCCGGGTCGCGCGCGATGTCGAGGCCGCCCGCGTCGATGAGGTAGCGATTGATGACCGTGTCGAAGTACGAGAAGTAGACGACGTTGTTCACGTGGCCGTAGACGTCGTTGTCCATCCATCGCGTGGGCATGGGGAGGAAGTGACGGAAGCGGTCACGCGTCGCAGGCGGCTCGGTCATGCGGTATGGATACGCCATGCGCGCCCCGCTTGCGCTCGCGACCCTCGTCGTCCTCGTCGTCGCGGGTGGATGCGAGGTGAGGCACGCGCCGCCGTCGCCCACCGAGACCATCGCGGTGGGAGCGTTCACCATCACCGTCGCGCCCGATACCGCCACCGTGAGCGTGCTCGGCCCCGGCGGCGCCTCGCTCCTCGACGGCATCGCGTCCTCGACCGACGTCGGCACGCCGCAGTCGCTCAACGACGACGCGCCGCCCATGACGGGCTTTGCCGTGCGCGACCTGTCGACCGCGACCCAGATGATCGGCGGCTCCTTCTCGATGGCCGACGACACCTCGCAGCCCTGGCAGGTCGTCACGCTGGCCGTCACCTCCGGCAACGAGGTCTACCTCTACGCCGGCTCGACGCGCGTCGCGACGCTCGCCGCGTCGCAGGGGGACGACGCGAACCACCTCGTCGTCGGCATCACGCCGGGGGACGGCGCGCCGCCCGGCTCCAGCGATCCCACGGCGCCGCGCCGCCGCCTCTCGTGGGGCTTCGGATGCACGCCGGACGACCACTTCGCCGGCTTCGGCGCGCAGACGTGGGGCGTCGACGCGCGCGGCGAGACGATCCCCATCTGGATGCAAGAGGAGGGGATCGGCAAGGACCTGACGACCGACGACCCCACCGGCGTCTGGTTCATCGTCGGCCGCCGGCACTCGGCGTACATGCCGCTGCCGGAGTTTCTCGCGAGGCGCGGGTACGTCGCCGTCGCCGAGACGCCGTACCGCTCGACCTTCGCCCTGTGCTCCGAGCAGGACAACGTGGCGCGCATGGAGCTCGAGCTCCCCGTCACGGTGAACCTCTTCTACGGCCCCGATCCCCACGACGCCCTCTCCCGCGCGACGGCGCACTTCGGTCGCCCGCGCGTGCCGCCGGCGTTCGCCTTCGCGCCCTGGAACGACGCCATCTTCGGCTCGGACAACGTGCGCCGCGTGGCCGGAAAGCTCCGGGCCATCGGGGCGCCGTCGAGCGTCATCTGGACCGAGGACTGGCGCGGTGGAACCTGGTCGCAGGGGCTGGGGGGGAGCACCTACCAGCTGAAGGAGGAGTGGGACGTCGACCGGACGCTCTACCCCGACTTCGAGCAGGTCGCCGCGCAGCTCCACGACGTCGGCTTCAAGTGGCTCGTCTACTTCAACTCGTTCGTAGAGCAAGACAGCGCGGCGTGGCCCGAGACCGCGCCGAACGGGTACCTCATCGCGCAGGCGGACGGGACGCCGTACACGTTCACCGACGGGCGGTTCCAGCCCGCGTCGATGGTCGATCTCACCCAGCCCGCGGCCGTGGCGTGGGCGGTCGGCAAGATGAAGGCGGCGATCGCGCTCGGCGCCGACGGATGGATGGGCGACTTCGGCGAGTGGCTCCCGACGGACGCCACGCTCACCGGCGGCTCGGGCCTCGACCTGCACGCCGGGTACTCGCTCCTCTGGCAGCAGGCGCAGCGGCAGGCGCTCGACGAGTCGATGGCCGCCGACGGCGTGCAGCGCCTCTCCTTCGTACGCTCCGGGTCCCTCGGCACGGCGCCCCTGGCCGACGTGTTCTGGGCGGGCGACCAGCGCACCGACTTCGAGGCGGACGACGGCATGCCCACGGTGCTCCCCATCGGCATCGGCGTGGGCCTGAGCGGTGTGTCCACGTTCGGCAGCGACATCGCCGGCTACCAGAGCGTGTCCAACCCGACTTCCACCAAGGAGCTCTTCTTCCGCTGGACGGAGCTCGGCGCGTGGTCGCCCGTCATGCGCACACATCACGGCACCGAGCCGACGCTCGAGTGGAGCTGGGAGAGCGACGACGACTCGACCGCGCAGTGGGTGCGCTACGCGAAGCTTCACATGGCGCTGGCGCCGACGATGCGCGGCCTCGCGCAGGCGGCGCACGACACGGGCGTGTCCATCTGGCGGCCGCTCGCGGTGGAGTTCCCCGGCGACCCGGCCGCGTGGCCGGTGGCCGACGAGGTGATGGTGGGGCCCGGCGTGCTCGTCGCGCCGGTCCAGGTCGCGGGCGCGACCTCGCGCAGCGTGTACCTGCCGCAGGGGACGTGGTTCCCGTGGGACGGCGGCCCGAGCCTGCCCGGAGGAACGACGGTGACGGCGCAGGCGGCCGTGACGGAGATCCCCGTGTACGCCCTGGCGGGCACCGTCGTCGCGACGTACCCGGATGGCGTGGAGACGCTCACTGTGGAGCCCGCCCTGGCGGCGAGCGCGGAGAGCGTGGCGGACGACCGCGTCATCTATTCCTTCGCGGGGGCCAGCGGACAGCTGAGCGAGGCGCCGGATGCGGGTGGCCTGTCGTACAGCCTCGCGGTCGCGCCCTCGGGGCCGCCGATGTGGAACGGGGTGACGCTGACGGCGTGCGACGCGAGCCTGACCGCGCCGTGCGCGACCGAGGCGACGGGCCAGGTGACGGCCTACGTCGCCGGACCGGGCACGCTGGCGGCGGGTGGGGCCATGCTCAGGTGCTCGGGGGGCGCGTCGAACCGGGCATTGACGCTGGTCGTGCGGTACTGACGGGCGCGTACCCCATCGCGCCGCGAAACAGCGCCCGCATCGCCTCGTCGTCCACGGCCATCGGCGCGTTGTCGACGAGCCGCTTCTGCAGGATCGCCCCCCGGGCCAGCGCGTCCACGTCTCCCTCGGCGTACCCCACCGCTCCCACACCCAGGGGCACGCCCGTCGCGCGCATCGCGTCCAGCAGCGTCCGCGAGAGCACCTCCGCCGCATCCTCGGGTCCCGCGCCCTTCACGTCGGCGCCCAGCGCCCCGGCTGCGGCGAGGTGCCGCTCGGGCGAGGTCGCCGCCGTGGCGCGGAAGACGCTCGGCGCGTTCACCACCACCGAGATCCCGTGCGGCACCAGCGGCTCGTCCTGCGGGTAGCCGGGGGCGCGGTAGTCGCGTACGAGGCCGGCGACCGAGTAGCTCATCGCGTGCGGCAGGTGCACGCCCGCGTTGCCGAAGGCGATCCCGGCGAGGGTCGCCGCCCACGAGAGCCCTTGTCGCGCCTCCTCGTCGGACGCGTCGCGCACGGCGCGCACGAGGTACCTCCCCGCCAGGCGGAGCGACTCCATCGCGCCCACGTCGCTCCACGGGTTTCTCCCCTGGCTCATGGGACGCGCGGCGGGGCCGTCGGGACGCGGCCGCGCCGTGAAGGGCCGCGCCGTGTACGACTCCAGCGCGTGGCAGAGGACGTCGAAGCCGCTGGCGGCGACGACCATCGCCGGCAACGAGCGCGTCGCGGTGGGATCGACGAGCGCCAGCGTCGGGCGGAGGCGGCGCGAGGCGATGCCGGTCTTGGCCTTCCGCTCCACGTAGTCGAACACCGCGATGCCGGTGCACTCGCTCCCCGTGCCGCACGTCGTCGGGCAGGCGACGTGGGGCGGCAGCGGGCCGGGCACGGGGCGTCCGGCGCCGATGGGGGCGTTGACGTACGCGAGGAGGTCCGCGGGGTGCGTGGCGTAGAGGACCGCCGCCTTGCAGGTGTCGATGACCGAGCCGCCGCCGACCGAGAGGTACCCGTCGAAGGCGCCTGCGCGCGCGAAGGCGGCGGCCGCGCGGAACGACGCGTCCGTCGGCTCGACGTGAACCTCGTCGTACACGGCGACGTCGAGCCCCGCCGCGCGCACCGAGGCGAGCGCCGCTTCCACGGGGGGAAGCTGCGCCACGGCGGCGTCCGTGAAGAGCGCGACGCGGCGGCATCCGAGGGATCGGAGCTGTTCCCCGGCCTCGAAGAGGACGCCGGGGCCGAAGGTGAGCGCGGGGACGTCGACCGAGAAGACGGACTCGTGGCCTTCGATGAGGTCGTAGCCGTGGCAGCAGCTCATGAACGAGGACATGTCATAGCGTCGGACGCAGGGGTCCGTGAAGGGGACCGGTTCGAGGGCGTGCGCCGCGCACTCCTGGGCGTGTGGAGCGGCTTCGACGGCGAAGGAAGCGTGTTCGAGAGCGTGTAGAGCGGGTTTGACGGCGAGTGGGGCGTGTTCGAGCGCGTGGAACACGGGCATGACGGCGTGGGGGGCAAGGTTCGAACGCGTCGAAACCGGGTTCGAGAGCGTGTGGTGCGGATTGGAGCGCGTCGAAGGCGGACCCCTCGCTGTCGAAGGCGGGCCTCACGCTGTCGAAGGCGAGCCTCACGCTGTCGAAGGCGGACCCCACGCTGTCGAAGGCGGGCCACACGCTGTCGAAGGCGAACCCCACGCTGTCCAGGGCGAACCCCACGCTGTCGAAGCCGGGGGACACGCCGTGGGGTGCGAGGCCCTCACGCTCGAAGCCGCGCTTCACGCGTTCGAAACGGGAGTACTCGCGCTGGGATGCGGGTTACTCGCGTTGGTATGCGCGGTACTCGCGCTGGAACCCGGGTCACTCCGGCACGAACCGCGCTCACTGGCCGTGGAGCGCGGGTTGCTCGGCGAGAGGCTCGACCCGGTCGCGGAGAGGTGCGCGGTACTCGCGTCAGTCGACAGGCCACTCCGCGCAGGGCTCGTCGAGCAGCTCGGAGGCTTCGCAGTCGTTCAGGCCGAGACCGACCAGCGCGTCGTGGGCCTCGCCGTTGCCGTCCGCGATTCGCTGGCGGACGTCGGCGGGGAGGGAGCCCTCGGCCTGGAGGAGGGTGCGCATGGACAGCATGGAGGATGCGATGTCGGCGGCCCTCCGGCGGTTGCGGCGGTAGACTGCCAACCTCGGCATGCGCACCGGCTTCCTCGTCAGCGCTCTCCTCTGCGCCTGCTCCTCCAGCAACACCACGCCCACCGACGCCGGTGCCGACGCCTTCACCGGGATCGACGGCAGCGTCTCCGGCGCCGATGCCGGCGCCGACGCGCCGCACGACGGCCCCACCGACGCCCCGGCGCTCTCCTACGCCGACGGCGGCTACGCGAACCCCGCGATGTGGCTCTGCGGCGGCGGCGGCGCCGCGCACGACTACTGCGTCGACCCGCAGACGGTGACGGCGATCCTCCCCGATCTCACGCAGACGGCGTCCACCCTCGGACCGGCCACGCCCACCCCGGCCATCGATTGCTTCTATGTCTACCCGAGCGTCGACATCACCGATCCCGCCGGCAACATCCCCGACTTCTCGAACCTGCCCGACATCCTCGATCCCGTGCGCGAGCAGGCCGCGCCGTTCAGCCAGGTGTGCAAGGTCTACGCGCCGCTCTACCACCAGGCGACGTACCAGTCGTACTACGCCGCGAACGCCGACCAGTACCTGGAGATCGCGTACGCCGACGTCGCCGCCGCGTTCCAGCAGTACCTGACGGCGTGGAACGCCGGGCGCGACTTCGTGCTCCTCGGGCACTCGCAGGGGACGCATATGCTGCGGCGGCTCATCCAGCGCGTCCTGGAGACGAACCCGGGCCTGCAGAAGCAGCTCGTCGTCGCCGTCCTCAACGGCTCGCTCGGGGACATCACCGTCCCCAAGGGGCAGCTCGTCGGCGGCTCGTTCCAGACGACGCCGCTCTGCACGTCGGACACGCAGCGCGGGTGCCTCATCAGCGTGAACACGTTCGCCAAGGGGTACGAACCGACGTCGACGTACGGCACCGGCTTCGGCGTCG
>Ga0209415_10003120_pt1 | contig 30837 bp, 28 predicted proteins | sample PeaSoiSIISIP2007_FD_187696 | JGI IMG/M metagenome (GOLD analysis project Ga0209415, IMG submission 187696) | Peat soil microbial communities from Weissenstadt, Germany - SII-SIP-2007 (SPAdes) (version 2) | ecosystem: Environmental > Terrestrial > Soil > Wetlands > Peat | place: Germany... | reverse complement strand
TACCCCGCCATAGAAGAAAAAGCCCAGCAGACCGGCAACACCGCCGCACAGGATCATCAACTCGAACACGATGATCAGGTAGGGCGGTATCGAACCAATCGGCCGGCCGCCGGCATTGAGGTTCCATTCGAAGGAGGTGCCGAGCGTGAGCGCGAAGCCCGACAGCGCGCCAAAGATGCCGCCAGTCAGTACCCAGGCGCGCACGCGGCTGCGTCCCTCGTAGAGCGCTTCGTTGATCTTCTCGCTCGGAATCGGCGAGAAGACCTGCGGGCGAAGCCGCGCTTCGCGCAGCCGCTCGATAGCGTGCACGCATCGCACCTCGTCGGCAAACGAGGCCACCATCCGCACCTCGCTCATGCCGGCCTCCGGTAGGTATCGTGCAGCGCCTCGCGCAGCCAGTGGATGCCTTCCTTCAGCTCGGTCATCGAGATGATCGGCAGGAAGCGCGCGAACAGCGAAAACAACATCAGGAACCAGGCGAAGCTGCCGACCGTGATGAAAATCTCGGTGACCGACGGATGGTAAAACCGCCACTGCGAGGGTTCGGTGTTGGTCGCCAGCGAGCCCTCGATGATCACGAACCGCTCCAGCCACATCCCGACGTTGACGAACAGCGAGATCATGAACAGCCAGACGGTGCTGATCCGCACGCGCGGCGAGAACAGCAGCAGCGGAATCACGCAGTTGCACGTCACCATCATCCAGAACAGGTAGCCCTGCGGACCAAAGTAGCGCTGATGGAAGGTCGCGAGCTCGATCGCGTCCTGGCTGTACCAGACCATGAAGGATTCGCAAATGTAGGAGTATGAAACGATCAGCGAGGTCAGGAGGATGACCTTGGCCAGGTTGTCGAGATGCCAGACGGTGATGAGATCCTCGAGGCCCATGATCTTGCGGATCGGGATAAGCAGCGTCAGCACCAGTGCTACGCCCGAGAAGATCGCGCCGGCGACGAAGTAGGGCGCGAAGATCGTACTATGCCATCCCGGCAACTGCGCCATCGCGAAATCCCAGGAGACCACGCTGTGGACCGACAGCACCAGCGGCGTCGCGAAGCCCGCCAGCAGCAGGTAGGCCATCGAGAAATGGCGCCACTGACGGTCGGTCCCCTGCCAGCCTACCGACGCGATCGAGTAGAAGGTCTTGCGCCAGCCCGTGGCCGCGTCGCGCGCGTTAGCCACGTCGGGAATCAGCCCCATGAACAGGAACAGGCTGCTGATGGTCAGGTAGGTCGAGATGGCGAAGAAGTCCCACACCAGCGGTGAGCGAAAATCGGGCTGCAGCGAGCGCTCATTGGGGTAGGGGACGAGCCAGTAGAAAAACCACGGCCGGCCGAGATGGATGATCGGAAACAACCCGGCGGTCAACACCGCGAATACCGTCATGGTCTCCGCCAGCCGATAAACCGCGGTACGCCAGCGCGTGCGGAACAGGTAGAGGATCGCCGAGATCAGCGTGCCCGAGTGCGCGATACCGACCCAGAAGACGAAGTTGGTGATGTAGATCGCCCACATCGTCGGCTGGGTCAGGCCGGTCACGCCGAGACCGCTGTAAACCTGGTTGGTCCATAATGCGCCCGCGACCAGGACGAAAAACGCGCAGAAGCAGATCCACGCCCAGTACTGGAGCCCGCCGGGCTCCAGGACGCGGCGCACCTCGCGATCGATATCGGCAAAGGTCGGGGCCGGAGCGGTAGTCGTCGATACGGCGGCAGCCACTTAAGCTCTCCCTTTCTCGTGGTAGATTTCGCGCAGATAGGTGATCGCGGGCAGCGTGTTGAACTCGGCGTTCAAGACCCGGTAGGTGCGCAGCTCGTTGTCCTTGCGCCGGCGCATCATCTCGCTCTGCGCGTCGTTCATGTCGCCAAAGCTGATCGCGCGGGTCGGACAGGTCTGCGCGCAGGCCGGCACGATCTCGCCGTCGTGCAGCGTGCGATTGCCGGTCTTGGCGTCGATCTCGGCCGACACGATGCGCTGCATGCAGAAGGTGCACTTCTCCATCACGCCCGCCCCGCGCACCGTGACGTCGGGGTTGAGCTGCAGATGGAGCGGCGCGGGCCATTCGGGCTTGTACCAGTTGAAGCGCCGGACCTTGTAGGGGCAGTTGTTCTCGCAATAGCGCGTGCCGACGCAGCGATTGTAGTTCTGGCCGTTGATGCCTTCCTCGGTATGGTAGGCGGCGAACACCGGACAGACCGGCTCGCACGGCGCATGGTCGCACTGCTGGCATAGCATCGGCGTGATGTACATCAGCGGCGCCTTGTCGGCCTCATCCTTGGGCGGCGTGTAGCGCTCGATGCGCATCCAGGACATGATGCGGCCGTTCGCGACGCCCTCCTTGCCGACGATCGACAGATTGTTCTCGGCGTAGCAGGCCGCGACACACGCACTGCATCCGACGCAGGCGTTGACGTCGATCGTCATGCCCCACTTGTGCCCCGGATACTTGAACGGCGGGTACATCTCGTAGGGGCCGGGCACCTCCTCGCTCTCGGGCGTGACGCCGCGGGCCAGCTCCTCGATGCTCGTCGCTTCGACGATATTGCGACCCATCATGTCTTCCGAGAACAGCGGCGTGACGAGCCGGCTCTTGCCGCCCGTCGCACGGACCTTGACCTCCGCGCTGAGCGCGCCGGGCGAGAGCAGCGTGAAGGCGTTTACGCCGCGGCCCTTCGCATAGCGCCCGCAGGCGCTATGCCCCTGCCCAAGCGGCACCGCGATCACGCCGGGGCGGACCTGCTCGGTGACCAGCGCCGCGATCGCGGCCGAGCCCTGATCGGTCTGCAGCTCGATCACCTCGTCGCTGGCGATTCCGAGCGCCTTGGCGGTATCGGGATGAATCCCGGCCCAGCTATCCCATACGATCTGATCGACCGGCTCGGGAATCTCCTGCAGCCAGGGCTTGTCGGCGCCGCGGCCGTCGTAGAGGAAGATATGCGGAAAGACGGCGAGCGCGAGGTCGGGTCCGGCACCGGGCGGCTTGGGCTTGTTCTGGAAGATGGTGGCGTTGAACTTGGCGTCGGCGGCTTTGGCTTCGGCGAAAACTCCGCCATCGCGCAGCGCCTGGGCGAAGAAATCCTCAGGCTTGTTCTTGTCGCCGAGCTGCTTCTGGAGCTGCTGGAAGGAAGCATTGACGGCGTCCGCCATACTCTCCCATGGAATCGTCTTGGTATCGGCCCCCCCGGCGCGCGCCGTGGTCAGCATCAGGTCGCCCAGGTCGCGGCTCTCGAAAACCGGCTGCATCACCGGCTGCCCCAGTCCGTTGACGCCGGCGCGCGGCGCGATGTCGCGCCAACCCTCGAGCGGATGATGGATCGGGATCAATAGATGGGCACGTTCGGCGGTCTCGTCGGGCACCAGTCCGCACCAGACCACGAACGGCACCTGGCGCAGCGCGTCGTTGAACTTGGCTGCCGGCGGCATCGAGTAGACCGGATTCGCGCCCGCGATCACCAGCACGTCGACCTGCTTCTGGCTCATCGCCTGCACGAGCCCGTCGACTTCCGCCTGCGGGCTGTATGGCGACGGAGGCGCGCCGTCGAGGAAGGTCACGGTCTTGCCGAGATTTCCGGTCACGACGTTCAGGATGTACGCCGCGACGTGAGTCTGCTTGTCATCGGTGCCGGCGAGCGCCACTGCGCCCTCGGCCTGCCCGAACATCTGACCCATCCGCACGATGGCCTCGGCGGGGACTCCGGTCTGCTGGCTGACTGCGTCCGGTTCGTAGCCTTCGACGAAGCTCTTGAGCGTTGCGATATCGAAGCCCGAGTTCGGCGAGATCCAGCCCTGGCGCACCAGCACGTACAGCACGCTCATCGCGATCGCCGCTTCGTGACCCGGCTTCACCGCCACCCATTCATCGCACTTGGCGGCGGTCACGTTCATCCGCGGCCCGACGTAGGCCGAGCGTCCGATAGTGAGCTTGCCGCGCCGCTCCCTGGGCGTGCGCATGGCGGCGTATTGGCGCGCGAGCTCGACCGGCGACTCCCAGGTCTCGATAAAGTCGGCGCCGAAGGAGATGAGCGCCTCGGCCTGATCGAGATGATAGACCGGCGCGTCGCTGCGGCCGAAACAATCCTGGGCCGCCTGCTGCGCGACCGGCGTCGCGAGCGGCTCGTAAAAGACCGCCTTGCTCGAGTTCCAGGCCGCGAGCCACAGGCCGGCGACCTTGTCGAGCGTCGGACCCTGGGGACGCGCCAGGTAGGCGACGCGGTCCTTACCGGCCTTGGCGGCGCCCGCGAGCTTGCCGAGCAGTTCGCGCGTCGCGACATCCCAGGAGACGCGCCGCAGGCGGCCGTCGTCGCCGCGGACAAACGGATGGGCCAGGCGGTCGGGATTATAGAGGCCCTGCAGCGCAGCTTGGCCGCGCGCGCAGAGCGAGCCCTGGCCGATCAGATCCTTGGGGTTGCCTTCGAGCTTGATTACCCGCCCCTCGCGCACCCGCGCCACCACGCCGCATCCGGCGCCGCATTCATTGCAGGTCGTGGCGTAGAAGGAGGGGACGCCGGGGATCACATTTTCGTCGGGAACGACGTAAGGGATTAACTCGCGCCCGGCCGGTTCACATCCGGGAATCGCCGCGGCTGCGCCTGCCGCACTGGCGATCTTTAGAAATGACCGTCTGCTGAGCCCTTCTGACATCAAACCCTCACTTAATGGTGGCAGACAAAACAGTCCTGAGTGGCGCCACGCTTTTCATGACAATCGAGGCAGAAGCCCATGTTGATCTCGTGTACCGGCTCGATCCGGTCCATCGTTTCCACGGGACCGTGGCATTCCTGGCAGGCAACGCCCGCCCAGATGTGCGGTTGATGGGTGAAGCGCACGAAATCGGGCAGTGTGTAGACCCGGTTCCAGCGAATCTCGAAGGGCGGCTGCGTATGATCGGTCCACGGCCGCGTCACCGGCTGCAGCCCGCCCATCAGCGCATCGCCGTGGCATCCCACACAGCGCTGCACCGGCGGCACGCCCGAGGTCTGCGAGCGGCGGGCGTACTCATGGCAGTATTGGCAGGGAATCTGGTTGACGCCGGCATGGATGCGGTGGCTGAAGGGGATGGGCTGCTGGACGTCCTGGCGCGGCGCCCATGGCCGCTGCGAGAACGCGAGCACCGTCAGGCCGCCCAGGAACGTAGCCAGGGCGACGGGAATCAATATCCGGTTCATCGTGTCTTCAGATCCGGTTTTACGATCGAGATCCGGTTATCAGTCGGACGCAGTTCCACGCAATCTCCCGAGCCGCCGCGCGGAACGGAAGCGTCGCCAACCGCGCCAGTCGCATAATATTTCAGTAGAGCGGCGACCTTGCCGGGAAAGCGCCGCTACTCCCGTTGCATTAAAATCACAAACGCGAAAACAACTAACATTGCGCTGCCTGTTCGGCAAGAGAAAATAATGGCCTCGATGCAATTTTGTGGCGCCCCGTCAAAACCGGTCGAAAGCAGAAAACCCTTCGATAAACCATGGATAGCGGCCGTAGGCGATGCGGACCATCGGCAAGTCCAGAGGGCGTTGTGCACTAATCAGTTCAAGCCCGGTTTAAACCGATCTCAGGCTGTGATAGCTAGTCACAGTTAAAGATTGGCCCGGAGCGTTGCCGTCTAAGTGCAAATCAAGCCTGCTGCGCGATTGAACCTGCTGCCGCCTTACCTGTTCGCCGAGCTCGATCGGCTGAAACGGGAGATCCAGCAGAAAGGCGTCGATGTAATCAGCCTCGGAATCGGCGATCCCGACCTGCCGACGCCGCGCTTTATAATCGAAAGCCTCCAGCGCGCGGCCGAAAAGCCGCCCAACCATCGCTATCCCGATTACGAGGGCCTCGAGCGCTTTCGCCAGACGGCGTGCGGATGGTACCAGCGGCGCTTCGGCGTCAAGCTCGACCCGGCGCGCGAGGCCTTCGCGCTGATCGGCTCAAAGGAAGGGATCGCGAATTTCGCCACTGCGGTGGTCGATCCGGGCGACATCGTCCTGATTCCCGATCCCGGCTATCCGGTCTACTTCTCCGGCTGCGTCTTCAACGGCGGCGAGCCCTACTTCATGAAGCTCCGGCACGAGCACGGCTTCCGCCCCGATTTCGGGGCGATTCCGCCCGAGATCGCGCGGCGCGCCCGGATGATGTGGCTCAACTACCCTAACAACCCGACCGCCGCGACCGCAGACCGCCCGTTTTTCGAGGCCGCGGTCGCCTTCTGCCTCAAGCACGAAATCATCCTCGCTCACGATGTCGCCTACTCCGAAATCGCCTACGACGGCTATCGCGCGCCGAGCGTGCTCGAGGTCCCGGGCGCGATGGACTGCGCGATCGAATTTCATTCGCTGTCCAAGACCTACTCGATGACTGGATGGCGGGTGGGCTTCGCGGTCGGCAACGCCCAGCTCATCCGGGCGCTCGGCCTGGTGAAGACCAACATGGATTCGGGGGTCTTCCAGGCGGTGCAGGAAGCGGCGATTACCGCGATGGAGTCGGGTGACGAATCGGTGCGCGAATACTGCGCGATTTATCGCGAACGGCGCAACGTGATGGTCGGGTTGCTGCGCAAGCTCGGGCTGCCCTGCGAGGTGCCGCGCGCAACCTTCTATCTCTGGGCGCAGGTTCCCCCCGGCTATAGCTCGGCTTCGTTCACCGAGCGCGTGCTCAAAGAGGCGGGCGTCGTAATCACGCCCGGCTCTGGATTCGGCAAGGGTGGTGAGGGGTTCGTTCGCTTCTCGATGACGGTCGGGAGCGAACGGTTGAAAGAGGCGGTGGATCGGTTAGCGGCGCTGCGGTTGTGACGGGCGGGGATGCCCCATCGGGTCTTCATCGGGATTGGCAGTAATCTGGGAGACAGGGCCGGCAACTACCGGGAGGCAGTCGCACGGCTCCAGGCGCTGCCCGACACCCGGCTGGTCCGGCAATCATCGATCTACGAAACCGAACCGATCGAGGTACGCGGCGGTGGCCCGTTTCTAAACGGCGTGATCGAGATCGAAACCGAGATCGAGGCGCCGGCGCTGCTCACCCGGATGCAATCGATCGAGCGGATGATGGGGCGCAAGCGCGTGCGCGGACGCAAGCCCCGCGCGCGCGGACCCTACCGGCCGCGGATCATCGATCTCGACCTGCTGTTCTTCGACAAGGAAGCGATAGATTCGCGCCATCTCCAGGTCCCGCATCCGCGCCTCCATGAGCGGCGCTTCGTGCTGGTGCCGATGAGCGAGCTGGCGCCGGCCCTGATTCATCCCAAGCTCAACCATTCGACTTCGGAGCTGCTCGCGGCGCTGAAGGCTCCGGGACGGGTCACCCTGATGCGCGCGGAATTGATGCGCCCGCAGGCCAATCGAAGGGAGGTCGTCACGCGATGAAGTTTTTTCTCGACACGGCGGAGGTCAGGGAGATCCGCGAGGCGGCGAGCTGGGGAATCGTCGACGGCGTTACCACCAATCCGAGCCTGATCGCAACGAGCGGCCGCCCCTACGCCGAGGTGCTGCGCGAAATCTGCGAGCTGGTCGACGGGCCGGTCAGCGCCGAGGTAGTCGCGACCGAGGCGGCGGCGATGCTCGAGGAGGGACTGAAGCTCGCGAAGCTCCACAAGAACATCGTGGTGAAATGTCCCGTCACGATCGACGGACTCAAGGCGACCAGCGCGCTTTCGCGCCGCGGCATCCGCGTCAACGTCACGCTGATCTTCAATCCTTTGCAGGGGCTGGCGGCGGCCAAATGCGGCGCGGCCTTTCTGTCCCCATTCGTCGGCCGCCTCGACGACATCGGGCACGACGGTTTCGAGATCGTCGCGCAACTGGTGCGGATCATCCGCAATTACAATCTGCGCTCCGAGGTGCTGGTCGCGTCGATTCGCTCACCGGGCCATCTGCTGCGCGCGGCCGAGGCGGGCGCGCACGTGGCGACCATTCCGTTTGCGACTCTCAAACAGTCGCTACATCACCCGCTGACCGACATCGGGCTCGAGAAGTTCCTCGCCGACTGGCGCGCCACGCAACAGAAGATCGAATAGCGCCCGAGTATCGGCCGGGCCGGACGGCGCGATCAGTTGGCGGCGGCGCGCTCGGAAATCAGCTGGTCGAGCTCGACCCGGAGCCGGTCGAGCACCTTGTCGTAGCCGAAGTTCCCGAGCTTGGTGTCCTTGCGCTTGAGGTTGACGGTGGTCGGACCGCACCACAGCCCCAGGTCGGCGTCGTCGGTCTCGCCCGGCCCGTTCACGCGGCAGCCCATCACCGCGATCGTGATCTTGTGCGCCGCGGCGTAGAGGCTCATCTGCTTCACGGCCTGCGCCAACTCGACGAACTTGTCGTTCTCGACGCGCGAGCACGATGGGCACGAGATGATATTGAGCCCCTTGCCGAAGTCGGGCACCGAGATGAAGCGGCCGGCGGCGACGTCGCGCAAAATCCGGAAGCCCACCTCGACCTCCTCATGCTTGCGCTCGTGCGGCAGCGTCAGCGAGACCCGAATCGTCTCGCCGGTGCCTTCGGCCAGCAGCTTCTCGAAAGCGATTCGGGTCTTGATTATTCCGTCGGGCGGCAAGCCCGCTTCGGTGACGCCGAGATGCAGCGGCACATCGGGGCACCGCGCGGCGAAGCGGCGATTGCCCTCCAGCACCCTGGCCGGATCGGAATCCTTGAGCGAGACGACGAAGCGATCGAACCCGAAGGAGTCCATCATTTCGCAGTGCCAGACGGCCGATTCGACCATCGCGGCCATCTGGTCGCCGGCATATTTCTCGAGGAAGGCCGGCGCCACTGAGCCGCAATTGACGCCGATGCGGATGGCGAGGCCGTGATCGCGCGCGACGCCGGCCAGCCATCGGACCTTGTCCGGGATCGATTTGGATTTCTCGATATGGTGCAGATGGCCGGGGTTGTAGCGAATTTTATCGACGTGCGGCGCCACCTTGTCGGCGATGCGGTAGTTCTCCTGGAGATCGACGGATAAGTTGACGCCGCGCGTCTGGGCGCGAATCTCCTTGAGCGCGCCGACTTCCTTGGCGTTGTCGAGCGCAATCCGTACGAGTCCTGCGCCGGCGCCGGCCAGTTGACGGACCTGCGCGACGGTCGCATCGATATCCATGGTTTTCGTCGCGCACATCGATTGCACGACCACCGGCGCGCCGCCGCCAACGGTCGTGCTGCCGACCTTGACTGCGCGCGTGGTGCGAAGCTTCGAGCTCTGCGTCATCGTTCGTTCCGTCTAGTGTTTATGGCCCTGGGCGTGCTCGGCGGCGAGTCCGAACGCGATTCCCGAGTGCGTGAAGGCGCCGCCCGCGCGAATCTCCATCGCGACCAGCACCGCTTCGGCGATCTCTTCGTCGGTGGCGCCGAGGTCCTTGGCCGCGTTGACGTGCACGTCAATACACCAGGGGCATTGCGTGGTATGCGCCACGCCGATCGCGATCAGTTGCTTGATTTTGTTCGGCAGCGCGTCGTCCTTGAAGATCGACTGGCTGAACTCGATGAACTTGTTGTAGGCCTCGGGCTTCAGCTCGCGCAGCTTGCGGACGTTTTTCAGATTTCCGCGATCGTAGAAGTTGTCCATGGTCGTCTCCTTGGCGCAGCAGCGTAATCGCGATCGGGCGTTAGGGGAATAATAGCAGCAGAGTCCGGCCGGCCGCGACCGGCCGCGGATGGGCGGGCTGATTCTGATTTATTTCCAAACACTTAGCGGCATTTTTGCGCTCGATACGCCTCTTTCATTGACTATTTTTGCCGCGCCTTCGTAAGATTGCGCGCATCTACATCGAAAAAAGGCTCTTCATCATGCGTATGATCATCCCTCCAGTCGCCTCGCGTCGGGAAATCGACGGCAACTTTTCGATTTTCTTTCGTCGTCATCGGGTCTCCGCGTTCAATCGTGCGGTCTCCGGTCTGTGCCGCTTCTATGGCGTCAAACGTCCGCGCATCGAATGGTTCGAGTACATCGATTGGGGCAAGACCGCGGGCAAGACCTACGAGGATGGCCGCATCCACCTGGTTCATCCTGAGAACTGGAAGCGCGGACGGGTCTACAACAAGGAACGAATGTGGATCCAGATGGTTTACCACGAGCTCGGTCACTACCTGCTCTGGACCGACGCCGAGCGCAAGGCCGACGTCTTCATGCGCCGGATGGTCAACGGGCTGCGGCGTCCGGGACGCCGCAGCGGGGCCTCCTCACGGCCGCGAGTCGGCGCGCCGCGCCGACGCCTCGCGCGCGCCTCGTAGCGGTCGTCTATAATAGTCACCATGGCGACCCGAGGAGCATCCGAGCCGCGCAAGCCGAACGTCGAGAATCGATGGTGGGTTGAGACCACCGTCAAGCGCAAGCGCAATCAACCTCCCAAGCCCGGAGAAGCCGGCACCCAGACCGATAAGCCGGAGGCCGAGCTGCCGCAGCTCCCGGTCGCGATGGGCTTCTATGAGTCGGCGCGCGGTTACGATCAGGAGCGCGCCAAGGACGATCTCACCGACAACAATCTGCGCATCGCGCGCGAGGCGAATCCCGAGCCCGGTCAATGGGTGCACGTCGAGATGACGCCCGAGCATTACTCGCCCAAGCTCGTCCAGCGCATCAAGGACGAGTTCCGGCTCCCGCGCGAGGCGCGCGGCGTGCTGCTCGACCATGGCCGCCTGGTGCGGCTCCTGATCTGCGGGCCGCAGCTCGAGGATTGGATGATCGACGTGACGCTCAGCGAGGAGCCGTCGGTCGACGTCTACGTATGGAGCACGATGTGGCGGGAGCGGCTGTTCCGGCGCGCCGAGGATGCGCTCAAGCAGGCGCGGCGCTGGGCGATTAGCCTCATCGAGTATCCGCCCGATCGCGACGATCCCTTCCGCGGCGTATTACTGTAGCAGACCCGTCGACCTGCGGCGCCTCGGGGCGGCACAGACGACGAGGGCGCGGCCGGGATTTCTCCCAGGCCGCGCCCCTCGATCAAATTGTTGGACTGATTAGGCTACCAGCGATCCTGCCGGCCGCCGCCGTTGCCACGGCCACCGCCGCCACCGCCCGGGCCGCGACGGCCACCACCCCCGCCGCCCCCGCCACCGGGCCCGCTGCGGCGCGGAGCGCTGTTCTCGCGCGCATGATCGATCTTGATGCTGCGGCCCTTGAAGTCGGTGCCGTTAAGCGTCTGCACGGCCTTCTCGGCCGACTCCTGGTCGGCCATCTCCACAAACCCGAATCCACGAGACTGTCCAGAGAACTTGTCGGTAACCACTACCGCTTTCTCGACAGTCCCGACCTGAGAGAAATACTCACTCAGGTCTTCCCCGGTAACCGAAAACGGCAGGTTACCTACGTATAGCTTGCTGGGCATCAATGGCCCTCCTCAATTTGGTTGTCGTCAGAGCTCCGGGCAAGAAACCTGCGGGTCTTGTAGAAAGGCGAGTCAGACATCCTGCGGCATCGGGCTGACCGGAAAAAGCATAGCTTCGTGTTTCAGCCGTGTAAAGACGAGTCGTTCGCAGGCGCGATTCGGGATAGCGAATCGCGCTCGAACTGCGCTCCAGTTTGGTGCGCATCGCATAAAAGCGCCCATGACTGAGCAAGACCAGCCCAAATCGTCCATGCGGAGCAATCAGGACGGGGATCAGGCCGGGAGCCTGGCCGCGCGCCATCGCCCATACCTGGCCGGGCACCAGCACGTAGCCAGGCGGTGCGTCGCCGAGCCGGCCATGGATCGGCGTCACCCGGCGATCCAGGTAGAACACCAGCGGTGCGAGATCCTCGGTAAAGCCAAACGCATAGAGCGGCTCGCCCGCTCCGACCGTGCGCATGATCATCTGCGCCGCCGGCCGGTAGGAGTCATTGGCGCAATCGCGCTGTTCGCGCCACGGCAGGTAAAGGAAATCGAAGAGCACCAGCATCGCACAGACGACCGCGAGCACGCCGCGCGCGATGCGTCCGCGCCAATCGAGGTTCATCGATTCGAACCACCACGCCATCGTCACGGCCGAGGCGGGCCACAACGGCAGCAGATAGGCGCGCCGCTTATAGGCGGAGAGCGTGAAGAAAATCACCGTCACGATCCAGAAGATCGCGAGCAGCCGCAGCGCGTCGCGCCGGCGCTCGGCCTCTTCCATCGCCGGACGCATCAGCTCGGCCTCGGCGAAAGCAAGTCCGGACTCCGGACGCCCGAGCCGGATAGCGAAGAACACCGCGAGCGGGGCGACCAGGCTAAGCGGTCCCGAGTTCAGCAGCAGCGGTTTCACGTAATACCAGGGCGGCATCGCGCCGAGCGCCCCAAAAAAGCGCCCGAAGTTCTCACTGCCTAACTGACGGCTTAAGAAGCCGTAATGGCCGGCGACGAAACAGGCGGCATACCAACTCGACCCGATCACGAGCGCGAGCAAAGCCGGCCCCGGGATGAACCAGGGTATCAGCTCGCGCGTGCGGCGCTCGATCAGTACGAAGAGTGCGATCGCGAGCCCCGGCAACAGCATCCCGACCGGCCCCTTTGCTATGACCGCGGCTCCCAGAGCGGCGGCGCACAGGTAGGGAAGCGCGCTCGCCCGGCGCGACGGGACCGCGCCCCGCGCCGGCATCCACCAAAGGAAGCTCAGCAGCGCGAGCGCCTCGAAGAACGTGAGCGTCATGTCGACGCGGCCCGCCCGCGCCAGCCCGACGAATTGATACGAACCGGCCAGGATCAGCCCGGCCAGCATCCCGGCGTTGGGGCCAAACCGGCCGATCGCGAAGAGCATCACCAGCAGCGCCGTGGCGACGCCATAGAGCACCGACGGGATGCGCAGGTTGAACGCCGTGACGCGTTTGATGCCGCAGATGCGATCGATCGCGAAGGCGCTCCAATGGAACAGCGGCGGCTTGTACATCGCACTCCCGCCCTGCCCAGTGGGAAACAGCACTTGGCCGCGCTCGACCATGTCCTGCACGAAAACGCCCTCGATCGCCTCGTTGGTGCCGCACACGTCCGCACCGCAGAACGCTCCGCGAACGAAGCGGACGATGGCATTGCGCGCCGGCGGATCGCACGGCCCGGAGCCCAGCCGATGCAGCGTGAGCATCAGGAGCATCAGCGTGAGCGAGATGACGGCCCAGGCCTGCACGCGGCGAGAGATAGCGGGGGGCGCGGAGGTCGGCGGCATCATCGATCGGACTCCGCAGCGCGCTCAGGCCAGCTCGAAGCGGAAGATATGGAGCCGCGCGCGCCGCGCCCGATCGTAGCCGCGCCACTTAGCGGCCGGAACCTCGGCGGGCCCGACGCGTCGGAACTGGAGGCGGCCGAAAAAACGCGCGGCGCGCTCCTCGCTAGTGCAGGCGAATGCGTAGCGCAGGCCGCGCGAGCGCGCCTCATTGAGTACCTCCTTGACCAGTTCCACCGCCACGCCTTCGCCGGCGAAACGCGTGAGCGTGTAGAGCGCGGTAATCTCGCCCGCGCCGTCACGGCGGTAGGGCTCGGTGAGCAGCGAGCAGACACCGGCCAGATGCTCGTCGCCGACCCGGTAGCCGAAGCATGAGGGCAGCAGCGCGGCGAGCTCGCTGGCCGAGCGCGTCAGCAGGACGCCCTCGCTCTGGCCGCGATCGATGAGCGCCTCGACCTCCTCGAAATCATCGATCGAAATCGGCTGCACCGAACCGTACGGCCGCTCGGTCATTAGCGTGCCGGTGCCGACGAAGCTCAGCAGCTCCTCGTAGACGCCGCGCGGCGAGGTCAAGTTGACTGAGCCGACGCCATCGCGCAGCGCGCGGGCGGCCGCCCGCAGGAGCGCCCGGCGCAGCGCCGAGCGTTCGCGCTGGATGCGCTTGGCGATGCCGCGCAGTTCGAGGAACGACAGCCGCTCGCCGTCGCGCGCGGCGAGTCCGCCCTGGCGATCGAGCAGGATGAGCTTGAAGACCCGCAGCCGGCTGGCGAGCTCCTGGGCGAAGATGGTCAGCTCGGCTGGCGCCTTGGCCGCCGCCCCCGCCACCACGATCGAGCCGGCGCGCAGCGTCTGCCAGATGGCTGCGACCGCCGCATCGGGCGGATAGGGCCGCGAGCGCCGGCCGCGCCCGGGGTCGAAGACTGGCGGCTCGGCCGCCGGCGCCATCCGGCCCATCCGCGCCACGATCTTCGGCAGCGTCTGATGCGAGACGATCACGATGCAGCGCGCGTGATTGCGGCGCAGTTCGCGCACCGTGCGGAGCAACGGATGAAGATCGCGGGCGCTGTCGCCGGCCGGCGGGATCAGCGCGAACAGCAGGCTCTTGCCATAGAATTCCTCAAGATAAAAAGTCTTCTCGGTGAATTCCGTCCGGGCGGCGCCCTGGGCGCGAGCGGCGGCCATCTTAAGCGGCGGTCACGTCCAGCTTTGCGAATCGATCTTGGATAGGTCGCGCGAGGACTTCCGACGAAAGCGGCACGGGCTATGACTTCGCGGCGACCGCGGCGGCGGCGTGCGCGTCGTCGAGCAGGCGGGCGGCGGGAAGCGCAGGATGGCGCGAATCGACGATCTCCTTGAGCGTGGTCTGCGAAAAGACCTTGAGCAGCACGCGCTGGCCCTCTTCCCACACCCGGTACATCCGGCAGGCCGGCTGCAGCGCGCAGATGCTCGAGCCGTCGACGCAGATATTGAGCGTGATCGGGCCTTCGACCGCTTCAATGATATCCTTGAAGGTCATCTGCTCGGGCGGCCGCGCCAGCTCGTAGCCGCCGCCGGGGCCGCGATGCGATCGGACCAGCCCGCCGCGCATCAGGTCGCGAATCACCTTCTCGAGGAAATATTTCGGAATCTGCTCGCGCTCGGCAATCTCGATTCCGCGCGCGACGCCGCCCGGCCGATCGGCAAGATGAATCATGGCCCGCAGCGCATACTCAATCCGCCGCGGTATCTGCATCAGGCTCATGAATGCCCTCCCGCGATCGCCGCGGACGCCGGCCGCTCCCGGCGTTCACCCAGCATCCGCTCAACGTACTTGGCGAGCATGTCGCTCTCGATATTGACGCGCGCGCCGACTTCGCGCCGGCCGAGCGTTGTCAGCTTGAGGGTATGCGGGATCAGCGCGCAGCGAAAGCGCCCACCGTCGATTCCGAATACCGTCAGGCTGACGCCGTCGACCGCGACCGAGCCCCTCTCGACCAAGTAGCGGGCCTGATCGTCGGCGGCCTCGAAGGTGAAGAGCCGCGAGTCACCCTCCGGTGCGATCGCGGCCACGCGGCCGACGCCGTCCACGTGACCGGCGACCAGATGGCCGCCGACCAGCTTCTCGAGCGTCAGGCATCGCTCCAGATTGACCGGCGCGCCCGGCTCGAGATCGCCCAGTGTCGTGTGCCGCAGGGTCTCGGCCGAGACGTCCATCGCGATGGTGCCGCGGCCCTTCTTGATGACCGTCAGGCAGGCGCCGTTGACCGCGATTGAATCGCCGATCCGGATGCGGCTTATCGGCAAAGCGGTGCGGATCGAAACCACGGCGCCCTGCTCGGAGCCGCGAATCGCTTCGATCGTGCCGAGGTCCTCGATGATTCCGGTGAACAATAGATCGTGCCGTTCCGATGGCGCTAAAAAACCAGAAAAATCATATCTTTTTGCCGACGCCAATAGCAACCGTAGTTCGATCGACCGCAGCGATGCGTCGCTTGCCGCGAGCGCGAGGGCGCGCGGATAATCGGCGCGATGGGTACGATTCGCGAGCTTTCTGAAAAACTTCTGAGCGGCGAAGTCTCGCTCGGCCAGCATCATCCGTTCCGCCCTGGCGGCGAGTTCGAGGAAATTGCCGAGGGCGTCGGCTTCTTCAACTGGAGCGCCAACTTCAGCGCGATCAAGACTGCCGACGGACTGGTGATGATCGACGCCGGGATGGCGGCGGGCGGGACCGACGCGGCCGCGATGCTCCGCCGCTACTCGACGGCGCGCATTAGCAGCGTGATATACACACGGGGCGAGGTCGATCACGTGGCCGGGATGGCCGCGCTCGCGGCCGAGGCCGCGAAGACCCGCGCCGCCCGCCCGCGCGTGGTGGGTCATCGCGCGATCGCGGAGCGCTTCGATCGCTATCGCCGAACGGCGGCCTACAGCCGCGCGGCGTATCGGCGGAGCTTCCCGCGGCTCGGCGCCGAATGGCCCGCCGAGTTCGTCAATCCCGACACCTACTTCGATCATCAGTTTACGCTCGCCGCCGGAAATCATCGCTTCGAATGTCATCATGCGCGCGGCGCGGCCGACGACCATTGCTGGGTCTATCTCCCGCAGGGCAAGGTTTTGTTCGCCGGCGACTTTATCATTTGGGCCGCGCCCGGCGCGGGTAATCCCGCCGGTCCGATCGGCTACGCGCGGGAATGGGCTGAGGCGCTGCGTGCGATGGCGAAGTGCGGGGCCGAGGTGATGGCGCCGGGGCACGGATTACCGGTATTCGGGGCGATCCGGATTCGCCAGGTGCTGAACGAGACCGCCGACTACCTGCAGAGCATCTGCGATCAGACCCTCAAGCTGCTCAACGACGGCGCGCCGCTCGAAGCCGCGCTCGCCGCGGTCAAGCCGCCCACCGCGCTGGCCGAGCGTCCCTACCTGCGCGCGCTCTATGACGAGCCCGAGTACATCGTGCGCAACATCTATCGCGTCGAGGGCGGATGGCACGATGGTGCGCCGGCGCATCTCAAGCCCGCCACGATAGCCGCGCAGGGACGCGAGATAACCGAGCTCGCCGGCGGCACGAGCCGGATGGTGGCGCGTGCAATGAGCCTCTTAAACGGCGGCGACCTGGCGCTGGCCTCGCATCTGATCGATTGGGCGTTCGCGGCCGTACCCGACGATCCGGCGGTGAACCAGGCGCGGATGCAGATCTACGGGACGCGCGCCGAGCAATCGCAGGCGCTCCTCACGCGCGGCATCTTCCAGGCCGCCGCGCGCGAGTCCGCATCGAAGTTGGGGCTGGCGGCAGCGGATACCGAGGACTAGCGCCGCGCCCGGGCCTCGTCATCCGGGCTGGTTATCGTCGGGAGGCTGCTTGCCGCGGCTCAGCTTGAAAAGTTGAAACGACGACATGATGAGCCGCCAACCGGAGGGGAACTCGAGCGTGCCGGTGTCGAGCCGCGGCTCGGGCTCGATGATCACCTTTCGTCCGCCGTGCCATTGCACCAGCATCATCTGATGACCGACCTGGCGGCCGGTGACGCGATCGATCGCGAAGCCGCCGAACAGCGTGGTGGTCCTTAGATCGGAAAAGGCCGCGCGCAGTCGATCCTGATCGAACGCGCCGGCGGCCTGCAGCGCCGCCGCCGTCAGCACCCCGCCTGCAGAGGCCTGCGCGGCAGGATAATCGCAGACCACGTCGGGATAGTGCTCGCGCATCCGGCGCACGAAGGCGGCCGAGGTCGGCCCGATCTCCGGATCGATCTCCGCTTCCTCCTCCCACTGGCTGGGGCCGACGATGCCCTCGGCGCGCTCGCCCATCTCGACGCCGAATCCGACCACGCCCGCTGCCACACAGGCCAGCACGGGAAGATTGAGGCCGAGGCCGACGATCGTGCGCATCACCTTGACGTCGTGGCCGAAACTACCTGCCGAGACCAGCACGTTGACGCGATTGCGCGCGATCGCGGCGATCAGATGAGCCGGTGGATCGGCCTGATCGACGTTGCCGTTGTATTTGACCCGCACCCGGATGCCGCGGCGCCATGCGAAGCGCTCGGCGCAGGCGCTCTCGAAGCCGGCCGCGACCTCGCGTGCAAAGGTGTTGCGCGCCGCGACGATCGCCACTCGCTTGCGCAGGAACTTGAGCGTGCTGACGAGCCGGGCGAAGCCTTTCAGGTAATCGCTGGCGGGACTCAGCACGCCGACCATCATGCGCAGCTTGTGCTCGTAGAGATCGTCGGCCGCGCCGCCGTGGTTGACCATCACCATCCCGGCCTGCTCAGCGATAGGCGCCGCGATCCGCACCAGGCGGCTCGAGTAAGGGCCGAAAATCAGGCCGGCGCGATTCTCGAAGCAGAGCGAGCGGTAGATCTCGGCGCAACGCGCGCGGTCGCTGCGATCGTCGTGACACTCGAGCGCCAGTTCGTAGCGATCGCCGGCGAGCGCCAGTCCGCCGCCGGCATTGACGTCATTGACGAACAACCTGAGCCCGGCCTCGGCCTGCCGCCCCATCGCGGCGTAGGAACCGCTCAACGAAAGACTCAGGCCGATTGTGAGCTTGCGGTTCATGCTGTCACCGCTGCGGCCACCTCCGCGATTCCCCCGCGAATCACGGCCTGGCCGTCCGGGTTGTAGGTCTCGAACGCATAGCGCCGGCGCGCGCCATCGCCGCCGTCGCTCCATACCAGCGTATTGATGGTCTGGCCGGGATAGCCCGGCCGCGCGAAGCGTACCCGCAGCCGTTTGAGCCAGGTCGGATCGCGATCGCAGAGCGCGTCGACCATCACCCGCGCCACGAAAGCCATCGTGCAGAGCCCGTGCACGATAATCCCCGGCAGACCGACCATCCGCGCGACGTTCTCGTCGAGGTGAATCGGGTTGCGATCGCCGGAAGCTTCGGCGTAGCGAAAGGTCTGATCGCGATCGATCGCCTGGCTCATCACGACCATCGGCTCGCCTTCAGGCCGCGAGGGTTCGCGCGCGCCGGATGCGGCCGCGGTGCGCTCGCGCTTCGCGCCGCGGATGAAAATCCCGGTTACCGCGCGCAGCACCGGCTCGCGGTTCTGGTTATGCGCGGTGATCTCGATATCGAGCGCCTCGCCGGTCGCGCGGGTCTCGATCTTCGCGATGCGCGAGCGCGAGGTGATTATGTCGTCCGGCCGGATTGGCGCCAGCAACTCCATCTCCTGCTCGCCGTGCAGCAGGCGCATCACGTCCACGCCCACCTCGGGATCGCCCGAGGCGCGCAGCAGCGATTCCAGGGTCACGACCACGCCGAAGATCGGCGGCGCGATGATCCCGCCGGGCGCGGCCGCATCGAGGTAGCGCGGATTATCCTCGTTGCAGGCGAGCGCATAGCTCCGAATCGCTTCGCGCGTGACGCGCGTTTCGACCGGTGGGTATTCCCTGCCGATACAGCTCTGGTTGAGCGCCATCGTCTCTCGGCTCGCCGCTTCTCAGTTCAACTCACGTCCGCCGATAAACACCGCCTTCAACTTCAGCTCGCGATCGAGCACGATCAGGTCGGCGCGCCGCCCGGGTTCGATTCGACCGCGATCGTCGAGCCGCAGCAGCGCCGCCGGATTCGTCGCGGCCATCCGCGCCGCGTCGCCGCGGCTCACGCCAACCCGCTCGACCATCCAACGGATCCCGTCGACCATCGTGATGATACTCCCAGCCAGGCGGCCATCGGCAAGCCGCGCGGCACCTGCCTTCGCGCGGACCCTGCCAGTCAGCGGCACGCGATCCGTGGTGAGGATCATTCCCGTTACGCCGCGCGCGCGGACCGCGATGCGGAGCATCGCTGGATGCACGTGGACGCCGTCGGGGATCACCGCCGCATAGGCTTCCGATCCGATCAGCGCTGCGGCGAGCCCCGGGTCGCGATGATGCATCGGGCGCATCGCGTTGAACAGATGCGTTCCCATCCGGGCGCCCCATCCGATCGCTGCATCGGCCTGCTCGAGCGTCGCCCCGCTATGACCGAGCGATACCACGATACCGCGCCGGACCAAAGCGGCGATCGCAGCGCGCGCGCCGGCAAGCTCGGGCGCAAGTGTGACGAGGCGCAGCGATTCGAGCCGTATCACGCGCCGGAGCGCCTCGCCGGCCGGCTTGAGCGTCGATCGCGGATGCACCCCGCGGCGCGCCGGCGCGATGAACGGGCCTTCCAGGTGCATCCCGAGGATCGCCGCCCCTTCGCCGTCGCCCTGATGCTCGCGGGCCGCCACGATGGCGCGGTCGGCCGCCTCGATCCGTTCGAGCGGTGCGGTAATCACGGTCGGCAGGAAGGCCGTGGTGCCCTCGCGGGCAAGCAGACGAGCGAGCGCGAGGAGCTCCTCGGGCGGCGCGCCGGCGACGCGCAGTCTGGCGGCGCCGTTGACTTGCAGATCGATTGGGCCGGGCAAGATTAGATCGGCGGAGCGCGTCGGGCTCATCGCGACCGCCTCGATCCGCCCGGAGATGCTTATTCGGCCGGGGCGGATCGAACCGTCGGCAAGCGCGAGAAGCCCGGCCAGCCGCCGCATCGCCGCCGCCGCTTCAGTTGGCGCGGAAGCGTTCGGCGAGCAACCGCGAGAAGCGCGGCAGGTAGATCATGTCGAAAGTCTCTTCCTTGCCCGGGAACATATTGACCGCCGCGCCTTTGAGCGCGCGCACATGCTCCCACGCCTCTTCGAGCGTCATCGAGTCGTCCTGCGCTATAGTCGCGTAGACCAGGTTGACCAGGAAGCGGAGTCTGCGGATGTTGCGGTTCTCTTCCTCGATTTTTGCCGCCCGTTCGTCTTGCGCCATAACGGACCTTCCTCTATCGGTGCCGGCGGAGCGAAACTTCGCCCGGAGTATAGCAACATCGCTTGTCTACGAGCGCCGCGGATGCCAACCTCGTGAGCATCGTGGCCCAGCCGGCGCGCTTGAAGAGCAGCTTCATCTATCTGGCCAATGCCGTCAACGATCTGCGCGGCAATCTCGGCCTGCTCGCGCTGGCGTTGGCGCCGCTGGTTGTGATCACCTCGCTCTGCCTGCTGCCCGACGCCATCGATCTGCAATCCGCGGTGGCGCGCCATTTCGGGATGGGCCTGCACACCGTGAGCTTCACGCTAGTACAGGAACCGTACCAACCGGCGGGACCGCCCGAACCGTTGCCGATCGCGCCATGGATCGTGGCGGCGCTGCAGATCGTCGCGCTCCTGACGACCCTGGTGATGGGCCCGCTGGTGGTGCTGTGCACGCTCGATCGGATCCATGGCGGCGCGCGCTCGCCGAGCCTGGCGGGGGAGGCGATGGCGGTCTATCGCCGCGTGATCGATCTGGTTGCCGCGTCGGTCTGGATCTTCATCCTGCAGTTGCTGGTGGCGGCGGTCGCAGTCTTCCTGCTGATTGGACCGCTGGTGATGATTTTCGTCCTGACCTCTTCGGCGCCGTTTACGCTGCTCCTGGACTGGCACCTGCTGGTGATCCCGGCGCTGATCGCCTTTTTCTTCGTCTGCTTCTCGCAGATGGCGCTGGTCTTCGACGGCCTGCGCAGTTGGCCGTCGCTGCTCTACAGCCGGGACCTGATGCGCGGGCAGTTCTTCAAGGTCGCGACGCGAATCGTGGTGTTCCTCGCCGTATGGTCAGGCTACAACGCATGGACCGGCGCAATGTTCCTGGTCATGAGCTGGATTCTCGGGCCGGTCGCGGTCCTGACCGGATGGGTCAGCGCGATCGTGTTTATGACCGACCTGTTCGCGGTCGCGGTCGCTTACGCGACGATCGCGTTCTTCATCGCGGCCGGCGTCCGCCTCTACCAGGACCTGGTCGCCTTCACCGATCAGGAGGCCGCGCGCGCGCGAGAGATGGCGGCACTCAGGACCGCCGAGCTTCCCCGCCAGGCTGAAGCCTAGACTTAGTTCGCGGAACCGGCGCGCGCCAGGCGCGAGATGCCGTGGACCGCGACCTGCAGCGCGGGGACGCCGATGCGCGGCATCGTGCGGACCTCGGCAAGCAGCCGTTCAAGCGCGCTGAACTCGCGCGGCCGCCGCTCGCGGAGCCGCGCGATCGCCGCCGGTCCGCCGCCCTCGCCGTCGTTCAGCGCCATGCGGCAGAACTCGATGCGGGTCGCGCCGAGCTCGGTCGCAAGCTCCTGCGCGGCGCGTCGATCCCAGCGGTCGCCGTCGATTGCGCCGAGCGCGCTTTCCAGCGTGGCGAAATCGATTCCTGCGCTAAGCTGAAAGTAGACCTGCGCCACCCTCTTCGCCTCGAGCCCGCGGGCAGCGCTTAGCGCCAGCACGTCGAGTAGATGGTCGGCAAACTCCAGGCGCGTGAGATCATGCGCCAGGCGTTCTTCATGCACCACGCCGCGCAGATCGCGATAGGTCCGCTCGAAACGCTCGCGCTCGACGCCAACCAGGAAGTCCTCGAACGAGCCCGAGAGTTCGTCGAAGGCCGGCTTGAAGCGCGCGATGCCTTCGCCGATCGATGGCGCCGCCTCGCGGTTGGCGACGGCCCAGGTCGAGGCGCGCTGTGCCGCCTGGGCCAGGGCGAAAAACGCCGCGTGCTCGGCGTCGGCCGCGAGCGTCTCGCCCGCTTCGTGCAGCCGCTCGGTCCATCCGCGCAGATCGAGCAGCCCCGCCGCCGCCACCCAGGCCCGCACCGCCTCGTCGGCCTCGACGCCGTGGTCGCGCATCATCCGGAAGACGAAGATCGAGCCCATCAGATCGACCAGCTCGTTCACGATCCGGCTCGCGGCCAACTCGCGGCGCAGCCGATGACGGGGAATTTCCGGAGCGCAGCACGCGGCGATCGCGCCCGGGAAATAGGGCCGCACGAAAGTTTCGAGCAGGTAGGGATCGTTAACCACGGCACCGCGCTCGAGCTGGGCGACCAGGTCGATCTTGGTGTAGGCCGTGATCACTGCGAGCTCGGGGCGGGTCAGGCCGGCGAAGACCGCGCGCCGCTCGCGCAACACCTCGGCGCTTGGCAGCGCCTCCTCGTGGGCGCGCAGGAGTCCGCGCTGTTCGACGGCAGTCAGATGCTCGCGATAGGTGTCGACGTCGCCGCGGCTGCGGATCTGCTCGAGACTCAGCGACAGCACCTGGTCGCGATTGTCGCGCACCACAGCGTCGGCGACATCGTTGGCCGCATCGGCGAGCAGGCGGTTGCGCTCCTCGACGCTGAGCGCGCCGCGCGCCACCGCCGGCTGCATCAGGATCTTCAGGTTGACCTCATGGTCGGAGCAATCGACGCCGGCCGAATTGTCGATCGCGTCGCTGTTGATGCGCCCGCCGAGCAACGCATACTCGATCCGCGCGCGCTCGGTGAGTCCCAGGTTGCCGCCCTCGACGACAATCCTGACGCGCAGCTCGCGCGCCGTGATGCGGCAGGCGTCGTTGGCATGGTCGGCGGCCTGGGCGTCGGTTTCGACGCCGGCGCGGACGTAGGTGCCGATGCCGCCGTTGTAGAGCAGGTCGACGTCGGCGCGCAGGATCGCGCGGATCAGGCCGTCGCTGTCGAGCGCGTCGGCCTCGCACTTGAACGCGGCGCGCGCCTCGGGGCTGAGCTCGATGCGTTTGAGCCCGCGCTTGTAAACCCCGCCGCCCCGGCTTATCAGGGCCGGGTCGTAATCCGACCACTGCGAGTTGGGCAGGTTGAACAGGCGGCGACGCTCGGCGAAGCTCGCGGCCGGGTCCGGATTGGGATCGATGAAGATATGCCGATGGTCGAAGGCGGCGATTAATTTGAGGTTGTTGGATTGCAGGAGCCCGTTGCCGAACACGTCGCCCGACATGTCGCCGATTCCGATCATCGTGATCGGGGCGCCGCGATGCGGGCCGCGGCCCATCTCGCGCAGATGACGCTTGGCCGACTCCCACGCGCCGCGCGCCGTGATGCCGAGCGCCTTGTGGTCGTAACCGTGCATCCCGCCCGAAGCGAACGCGTCGCCGAGCCATAAGCCGCGCCGCTCCGCGATTTCATTGGCGATGTCGGAGAACGCCGCCGTGCCCTTGTCGGCCGCGACCACCAGGTAGGGATCGTCGTCGTCGAGCACCTTGACGCGATCCGGATGCGCGACGCTGCCGCCCGCCAGGTTGTCGGTGAGCTCGAGCATCGCGTTGATCAGCGTCTCGTAGGCCTCGACGATCTCCTGATGGGTCGGCGGACCGCCACCCCGCGGCTTGACGATAAAGCCGCCCTTGCTGCCGACCGGCACGATGATCGCGTTCTTGACCGTCTGGGTCTTCATCAGCTCCAGGATCTCGGTGCGGAAATCGTCGGGCCGGTCGCTAAAGCGGATTCCGCCGCGCGCGATCTTGCCGGCGCGCAGATGACAGCCTTCCATGCGCGGGCTATGCACGTGGATTTCGTAGAGCGGCGCGACATCGGGCAGGTTCAGGATACGGGCGCTCTCGAACTTGAGCGCCAGATAGGGATGCGGCGCGGCTTGCGGCAGAAAGTAATTGCAACGCACCGTCGCCTCGACCATCGAGAGGATCGCCCGCGCGGTGCGATCGTCGGCGATATTGTCGACGTTGACCAGCTTTTCGAGATAGGCCGCGCGCAGCCGCGCGATCTCAGCGGAAGCATCGCCGCGGTCCGGATCGAGTCGCGCGGCGAACAAATCGACCATCAGGCGCGCGAGCTCGGGATGGAGCAGCAGCACGCGATAGAGCGCCGGCCGCGCGGGCGCGAGCTTCATCTGGAATCCGGCGGCGAGATAGGTGCGCACCAAAGCGACCTCGCGCCACTTAAGGTCGGCGGTCACGGTGAGCGCGTTCAGCGGATCGTTCTCGGCGCGCCCGCTCACCACCGCCGTTAGCGCCTCGGCGACCAGCGCTGCGCCCGGCGGGCTGGTCACCGTCTCGTGCTTGAGGCCTCGCACGCGGAACGATTGCACGAAGGCGGTCTGCGGCTTCTCCTCGCCGGTATCGGGCCGCATCTCGTGCGCATCCTCGGAGATGACCTGCAAGCCGAAGTTCTGCAGCAGCGGCATCAGCTCGGACAGAATCGGCGCCGCGCCCAGCTCGTACATCCGGAGCTCGCTCACACCCTCGGTCCCATCGCCCGCCGGACCCACCTCGACGCGTGTGCCGCCGTCCCGCCGCAGCTCTTCGATCCGCTCGATATCGGCGACCGCCCGTTCGACGCTGGTGCTGACCTGATAATCGGGGCTGAAGGCGTTCGCCCATTGCCGTCCCAGTTCCAGTCCCTGCCTGGCGCCGAGGCGCTCGTTAAGCGTCTCCTGGAGCCGATCGCTCCAGGTCCGCGCGAGTCGCTGGACTTCCGCTTCGAGTGGCGCGAGCAGCGCGGATTTGACCGGCGGGGCTGCGAAACAAAAATGGAGGCGCGCGGTGTAACCCTCGCCGAGTGCGAGATGGTAGTAGATGACCTTGCCGCCGAGCCGCGCGGCCAGCGTCTCCTGGATTCGCTGCCGGACCTCGGCCGAGAACCGTTCGCGCGGCATCAGCACCAGGGCAATCACCACGCCGCGCTCGGGGTCCGAGCTCAGGCTCAGACGCACGGTCGATTCGTTCTTGACGTCGACGATTAGACGAAGCTGCTCGCGCAGCTCGTCCACCGAGGCGCGGAACAGCTCTTCCTTCGGGAAGCTGTTGAAGGCCGCCACCAGCTCCTTGAAATCGTGCGAGCCGGGCTGCGCGTGCTCCGCTTCGATCACCTCGGCGAGCTTGGCCCGCAGCACCGGGATGTGCTGCGCCTCCTCGGCGTAGGCTTTCGAGGTGAACAGGCCCAGGAAACGATCGAATGCGATCTCACCGCCAGGACCGACCCGCCGGATCGCGATATCGTCCATCGCGCGCCGCCGATGAACTCGCGACTCGCGCCGGGTCTTGCCGATAATCAGCGCCGGGCCGTCGAACAGGAGCTTGCGCTGCTCCAGCGGCAGCTCGCGCGCCGGACGGGGCTGTGCAAAGCGCGAGCGGGCCTCGGCGCCGCGCAGGATTCCGAGTCCGCGCGCGGTGTCGATCTCCATCGTCGCCGCTTCACGCTGCGGGGCGACCACGCGGTAGCGCCGGTAGCCGAGAAACACGAAGCCGCCCTGGATGAGCCAGCGCAGGAAGTCGCGCACCTCGATCATCTCGCGCAGGCCGGCCGTCTCCTGGCAGATTTCGAGCGCCCGCGCGACCATCGCCTCGAAATCGCCGGTCGCGCGGCGCACTTCTTCGAGCACTTCGCGCAACGAGGCTTCGAGCTCGGCAAGCTGCGCCGGGCCCGCCGCGAGCTCGATTTCCATATTGAGCAGCGATTCGCGCCGCTCGCCCGCGCGCATCCGTTCGAACGACTGGATCTGGCCGCGGTCGTCGCGGGCGAGGCTGAACACCGGATGGAGCAGCATTCGGACCGGCGCGTCGATCGAATGGCAGAACTCGAGCACGCTGTCGACGATGAAGGGGCAGTCCTCCATCGCGTTGCGAATCGTGACCACCGCCTCGCCGTCGGGAGCGGCGATCACCTGGAGCTTGATCGGCTCGCTGCGGCGGTAGAAGAACTCGAAGGCGTCGGCCGCGATCGCGCGGCGGGCCTCGGCCCCGAGCCGCGCATCGAGGCTGGTCGGCTGGCGCGCGAACAATCGTTCGGTGAAAAGTTCTAGGTAGCGCGCGCGATCTTCCGACAGCGCGCGATCGACTGGCTTATGGGGGTCGGCCTGGATCGCCACGATTTGCCTGCGCAGCCGCCGGGGTTGATCGGTCGGGCCTCGGCTGCCGCGTATATCTTATAACGCTCCCGCACGTCCGCCGCATCAGGCCCAAGGCGATCTGGCATCGCTGGCGGGTGCTACAATCGAAGCGACAACGGATCCGATGGCGACGCTTGAAATCGACGATCTGACGCTGGGTCCGTGGGGCGTGGGCCGTCTCGACGGACGGGCGGTGATGGTCCCGCACGCCGTGCCCGGCGACCGGCTCGAGATTGCGATCGAGAGCGAGCGCAGCGGCTACGCCGTCGGCCGCATCGAGTCGATCGTGCGCGCCGGCCGCGATCGCCGCGTGCCGCCCTGCCCGTTCCTGCCGCGATGCGGCGGATGCGACTGGCAGCAGCTCGCCTATCCGGCGCAGCTCGCAATCAAGGCGCGGCTGATCGCGGCCGAGTTTTCGCGCGCGCTGGGCGTCGAGCTGGCCGTCGCGGGACTGATCGAGCCGGCGCCGGAAGAGTTCGCTTACCGCGCGCGCGTGCGCTTCAAGGTCGGATCCGGCGGCGAGGTGGGATTTCACGCCGCCGGCAGCAACCGCGTCGTCGCGGTCGACCGATGCCTCGTCGCTGTCGCGCCGATTTCGGTCCCGGTCCGGTTCGCCGCCGCGCTCGGACGCCGATGCCGCGAGCTCGAAGTGGTCGCCGGCGATCGCGGCCAGGTAATCGTGGCGCATTTTGAATCGCGGCCGGCTTCCGCCGACCTCGCGCGGGCGCGCGCTGCGCTCGCGGACTCGCCCGACGTGCGCGGCCTCATACTCCGGGGCGGCGGCGCGCGGGAGCTGCTCGGCGAGACCGAGGTCACGATCGAACTCGAGCCCGGCCTGACGCTCGACGTCGAGGCCGATCTCTTCACCCAGGTGAACCGTGCGCAGAATCGCGGGCTTATCGCTGCGGTGATGTCGGCGGCGGCGATCGCACCCGGCGATGAAGTTCTCGATCTCTACTGCGGCGCCGGGAATTTCAGTCTGCCGGCGGCCCGGCGCGGCGGGCGCGTGACGGGCGTGGACACCGACGAGCTTGCGATTGCCGCCGCGGGCCGCAATCTCGCCCGGAGCGGCGTCGCGCCGGCGCAGTTTGTTGCGATGAAAGCCGGCGAGCTCGCGCGCTTTCTGGCCCGGGCGCGCTACCGGCCTAGCCTGGTGATACTCGATCCGCCGCGCGCCGGCGCCGCCGAACTGATCGATCTCGTCGCCGCGCTCAGGCCGCCTCGCACGCTCTATGTCTCATGCAATGTTGCGACGCTGATGCGCGATCTGAAGCAACTTTCGCGCGCCGGCTATAAAGTCGGGATGGTGCGCGCCTTCGACTTTTTTCCCAACACGCATCACGCCGAGGTGATGACCGAGATGCTATTGACTTAAGCGGCGAGGCGTTCCTAAGCTAGTAGCGCAGTTTGGCAGCGATCCTCCCGCCGGGGACTGAACTAAAGCGATGCCCAAGCAGGAAAAGGAAAAGCAGCCACGGCCCAAGGTTACGATTATTCCGGGCCGCGGCGTCGCGCAGACCATCAACTATCTGCTCGAGGATCGCGACGATCTCGAATGGATCATCGCCGTGGGCCGCACCAAGAACGGCGAGCTGTTCTTCTATGATACGGGCGGCGATATCGTCGAGGATCTCGGCACGCTCGAATATCTCAAGGCGCGCATCATCCGCGCCCATTTCGGCGACGAATACGAATAGCCCGGGCTGAGCCCTGCCGGCTCCTGTCAGGGAGCGGTGTGCACGGTCGGCGCGCCCGCTTGCGCCGGGGCGTTGCTGGTATTGAGCTCGGTCTCGGCCGGCCCGCTGAAATCGTTGGGCATGTCGCGCACGATCTTGTCGGCCATCTTCAGCTTCTTGACGGACTCAGCGTATTTGCCCTCGAAATAGGCGCGCTCACCTTCGTTGTAGAGCGCCTGCACGCGGCCATAGCCGGTCGAGCTATGCTGCGCGTGCCATACGTCCTGGCTCACGCGGGCCAGCACAGCCTGCGCCTGCTCGCGCGTAACCTCCTGCGCCTGCGCGGGCCGCGAGCCGACGAGGGTGGTTATGGCCGCAATCGCCAGCAGCAGCAAAGGCATCTTCACGATTTTCATCGCTCTGTCTATGGCCTCCTCAGGCGTCAGGCATTAAACGTTGCATAACAAAAACCGGTTGCGCAGAGCAATAACGCTTTTCGGCAAAGATTGCATCCTGCCGCCATAGGCCTACTATCGGCCAAACGCCCCGCGCCCGCTGTCTGTCGAGCGCCGGCGCGGCGCGGCCCCGATGCTGGGGACTCTAATTCAGAGCGGAGGTCAATGAAAATGGCTGCAGGCCCTCTGAGTCTCGGGATCGAAGAGGTGCGGGAGCATCGCGGCTGGTTCCTCGTCTGGGGGATCGTGTTGATCGTGCTCGGCTCGATTGCGCTCAGCTCGGCGTTCCTGATGACCTTGCTCTCGGTGATCTTCCTGGGCTGGATACTCATCATCGGCGGCCTGTTCGCGATCATCCACGCGCTGGTGCGGCGTCGATGGCACGGGTTTTTTCTCAACCTGCTGGCCGGCGTGCTTTACGTCGTCGCGGGCTTCCTGATGGTCACGAATCCGGCGATGGCCGCGGTGACGCTGACCCTGCTGATCGCGATGCTGCTGGTCGTGATCGGCATCTTCCGGCTGTTCGTCGCATTCTCGCTGCCGCTGCACCATCGCGGCTGGGTCGTGCTGAGCGGCATCATCTCGATCGTGCTCGGCGCCATGATCTGGGATTCGTGGCCGGTCTCGGGACTGTGGGTGATCGGCATGTTCATCGGGATCGATCTGATTTTCGCCGGCTGGACCGAGGTGATGCTTTCATTGGTCGCCGGCCGCACCGCACCGGCCTGATAACGCCGCACGTCAAGCGCGCAAGCAAGAATGTGCGGGCGACGACCTTGAACGCGCGCCCGGACTGCCTTAGAGATAGACCGTCGGGATGAGACGGATTTTTTCACATAGCGATCTGCGCATCCTGAGCGCCGCCCTGGCCGTCAGCCTGTTGATCGCCAGCGCACCGCTGACCGCGGGAGTGATCGTCGTCGCCGGCCCCAGCCATCCGGAGCTGACGGTCGATGTCTGTCATCCGATGCAAGCGTTCGACCTCGCGCCGAGCATCCTGCTCGCCCGTCCGGCCGCCGCGATGATCGAGTCGGCGCTCTGCGACCTCGGCGTCGCGTCCGATGATGCAGCGGCGCCGTTGATCGAGCTGCGCTTCGCTCCCGATACACCCCCGCCGAAGCTCTCTGCCTGAGAGCGTTTCCTGGCGATTTTTTCCTGAACCCAACCCCGGCGGCGAAGTCTGCCTCCGGATGGTTGTCGCCATGCATGGCGGGTCTATCCCTGGGATGTCCCGGCCGAGAGAAACTTATGCAGTCGATTGACGGGTCCGCCCCGCGGCACCGGAAGATGATCCGTGCGTTCGCGCGATGGCGGCTTTGGGCCGGCGCGATGCTCGCCGCCGCTGCGATGATCGCGATGCGGCCGTGCCCGAGTTGGGGATGCGCCTGCGGCTGCAGCATCTTCGACGTTGGCACCCCATCTTTGATCCCGAACGGCGCGGGCGGCACCGTATGGCTGGAGTACGATTTTACGAACCAATACATCAATTGGCGCGCGACCGGGCCATCCTCCGGCGTCAACAACAGCGATAAGCAAATCAAGACGCATTTTCTGACTGCGGGAGCTCAGTACATGTTCAACCGGAACTGGGGGGCGATGGTGACAGTTCCGTACACGATTAGGACGTTCAGAACGCAAGGCCCCGGCAACGATATCAACCAGTACAACCATGCCAATTTCGGCGACGTGCGAATTTGGGGCATGTATACCGGCTTATCGGAAGACATGTCGCTCGGATTATTGGCCGGATTCAAGCTCGCAACCGGCGATCACACTTATAATCACTTTGATCGCGACACCTCGATTGGGACAGGGAGCACAGACCTTTTGCTAGGTGCCTACAAGATAGGGAACTTTCCCAACCGGGTCGGGAACCTGAATCTGACCTTTCGAGAACGCCCTTTTAACTGGTTTTTACAACTCCAGTATGAATACCCGTTTATGACCACCGGGAATTACACCCCTGGCAAGGAATTCGACGGTGCGCTCGGCGTCTACTACGACTTCGGCCACGTCGGACCGCTCAAAGAACTCGCTCCGATGTTTACGATGCTTGGTTCGGCGCGTACGCATGATCTCGGGGCCGAGGCAAATACTCCGAACAGCGGTTACGATCGTCTCCTCCTCGCCCCCGGGGGCGAGATCAGACTTTGGGGGTTGAGGCTCTACACCGATGTGGAGTTTCCGGCTTTCGTGTACACGAACGGCAACCAGTTAATCGCACCGTACGCGGTCAAAACGATTCTTAGTTATGATTTCTGAACAAACGGCTTGAGAGTGCGGCCGAATCTCTCAATGCTTGCACTTTTGGCGATCTCCCTGGCGATCGTGCCTTGCTCAAGCACGCTCGCTGCAGTGGACGTGGGCCATCCCGCCTCGCTCGTGGTGCCCGAGCTCGATGGCAACCGGTTCGATCTCGCCACGCTCCGCGGCAAAGTCGTGATCATCAACCTGTGGGCAACCTGGTGCCCGCCCTGCCGCGCCGAGATGCCAGCG
>Ga0209415_10003119_pt1 | contig 30841 bp, 30 predicted proteins | sample PeaSoiSIISIP2007_FD_187696 | JGI IMG/M metagenome (GOLD analysis project Ga0209415, IMG submission 187696) | Peat soil microbial communities from Weissenstadt, Germany - SII-SIP-2007 (SPAdes) (version 2) | ecosystem: Environmental > Terrestrial > Soil > Wetlands > Peat | place: Germany... | reverse complement strand
TGCGATCTCGATCTCACAACTCGTGTTGAATGAGATTGCTTGGAGCCCCGGCGATCCCGGCACCGGGGCTCCATCCTTTTTTGCCGCCGTCATGCCCGGCCTTTGCGTCCGGCCCCTGGCCGCGCTCGCCGCATGAACGACGACATTCGCTACGACAAGACGTTCGACCTTGTGCCCGGCCGGGCCGCCGCGGTGGCGCCGGGCGTGCGCGCCCTCGTCGCCAACAACCCCGGTCCGTTCACCTTCAAGGGGACGGTGAGCTACATCATCGGGCGCGGTACGGTCGCGATCGTCGATCCCGGCCCCGAAGACGACGCCCATATTGCGGCCCTACTTGACGCCGTGCGCGGCGAGACCGTCGCCTCTATTTTCGTCACCCACACCCACCGCGACCACTCGCCGGCAGTGCCCAAGATCAAGGCGGCGACCGGCGCCACGGTGTATGCGGAAGGGCCCCACCGCCCGGCCCGCCCGCTGCATATCGGCGAGACGAACCGGCTCGACGCCAGCGCCGACCTCGATTTCCGTCCTGACATCGCGCTGGCCGACCGCGACGTCGTCACCGGCGAAGGCTGGACCGTGGAGGCGCTGAAGACGCCGGGACATACCGCGAACCACATGGCGTATGCACTCAGGGAAGCGGACCTGATCTTTTCCGGCGATCATGTGATGGCGTGGTCGACGTCGATCGTGGCGCCGCCCGACGGCGCCATGAGCGATTACATGGCTTCGCTCGAAAAACTGGCGCGGCGGAGCGAGCCGGTCTACCTGCCCGGCCATGGCGCTCCGGTCCGCGAAGCGCCGCGCTTCGTTCAGAGCTACATCCGCCATCGGCAGGCGCGCGAAGCCTCGATCCTGCGGCGGCTCGGCAAAGGCGCTGCCGATATCCCGACCTTGGTGCGCGCGATCTATATCGGACTCGATCCGCGACTCGTGGGCGCCGCCTCGCTCTCGGTGCTGGCCCATCTCGAGGACCTGGTGGCGCGCGGTATAGTCGCCACCGAAGGCACGCCGTCAATCGGCGGCACTTACCGCTTGACCGAATTTCCCTTGCCCGCCGCCTGAGTAGGCTTCGGCGCCGGCTGCTTCTTTTCCGTTGCCGGCGCCGAGAGGACATCGTCGACATCCTCGATGAGCGCACGCACGCGCGCGGCGTTGGCTCCGAGATCGTGTCGGCCGTAGCGCGAGGCCGAACGCACATCGATGCGAGCGCCGCCCGGCGTCGCGCGTACCCGCACCGCCACATCGTCGCGAAAGCTCAAAATCGGCGTGCGCGCGATCGCCTCGATCAGGCCGTCGCGCGGTGTGGCGGCGCCTTGCGGCGGCCGCGCATCGACGATGTGCCACTTGCGCTTGGCGATGACCTTGAGCACGGCGTCGTAGGCCTCTTGCGGGGTCGCCGTGGTGAGATCGGGTTCGATGTCGGAATAGGCCTTGCGTTGCAGCTCGGCGATGTGCAGGCCGGCATAGGTGACCGGATTGGCATCGCGTGGCCGTAACCGCGCGATCGCCACGAACCGCGGCGGATCGATCGGGTCGGTGGTGACGTCGTAAATTGCCGGCAGCCGGTAGGCCTTGACGCCGAGGTAAAGGGGATAGGCGATGAGCACGAGCCCGATGAGGAGCGCGGTGACGGCCTCGCGCACGCCGCCGATGCCCTCGGTCCAGATGACTACGCCGGCGGCGAAGGCAAGGAGGATCGCGACCAGCGCGAGCGCCAACGCGCCCGCCAGGGTGGAGAGCGCGGGCACGATGTCGAGCGCGCCCGATCGCACGATGACCACCGCGATCACCGTCGCCGCGAGCGAAAACAGCGCCAGCCGCCGCGCCCAGATGGCGAGCCGGGACGTCGGCTGTTCGGATATGCGCCGTCGCGCCATTTTCGTTTGCCTTCGTGGCGCGGCGCCATTCACCGGCGCGCGCGCTTTACTTTCCCCTTGCCGCGCCTGATCCCCGCCATGGCTTCGAGCACGGCGCAGGTGGCGGCCGTGTCCTGCATTGCATAGCCGGTCGACATGGCGGCGGCATAGATCGGCAATGTCGCCGAGAATAGCGGCGTCGGCGCGCCGAGCTCGCGCGCGAAGCTGCCGATGATGTCCATGTCCTTCTGCCAGATCGAGACCTTCATCGTCGGCTCGTCGTAGCGGCCTTTCACCATCATCGGCGCGCGCAGCTCGAACACCCGCGAATTGCCGGCACCGACCTTGACCTGCTCGTAGACCAGTTCCGGCGGCAACCCGGCCTTCATGCCCAATACCAGCGCCTCCGCGCTCGCCACGTTGTGGATAGCGACCAGGAGGTTGGCGATATATTTCATGCGGCTACCGTTGCCGAAGACGCCGAGATCCTGCACCAGGCGGGTAAAATCGGCGAACAGCGGGCGCAGCCGCTTGATCTCGGCGGTCGGGCCGGAGGCATAGATCACGAGATCCTTCACCTTGGCCTGGATGCCGGTGCCGCTGACTGGACAATCGAGCAGGACGTGACCGGCCTCGTGTAGCGCCGCTTCGGCGGCTTCCTTGTCTTCCAGCTTGAAGGTCGAAGCCTCGATCACCACGCGGCGCGGCAGCTTGGCCTTGACGATGGCGTCAACCGTCGCGGCGAGCGCAGCGGGCTTGGGCAGGCTCAAGATGATGGTCGGCGCCGCCCGCGCCACTTCGCCCGCGTCGGCTGCGATCTCGACGCCCTTGCGCGCCAGGGCACGCCGGCGCGCCGCGGCGATATCGTAGCCGACGACGCGCCAGCCCGCGGCACGGAGATTCTCGGCGAACGCGCCGCCCATAATGCCGAGACCGACGACACCGACGATGCCACGCTTTTTCACGACCATGCTTCACTTGCCCTTCAGATTCATCGCAACCGACCACAATCGCTGTTCCTGACGCTTGGTCGTCGTGCCCGCGGTCGCGGCTTTGTATTTCTTGAAATGATCGGTCGTGACATGCGCCTTGAGCGCGTCTTCATTGTCGTAAACTTCGAGGATGAATACGTGGTTCGGATCGGTCTGCGACACGGTGATGTCGAATTCGCGGCAGCCCGGCTCCTTCACGGACGCCGCACCATTCTCCTTAACGGCCGCCAAAAAGTCGTCGACCTTGCCCGGCACGATGTCGTACTCGACGGCGGCAATGAAAAGCTGCCCGGATTGCGCCGCCGCCCGGTAGGTCTGCATTGGCAACAACACCCACGCCGTCACGGCGAGAGGAAGAGCGCCGGCCGTCATGATTGATTTTGACATGACCATTTCCTCCGTGCGTTATGGCGGTGACATGCCGGAGCACGCCGTGCCGCCTTCTGTTTTCCAACTTCAGAGCGAGCTTTCGAGAAAACGCATCAGCCGCGGGATCGCCTGCGCGGCGTAGCTGTGCGGCTCGCTCTCGAACGGATCGGACGTCCAGAAATGGCCGGCACCAGGAATGACGATGCGGCGCGCAAAAAATCCGGCCTGGGTCAACGCCGTGAGGAAGGCGCCCGACTGCGTTGCCGGATCGGCAACATCGTCGTCGGTGCCGTGGATGAGCAGAAAGCGCAGCTTGTTGCGATCGACCGTGGCATAGCTGATCGGCGACGAATCGAAGTAGATGCGCCGGTTCTCCGTCGGGGACGCGCCGAGGAATTTTTCCACGATATTGTCGCGCGGGCGCGCCGTCAGATCGTGCGTCCATTGTGCGAGCAAGTCGTATTCGCCGTAAAAGCCGACCACGAGCTTGACGTTGGCGGGGACGGCGGCGTCGGCATCGTCGCGGTAGGCCGAATTGAACTGATCGCCGGCCAACGCCACGAGCGCGGCAAGATGCGCGCCGGAGGAATCGCCGATCAGGCCGATGCGGTCGGGGTCGAGGTTGAATTCGGCGGCCTTCGCCCGCACGAACTGGACGGCCGCCTTGGTATCGTAGACGGCGGCCGGATATCGGCCGTCCTTGCCGAGGCGGTAGTCGATGGCGAAAACTGCATAGCCGGCGCGGGCGAAGAATAGGCCCCAGTACCGATAAAATTGCCGGCTGCCGACCTGCCAACCGCCACCATGGACGGCGACCAGGACCGGCGCTTTGGCGCGGCCCTTGGGCAGATAAAAGTCGCCGACAAGCTCGACCCCGTCGTGCTTGGCGAAAACCACGCCCGTCTGGTTCGTCATCTCATATTCCGCCGCGGACGCCTGGCCCGCCGCGATCAGTATCGACAGCATTGCGGCGGCGGTGAATGGGGAGAGCATCGTCGCGGTATCCGATTTTTCCCGGTACTTAGCGGTAGCAACTTTCGCCAGCGCTCGGAAGCCTACCACCACCGATGGAAATGATGCACCGGGCCGCGGCCGGCGCCGATACCGAGCCGGTCCGCCGCGGCAATGGCGGCGCTCACGTAAGTTTTGGCCTCCTTCGCCGCCGCTTCCAGCGAAAGCCCCTTGGCCAGGCCCGCGGCGATGGCGGAGGCGAAGGTGCAGCCGGTACCGTGCGTATTGCGCGTCGGCAGGCGCGGCGCGGCGAGCCGCAGACAGTCGCCGCCCTCGACCAGGAGGTCGACACTTTCCGGCCCGCCCCCATGGCCGCCCTTGATCAGCACCGCACGGGGACCGAATTCGAGCAGCTTGCGTGCTTGTGCGAGCATCTCGTCCTCGTCGCCCGCAGGCAACGCGTCGAGCAACGTCGCGGCTTCCAGGAGATTGGGCGTGACCAGGCGCGTGCGGGCGAGCAATTCGCGCAACCGGCCGATGGCGTCCGCGGGCAGCAATTCATCGCCGGAGCTTGCTACCATGACCGGATCGAGCACGACGTTGCGCGGACGCCAGCGATCGAGCGCGGCGGCGACGACGTCGATCGCCGCTCCCGCTCCGAGCATGCCGATTTTCACCGCGCTCACGTCGAGATCGGCGAAAACCGCGTCGATCTGAGCGGCGATGAAGTCGGGAGGCACATTGTGGACGGCGAACACGCCTTTGGTGTTTTGCGCCGTAAGCGCGGTGATGATGGCGCCACCGTAGACACCGAGCGCGGAGAAAGTTTTCAAATCCGCCTCGATGCCGGCGCCGCCGCTCGAATCCGAGCCGGCAACGGTGACGGCAATAGGAACGCTCATTCTTTGCATTCTGCGTACGCGCCGAGGGCTATGCAACGGCCCAAACTGCGTTTCCGGCAGCGGCTGAGGGATCGCTCCGTTTGCTGCATTGCAATCATTGCCAAAATTTAAGGACCACGCCACGAAACCTCCACCTACAAGGTATAGTTTAGGTTGCAGCGGCACGCGCCAACGGAAATAGAAATAATCGAAATAACGGAGACAAAGACGAAGGAGGTCGTGCCATGTCGTGCAAAATTGCTCTTGCGCTTCTGACAAGCGTCGCCGTTGCGGTGGCAGGCATTGCGACCGATGCCTCGGCAGCCGGCCGAGGTGGTGGTGGCGGACGCGGCGGCGGCGGAGGCTTTCATGGCGGCGGGGGATTCCACGCGGGCGGAGGATTCCGCGCCGGTGGATTCCGAGGATTCACGGGCCGTAGCTTGGGCACACGTGGCGTTACGCACAGTTTTGCCGGACGCGCTTCCACCGGGCACGTGACCTCCCATGTCTCGGCTGGCGTCAACCGCGGCGTCGCCGCCCAGAGCCTTGCCGCCCACGGCCCAGCGAGCGCCCCCAACAGTCATGTGGCAGCACAGAATTTCCACGGCCTGAATAATTTCAATCGCGCCGGCTTCAACCGCAACGCGTTTGGCAACGGGCGCGGCTGGAATCACTGGGGGGGCCGCTATTGGGGCGCCGGTTGGAATCGTTGGGGCTATGGTTGGGGCGGATGGGCCGGACCGGTCTTCTGGCCATTCCTCTATGGCGACATCTTCTCTTTCGCGTTTTGGCCCTATGACTATTACAATCCGTTCTGGGCCTTCGGTCCGGATTTCGTGCTCGCCAGCATCTACGCGCCCGGACCCTATTACCCGCCGACTTACTACGGCCCCGCCGGGCCCCCCGATGTTTACTACGGCGCTACGGGAGCCGACCGCCAGGCGATTGCCCGCAACAATGCAGCCGCGGCGCAAAGCTGCAGCGGCCTTGCTCCGGGCGTAAGCGATCTTCCGATCGCCAAGATTCGCAGGGCGGTCCATCCCACCGCCGATCAGGCCGCGGCACTTAACGCCTTAAACGCCGCTGCCGGCAAGGCCAACGAGGCCATCCAGGCGTCGTGCCCGACCGATATTCCGCTGACCCCGGTGGCGCGGCTCGACGCCGCCGAAAAGCGTATCGAGGCCATGATCGAGGCCGTGCAGATCATGCGCGAGCCGCTGGCGAGTTTCTATGACTCGCTCAGCGACGAGCAGAAGCGGCGGTTCGGCGCCACGGGCAGCGAGAGCGGCGCGCCGGCCGGTTCGGCACCCCAGGGAGGCGATTTGACGGCGCCTTGCGGCCAGGAGACTGGCGACGTCGCCCAGCTCCCGGTGCAGCGGATCGAGCAGGTCGTAGAGCCCAACGCGCAGCAGCAGGAGGCCTTCGCCGATCTGAAGAAGGCGTCGGGAAATGCCGCCGACCAGCTCAAAACTTCCTGCCCGACGCAGATACCGCAAAGTCCGGTGGCGCGACTCGACGCAGTCAAGACGCGGCTTACTGCCATGGTCGAAGCGATGAACACCGTGCGCCCGAAACTCGTCGCATTCTATCACTCTCTCAGCGACGAGCAGAAGGCGAAGTTCAACATCATGGGTCCGCCGCAGACCGGGGCCAACGCGCCGCAGCAAGGAAGCGCCAACCAGAAGTGATCCGCAGGGCGAAGCGAGCACGCGTCAGGTGCCTCGCTTCGCCAGCATTCCGTCGACGATTTCGCGCAAGGCGCGTGCCGCCGCGGCCGGATCGGACGCCAGCGACAACGCCGAAATAACGGCGATGCCGTCGGCGCCGGCACCGATCACGGCCGCCGCGTTGCCGGCATCGATGCCGGCAATGCCGGCGACCGGCAAATCCGGCGACCGGCGGCGTAACGCGGCGGCGACGATCGCCAATCCTTTCGGACCGATCGGCGGGTTCGTTTGCGCTTTCGATGATGTCGCATAAACGCCGCCGATGCCGGCATAATTGATGAGCGCGACCGGCGCCGCTTCGGCTTCGGCAATCGTCTCGATCGACAGCCCGATAATCGCCTTCGGCCCAAGGAGCGCCCGCGCATCGGCGGCGGTCATGTCGTCCTGCCCGATATGCACGCCATCGGCACGGACCGCGAGCGCCACATCGACGCGATCATTGACCACGAACGGCACCTTAAAAGGCGCCAGCGCGGCCTTGATCGCAAGCGCCCGTCCGATCATGGCGCTGGTTTCGCTGTGCTTGTCGCGCAACTGCACCAAAGTCGCGCCGCCTGCGGCAACGGAGCGCGCCAGATCGGCGATACCGTGCCCGCCGGCGCGCTCGGGATCGATGATCGCGTAAAGACGCAGATCGAGCTTCATTACGACACTCTGCTTCGCGCCCGCAAGGTCGCGGCGTCGAGGCCATGCAGCGCATCGATGATCAAGCCGGCGAAGCTGCCGGGACCGCGCGCCTCTTCCGCGGCGACTTCGCCGGCGACTCCAAGCGCGGTCACCGCCGCCGCCGCGGCAAGCCAGGCATCCGGCTCGACCGTGAGCGCGGCGCAGACGAGCGCCGAACCGGCACAGCCCATCGCGGTGACGGCGGCCATCAACGGATCGCCGTTGGCGATCACCGCGCGGCGCACGCCGTCGGTCACGCGGTCGACGCCGCCGGTCAACGCGACAACGGTGCCGTGCGTCTTGGCAAAGCGCGCTGCGGCATCGCCCGCCGGATCGCCGCCGGAAAGCGCGGCAAGTTCCGCGGTGTTGAGCCGCACCACCGCGGGCGCGCGGCCGACCAGTTGGCGCGCAAACTCAGCGCGCGCCGGCGCGCGATCGATGAATGCCGGATCGAGCACCCAAGGCATGCGCGCCGCCTTTGCCGCACGGATCGCCACATCGATCGCCGCCCGCCGCTCGGCATCGAAAGTGCCGAGATTGACGAGAAGCGCGTCGGCGTCGGCGACGAATGACGCGACCTCTTCGGGGGAAATGGTCATCGAAGGCACCGCGCCCACCGCGAGCAGCATATTGGCGGTGTATTGCTGCGCCACGGTGTTGGTGATGCAATGCACGCGCAGCGCACGCGCGCGCAGCCGCGCCAGCATATTGGCGGCACTCTCGGCGATTTCGACCGGGGCATGCATCACAATCGTCTTTCCGGCAGTCCGGGGCGAAAGTTATCCGGATTTGCCCGCACCGTCCTCAGGGGTGACGGCGCTCGTCATTATTGCATAGACGGCCCAGACGCTGAGGATCGGGTGAGCCGGGCACGCTCCTACGGCGCGTCAGCGCATGGCGGAACGGCGGGTCGATTCGGCGCATCCGAATTGCTATAAGCCTTCGGTTCCGAGGCGGAGGTGCGCATGGTTCCCTTCTTCGTGCAGATCAAGTGCCAGCTCGGCAAATCCTACGAGGTGGCCAACCGGCTAGCGGACGCCGAGATTGCCTCGGAAATCTATTCGACCGCCGGCGATTTCGACCTGCTGGTGAAGTTCTATGTCGACCAGGCGACCGATATCGGTCATTTCATCGCCGAGAAGGTGCAGCCCATCCCCGGCATTGCCGACACGCGCACCATCATCACATTCAAGGCTTTCGGCGTCTCGTAGCACCACGACGCCGTTCATTTCTTCGGGGGCGGCTTTGGGCCCTGCCGCGGCGGCAGCGAAGCAATATAGGCCGCGATTGCAGCGCGGTCGTCTGCGCCGAGCAAGGCGGTGTTGCGGATGACCTCGACCATCGCTCCGCCGGCAAAGTCGCCGGCCGGATTCATACCGTCGGCAAGGAAGCTGGCGATGTCCTTCGCCGACCAAGCCGGATCCTCATGCTGCAAGCCGGCCGGCGTGATGTTGGGCACCCAACCCTTGCCGTCCGGCGTGGGGCCGCCGGCAAAGCGTTCGCTCTCGATGATGGCACCGAGGATGTTGCGCGGGCTATGGCACTCGGCGCAGTGCCCGGGCCCGTTCACCAGGTAAGCACCGCGATTCCACTCTGCCGGCTTCGACGCATCGGGCACGAACGGCCCGCCGTGGAGGAAGAGAAGCTTCCACACTCCGACCAGTCGGCGGATGTTGAAGGGGAATGCCAGATCGTGTCCGCGCACGCGGCCCGGCACCGGCGGCGGCGTTTTCAGATAGGCAAAGAGATCGCGCACATCGGCGAGCTTCATGTGCTGATAGGACGTGTAGGGGAATGCCGGAAAGAGGTGCGTCCCCCCGGGCGAGGTCCCCTTCAATAGCGCTGTGACGAAATCCGCCTCCGTCCAGCCACCGATCCCGTCGCTGGCGTCGGGCGAAATGTTCGGCACGTAGAACGTGCCGAACGGCGATAACAGTGCCAGTCCGCCGCCGAGCCGCGTCCGCTCGCCCTTGCCGGGGTCTTTGTCCGGGACGGAATGGCAGGATGCGCAGCCGCCGACGTCGAACATGGTGCGGCCGTTATCGACATTGGGCGTATAGGCCGGCAGCTCCGAAGGAGGCACCGTTGCCGGCACGGTCACAATCCAGAGCAGCGCAATCGCAGCGACCACGACAAAGGCGGCAATGAGCGTCATCGTTCGCATCGCGGCGCCGTTCCTTCCCGCCGATCCTCCCCAAGCCCGCAGCGAGGATCGTTGCCGGGTCAGCTCTTCCGCAGGCGGTACTGCTCGTGGCAGCCGCCGCAATCGTTCTTGCCGATACTGCCGAAGGCCGCCTTGAAGCTGTCGAGGTCGGTGACTTTGGCCGCGGCCTCCTTAGCATCGGTACCGAACTTAGCGAGCCGCGCTTTGAAGTCGGCCATGTTCTCCCAGATTTTGGGACCGGCGCTGAAGGGATCATCCGCCGTCGCCTCGTCGACGGAGTTCTCCGGGAATAGCGCCGGCGCCTTCGCCGCCGCATCCTCGAACGTCGCGAAGATTTTGTGGGCTTTTTCGAGATCGAACGGTGCTTCGCCTTTCATCATGGCGAGGCCGATCTTGGCTTGATCGCCATTGGCTTTCATCAGCGCCTTGCGGGCGGCAATCGGATCCTGTTGGGCAACGGCAACACTTATGCCTAGCGCGATCACGGCAACGGCGAATACGGTACGGATCATGATGCTCTTCCCCTGACGGCCGAATGGCAGTTCACGATGTTATTCCGACACGAGCAGATTATGGGCAAGTGGCGAACGAAAGAAATCACGAAACTGTATCCCTGCTCGTCCGTATAATAGCGGGGCGGCATAATGGCGGAGCAGCGGCTCCGTCGTAGGGAAGAAGAAGGCGGGAAAACCTGACGATGAAGAGCCTCTATCGCTATCATCAGGAACGGCACTTCGCCGCGCCGCCGGAGGCGATTTGGCCGTTCGTCGCGGACACGGCGCGAGTGAACGAGCTGGCCGGTTCTCCAGCCTATCAAGTGGAAGAACGCATCGACGCGCAGGGCCGCGTGCGCCGCCTCGCCAGCGCCAAAGTCGGCCCGGTACGGGTCAAATGGGAGGAGGGCTTCAGCGAATGGCAGGAAAACCGCCGCATTATGCAGACCCGCGATTTCATCGGCGGTCCCTTCCGCCGCTTCCAGGCGGGCACTGAACTATATCCCGAAGGCACGGGGAGCCGGCTGGTTTTCACGAGCGAGATCGAGTGCGTCGGTCTACTGGGCCTATTGGCAAGGCTGTCCGGCCAGATCACGCGCGAAGGCAACCGGCGGCTTACAGCCATCGAGAAGCTGATCGCCGAGAGCGATGTGCCGAACCATATCCCCGGCGCCAGCACAAGCGAGGCGGCAAGGCCCGCGGCTCGCCGCCGTCTTGTGGCACTGATCGACGGGCTCGAGGGCGATCTGGCGAGCCACGGCCTCGCATCCAAGCTCGCCGAATTTCTCCTGCATGCGCCGGTGGTGGCGCTGCGGTTTATCCGCCCGCTGGCGATGGCGCGCATCTGGAATGCGGCGCCGCTGGATTGCGTCGAGCTTTTTCTCGCCGCGCAAAACCGCGGCATCCTGGCGATGGGATGGGATTTGCTGTGTCCGCGCTGCCGCGGCGCCAAGTCCAGCGTCAGGCATCTGCACGAACTGCCCGAGGGCGCGCATTGCGCGTCCTGCAATATCGATTATGGGCGCGACTTCACCCGCAATGTGGAGCTGACGTTTCATCCCGAGCCTTGGCTGCGGCCGCTGCCCAAGGGCGAGCTTTGCCTGCTCGGCCCGGCCACGACCCCGCATGTGCGATTTCAGGGCGAGGTTGCCGCCGGCATGAGCCGGAGTTTCGCGCTCGCTTTATCGGCCGGCCGCTATCGTTTCCGCACCGTTGAGGCCGGCGGCGAGGCCGAAGCCGACATCGGCGGCGACGGGATTATTCCGGAAGTGACCGCCGCCGGCTCGGATATTCGGTTGGGCGCGAGCGGCCACAAGGGCGAATTCGTCGTCCACAACAGCACCGGCCGGCTGCTGTTCTTCGTCATCGAGGACCGCAATTGGGCGAAGGACGCTCTCACCGGCGAGATCGTGACCGCGATGCCGGCGTTCCGCCGGCTTTGTCCGGAACAGCTTTTGCGGCCCGGCGACGAAGTCGAGATCGGCCGCGTCGCCATTGTGTTCACCGATCTGCAGGGCTCGACCAAGCTATACGACAAGCTCGGCGATGCCACGGCCTACCACCTCGTGCGCGAGCACTTCGCTTTCCTGTCGGAACGGGTGGCGCGCCATAACGGCTTCATCGTCAAGACGGTGGGCGACGCGGTGATGGCGGCATTCAAGGACCCGGCCGACGCGGTGCGGGCGGTGCTGGCAATTCAGGACGAAGTGGCGGGCTTCAACCGCGGCCGCAACGACGGCGGCATCGTGCTCAAGCTCGGGCTGCATCTCGGCGCCTGCATCGCCGTGACCGCCGGCGACGTGCTCGATTATTTCGGCTCGGCGGTCAATACGGCTTCGCGGCTCGAACATCAGTGCCGCGGCGGCGAGGCAATCATCTCCGCGGCCGTGCTCGCCGATGCTGAAGCCCGTGGCGTCTTGTCCGGGCGCAACTTGACCGAAGACAGCGCGACGCTGCGCGGCCTCGACGAGCCGGTGCGTTTTGTGCGGGTCGGCGCAAGCGAGGCACCCTCCCCCTGATCTATTCGGCCGCTTGCGTCGTCGGCCCGCGCTTTTTCCCCCGCCGCGGCCCGAGCGAAGCGATCCAGCGGGCGATAACATAGAACACCGGCGTGAAGATCAGCCCGAACGCCGTCACTCCGATCATGCCGAAGAAGACCGCGGTGCCCAGCGCCTGACGCAGTTCCGCGCCGGCGCCGATTGCCCAAACCAGCGGGGTGACGCCGAGGATGAAAGCAAACGAGGTCATCAGGATCGGGCGCAGCCGTAGCCGCGTCGCCTCAACGGCGGCGTCCCAGCGGCTGCGCCCCATGTCTTCCAGCTGCCGGGCGAATTCGACGATCAGAATGGCATTCTTGGCGGCGAGCCCGATCAGCACCACGAAGCCGACCTGGGTGAGGATGTTGTTGTCCTGCCCGCGCAGGATGACGCCGGTGATGGCGGCGACAAGACACATCGGCACGATCAGGATCACCGCCAGCGGCAGCGTCAGGCTCTCATACTGCGCGGCCAGCACCAGAAACACGAACACCACCGCCAGCACGAAGGCGAACATGGCGGTATTGCCGGCCCTGATTTGCTGAAAGGCGAGCGACGTCCACTCCGTGGCGAAACCGTCGGGCAGCGTTTCCGCCGCGAGCTGATCCATGATCGCGATCCCCTGCCCCTGCGAGTAGCCGGGTGCCGCGGCGCCGTCCATTTCAGCGGCGGGATAAAGATTGTAGTGCGGCACGCGGAACGGTCCTGAAATGTCGCGCACGGTGGTGAAAGATCCGAGCGGGACGGTGTCGCCGTTGGCGTTACGCACGCGGATTTTGAGCACGTCGGCCACGTCGCGGCGGTCCTTGTCGAGCGCCTGCGCGGTGACGCGGAAGGTGCGGCCGAACAGGTTGAAGTCGTTGACATAGGCCGAGCCGATATAGACCTGCAGCGCGTTGAACACCTCTTGCACGTTGACGCCGAGGAGCTGCGCCTTGGTGCGATCGATTTCGAGATAGACCTGCGGCGTCGAGGTCTCGAACAGCGTGAAAACCGTGGTGACGCCGGGCGTGTGGGCGGCGCGCGCCATCATGTCCGCCGCCGCGGCCTGCAAAGCCGCCGATCCGCGGCCGGCGCGGTCCTCGATGATCATGCGGAAGCCGCCGGCATTGCTGATGCCGCGCACCGGCGGCGGCAGCACCGCGACCAGAAAGCCCTCCTGGATTTTGGACAGCCGCCGGTTGAGCTCGGCCTGGATAGCGGGGGCCGATTGGCGCGGATTCCGGGCGCGCTCGGCAAACGGCTTGAGTGTCAGGAAGATCGCGCCCGAATTCGGGGCATTGGTGAAGGTTGCGCCGGAGAAGCCGACGACGTTGACGCCGTGGGCGACGCCGGGCACGGCGAGCGCGATATCGACCGCGCGCTGTTGCACGGCGTCGGTGCGCGACAGCGAGGCGCCCGGCGGAAGTTGAACGACAATGATGATGTAGCCGGCGTCGACCTGCGGGATGAAGCCGAGCGGCGTGTGGCGGAATTGGTTGAGGCCGAAAGCGATCACGGCGAGATAGATCACCGCCATGATGACGGCGCGGCGCACGGTGCGCGAGGCGAGCCACGTGACGCCGGAGGCGACGGCATTGAACGCCACATTGAAGGCGCCGAAGAAGCGGTGAATCGGCCGCTCCCACCAGCGGTCGCGGTGCGCGGGATCGTGCCGCTTCAGGAGAAGCGCGCACATCGCCGGCGACAGCGTTAACGACACGATCAGCGAGATGATCGTGGCGCCGGCGATGGTCAATGCGAATTGCCGATAAAACTGGCCCGATATGCCGGTAATGAAAACCGAAGGGACGAACACGGCGCAGAGGACGAGCGCGATCGCAATGAGCGCCGAGCCGACCTCGTCCATGCTTTTCTTCGCGGCTTCGCGCGGCGCAAGGCCGTTCGCGATGTTGCGCTCGACGTTCTCGACCACGACGATGGCGTCGTCGACCACGATGCCGATCGCCAGAACCAGCCCGAACAGCGACAGATTGTTCAGCGTGAAGCCGAACGCGGCCATGAAAAAGAAGGTACCAACGAGCGAGACAGGGATGGCGACCAGCGGAATGATCGCCGCGCGCCACGTCTGGAGGAAGAGGATAACAACCAGCACGACGAGCACCGTGGCTTCGCCGATCGTCTCGATCACGGCATCGACCGATTGCAGGATGAACTGCGTCGGATCGAAAAAAATATCGTACTTCACGCCGGGCGGGAAACGCTTCGACAGGGTTTCCATCAAGGCCCTGACGGCCTGCGACGTGGCCAGCGCGTTCGACCCCGGGCGCTGGAAAATGGCGAGCCCCACGGCCGGGTCGTGATCGAGATAGGAATTCGACGAATAGTCGAGCGCCGCCAGCTCGACCTTGCCGACGTCCTTCAACCGCACCACCGCGGCGGGCGTCTGTTTGATGACGATCGAGGCGAACTCGTCCGGGTTGGCGAGGCGGCCGAGCGTCTGCACCGCGATTTGAAAAGCCCCCTGATTCGCGGCCGGCGGTTGATCGAGGATGCCGGAGGCCACCTGGACGTTTTGCGCCTGCAGCGCATTGGTTACGTCGGTCGCGGTCAGCCCGAGCGATTGCAGGCGGTCGGGATCGAGCCACACGCGCATCGAATAGTCGCGGGCGCCGAAAACCGTGATTGAGCCCACGCCGTCGACGCGGGTGACCGCGTCGGTGATCTCGAGCGTTGCGTAATTGGAGATGAATAGCGAATCGCGCGACTTGTCGGGCGAATAAAGGTGCACGACCATCATCAGATCGGGCGAGCTTTTCTGCACGACGACGCCGATATTGCGCACGTCGGCCGGCAGCCGCGGCGTCGCCACCGCGACCCGGTTCTGCACCTGCACCTGCGCGATATCGAGATTTGTGCCGAGTTCGAAGCTGACCGCGATGGAGAAGCGCCCGTCGGCGGTCGAGTTCGACGCCACGTAGATCATGTTCTCGACACCGTTGATCTGCTGCTCGATCGGCGTCACCACCGTGGCGGCCACGACCTCGGCGCTGGCGCCGGGATATTGGCCGGTGACGCTGATCAAGGGCGGTGCGATTTCCGGATATTGCGCGACCGGCAGCCGCGAAAACGACACGCCGCCGAGGATCACGAAGACGATCGAGATCACCGCGGCGAAGATCGGCCGGTCGATGAAGAAGTGGGAAAGGCGCATTCCCTTTATTCCGCCTTCGACTGCTGCGCGTCTTTGGTCGCGGACGCCGCCGGCGTGCCCTGCTCTTGCGCGGTGACCTTGACGCCGTTGCGCGCGCGCATCAGGCCTTTGACGATGACGCGGTCGGAGGCGGCAAGGCCGTCCTTGATCACGCGCAGGCCGCCATCGAGCGCGCCGAGCGTGACGTATTTCAATCGCGCGACACTGCCGTCATCGACCACGAGCACGAATTTCCGCGCCTGCTCGGTGCCGATCGCCTCGTCGGGCAAGAGGAGCGCGGTGTAGGGCGGCGAGCCCGGCACGCGCAGGCGGCCGAACATGCCCGGCGTGAACAGCCCGTCCGGATTGGCGAACACCGCGCGGCCGCGGATCGTGCCGGAGGAGCGGTCGATGACGTTGTCGACGAAATCCATCTTGCCGGAATGCTGGAAGTCCGGTTCGTCGATCAACTTGAGCGCGACCGGCACGCCGCCTTGGCCGTTCGCCATTTCCGTGTCCGTTCCGGCGAAGCGCTGGTAGCGCAGATACGAGGCTTCATCGAAGGTGAATTCGAAGCGGATCGGATCGACCGAGACGATGGTCGCGAGCAGCGTGGTGTTGCTGCCGTTGCCGCCGGTCACTAGGTTGCCGACGGAGACGCGGCGGTCGCCAATGCGGCCGTCGATCGGCGCGCGCAGCTCGGAATATTCGTTAAGGTCGAGCTCGGCCGAATGCACCATGGCTTCCTGGGCGGCGACGGACGCTTCCGCCACGCGCTTGGCCTGGGTGCGCTGGTCGTAGGTCTGCTCGGTGATGGTCTTGTTGTGCACAAGCTCCTGGCCGCGCGCCAGATCGGCCTCGGTAAAGGCGAGATTGGCGCGCGCCTGCGCCAGATTGGCGCGCATTTGGTCGAGCACGATCTGAAACGGCCGGTGATCGATGACGAACAGGAGGTCGCCCTTGCGCACCACCTGGCCGTCGGTGAAATGGATCTCGGACAGGTAGCCGGAAACGCGCGAGCGCACCTCGACCGAATCGATGGCGACGAAGCGGCCGACATACTCGTCCTGATCGACAACCGTGCGCTCGACCGGCTTGGCCACGGTGACCGACGGCGGCGGCACCGCCGCCGGCTGCTGACTCTGGCCGCAGCCGGAAAGGGTGGACCAGGCGGCCAGGATCAAGAGAGCGGCGGAAGGCCGCGCCACGTTGGCGTTGGCCATGAAATCTCCTTCGCGGATGCTTCCGGCCTTTCACTATAAGGGTTTGCCGCGGTCAATCGCAGCAGGAATCGTCGCCCTTCCCTGGCCGGGCGGCAATTCCCATATGTGCGGTCCGGCTGATGCCGGCCAAAAAGTTTGTGCAATTTCATGGCGATCATCCGTGAAGATCATATCCCTCGGTGATGCCGGCTTGGGCGGCGGCGGGCCTGCCGCCGCCGCGCCGACAGTTCCGGCCGAAGATCAGGCACTCCTGGACGCCTATTCACGCGTCGTCATCGACGTGGTCGATCGCGTGGGCCCGGCCGTGGTCGGCATTGCCGTGCGTGCCGAGAAATCCCGCGGCGGCAGCGGCTCGGGCGTCGTGGTGGCGCCCGACGGGCTCATCCTGACCAACAGCCACGTCGCCGGCGCGTCCGGCACCGCCGCCGCGCACATTGCGGTGACCACCGCCGACGGTCAGGATTTGCGTGCGCGGCTGGTCGGCGACGATCCCGACACCGATCTGGCCTTGTTGCGCGTCGACGAAGCGGTGACGTTGCCGGCCGCGCCGCTCGGCGACTCCAAGCGCTTGAAGCGCGGCCAGCTGGTGATCGCCATCGGCAATCCGCTCGGTTTCGACTCGACCGTGACCACGGGGATCGTCTCCGCGCTCGGCCGCTCGCTGCGCGCGCGCAGCGGCCGCCTGATCGACGACGTGATCCAGACCGACGCCGCGCTCAATCCCGGCAATTCCGGCGGCCCGCTGGTGTCCTCGCGCGGCGAAGTGGTCGGCATCAACACCGCCGTGATCATGGGCGCGCAGGGCATCTGCTTTGCCGTCGCCGCCAATACCGCAAGTTTCGTGCTCGGCGAATTGGTGCGTCACGGCCGCGTGCGCCGCGCCTTCATCGGCATTTCCGCGCAGCAGACCGCGATCCCGCCGCGGCGGCGCCGGGCCGCCGGGCTCACCCAGGAAAGCGCGGTGATGGTCGGCGCGGTCGAAACCGGCAGCGTCGCGGATCGCGCGGGCCTCAAGGCGGGCGACATTCTTCTCGGTCTCGACAGCGATCTCATCGCCGGCGCCGACGATCTCATTCGCGCGCTCACCGGCGAGAAGATCGGCAGACACATTGCGCTCGACGTTTTGCGCGGCGCCGAGCGGCTCACGGTCTCGCTGGTGCCGCAGGAGCGCAAGCGCGTCTGAAATTCCTGTTTCCCTGCGATCGTCAGGCTCGCTGGGCGAGACAAATCCAATCCCAGGGGCGCTGGTTATCGGACCGGGGTTTCCTGAGACCTTCGGTCGACCAGGGATAATACGCGCGGCCGATGCGCTTAACCTGAAAACCTCGTTGCGACATGATCGACATAAGCTCGCGACGACTGAAATGCTTTTGCCAGCTGTCCTCCCGCTTCACCAGCCCGTCACCGGGAGGCGACCGTCGGCCGTTTCGGCCGCCGCCGCCCTCTCTTTTTTCCACCATGCTGTTCGACTCGATCGACGGCACGACAACGAGTGCAAATCCGTGCGGCTTCGTAACCTCTTTCACGCACGACCAAAGAGCATTTCGTTTTACCGGACTCGGCGAGGTAATGACATTAAAACATACCGTCAGATCGGCACGTGCGCGAATAACGTCGGATGCCCTGGCGATATCCATGACGTGCCACGTGACGTTAAGGCGCCCCGCGCAACGTTCCTTGGCGCGCGCAATGATCCGCGAGGCAAAATCGATACCGACGCGTTCGTGGAACCGGTCGCCGAACTTTTGGATAAAGCTGCCAAGGCCGCAACCAAGATCGACCAGCACCGAATCCGATGACGGCTTTACCGCTTTGACGTACCGGCTCAATTGATTGTCGGTTTCATCGACGGTGATGTCGCAAATATCCGACTCGAATTCGTCGGCGTGCAGATTCCACTCTCTTCGATTCACGTCGGGCTTCCTTAAGAGTCGGCGGAAACGGCAATCGGCGCGACGACAAACGCGCTGAAAATCGCCACGACAGCAACGCTGATAAGAGACTGGACCGCCGCCCACGCGCGGGCGATTCGGAGCGAGTCTACAATCAAAATCGCACGGTCAATATTTTGATTCTAGCTTTGGGGATAACCCATGAACGAGGGCAAGCGCGCATCATGTCGCCCCTCCCGACGGGCGAGGCGAAGACTTCGCGCCTGCCGCCGGCAGAGATCAGCTTGAGCCCGACCTTACCCTTCCGTGGCGACGACTCTTCCGATCCGGTCCGCGCCGGCGAACGGTTTCAGCTCGCCCTGGCGCAGCATGAAATTGACGTGCGCCAGCACCTCGCTGAAGGCGAAGCCCATCTGGTGCGGATCGAGCTTGAGGCTGAACACAAAAGGCACCAGTTCGGCGGCGGATCGCGGCGCCGCGCGGCAGGCATCGCGTATAAGGTCGCAGCGCGCCCGGTGATGCGCGATCAGTTCATCGATGCGCGCGTGCAGCCCGTAGAACGGAAGATTGTGCCCCGGCAGCACCAGGACGTCGCCTGAGACATCCGTCTTCAACGCGTTGAGCGAGCGCAGATAGTAGCCCAGCGGATCGCCTTCCGGGTCCACCGCGACCACGCTGACATTGGGAGAAATCTTGGCCAACACCTGGTCGGCGCAGAGGAACAGCTTGTCGGCCCGGCAGACCAGCATGACCTGCTCCGGCGAATGGCCGCCGCCGGTCAGCACCTCGAACGCGCGGCCGCCGATCCGCAACACATCGCCGGCGACGACGCGGTGATAGGTCGGCGGCAGTCCCGACGTCAGTTTCAGATAGGCGTGGCCGCTGGTGACGACACGCTGCGTCGTTTCCACGTCGAGTCCGTGCTCTAGGTAAAAGCGGCGGTAATGCTCGGCTTCGAGTGCGCCGGGATCGAGATGGATGTTCAGGCTTTGCAGATATTCCGTTGCGGCCATGTACAGCGGCACGTCGAAGCGCCGCAGCAGGAAACCCGCCGCGCCGACGTGATCGGGATGGAAATGGGTGGCGATGATCCGCGTCAGCGGCCGCTGGCGCAATAGCCCCTCGAGCAGCGGCTGCCAGGCGAGCTGCGTAGCGGCGTCGCCGAGGCCGGTGTCGAGGAGAGCCCATCCCGCGCCGTCATCGATGAAATAAATGTTCACATGATCGAGCCGGAACGGCAGCGCCAGCCGCACCCACAAAATGCCGGGCGCGACCTCGGTCGAACTGCCGAACGCGGGGGGCACGCTGTGAGGAAAGATAAGACCTGCGGAGGGAGTACGCTGCAACTGCGGCTTGACCTGCATCACGTGGTGATCGCCCGCGGTATGCCGAATGTCAATGCGGGGTAGTCTGACGCCAGGCCGCAGAGCGCCGGCACGTAATAAAACGGATGCGGAATGTCATGCCGAAATCTGACCGGCACCGAATCAATTTAAGACGGATGAGATATTCTTCCGCATCCCCTTGCTCATCGTAATTCCTTTTGACTTTGCTTCATCGCCCGTTCAACGGCTAGGTTCCCCTCCTCTCAACCGCAAAGGTTTTCAGGAAGGCATCATGTTTCGTTCCTTGCTTGTGGGCAGTTTGGTCGCGGCGCTCAGTGTCGTGCCGGCGGCGCAAGCCTGCACGGGCATCCGGCTCATCGCCAAGGATGGCGGCGTCATCGCCGCGCGGACGCTCGAATTCGGCTTCGACCTGCACTCCGAAGTGCTGGTCGTCCCCGCTGGCGCCGCGCTGAGCGGCTCATTGCCCGACGGCGGCAAGGGCATCAGCTACACGACGAAATACGGATTCCTCGGCGCCAACGCCGAGGGCCTCACCGCCATCGTCGACGGCCTCAACGACCAGGGCCTCTATGTCGGCCTGTTCTACTTCCCAGGCTACGCCAGCTATACGGAGGCGACCAAGGAGAACGCCGCGCGGGCGATGGCGCCGCACGAATACGGCAATTGGCTGCTGGGCAATTTCGCCAATGTCGAGGAGGTCAAAGCCAATTTCAACAAAGTGGTGCTAGTTCCGGTCGTGGTCGAGGCCATCGAGCAGGCCGCGCCCGTGCATTTCGTGGTCTACGACCGCAGCGGCAAATCGGTGGTGATCGAGCCGCTGGAGCACGGTCTCAAAATCTACGACAATCCGCTCGGCGTCATGACCAATTCGCCGACCTTCGACTGGCACATGACCAATTTGCGCAATTACGTGAACCTTAGCGCCGTCAACGTGCCGCCGATCGGCGTCGGCGGCATCAAGCTGGCGCAATTGGGTCAGGGCTCAGGCCTGCGCGGTTTGCCGGGCGATTTCACCCCGCCGTCACGCTTCGTGCGCGCGGTCGCCTTCGCCCAGTCGGCGATACCGTCCGACACGGCGGCCAAGGCCGTCTTGCAGGCGTTTCACATCCTCAACAACTTCGACATTCCGTTCGGAGCGGTGCGCGAGATCGACAACGGTCAGTTGCACGCCGAAGCCACCACCTGGACCAGCGCCTCCGACCTGAAGAACCTGCGCTGGTTTTTCAAGACCTACGACGATCAGTCGATCCACGGCGTCGATCTGGCCAAGGCGCTCGGCGCGGCGCAAGGCAAGATCAGACACATCACGATGGACTCATCGCAGCCGGTCGCCGACGTGTCGACCAACTTCAAATAAACGCCGCCACAGAATCAACAAATTGGTTGATGCGTTTGCGGCCGCCCAATCGGGGCGGAATTTTGTCTGCTGCGCGCAGCAAACAAATACTTGCCATGCAAATTAAGGACGCTCGAAGAACAACCAGGATGCTATGACTGCTCACGCCTCGCCGCTCAGCGAGGCATTTTTGTCTGTCGATGCTCGCTCAAACCTCGCGGTTTGGGCGAGATTTTTGTCTCGGGAGGAAACACGAAAATATGAAACGTAAACAACCGGGGACTATCGACGATGAAGTTGACGACTCTGAACTTGACGGCTCTTTTGGCCGTGCTCGCAGTCACACTGGTATTTGCCCAATCGGCGCAGGCGGGGGGACATCGCGCGCGGCACGGTATCGAACATGACGCGCGATGGGGCGGCTCTTCCGGCGAATCTTTCGGCGCATTTTGGGACGGATCATCGGGGCCGAGCGCGTCCGGCGGCGGCTATGGCGGGCGCCCGCGCGCCTGGTGCGGCTGGCAGATGCGGCAGCTGGTCGGCAGCGATCCGGGGCCGCAATTCAATCTGGCGCGCAACTGGGCCCATTGGGGGCATGCCGGCCCGCCCGACATCGGCGCCGTCGTCGTCTGGCCGCATCACGTCGGCAAGATCGTCGGCGAGGAAGGCCGCAGCTGGATTATTGAATCGGGCAACGACGGTAACCGCGTGCGTACCCGAGCGCTGTCGATCGCGGGCGCCATCGCCATCCGCTGGAGCTAAAGCCGTCGTTCGATCCTGAGCTTCGGCAGAAAGCATAAAAACGCGGCCGCTCGGGTGACCGGGCGGCCGCTGTTGTTGAATTGATGCTAGAGTGGCGACCGGATATCCGCCATCCGTCCCTTGTTCACATCAAGTCGCATCATGCCCGACATTTTGAAGACGCCGCCGGAGCGCTTTGCCGACCTGCCCGGCTTCCCCTGGCGCGCGCACAGCTGCGATGAGCTTGCGGGCTATTCCGGCCTGACCATGGCCTATCTCGACGAAGGACCGAAAACCGCGCCGGTTTTCCTCTGCCTGCACGGTCAGCCGACTTGGAGCTTTCTCTATCGGCGCATGATTCCGCACTTTCTGGCGACCGGAAGCCGCGTGGTGGCGCCGGATTTTTTCGGCTTCGGCCGCTCCGACAAGCCAGCCGACGATCGCGTTTACACCTTCGACTTCCACCGCAACAGCTTGCTCGCTTTCCTGCGCGCGCTCGACCTGCAGGACATCACACTCGTGGTGCAGGACTGGGGCGGCCTCCTCGGCCTGACGCTGCCGATGGAAATGCCGGAGCGATTTAGCCGGCTCATCGTAATGAACACGGCGTTGCCGACCGGCGAGGTGCCGCTGACCAAGGGATTTCTGGAATGGCGGGCATTTTCCAACAGCCATCCGAATTTGGCCATCGGCAAGCTGATGGCGCGCGCTTGCCCGCAGCTGACGCCGGCGGAAGCCGCCGCCTACGACGCGCCCTATCCGGACGCACACTATAAGGGCGGCGTGCGGCAGTTTCCGAGGCTGGTACCGGAATTTCCCGACAGCGACGGCGCCGCGATCGAGCGCGCCGCGCGCGATTTTTGGCGCCAGCAATGGCGCGGGCAAAGCGTCATGGTGATCGGCATGACCGATCCGGTGCTCGGGCCGACCGTGATGCGCGCGCTCCATCGCGATATTCGCGGTTGCCCGCCGCCGCTGGAATTCGCCGAGGCCGGGCATTTCGTGCAGGAATGGGGCGAGCAGGTCGCTCCCGCCGCACTTGCCGTATTGCAGGCTTAGCCGCGATGACGCGGACCCGACCGAGGCTGCCGGCAGCAAAGCGCTATAATTCTGTCACCAGCACGCGACGAATTGCGGCGTCATGTTCGTGGATGACGCGCCAGCCCGCTGATCAAAGGAGTGCCCGTTGCCCAAGGTGATCTACGAGAAGGACGGAAGGATCGGCCGCATCACGCTCAACCGCCCCGATGTGATGAACGCGATCGACGACGACGTTCCGGTCGAACTTGCCGGCTGCGTCGAGCGTGCGAATGCCGACGCGGGCATCCACGTCATCGTACTGGCGGGCGCCGGCGAAGCGTTCTGCGCCGGCTACGACCTGACCTATTACGCGCAGGCCAGCGGCGGCGCCGGAAACAGCGTCACGCAGGACATGCCGTGGGATCCCATGAAGGACTACGCCTTCATGATGCGCAACACTGAGCTGTTCATGAGCATCTGGCGCTCGCACCGACCGGTGATTTGCAAGGTGCACGGCTACGCGGTCGCCGGTGGCTCCGACATTGCGCTCTGCGCCGACATCATCGTCATGAGCACCGATGCGCGGATCGGCTACATGCCGGTACGGGTGTGGGGATGCCCGACCACGGCGATGTGGGTCTATCGCCTCGGCCCGCAGCGGGCCAAGCGGATGATGTTCACCGGCGACAAGATCACCGGCAGCGAAGCCGAAAAACTCGGACTTGTGCTCAAGGCCGTGCCGCCGGAAGAGCTCGACGCGGAAGTCGAGGCGCTGGCGCAACGCATCGCCACTGTGCCGGTCAATCAATTGATGATGCAAAAGCTCGTCATCAACCAGGCGATCGAGGCGATGGGGCTGCATACGACGCAGCTCATCGCCACGGTCTTTGACGGCATCACCCGCCACTCTCCCGAAGGCTTGAACTTCAAGCACCGGGCGGAGGCGGTCGGCTGGAAGGCGGCGGTGCGCGAGCGCGACGACGGCACCTGGGACTGGACCGAAAACCGGCCCATCAACCCCCGCTGAATGGCGGGGGTGACGATTTTCGCGCCCGGCTCAGTAAAAGGCGCCGTAAACCACGTCCACGACCTGGCCGGTCGACACATCCACCAGGAGAAGGTCGGGTCCATAACGCACCCACTGGAAGCCGGGTTGCGGCGGCGGCAATCCGAGTCCCGCCCAATCGGCATAATAATAAAGCGGTGCCAGGAACAAGCCGGGCAGCATCATGCCGACGCCCCAGCGCCGATAACCCCAGCCGCCCGGATAAACGAACGGCGCCGCGTGCACCCGATTGAATGGATGCCCATGATAAGTGAACTGCGCCCCGCCTGGACCGCCGGGGCCGACACGTGCACCGGGACCACGCGGACCGCCGGGCACCCCACGCGGACCGCCGGGGACGGCACGGGGACCGGGCGCCGGTCCGCGCGGAGCGGCGGCTCTGGCGGGCGCCGGCCCGCCGTGATGCTCTTCCGCCGCCGCCGCCAAGCTTGGCATGGCAAGCGCAAACATCGCGATAATGGCTATGATTCGTGACATGGCGACTCCTCGGTGTCGGCGCGCAGGCTAGCAATTCGCCGTGGCGATGCAATGGCGCGGCGACACCCGACGGCTCACAATTCGTCGGGCCCGGCGGGCGGGGCGGAGGTGCCTTCGAAGGCCTCGATGGGCGCCCCCGGCACGGTCTGCGCGCGCTTGCGCATCAGCGAAAGAAAGCGGCGTCCGAACAACGCGAGCACCAGCGCCCCGTAAAGCACGCCGCCGAGCAGTGCCAGCACGATCAGTTCCGATTCATTGCGGAATCTCGGCCACGCGGATAGTGCCGCGGCCACCGGAGGCGCCGCCAGGAAGAGCAGCAGCGCCAATGCCGCGCCCGCGGCCGCCAGCTTGACCAGCGAGGATTTCAGCTTGGCGTCGGCGGCGATGTGACCGACGCGCGCGGCAAGCCAGAGCACGACGATGAAGTTGACCCAGGCGCCGATCGAGGTTGCCAGCGCCAGCCCGACCTGCGCCAGCGACCCCATCAGCGCGACCTTGAACACGATGTTGACCGCGGTGCCGATCAGCGCCGCCTTCATCGGCGTCAGCGTGTCGCCGCGGGCGAGAAACGGCGCGACGACGCTGCGGATGAGCACAAAGGGAATAAGGCCGATCGTGTAGGCCATGAGCGTCAGTGCGGCGGCATGCGCATCGCCGGCGGTGAAGCGACCGCGCAGGAACAGGCCGCGCATGATGACGTCCGGCACCACGAGAAAAGCGACGATGCAGGGAATCGCCAGCAGCAGCGCGAATTCGATCGCCCGGTTTTGCGCCGAACGCGCGCCCGCGTGATCGCCGGCCGCGATTTTGTGGGTCATCTCCGGCAACAATACGGTGCCGACGGCAATGCCGATAACGCCGATCGGCAGTTGGTCGATGCGATCGGCGTAATAGAGCGCGGAGATCGCGCCGGTGGCGAGGAAACTCGCGATGATGGTGTCGGCGAACAGCGCCAGTTGCGTGCCGGCCGAGCCGATGGTCGCCGGCAACAGCGCCTTGAAAAAGCGGCGCACGTCGGCGTCGAGGCGGAGAGCGCGAAAGGCGGTGAAGGCGCCGGCGCGCAGCGTATCGCCGCCGACCAGCGCCGCCTGCAGCACGCCGGAAATGAGCACCCCCCAGGCCGCGGCATAGCCGGCGCCGCCGAAGAACGCGGCGAGCGCCAGCGTCGCCATCATCGACAGATTGAGCAGGATCGGCGCGGCCGCGGCCGCCGCGAAACGGTGCAGCGCGTTGAGAATGCCGCCCCACAACGTCACCAGCGTGATGAGCAGGAGATAGGGAAAAGTGATGCGCGTCAGCGACACCGCCAAGTCAAACTGGTGCGGCTCACGGGAAAAGCCGGGCGCGAGTAGCTCGATCACCTGCGGCGTGAAGATGAGCGCCAGCGCCAGCAGCGCCGTCTGCGTCGCGATCAGGAGCGTGAAGATGCGGTCGCCGAACATCGCGGCCGATCCGGCGCCGCTTTGGGTGCGGATGCGCGCATAGGCCGGGATGAAAGCGGCATTGAACGCGCCTTCGGCGAAGATCGCGCGGAAGTGGTTGGGCAGCCGGAAGGCGACGAAAAAGGCGTCGGCGACCGGGCCGGCGCCGAGGATCGCCGCCAGCATGATGTCGCGCAGGAAGCCGGTCAGGCGCGACAGCAGCGTAAAACCGCCGACGGTGAGAATCCGGTTGATCATGGCCGCCTTGTTAGCATTGACCGCTCGTCCCCGCGAAAGCGGGACCCGGCAGTCCACAGCCACAACGCAATCATCGCCTGGATTCCCGCTTGCGCGGGGATGAGCGGGGGTGACCGTTACCCCGCCAATGCCTGACGCACCGCCCCGATGATACGGTCCTGAACCGGCTGTTCGAGATAAGCGTGCATCGGCAGGCTGATGACCTCCCCGGCGAGCTGCTCGCTGACCGGAAGGCCGCCGTCGGCGACCGGAAAGTCGCGATAGGCGGCCTGGCGATGCAGCGGCTTGGCATAGTAGATCCCAGTCGGGATACCCTGCCCCTTGAGCGCGGCCGCCAGCGCGTCGCGCCGCGGGGGCGCAACGCGGATGGTGTATTGCGCCCAGACCGAGGTGGATTGGTTGCCGACGCGCGGCACCGTCGCAACGGCGCCGAGGCCCGCCGCGTAACGCTGCGCCACCGCGTTGCGCGCCACGATCTCCTCGGGAAAGATTTTGAGCTTTTCCAGGAGGATCGCCGCCTGGATGGTATCGAGCCGGCCGGTAATGCCGATGCGCGCCGCGTCGTATTTGTCGGCGTCTTCGCCGTGAACCCGCAAGCTGCGCAGGCGCTCGGCAAGGGCGTCGTCATCGGTGAAAATGGCGCCGCCGTCGCCGTAGCAGCCGAGCGGCTTGGCGGGAAAGAAACTGGTGGCCGTCGCGGGCGCCAGCGTGCCGAGCTTGCGGCCCCGGTAGGTCGCGCCGAACGCCTGCGCGGCGTCGTCGAGCACCTGCATGCCGTGCGCGGCGGCAATTGCGGCGATGGCATCGTGATCGGCCGGCAAGCCGAACAGATCGACGGGAATGATGGCGCGCGGCTTCAATCCGAGCCGCTTGGCGGCCACCACCGCGCGCTCGCAACTTGCCGGGTCGAGATTGAACGTCTCGGCCGCCACATCGGCCATGACCGGCGTCGCGCCGCAAAGCGCCACCACTTCCGCCGTCGCGCAGAAGGTGAAGGCGGGGCAGATCACGGCATCGCCCGGCCCTATGCCCCACGCCATGAGCACGAGGCGAAGCGCGTCCGTGCCGCTCGACGTGGCGATGGTGTGGCGGGCGCCGCAAAACGCCGCAAGCTCGCTCTCTAGCGCGCTCACCTCGGGTCCTTGGATGAATTGGCAATGCGCGAGCACGCGCGCGATCGCCTCATCGACGGCGCGGCCGAGTCGGCGCCGCTGCGCGGCGACGTCGATGAGCGGGATCGGCCGCTCGTCAAGGCGGGCGCGCTTGTTCATGAGAATGCTCCGGCTCGATTCCGGCTCGATGGACGTTCGATCAACCCACCACGCGCCGCGGTCCCTTGCGCTGCGGCGCGGTCGACCGGGCGGTGCTGCGGGCATCGAGGCAACGGATGGCGACTTCCAGGCTCGCCACGCCTTCTTCTCCGGTCACCGCCGGCGGGCGGCCGCTGCGAATGGCGTTGACGAAAGCGAGCAACTCGGCGCGCAACGGCTCGGCATAGCCGACCGAGAGATGACGCATTGAATAGCTGCCGTCCGGCTGGAAGCCGAAACATTCGGTCACCTGCAGCGTCAACAGATCGCCGATCAGGTATTTGTCGCGGGTGGCGACATGGATGGTGCGCGCCTTGAACGGCGTGAGCCAATTGGTGTTGATATGCGCCAGCACGCCCGAGGCGGTGCGGAACTGCAACAGCGCGATGTCCTCGCGCTCGGCAACCGCGCTCGACAATTGCGGCTGGATCTCGACGATCTCCGAATCGGTGAACCAGCGGATCAGGTCGATATCGTGCACCGCAAGGTCGATGACGACGCCGACATTCGACATGCGCGGCGGAAACGGACCGACGCGGGTGATGGCGATGGAAAGAATGTCCTGATCCTTGATCGCCCGCTTGATCGACTCGACTGCCGGGTTGAAACGCTCGACATGGCCGACCATCAGCGTCACACCGGCGCGGCGCGCGGCGGCGACGATGGCGCGGCCCTCCTCGACGGTCGGGGCGATCGGCTTCTCGACCAGGACGTGGATGCCGCGAGCAACGCATTTGAGCGCGAGGTCGTGATGAAGATGGGTCGGCGCGGCGATGGTCACCGCATCGACTCCAGCGCGGATCAGCCCATCGAGGTCGGCGAATTCGGCGCAGCCGAGCGTGCGGGCGACGTGTTCCCTTTGCTTGCGGTCGGGGTCGACCACGCCAACCAGCTCGACGCCAGCGATTTCCGCAAGCACGCGCGCATGGTTGCTGCCCATGACGCCGACGCCGACCACGCCCACTTTCAACGCACCGTCCCCACCAACCCCGCCCGCCTGAACCATGACCCGAAGGGCTCCTTAAGACTCTGCCGCCCGTTTACTCTCCCCTAGCATGGCGCAAGCCGACTGGCGACCCAATCGGGGCGGAAGCGTGAACACGTTTTACTTCCGATACTTACACGCAAAAAGGCGCGCCAGAATCGGCGGCATCGAACGATCCGCGAGGAAATTTTTCGGCACGGCGGCGGCGACAAGCGCCGGGGCCGCGTTCACCGGATAATCTATTGGGCGGCAGCGGGGTGGAACTTATAGAGTGGCGCATGATCTTTTCGGAAAAACCGGGGTCCACTTTTCCGGATCATGCGCTAAACGGACATCGAATCATGCGCTCGACTACCTTTTTGCTACTTTGCATCGCCATCGCCGCAGCCGACGGCGGAGCCTCCCGCTGCCTCGCCGCCGACGACGAGCCGGCCTACGGGCCGCGGCTCGAGGGTTTCGATTATCCCTGGCCGGTGTCGCATTTCACCTTCACCTCCCAAGGCGAGGCCATGGACATGGCCTATATGGACGTGAAGCCGACGACGGTCGCGAATGGCAAGACCGCCGTGCTGTTTCACGGCAAGAATTTTTGCGCAGCAACCTGGCAAGACACCATTGCGGCGCTGGTTGCGGCGGGTTACCGCGCCATCGCCGTCGATCAAATCGGCTTTTGCAAATCGAGCAAGCCCGCGCATTACCAATTCACCTTCCAGCAGCTTGCCGGAAACACCCACGCGCTGTTGGCCTCGCTCGGGATCGATCGCCCGACCATCATCGGTCATTCGCTCGGCGGCATGCTCGGCATGCGCTACGCGCTGACATTTCCCGACGATCTCGACCGGCTGATGCTGGTCGATCCGATCGGGCTCGAGGACTGGAAAGCCAAGGGCGTACCGTGGCAAAGCGTCGACGCCTGGTATCAGACCGAGCTTAAGACTACGGCCGACGCCATTCGCGGATACCAGCGCGTGACGTATTACGCCGGTACGTGGGATCCGAAATACGATCGCTGGGTGCAGATGCTGGCCGGCCTCTACCGTGGTCCAGGACGTGACATCGTCGCCTGGAACGCGGCGCTGGTCGACGACATGGCCATGACGCAGCCGGTGTTCTACGAGTTAGAGAAAATCTCGGTTCCGGTTGTGCTGATGATCGGCGACAAGGATAATACCGCGGTCGGCAAGAATCTGGCGCCGCCCGAAATCCGTCCGACCCTCGGTAATTATCCGGTGCTGGGAAAGGAAGCCGTCGCACGCATGCCGCACGCGCAACTGATCGAATTTGCTGATCTCGGCCACGCGCCGCAAATCCAGGCGCCGGACGTCTTTCACAAGGCGCTGCTCGGCGCGCTGCCCAAGTAGGGGCCCAGCCGGCAAAATGATCGGCCGGCATAGCCGCCTCAAGCCCGGCGATGCTCTTTCGACGGCGCACCGATTCAGAGAAATAACTCCGAGGTGTCGGTGCCTGCTTCCCAGATATTAAGCGCGGCTTCCCACAAGGCGAGCTTGCCGTCGCGGTATTGCCAAAACTCCGCGCAGCGGCTGAGCATCTGCTTGCCGGTCTCTGCGTCGTCCCAAGACGCGGTTTGGGATGGAATAATTGTGAAAAATGAAACCGTTGATCCGGCGTCTCGAGTATATATCGGGTGACACGCACAATATCACGGCCGACTGAGGCACGCTGACACCGCGCTCGTCATCGGCGATGGTGCGCACGACGAGGAAAAGGATTAGCGCGCGAGAACAGGCAGCGCGCCGCCAAAAAGTGTTATAGATTCTGTGCCGTCCAAGGATCAACTATAGAGATCTTTAGATCCGCAAAATGCCGCACGTTTCGGGTGGCAAGTTTGGCGCGACGCGCGAGCGTGATGCCGGCGATTTGCGTGTCACGCATATCCACTGGCCGCCCGTTTTTCTGCCGCACGGCCGCTAGTGCCGCTGCTTCGATCGCTGCAGCGCTGTCGAAATCCAACACTCGGTTTTCTAAATCTTCTTGCAGCAGTCGATCAAACGCCGTTTCTAGCGTCTGACGTCGCCGGCCTGACGGCAGCAGCGCCAGGCCAAACCGTGCTTCGACCAGCGTGATGCTGGTTATCCAGACGGACTCGGCGGGCTGGCGGTCCAGCCACGCTACCACGGGAGCGGCGGGAACCGTGTGCATCAACGCTGCCAGTACATTGGTATCGAGGATGATCATCGACCAAATTTCGCCGCCAGCGGAACCTTACCGCGTAATTCAGGCAGGTCCGCGGTCAGTCCCATTCTGGCAAAACGTGCCGCAATGCGTGATCCCAACCTGGTTACACGTTGATTTTGCCCCTTCACCGCGTCGCGCAAGATGTGCCGGACTTCCTCTTCCATGCTGCGCCCATGACGGGCGGCCCGCCGTTTCAGGCGGGCTTTCACGTCTTCTTCAAGATGGCGCACGACGAACTGGGCCATTGGCCACTCCCGTATTTGATATCAGGATATCGTATTTACCGAGGGGTGTAAAG
>Ga0209415_10003118_pt1 | contig 30854 bp, 25 predicted proteins | sample PeaSoiSIISIP2007_FD_187696 | JGI IMG/M metagenome (GOLD analysis project Ga0209415, IMG submission 187696) | Peat soil microbial communities from Weissenstadt, Germany - SII-SIP-2007 (SPAdes) (version 2) | ecosystem: Environmental > Terrestrial > Soil > Wetlands > Peat | place: Germany... | reverse complement strand
GCGTGGTCCAATCGGTAGGGCACCTCACTGTTAATGAGGACGGTGTTGGTTCGAGTCCAACCGCCCCAGCCAACTCTTCCTTGCGAGCGATCCGCTAGTCCTTGATGATGGGGAATCCGGCTTCGGTCCAGCCGCGCCAGCCGCCATCCATGGAAATCACGTTGCGGTAGCCCATCTTCTGAAGATTGTCCGCGGCCAGCGCGGAACGAAAGCCGCCGCCGCAATATAAGACGACGGTCGTTTCCTTGTCCGGAATCGTTTTTTCGATGTCGCGTTCGATGACGCCTCGGCTGAGATGAATCGCGCCGGGAATATGGCCGCGCGCCCATTCGGAATCCTCGCGCGTATCCACGAGAACGATCTTCTCGCCGGCGTCGAGCCGTTTTCTCGTCTCGCGATAATTTTCTTCCTTGATGCGCGACTTCGCGTCTCTCACCAGCTTCAGGAATCCTTCGGGATGATCCGGAGCCATCGCTTCACCTCGCTGTTTTCACAAGAAGGAAAAAACATTACCACAGAGAACACCGAGAAGGCACAGAGTTCACGGAGAAGACGAGATTCATCTCTCCGCTTCATTTCATATCGCGCCAGTTGGGGCCGGCCTTGGTGTCCACGACCAGCGGGACGCGGAGTTTGTGCACGCCCTCCATCACTTCTTTCACGAGCTTCGTGAGACGCGGCAGTTCCTGCTCGGGGGCTTCGAACAGCAATTCGTCGTGGACCTGGAGAATCATCCGCGATTCGAAGTCGCCGGCTAAGCGGCGGTCGAGCTCGATCATTGCAAGCTTGATGAGATCGGCTGCGGCGCCCTGCATGGGCGTATTCATCGCGGTGCGTTCGGCAAAGCTGCGCAGATTGGGCTGCGGCGAATTGATTTCGGGGATCTGCCGTGTGCGCCCGAAGAGCGTCTTCGTGAATCCAGCCTTGCGGACTTCCGCGATCTGCGCGTCGAGATACTTTTTCACGCCGCTGTAGCGCTCGAAATACGCGGTGATGAATTTGGAAGCTTCTTTCGTATCAATTCCGAGCTGCTGGGCCAGGCCGAACGCGGAAAGGCCATAGATCACGCCGAAATTGATCACCTTGGCGACGCGGCGGTGGTCGGGCGTTTGCGCCATGGGCCCTACGCCAAAAACTTCCTGTGCCGTGCGCGAGTGGATATCTTCGCCGTGGCGGAAAGCCTCGACCAGCACGGCGTCCTCGGAAAGATGCGCCAAAATACGCAGCTCGATTTGCGAATAGTCCGCGGAAAGCAGCAGTCGCCCCGGCGGGGCCACGAACGCGGCGCGGATTTCACGGCCAAGCGCGGTGCGCACCGGAATGTTCTGCAAGTTCGGGTTCGACGAGCTCAATCGCCCCGTCGCGGTGCCGGTCTGGCTGAGTCGCGTGTGAAGGCGGCCCGTCGCTGGATGAATCAGCCGGGGCAAGGCGTCGGCGTACGTGGACTTCAGTTTCGCCAACTCGCGATGCTCGAGAATTTTTTTCGGCAGCTCGTGCACCAGCGCCAGTTCTTCCAGCACCTCGGCGGCCGTCGAGCGCACCTTGGTGCGGCTGCGGCGCGGAGGCTGCAGGCTCAGCTTGTCGAAAAGCACCTCCGCAAGCTGTTGCGTGGATTTTATGTTGAACTCGAATCCCGCCAGCTCGTAGATGCGCTTCTCGAGAGCCCCGATTTCTTCCTGCGCCCTGGCCGAGATTTTTTCCAGCTCCCGCGAGTCCACTCCGATGCCCGCCGCTTCCATGCGGGCCAGAACCGGCGAAAGCGGCAAGTCGATTCTTTCGTAGAGCTCCGCCAGGCCCTGTTTTTCGACTTCCGCGCGCAAGACCGGCGCGAGACGCAGCAGAAAATCCGCCCGCTCGCCCGGCGCGCCCGAAAGCGTGCGATTCAGCTGGCGGAGCACGGCCTCGGCAAACGCGTGATTAGAGGTCGTGGGCCGCAGGAGATAGGAATAAAGAATCGTGGCGTGGCGGATTCCAGCAACAGCTTTGGCGCCATCGGCGGAATCGGGCGCGGCCAGCAGATGGAAGAGCTTCGGATCGTGCACGACTTTCGGCCACTTTGGATCGGAGAGCCAGTCCTTCATCGCCAGGAGTGCATGGTTCTCCGCGTCGTTCGCGGCGGTGCGGCCCGACTCCGGTTTCGTGGAAACTTCGACGCCGAGCACGCGCATTCCGAAACCCTCCTCATCGGGGTCCTGGGATTCGAGCGCGAGCCAGACGCCAGTTTCCTGGCCGCGCGGAACAGCGTCGAGGAATTTCCGAAGCGCGGCGGGCGAATCGAGCGCCGCGTAGTCGGTCGTGCGGTCATCCGCAGGCATTGGCGAGGCGGCGGCGAGTTCCTTCAACAGCGATGTAAACCCGAGCTCGGCGTACAGCGCGCGAAGCGCGGCGGCATCCGGCTCCTGTATCTGGAGTGTGTCGAGCGAAAGCGGCACGGGAGCGTCGGTGGGGATCGTGGCGAGCTGCTTGCTGAGCCGCACGAATTCAGCGTTCTTTTCGAGCGCCTCGCGGTAGCTCGATCGTTTCACTTCGGCGGCGCGCGCGATGGCCTCTTCGGCGCTGCCAAACTGTTGAATCAGCTGGCGCGCACCCACTTCGCCGATGCCGGGTTTCCGCCGCTCGCCGGGGGCGGGCTTTTCATTCGGGTCGCGCGCGCCCGGAATGTTGTCGATCGAATCGCCCATCAGCGCCATTACATCCGCCACTTTTGACGGCGGAACGCCCATGATCTCCTCGACCTTTTTCTCGTCGATGAGGAGGTCGCTCTTCGCCGGATTCAGGACCCGCACGCGCCCGCCGACAAGTTGCATCAGGTCCTTGTCGCTGGTGACGATCACTACATCGAGATCCTCTTTCGTCGCCTGCTGCGCCAGCGTGCCGATCACGTCGTCGGCTTCATAACCGGGATATTCGAGAATGGATAGCCGCATGGCCTCGCAATAGCGCCGGACGAACGGGATTTGCACCGCGAGGTCTTCCGGCATCGGCGGGCGCTGCGCTTTGTAGGCGGCGAAAAGCTTGTCGCGAAAGGTGGGGGCCGCGACGTCGAACACCACCGCCACGTAGTCCGGGCGCAGGTCTTTGCTCTGGAGCAGCCGCCGCATCATTGTGGCGAAGAGATAGGGCACCTTGGTCGGAATGCCCGTGGAGGTCTGCAGGCGGTCCATCGGCGCGAAGAAAGCACGGAAGATATAACCCATGGCGTCAACCAGGAACAGGCGTTTTGTGGTTTTGGGGGCCATGCGAATCGCTTATCTGTATTCACCGCCGCGCGCGTCGCGCTCGTGAATCGCGAAGGGCGGGCAGGGACGCGAGTATATCAGACCGGGGAAGCCCTTCCGACGAAACGCCCGGCACCGCGACGGAGCATATTGTTTCGCAGACAAGTGGGTTGATTTGTGATAGTTGTGAAATATTCGAAGGCCGCCCAGCGTATTAACCAATGGACAGACAGAAGACGATCAGGACGATGAGCGACGCGGATTTGGCACAAGTGCTGTCCCAGGTCCGGGCGGGCGACAACGACGCCTGGGGCGAGCTCTATCGGCAGTACGCTCCGGCGATTTTCCGGTTTTGCCGCCGGCTGTTGCCGGCACGCGAGGATGCGGAAGACGCGACGACGGAAATTTTCATGAAAGTGCGCCAGAAACTCGGCACCTACGATTCCTCGCGGCCGTTTACCGCCTGGCTGTACAAAGTCGCGAGCAATCATTGCTGGGACACTTTGCGACGCAGGCGCATCCGCCAGGACCTCGAGACCGGCGACCTGGACACGCTTCCACTCGAGCATCCCGATCCCAGCCAGCTGGAACGCCTGCAGGCCGAGCACACCAGCAAAGAGGTGCGCACCGGGCTTGCCCGGCTGCCCGACCGCGCACGGATGGCGCTCGTACTGCGCTACTACGCGGAAATGAGTTACGACGAAATTGCCGACACCCTGGGCGTGCGCCGCGCGTTTGTGGGAGTGTTGCTGCTGCGCGCGCGGCATCAGTTGCGCGACGCGCTGAGCGGGAGCGGAAATGAAAACTTTCAGAAAGCTAATGCAGGGGGTGCGCGATGAACCGTTCCGATGGTCATTTCGATGAGATGACCGGTCTGCTCTATCTGGAGGGCCAGCTCGACGCCGGGCACGCAAGCGAAGTCTCCGCGCACCTCGGGTCGTGCGCTGCCTGCAGCGAACTTCTGCACGCGCTGGAGACGGAAGGCGTCTGGCTGCGAGAGGCTCTGACCGTGGACGACGAGTCGATTCCCGCTAGCGTGGTCGCAGCACCGGAGCGCGGCGCGGCCCATTGGGGATGGATCGCCGCGTTCGGGTTGGGGCTCGGCGGCGCCTACACACTCTGGAGCGGCTTTGTCGAGCCGTCGCTGGCGCAGGCTTCGAGCGCTGGTTTCACGCAGGGAAATCTTCTGACCACGCTCTTTTTTACCGGCGCTTTCTGGAAAGGATGGGATGCGATGCGAAGCTTAATGGAATTCATGGCGATGGCCACGCTTGGGACGGTTGCAATCTGGCTGCTGAGAAAGCAGCTGCAGCGTTTCACGGCGATTGCGTTCGTGGCGGGAGCGCTCGCCTCTGCGCTGATGATTCCTCAGCCGGTGGCGGCCGCGGACATGGAGCGCGGCGATCCGGCCTACACGCTGCCGGCCGGGCAGGAGGTGAAGACGGACCTGATAGTGGTGGCCAATCGCGCGCAGATTGACGGCGATGTGGATGGCGACCTGATCGTAATGTCCCAATACGTGACGGTGAACGGGCATGTCAAAGGAGACATCCTCGGCTTCGGGCAGGAAATTCGCGTGAATGGTCCGGTGGACGGCAACGTGCGCGCCTGGTGCCAGACGATTACGCTGAATTCGGCGGTGGCGAAAAACGTGATGGTCTGGTCCCAAGTCGTCGAGTTGGATACGAAAGCCACGGTTGGCGGCACGGCGACGATCGGCACGCAAGTAGCTCAATTGAACGGCCAGATCGAGGGCGATGTCCTTGGCGGAGGACAAGTCGTGGGCATCGATGGCACGATGGGCCACGATGTCACGATCCGGGCAGACCGGCTGAATATCGGACCGACCGCCGAAATCAAAGGTCAAACGAAGTATGTCGGCGGGAAAGCACCGGAGATTTCCTCCGGCGCGAAGCTGGCGAGTCCGCCCATAGTCAGTACGGTCAAGCGAGGGCCCGACTACAGCCAGGGAGCCTATTATTGGCACCAGGTGATGTTCTGGGGCGCGAGCTTTTTGCTGGGTCTCGCGATCCTCCTCGTTGCGCCGGGATTCTTTTTTGACATCGAGCAGGCGTGCAAGAAAATGGGCCCCGCTGTCGGCTTCGGCGCGCTGTTCCTGTTCGCCACACCCATTGCGGCGATCATCATCTGCGCCACAATCGTGGGCTTGAGCGTCGGCATACCCTTGCTTTTGCTTTATGCGATCAGTGTCTACGCCGCGCACATTTTCATCGCTGCGTGGCTGGGAGAGAAACTGATCGGGGCAGGAGTAGGAGTCGGCCCCGCGATCGCGCGATTGGCGCTCGGTCTCTTGATTCTGCGCGGTCTCGGCATGCTGCCCTATCTAGGGCCGGTGGTTGGGTTGCTGGTGGCGATGTGGGGGATGGGTGCGCTGGTTCTCGCCCTTCACAGGAAAATCAGCCCGCCGTCCGCCGTGGCAGCCTGAGCGCTCGCTAATTCACCATGCGGCGGAGATTTTCGACCGCCTGCCGGGCGAGCGTATAGCGCGGCTCGATGCGCAGTGCGTCCTGAAAGCACTGGCGGGCGCGGTTGAACATGCCTTTCGCGTAATACACGCGGCCCAGGTTGAAGTGAGGGAAATGCCGCGGATCGTAGCGCGGCGCCTTGATGGCCTGCTCGAGCCATGAGATTGCTTCATCGTGGCGCCCGAGCGAGATTAGATACGCTCCGATGTCGTTGTAGGGATTGCCGAAATCCGGATCCACTTCGATCGCACGTTTGCACTCCGCAATCGCGTCTTCCACCTTTCCCTGAAAGTGGTAGGTCCAGCCCAAGAACGTGTGCGCCTCCGCCGTCGGGAAAATCTCGACGGAAGTCCGGTAGAGCTCGGCGGCGCGGTCGAGCTCGCCATTCATTTGAGTTTGGTACGCCTGCTGAAAAATCTCCCAGGCGAGTTCTCGTTTATCGGCTGGCACGTTTCCTTTATCGGGGCGAATGAGCGGCCGACGCGCGAGCGCCCAACGCCGCGAGCGCTTCATCGGTCGAAATCAGCCGCGCGCCGAGGGCTTGCAATTCTTCCAGCGCGAGGCGGCCGGCCTCTAGATCAAGCGCTTCGATCGCGTCCTTCACGATCGCAACCTTGCGATGGCGTTCGAGCAATCCCTTCGCCGCGCATTTCACGCAATATTCCGTCACCACGCCAAAGATCACGTATTCCGCATCGGACGGCAATCGTTCGACCAGCTCGCTTGCGTGCGGATTGTCGAAGACGTCGAGCGTCTGCTTTTCGAAAACCACCTGGGGGAAACTCAATACATGGCTCGGCATGGCGCGAGACGCATCGTTCGGAATCGTGCAGAAATTCGCAGCCAGTCCCTCTGGCACGATCCGGGCGCCGGAGGTTCCGCGAAGGCAGTGTGGCGGAAATCGTTCAAATTCCGGATCGCCTTCCGGATGGGAATCGCCGCTGGACACCAGCAGCGCGCCCGCTTCGATGGCCGCGGCGACCAGGCGCTCGATGTTGGGAATGATCTTCTCGGCGCCGGGAACGTACAGTTTTCCCACCGGCAGCATGAAATCGGCCTGCGCGTCCACTTCCCAGAAGACCGTTTTCGGCGGTGGCATCGGTTCGGAGCCCCCCGGGCTTCCCGACCTATTTTACCGCAGAGCGGCGAATGCGCTGGCGTACCTTTTCAAGCGAGGCTTTCAGCTGCTTGCTGTAGCGCACGGGATACGCGGCGGCGCGGTTGATCTGGCGGTAGCGCACCGGGAGCCGCGCCAGTCCCGCGATGCATCTCTCGCGCAGGATGTTGACAGGTTCGGCGGGCGCGGTGCGGCGGCCAGCACGCATCACTTCGACGAGCAGAGGCGCGCCACCGTTGCCCGGCTCGCTTTCGAGGGCGATCCGGTCACTCTTGAATTCGCCATTCGCGGCGGAATAGCGGTATACCTGTTTGCGTCCGGGGTAGGTGGCCTTGGCGCGCGTCAATTTCGCGGCCTCACGGATTTTTCCGCCGCGCTCCACTTCGACGAGCTTGTAGATCAGATTCAGATGCGGGGCGTCGCCGGGCGTGGCGAGCGCCGTGCCCACGCCGAACGCGTCAATCGCCGCGCCCTTGGCCAGCAGCGCCGCGATCTTCGATTCGTCCAGATCGCCGGAGGCGAACACCTTCACGTCCTTCCATCCGGCTCGGTCGAGTTCGCGGCGTACCCAGCGGCTGTCCTTGGCGAGATCGCCGCTATCGAGTCTCACCCCGGCTGGCTTGCGGCCCATGACAACGATCTTGGCCAGCGCATGGTGCACGTTATATGTGTCGAGCAGCAATACGGCATCGTCGGGAAATGCGTCCAGGAAATTGCGGAAAGCTTCGGCCTCGCCTTCGTGCGCCATCACCCACGAATGCGCCTGCGTCCCGTACGTGTTCATCCCAAACTGCTGGCCGGCCAAAACGTTGGAAGTTCCTTCACAGCCGCCAATCGCCGCAGCGCGCGCGGCCAGCAAGCTGGCCTGGCTGCCATGAGCGCGGCGCGCTCCGAAGTCCACAATCTGGCGGCCCTTCGCCGCCGTCACTACGCGCGCCGCCTTGCTCGCGACCATCGTCTGGTAACTGAGCGTGGCGAGAAGATAGGTCTCCAGAATCTGTCCTTCGATAATCGGCGCCGTCACGCGCAGCATTGGCTCGCCCGGAAATACCAGCGTGCCTTCGGGCATCGCCCAGACATCTCCGGTGAAGCGGAACTTCGCGAGGTAGGCGAAAAAATCCTCGCGAACGTGGCTGAAGACGCGATGCCGGCGCAGATAGTCGATCTCCGCCGGCGTGAAGTGGACGTTTTCGAGGAATTCGAGCGCCTGCTCGAGGCCGGCCGCGACCAGATAGTTCCGTCGCTGCGGGAGATGACGCACAAAAAGCTCAAACGTGGCCTTCCCATCGAAGCCGGTCTGCAGATAGCCCGCGGCCATCGTGAGTTCGTAGAGATCGGTGAGAAGTCCCGAATGTTCATTCATGCGATTGGCTTTAGGGATGACATTTAGCGGTGAGGGCAAAAGACAAAACCCCCAAGCGCCCCACCTGCCTTAGAGGGCAGGTAGAGCGTGGGGGTTTCGCCGCGAAACCATGGGCCCAATTCGCGCCGGGCTGAACTATTTCAAAATGGCGTCTTTGAACGCCTTGGCCGCGCGCAGGCGGACCACAGTCTTGGCCTTGATCTTGATCGCTTCGCCGGTGGCGGGGTTGCGGCCCATGCGCGCCTTGCGATGCGCCTTTACCGCTCGTCCGATGCCGGGGATGACAAACTTGCCTGCGCCCTTGGCTTCCTTCACCGCGAGCTTGAACAGCTCGTCGAAAAAGGACGCCGCTTGTTTCTTCGAGATCGGCTTCTCGGGGGTGCTGACCTTGTCAGCAATGTGGGCAATAATCTTTGACTTGCTCAACGGGGTGGCCATCGAATTCTCTTTCCTCCTCAGGTGTAATTGCGGTTTGGCCCCGGCTTCCGGGATGCCGCCGCGAACTATAGCCGTCCTTCCCGGCGAACGCAAGTACAAACGTTTAAAAAAGGCCGCAAAATCGGCCCTTTTGCATCGCGCGGCGAATCGCCGCCGGTTTCTACGGCGTGGCGAGCTGCTCGTAAAAGAGCGCGATGGCTTTGATGCCGCCGAAATAATTTTCCAGCGCGATGTGCTCGTCCGGCGCGTGCGCGTTCTCATCCGGCAGTCCGAATCCGAGCAGCACGCAAGGAACCTTGAACGTGTCGTGCATCTCCGTGACGAAGGGAATCGAGCCGCCTTCGCGGATAAACACCGCGCGTTTGCCGAATCCCGTTTCGAGCGAGTGAATCGCCTTCTGGAAAATCGGATGCGTGTAGGGCGCCACCCATGGCTTGCCCATGCTGAGAACGTTGAATTTGCAATGAACCGATTTCGGCAGCAGCTTGCGGATCTGCCGTTCGACCAACTTGGCAATCTTCGCTGGGTCCTGATTCGGCACCAGCCGCGTGGAGATCTTCGCGTGAACCTTCGACGGAATCACCGTCTTTGCGCCCTCGCCAATATATCCGCCCCAGATGCCGTTCAGCTCCAGCGTCGGGCGCACCCAGAGCTGCTCGACGATCGTGAAGCCTTTCTCGCCAGCCAGCGCCGGCGCGCCCACCGTCTTGCGGAATTCCTTTTCCTTCCAGGGCAGGGCGTTCAGCGCTTTGCGCTCCTGGCGCGACACCGCGGCGACATCGTCGTAGAAACCAGGAATGGCCACGCGAAAACTCGAATCGTGGAGCTTCGCAATCATCTCGGCCAATATCGTGATCGGATTCGGAACAGCGCCACCAAAAACTCCCGAGTGCAAGTCCTGCACCGGCCCCGTGATCTCAATCTGGTAGTAGTTCAAGCCGCGCAGCCCGTACGTGATCGAAGGCACTCCCTTGGCGAGCATCGCCGTGTCGGAAACAACCAGCGCGTCGGCCTTCAGTTGTTCCCGGTGCGCCTGCACGTACTCCCAAAGATTCACACTGCCTACTTCCTCTTCGCCCTCGATCATTACCTTCACGTTGATCGGCAATTTGCCGTACGTGTTGCGCAGCGCTTCGAGCGCCTTGATATGGATGTGCACCTGCCCCTTGTCATCAGCCGTGCCGCGGCCGTAGAGATTGCCGTCGCGCACGGTGGGCTCGAACGCCGGGCTGGTCCAGAGTTCGAGCGGCTCGGCGGGCTGCACGTCGTAGTGGCCGTAAAAAAGGACGGTCGGTTTGCCGGGCGCGCGCAACGATTCGCCGTACACCAGCGGGTGCATCTTGGTGGGGGCGATTTCGACGTTTTCCAGGCCCGCAGCGCGGAGTTTTTCCGCCACCCAGTGCGCGGCGCGCTCGATATCAGGTTTATGCTCGCTCTTGGTGCTGACGCTCGGAATCCGCAGAAGTTCTTTCAGTTCGTTCAAGTGCTCTTCGCGCTTCGAATCGATATACCCGATTAAATCCATGCACCGCTCCTGGCCCCGGGGATGAGATTGCCAGCGCCGCCCGGCCCTGCCAAAAGAGCGCGTAAATCCGCGCCCCAAGGCAGTCGTGCCATAGTACCCAAGCGCGAGCATTTTCAACACACTTTTGCGACTGCTTCTTTGGGCACGTTCCATCGCCACCCGATTGACTCGCCTCCAGCCGCGTTGCACGATGTAAGGGACAATGACTGAAACGCAAACGAGCAGCGAGCGCCGCAGTTCCCGCGTCTTTACGCGAATCCCCGTGCAGGCGCAGGGCAAGAACATACAGGGCAAGAAATTCCGCGCGAAGAGCCAGACCATCGTGATCAACGCGCACGGCGGCCTGCTCTATCTGAATGAGGAGCTGGAGCTCGGAGCGGATATCGTCCTCATCAATCCCGCGACCGAGGAAGAGCAGGAATGCCGCATCGTTTACCTGGGCGACACTTCCGACAAGGGCACGCGCATCGGCGTTGAGTTTCTCAGCCCGAGCCCGCATTTTTGGGGCGTCGAATTCGCGCAAAAAGACTGGGCCTCGCACTCCCCGTCGGCCCCTTCGAACTAGCTAGTACTCCCGAACCGTTTAGGACTCCGGAATTCGCGTCCCCTCTTCTGGCCGAACCCGATTTTTGTGCAACCCGATGCAACATCCACAAAGTAACTAGCCTCTAAATATTCACCGATCTGCGGCTCGTGCACCCGGCGCGAAGGGCGACTCTGCCGGTTCGGTTGATCCAACACGAAACTCGAACGTAGGCCCCTGAGGGAGAAGTCACCGAATCTTAGGAGGCGAAAATGCGAATGCTTGAGGTGTGCGTGTGTGCCTTGGCAGCAGCTACGTTTGCAGTCTGCATCGAAGCCATGCCCCAATCGGTTCGACCGAAGGGCGTAGAACCAACCACCAATCCCAGCACCCGTCCGGCGCCGGCGGCTCGGGAGGAGTCGACCACAAGCAGCGAATCTTCGACCGGCAATCTTCCGGTCCGCCGCGTGATCCTTTACAAAACGGGCGTCGGCTATTTCGAACATATTGGCCGGGTGCAGGGTGACCAGGCCGTGCGGATAGATTTTACGAGCGGCCAGCTCAACGACGTTCTCCAGTCGCTCACGGTTCTCGACCTGAATGGCGGACGCATTGCCGGAGTGAACTACAACGCAGAAGCTCCGCTCAGCCAGCGGCTCGGTACGTTGCGCCTGCCGCTGGAAGAGAAGACCGATCTATCGAGTTTCTACGGGGCGCTCCGCGGCACGCGGCTCGAGGTCCGGAGCGGAACGGCTGCAGTCACCGGCCGCCTTCTCAGCGTCGAGCGGAAGACGCGCGTGAGCGGCGGTACTACTCTTGAGGTGGATCTCGCCACGCTAGTAAGCGACACGGGCGAAGTCCGCAGCTTCGAAATTACCCCCGCAGTGAGCGTGCGCCTGGCCGAGCGCGGCGTGAGCGACGAGGTGGGCCGCTATCTGGGCCTTCTGTCTTCGGTGCGCCAACAGGACATTCGCCGCATGACCATCGCCACGGCCGGCTCGGGAGACCGGCAGCTCTACGTCAGCTATATCAGCGAGGTTCCCGTCTGGAAGACCACTTATCGTATCGTTCTGCCTTCGAAGCCCGGCGAAGAGCCTCTGCTTCAGGGTTGGGCCATCGTGGACAACACAGTCGGGGAAGACTGGAACAATGTGGAGCTTTCGCTCGTGGCAGGCGCCCCGCAATCCTTCATCGAACCGCTCTCGCAACCCTACTATGCCCGGCGCCTAGTCGTACCGCTTCCTGAAGCCGCGCAACTCACTCCCCAAACCCACGAGGGCTCCATGATGGGCGGCCTCAGTGGATTATCTGGCGTCGTCACCGATGCTTCAGGTGCCGTGGTGGCCGGGGCGCAGGTGAAAGTTTACTCGGATTCCAACGATCTGGTCGCGACGACAACCACCGACCGTGAAGGGAAGTATCAGGTTGGAGATCTCCCGGCCGCAAATTACCGAGTGAATTTTTCGAGCACCGGTTTCAAGAGCTACCAAGTTCAGGGACTGTCGCTCGGCGGCGGACGCGAACTCACTCAGAATGCGAATCTCCAGGTTGGAAGTATGACCCAGACGGTAACCGTAAGCGCGGCGGCGTCGACCGTGAACACCGAGACATCTGAAATAGGAGGGACCGCGGGCTCGAGAAATGTGGGCTCCGGCAGAGGGCTTGGCTCAGGTGACGGCAGGGCTCTGGGCTTGAGTGGGAGAAACTTTAGCACCGCAGGAGGCGTGGCAAATTTTGGAATAGGAGGGGGCGTTCCCAACGCCGTTACGCTGAACGAGGTGCGCGGAGCGATGGTTGCTGCCGCGCACGGCACTGATCTCGGCGATCTTTTCGAGTACAAGCTCAAAGACCGCGTGACGATCCACAAGAATGAGTCCTCTCTCGTTCCGATCGTGCAAGCTCACGTCCAGGCAGAAAAGATCTCGCTTTGGAATTTGTCTCTCGGTTCGCCGCGGCCATTGCGGGCGTTGTGGCTCACCAATTCCAGCCCGCTCACGCTTGACGGCGGCAGTTTCAGCATACTTGAAAGCGAAGCGTTCGCCGGCGAGGGTCTCACCGACTCGATCAAACCGGGCGAGAAGCGGCTGCTCTCCTACGCTTCCGATCTCGGCGTCCGCGTGGATGCTAAGGGCGAAAGCAATCCACAGCGTGTTACACATGTGAGGATTGCGCACGGCGTGATGGTTCAGACCAGCGAGCTGCGCGAGGAAACCGTGTATACGGTCCGCGACGACGATACGTCGCCGCGCACGGTGCTGATCGAGCATCCGCTGCGCGGCGGCTGGCGAGTTGCCGAAGACGGCCCGAAGCCCGACGAAACGACGTCTGATGTTTATCGTTTCCGGATCAAGGTCGAACCGAAAGCCACGGCCACACTCGCGGTCGGGGAATCCAAGCCACTGGAAGCCAGTTTCTCGCTCACGAATCTGACCGACGATCAGATCAAGCTATTTCTGAAGCAGGAATCGATCACTCCGGAAGTTGAAGCGGCGTTTCGCAAAATCGTCGAACAAAAGAACCGCATCGCGGCCCTCGACGCAGAAGTCTCCAGCCGCGACGATGAAACGCAGAAGATTTACGATGATCAACAGCGCCTGCGTGAAAATCTCAAGGCTCTCAAGGGAAGCCCCGAGGAGCGCGCTCTCACCCAGCGCTACACGCAGCAACTCGCCGACCAGGAGAACCGGCTGGAAGCACTGCAGCGAGAGTCCGCCGATCTAAAGTCGAAGCAGGATCAGGCGTAAGCCGAGCTCGACAAAATGATCGAAACCCTTTCGCTCGATACGGTGATCTAAGCGGTCGGGAGGAGGCTGGACTTTCTCTGGCAGAGTCCGGCCTCTTTCCATTTGCTGTCTGCCCGTCTCTGATGTATTTTCGCTCCGCGCATCGTAGTAAGGACATGCGCTCGCCAGCTAATGCGGCGCGGAAGCGAGGGGTGATCATGGGGCAGGTCAAGAACGCGGCAATCTTGGGGTGTTTGCTCTTTCTGGTCCTGGCGACCTCATCGGGAGTTTACGGTCAGGCGGCGAGCGGCGCGGGAATCCCGCCCGCGCAGAAGTGCGCGGACCTTGTGAACCTCAAAGTTCCGGGGTCAACGATGGTGATCACCAAGGCGGAAGCGATTCCCACTGCGCCGGCGGGAACGGTTCGGGCCTCGGGCCTATCCCCCGATATGATTGCGGTCGCGATCCCGTCGTACTGCCGCGCGGACGGCGTGGTCGACCAGCGCACCGGTGTCGATGGCAAACCATATGCGATCGGCTTCGCCATCGCGTTGCCGGACAATTGGAATGGGCGGTTTTTGTTTCAGGGCGGCGGTGGTCTAAACGGTTCGGTGAATCCGCCTCTTGGCGTGCAAGCTGCCGGGGACGCTCCGGCGCTGGCGCGAGGATTTGCGGTCGTCTCGACCGACACGGGACACAAAGGCGCGGTGTTCGACGCGTCGTTCATGAAAGACCAACTGGCGAGTCTGAATTTCGCCTACATCGCCGTTGGCAGAGTAACGGTGCTTGCGAAGCAGATCATCGCGCAGTATTACGGCCAGCCCGCGAAGCACTCCTATTATGACGGCTGCTCGACCGGCGGGCGCGAAGGCATGCTGATGTCGCAGCGCTATCCCACTTACTTCGACGGAATCATCGCCGGCGATCCGGCCATGCGCACGGGCTATTCGAATATCGGGCTTACCTGGGCGAGAGTCGCTTTCGCGCAGATCGCGCCCAAGGACGCTTCCGGCAAGCCCGATCCCACGAAGGACTTTTCCGACGGCGACAAGAAACTTCTCGCCGATGCGATCATGAAGACCTGCGACGACAGGGATGGCCTGAAGGACGGGATGATCTTCAACGTGCAGGCATGCCGTTTCGATCCCGCCGCTCTCACATGCAAGGGCGCAAAGACCGATGCGTGCCTCACCTCGCAGCAAGCGGGCGCGTTGCAGAAGGCATTCGCCGGGCCGAAAGATTCGCACGGGAACCAGGTCTATTCCTCGTTCCCATATGATACGGGCTACATCGTGGGCGCCGGGGGCGCGTTCTCGAGCTTCTTGCCCAGCGTCGGACCGAATCCACTCGCTTCCGTGATGCCGCCCTCCGACATGGATATTGACACACTCGTCGCCGGCGTCGAGGCTAACGAGAACCAGACCCTCACGGATACGACCTGGAGGAACCTCAGCACGTTCTTTGGGCGCGGCGGCAAGCTCGCCTTCTACCACGGCACGAGCGATCCGGTGTTTTCTCCGTTCGACACGCTGGCCTACTACGAAAAAATGGCTGCCGCGAATGGCGGCGCGGATCAGGTGATGGGTTCGAGCCGATTCTACTTTGTCCCGGGGATGAACCATTGCGCGGGTGGTCCAGCGGCGCTCGACAAATTTGATCTGCTCGGTGCCGTGGTCGACTGGGTCGAGAAGGGAACTGCGCCTGATTCTATCGTCGCCACGGGTAAGGCTTTTCCCGGCCGCAGCCGTCCGTTGTGCGCATATCCAAAGCACGCGCAGTACAAAGGACAGGGCAATTCCGAAGACGCGACCAGCTTCGAATGCGTGAAGTAACCTGGGAGCGCCAATCTCCCGATTGGCGCTTTCGTGCGGATGCTTGGCATCGCGCGTCTCAGGATTAAGGGAGGTTCGCTGACATGAAAATCCAAAATCCCATCGACCGCCGTTCCATTCTTAAGGCTTCCGTCGTCGGCGGAGCCGTTCTCGCAGAGAGCCTCTTTGGCTTACTTCCCAATCCCGCTCACGCCGAAACACAAAATGCCGCCCCGGCGGCCGGCGGGCCGGAGTCGGGCGCGAAAACACTCGGCGAGGTCGTCCAGATCAAGCTTGAGTACGTATTCCAGATCCGCATCGACTTCAGCGAGCGCGTTTCATTCGCCACTCCGAACGGCCGCCGTTCCTACGTCCCGGCCGTTTCGGGAGTCGTCGAAGGGCCGCGGCTACAAGGGAAGGTGGTGCCGCACAGCGGCGCCGATTACGGAGGCAACGGCCGCCTGGACGCGCACTACATGCTGCAAGCCTCCGACGGCACCATGATCTACATCAACAACATGGGATACCTCTACCCGCTTGACGGCAAGCCGCTCGACCGCAACGATCCCAGCTGGGGCGGCGATCGCGAATTTTATTTCCGCACCACTCCGTACTTCGACACGCCCGTCGGCCCGCACGACTGGCTCACGCGCACGATAATCGTCGGCACCGCCAAGCGCCACGCGAACCCGGACTACACGATTTTCACCTACTACGCCGTTCTCTGAGCCGACCAGAAAAAAGTCCACAGGCGCGCACCACACACTTGACGTCGTTATTCCCCTAGGATCCCCCCATGGACCCAAGGTCCACTTTCGGCGCGCTTCCTGGGGCCTTGCCCGGTTCCACCCGGCCTCGCCACGAGGCACCCGCGCGTCAGTCCTCGGGTCTTCACCCCCCTCCCTTGGCCGCTGATCGGCCCGAGGCATCCCGATTGCCCGTTAGGGTCATCTCTAGTAGTCTCTACGATTGCGCTTAGCCGCTGGCTCCAACCTGCGGACTCAGGAGTGGGAAACTTGCGGGGCATAACTCGTCTCATTTTCGGTTCGTTGGTTTGTGTGCTGGCTGTATTTCTCGCCTGCTGCCAGCAGCAGATCAAGGCTCCGAAGCCGAGCCTCAGGAAAATTGTTCCCGCGGACATGCCGGCGGGCCAGCCGGCTTTCACTCTGGAGGTGGATGGCGCGAACTTTACGCCCGCCTCAGCTGTATTTTGGAACGGGTCGCAGCGCAGCACGCTCTTCGTCACTACCTCGGAGCTGACCGCGCAAATCTTCGCGAGCGACATACAGAATGCAGGCTCGGCAACCGTCGCCGTTCAGACAGCCGCGCCAGGCGGGGGAATTACCCAGTCCCTCACATTTACGATTGACCCCGTCACCAGCGGCGTGCCGCAGATCACGTCGCTATCGCCTACGGGCGCTTCCACGGGCAGCGCTTCGTTTCTCCTGATGGTCACGGGGAACAATTTTGTCTCGCAGTCCACGGTCACGGTCAACGGCAACATTCGACCGACCAGTTTCACGGGTACAACGCAGCTGCAGGCGACGGTTCTTTCAACCGACGTGTCGACCGCGGGCACACTTGAGATAGCCGTCGTGAATCCCCCCCCCGGCGGCGGCAGCTCCAATTCCTTTGCCCTGAAAGTTAAGAACCCGTTGCCCGGCGTTTCGGCTCTGACTCCCACGTCCATCCTGGCCGGCAGCGCGGGCGAAGCGCTAGGGCTGACCGGAACGGGCTTCGTGCCCGATTCTGTGGTGACCCTCAATGGCGCGCCGCGCACGACGACGTTTTCGAGTACGACTCAACTCCTGGCAACGCTCAACGCCGGCGACCTGGCGGCTGCCGGAGTTGTTCAGGTAAAGGTCACCAATCCCGCGGACGGGGGTTCCGGTGGCGGCACTTCCAACCCACTTACCTTTGCCGTGAACGGCAATGAATTGGGCGGTTTGCCTTTGATCGTCGATCTCGCGCCGGATGCCACGCAGGCCAACACCGGAATCTGCGGCGCCACTTGCGTCGGTGGCACTCCCACTCTCGCGACTGCCGGACCGTCCGTAAGCCAGACGGGCGAGTTCGTGGCATTCGCCTCCACTTCCACCAATCTTGTGACCAGTCCGGTGAACACCTCGAGCGCCATTTTTCTGCGCGATACGTGCTTCAGTAACACCGTCACAAGCGGCGGTACCTCTACGTGCTCTCCCAAGACCACGCTCGTCAGCCTCGCCCCCAGCGGCGCCGTAGCCGACGGCGCGAGTTCCGAGCCGACTCTGGATAGTGGCGGCACGCACGTGGCCTACACTTCGACAGCCAGCAATCTGGTGAACTATGCCGTCGTGTCGGGAGGGACGCGCCAGGTCTATTGGCAGACACCGTGCACCACGGCGGCGACGTGCACGGTCGGGAACGCCACCACGGCGCTTGTTTCGATCGCACCGGATGGATTGACGCCCGGCAACGGCGAAAGTTTCAATCCGGTGATCAGTTCGGATGGGCGCTACGTTGCCTTCGTCTCGCTCGCCACAAACCTTCTCACCACTCCGCCCTCCGGTGGGTTTGACGGCGTCACGCCGCAGGTTTTTGTTCGCGATACTTGCACTCTGGTTCCGCCTACGGCGCCGGGCTCCTGCGTGCCCACGACGTACCTCGTTTCGTCGTCGCCGGACGGAACGGCTGCGGGCGACCGCCCGAGTTCCCATCCCGCCATCGCGAACCAGGGCCTTTTCGTTTCCTTTACTTCGACGGCGACAAATCTCGTTACCGGAGCAAACCCGAGTGGATTGAGCGAAATCTTCGAACGCTCGACTTGCGTCACGACGATCGGCGTGGCGGGCAACACCTGCGCTCCCATAACCAGCCTGGTGTCCTCGCCGGATGGTGTCACGCCGGCCGATGGAGCGAGCGCGGAATCCTCGATTTCGCAGGACGGCCGCTTCATCGCTTTCGCTTCCACCGCCACGAACCTGATCCCGAGTGTAGGTCCGACCCAGGAAGTGTACGTGCGCGACACCTGCACCGGCGTTGCGGTCGTCACGCCTCCGACCTGCACGGCAGCGACGCTGCTCGCCTCCACGCCGGACGGCACGACGCCGGCAAACGGCTTGAGCGAAAACCCAAGTATCAGTCAGTGCGGCACGACCACGATCTCTTCCACCTGCACCACGGGTCAGGCTATTGCCTTTGCTTCCCAGGCATCGAATCTGAACGGAGTTGTTCAGAATGGCGTCGAAAATATCTTCGTCCGTAACCCCTGCCTGAACCCTCCTGTCGTTACCACGACGACCACCACGGGTTGCGTGACCTATACCCTTCTTGCGAGCAGACCCGCGGGTACGCTGCCTCCCCCAGCCGACGGCAAAAGCGTCGCGCCGTCCATCAGCGGCGACGGAAATACGGTCGGCTTCATTTCCTTCGCGGACAACCTCGTCTCGAACGATGCGAACGCGCTGGAGGACATCTTTCTGGCAAGTTCGGCCCTTACTTTTAATTTGAATGTCACGGTGCAGGGAACCGGCGCCACGGGTTCCGGGACGGTGTCGGACGGTACCGGGCAAATTCGTTGCGTCGAAACAGCGGGAGTCAATGGAGCGCCCGGCGTGGTGTCGGGAACCTGCTCGGCGCGCTACCTCAGCGGAAGTTCCGTCACGCTTACGGCCACGGCGACCGCGGGGTCCACATTTATTACTTGGGGGGGAAGCGTCCTCGGCACGAGTTGCGTCGCGACCACTCCGCCAACTGTCCCCACCTCATGTTCGTTCGCGGCGATTCAAAACAACACGGCCACCGCAACCTTCAAATAAATTTCAGGCCGGAGCGCTCTTTCATTCTGCCGTGCGTGTCGTGATCCCCTTCAACACCGCGTTGCGCGTGGTCGCGAGCGTGAACGTCAGGGACTCGCGCGGCACGCTCGTCACGTAGGGTCCAATCAGCCAGCCGAGCCCCGTGGGAATATCCCGCGTGAGCGAGACGGACTGGCATTCGACGTACGTTCCGCCGTCCTTCTCCTCGAAGCGCCAGTACGTATTCATGCGCCAGAGAAATCCGCGGTCGTGTCCCGCAGGTTCCAGGCGCTCGTCCTTTTCGTCGGCGTTGCCCACTTCCTGAATCCGCGTCGCCCGCGAGCGGCTCCAGGCGTGCGTCGAGTCCACGAACGTGTAGTGGACGTCGTGCTCCGTGTCGAGAACCGTGGTGATCACCTTCTTCTTGTACAAGCGCAGCTCGATCGTGAAATCGTTGCCGCCGTGGCGCAGGATTTTCGAGCGCATCACGTCCGGGCGAAAAAAGTCCTGATGATGGTCGTAGTCTTCCTCGAGCGCGAGCGTCTGCGCCAGCGTTGCGCTGGGAATGAACACGGTGCCGATCCAGTGGTGGATCATTCCATCCGCAACGGAAATTGGTTTTCCGTGGTCACTCGCGTTCAGCGTGTCGAGCCGCTCGATAACCACCTGTCCCGCGCGCAATTGCGCTTCGGCTTCGGCGCGGCGATCCTCCGGCAGGCCTTCGATCCACAAGTATGGCTCGTGGCGCGCCAGCTCGGCATCGATCTGGGCCTCCGTGAGCTGCACGTAGTGATCGAACGCTTCAACGGTCTCCGGTTTGAGGTCTTCGGCGCGAACGGGCGCGGCAAGCGCGCACAGTCCCGCGAGTGCTACGGCGACGGTCTTCCGCGCGATCCTGTCCGATATTCCCTTCACCTGTCGCAAAACGCCGTCCCTCGAAAGTCTTGATCTCGCCCAGCTGGGAAGATTCCGCACGACTTGACGGCAGCCGTCCGAGGCCCCGCCATCTTGTAACGCAAGATATCTGCCAAACGATTCTACGTCGGTGGTGTAAAGATCTACTGCGAATGGCTTCAGACAAACCCGTCCTGCAGACGGGGGTCAAGGGGGTCAACGTCGGCAGGAGGGTTTCGACGGGTTGGTCAGCGTGCTACGGCTCCATTTGGAACCGTCGTCCCCGCAACGCAGCTCCCAACCCGCGACCACATTCTGCAAGACTGACCCGGAGTGAAACTATGGCTCGGAGGGTACGTTATTTCGGTACCGGGGTATTAGTACGGCCCACAAAACACGGGGGTTATTGGGTCACTGTAACGGAGACGTCCGCGGGGGGCGGCATGCGCAAGGTAATTTCGGTTGTTTTCTTGGAGCGGATGGAGATGCGTTTCGTCCACTGCGAGAACATGCCGCCTGAATAGGCGCGCAAGTCGTATTGTCCCGTCTCGAAACGCGCGAACTTGAAGTGTCCACTCGCATCGGTATGCGTGGCGTAGGGATGTTTTCCGTCGGAGCTCTGCATGGTGACGGTGGCATCGGCCACGGGTTTGCCCTGCGAATCGAGTACCATTCCTTTGAGTTCTCCGATGGGTCCTCTGGCGCTCGCGGTCATGGCAATTCCCAGCGCCGCAATCATCAGCAGGAAAGTCGTCGATCGCCGCATTCGCTTCATGACTGGCACCTCGCAATATCATTCTAGCTCTGGCGGCGATGCCCATCTCCGTTTTCAGTCTCCGATTTTCAGGATCGGTCACCTGTCCCATAGTGCAGTTCGCCACCGTGCATACGCCGCAGCCGACTCGGCCAAACGCCGCTTGCATTTGTTTTTTCCAGCGGGCAATGTATTCCATCTCTTTGCAGTCGCAGCCGAACAACCAAGTGGAACCGGAGACCGCATGCCTCGCTACATCTCGCAACACACGTTGGCCTGCTTGACCCGCCAGGGCGCCGAGGAACTTTCCAAGCGCCTGCTCAACGGAGAGCAGCTGGCCGCGCGTCGCGTCGTCTTCAACATGCAGGAAGGGAAAATGATCGCCGAATTCGACGCGCCGGGGCGCGAAGATCTGGAAAAATGGCTCGCCGCCGGAAAATTTCACTTCGATTGGCTGCTGCGCATCGAGCTGGAGGCGGCTGCGGATGGCTCGCTTCAGCCCATACCATAAACGACTCATCGCATTGCGATTCCGGGGACGCCAGTGTATCCTGCCGAAGATGATCTGCCACCAGAGGCTGGCGCAAGGATGTTGTCGCCCGTGTCGCGTATGGGCGTCCTCTGGCATGGGCAAATAGGTCATCTAGGAAGCTGTTTCTAGCTCAAGATTCCTTCAACCCACCGCCAGAAACGATCTGGCTGGTGGGTTTTTTGTTGCAGACAGACTAAGCAGATTCCCAAGACCGAGCGAAATTCTTGAAGGAGGAAGTGACATGGCTGAATACGCGCATCCGGAAGTGCTGGTCTCGACGCAGTGGGTGGCGGACCACCTGAGCGATCCGAAGATCCGGCTCGTGGAAGTGGACGTGGATACCACTGCCTACGATCAGGGCCACGTCGCGGGAGCCGCGGGATGGAACTGGCAGACGCAGCTGCAGGACAACGTTCGCCGCGATCTGATTACCAAACAGGCGCTCGAGCAGTTGCTCGGCCAGTCGGGAATCTCGAACGATACGACGATCATTCTGTACGGCGACAACAACAACTGGTTCGCGGCGTACGCCCTGTGGCAGCTGAAATACTACGGGCACAAGGATGCGCGCCTGATGAACGGCGGACGCAAGAAGTGGCTCGAGGAAAAGCGCCCGCTGACAACGGACGCGCCCAAGATCACGCCCGCGGCCTATCGCGCGACTGGGCCCGACGAGTCCCTGCGCGCCCGCAAGGAAAACGTCTTCGCGGTGATCGAGAAGACCAGCGGCGGCCAGCTGGTGGACGTACGGTCCGCCGATGAATTCACCGGAAAGATCATCGCGCCGCCGGGCATGAGTGAAACCGCTCAGCGCGGCGGACACATTCCGACGGCGGCCAATATTCCCTGGGCGCAGGCAGCCAACGAAGACGGCACGTTCAAATCCGCCGACCAGTTGAAGCAGCTGTACGACGGCAAGGGCGTGAAGGGCTCGGGTGAAGTGATCGCCTACTGCCGAATCGGCGAACGCAGTTCGCACACCTGGTTCGTTCTGAAATATTTGCTCGGATACGGCGACGTGAAGAACTACGACGGCTCGTGGACCGAGTGGGGCAATCTGGTGGGCGCGCCCATCGAAAAGGAAGTGGCTGCCGCGGCGCGGTAGCGGAATCCGATTCGTTGTGCGGAGCCGCGCTGCACCGCGCCTACGCCGGACCTGAGCGGCCAAGCACTATGGATTGAGCTTCTTGATCTGGGATTCGAGCGAGTCGATTTGCTGAAGAACGTTTTCGCGGTTCTTCTGGAGCTGATCGATTTGTGAGTTCCAGTCTCCTTGCTTGCCGCCCCACGGATCGTATTTCCGCGAGGTTTCTACCGTCTTTCCATTCATGGCGTCGTGCAGGTTCGCGATCTGCTTGTCGATACCGGCGACCTGCGCCTGCAGCTGATCGATCTGCTGGCGGTACATTTTCACGGCATATTCAGACTGTCCGGGCGCCGGATAGTATGTTGGCTGCGCATTCTTTTTCTGGCTCCCCACCACGGATACCGTCGAATTAGCGTGCAGGTCACTCATGTCGTCGTTCGTCCAGACTTTCTTCGGCTTTTGCGCCGCTTTCGGAGCGGGAGAATCCTTCTTGTCGGACGGAGAAGCCGGCTGGGTAGTAGTCTGAGTGTTCGGGGCCGCCTCCTGCGCGAAAGTAGGAGAAAGCGCGCAGAGCGACACAATTCCTGCTGCGATCAGCACTATGGCGCGGCGAATCATAAGGCCCCCTGCGACGAGAGGTTGGTCTCCCTCGATTAGACGCTTTCGCGGTTGAAAAATCACCGGTTCTTGCCGCAGGTTTTCCCGACCGCCAACTTATTTCCGGCCCGCCTCGTCATGCGATTCCCGCGTCCGCGAGATCGACAGCAGACACCGCGCGATTACGGCAGAGCGTTCGCCGGAACGCCATGGTGGCGCGCCTGGTCTTTGAGTGCGCTGATTTGATCTAGAATGCCGTCGCGCTTCTTCTGAAGCTCCTGCATCTCCACGGACCAGTCGTCCGCCTTCACGCCACGCGGCCGCTGCGACGACTTCGCGTCGCCGGTTGGCTTTCCGTCGATCGCCGACTGTAGCTGGGCGATTTGGCTGTCGAGCGGCGGGATTTGGGCCTCGAGTTTCGCAATCTGTGCCTGGTACGGTCTCGCGTCTGTGGTTTTCCCAGCGTGCGCTGGCTTGTCGCCGGGCTTCGCATTCGGATCACCGACCGTGGAAATCACGGAGTCCCCGCGCAGGCCGGCCACGTCGTCATTGGTCCAAACCTTTTTCGAGGTAGGCGCCGCGGGCGTGCCAGCCAAGCCGCTCGTGCCGGGATTCTGACCCGTCGGCGGAGCGGCTTCGCTAGACGAGCCGCCCTGTGCGTCCGCGTTCGCTGACGCACCTGCTGCGATCAAAAAAGCCGCGAGGAGTATCAGGATCCGGTGGCACATATAGCCTCCTTGGAACGGCGCCGTTGGGCTTATTCCATTTAACACCGCGAAGGCGCGGCTGCTTACGGATCGTCGCTGAAGGTTTTCCCAGTTGACAACTCGTTCTGCACGGTCTGCAAAGCTTCTTTCGGCGGGCCGATGCGGCGGTAACGTCCGACCTCGATTATCTGGTGCTGGTCGAATGTGAACAGGAATTTCCGCCCCGCGTAATCGTACTGGTAGTGCGTCGGCAGCCAGATACCAGGGGCGATCTCCGCCTGATCCATCGAAACCACGCTGCCGCGATAGAGTTTTCCCAGGATACCCGCGCCGAAGGAAATATCGCTCGTCACGTGGGCTTCTCCGTGAACGATCTGCGTCGTCAGGCGATCCACCCAGAGCTTGGCCGTCGTGTGGGCGAATGCATCCTGAAACATCGAGCGCGGCTGGAATTGTGGATTCGGATTGAGCTCGAAGACGTCGCAGTCACGGCCGTTCCGGCTCTCGCGCCCCACCCACTTTGTCGTGAACGCTTCGCTTGCGGCGTCCACAAACTGCGCTCGCTCGCGCTTGCGCTTCTCGTATTTGGCGTAGGCCGCTTTCGCCCTTGGATCGTTGGGATTCGCCATCGTCGCAAGCACGTCTTTCAAGCTTTGTAGCTGGCGGGCGTAGGCGGCCGTATCGGTGGGGTTCCCCTCTTCACGAAGCAGGATCTTCTGGTTCCCCGCACCCGTGGACACCACGCGATAGGTCTTATCGTCGATCGTGCGTGGATTCGCTCCTCCGGTACGGTTGATATGCCGCTCTACCCGCTCATAGAGTTCGAGCGCGTCATCGTCGTCGTGCTGATTGGCCAGCAGCTGCTTCGTGCGGGCGCGGATTTCGTCATCCGAAGGAGCGTGCGCCTGCGCGTTCGCCGAAGAACTCGTCGAGGCGCCGGCTTGCACACGCGGCTGCGAATGCGCGCTCGTCCGCGGTCCGGCCGCGAGTGTCACGCCCGCCACAGCGAGCGTCGAAATCACAATTGAACTCCGAGACCGCGTCAATGTCCTCATGGCATCCCTTGGTGGGATTCCCACCGCCGACCACCGGTTGTAAGCCTCAATTGTAGTCGTCCGGCGCGTCTATTTTGATACTTCAGGAGGGGCTTTTAGATCCGGCGGAATAACCACTGGACTGATTGGAACAAGGCTCGATTTTCCGTCCGGCCCGAAAACGTAGGGATATCCCGCCGGATCCACCGGGATCGCGCGAAGCATTCCGGCGTCGAGCATGGCCTTGGTTGAGTCGGGAAAGTGTCCGAAGCGGTTCTTGTATGCCTGTGCGAGTTCATCGAGCTCTGTCTCGTCCTCTCGCGCCTTCAGCCCGCGCAGCATTTCCATCGCTCGATCGCGGATTTTCTTGTCTTGCGTGGACTGATAGATTTCCGACCAGATCATCCGCGACGTATCCAGCGACCCGCCCTTCTCCGCAACGCGAGCGGCCATTATTTTCAACCAGGACGGCGCCTTCGGGTTCTTGCTCCCCTGCAGATACGCCGCCGCGGAGTTCGGATAGTCCCGCATCCACCAGTAATAGAGAAAGCCGAGATCGCCGTTCAGGTTCCAGTCGTCCGGATTCTCGGCGATCCCGCGCTTCACCAGTTCGACGGCCAGATCGGGGCGTCCCGCACCCGCCGGCGACGGCTCCGAAAGGAAAATGGCGCCGAAGCGATACGCGACGATGAGCTTTGGATCGAGCGTCGTGGCGATATCGAGCAGCGGCCACAAGAGGCCGAATTTCGCATTGGCGAATCCGGCCCGGCTGCCGTAATACTGCACGGCGCGCGTCCAGTAAAGGTCGGCCAGCAGCGAATCGTACCCCAGGCTCATCTTTCGCACGGCGGATCCCGAGCGCAGCAAGAGCTCTTCGTTTTCTTCCATGTACGCACGGGTTCCCGCGTCGATCTTCATCTGCAGGGCCGCGATCGCCGCGAAAAGCAGCGGCACGCCGGCAAGGGCTGCCCATAGCGCCCGCGTTTGGCTCAAGTGGCTCATTTCAGGTTGCGCCCGGAAAACACCGCCGACCCCGCTACTAGGAGCAGCGCGATGTACAGCGCGGCATACAGCGTGTTTTGCCAGACCAGTGAGAAGGGTATCGCGCCGCCGTGCGCCACCGTATCAATCGCGTTGAAATTGTGGAAATTTGGGACCAGATAATACAGTGTGCGCGTGATCGCCAGGACCGCGGGATTCTTGGTGAACTCGCCGATGCCGTGAATATCGTCTGCGAACACGCCGGTGATGTAAATTCCCAGCGTGAATAGTGTCGAAAGCATCGGGCTCGAGAAGCAGGAAAAGAACATCGCCAGCGCCGTCACCAGCGCAAATTCGAGCAGGATGAAATAGATGGCCACCAGAATCGACGCGTCGGATCGCACGAAGTGTCCGCCGACGTACACGAGCGCTGCGGCCAGCCCGAGCGTCATGAAGATTGTGTTGACCCCGAGCGTCAACAGCAGGCCTGCGAATTTTCCCACCAGAAATTGCCAGCGGCGGATCGGCTTCGCTAACAGGCTATAGAGCGTCCTTTTTTCGATTTCCTTGTAGACCAGCCCCACTCCTATGAAGATCGCCATCACCAGCCCGAAAATCGAGATCGCCGAAAGCCCCAAATTGATGATCACCAGCCGCTCGATTCCAATGGAAATCTCACCGACCAGAATCGCGGCCCCGATCATCAGCAGTGCAAACAGCACCAGGTTGTAAAGCACCCGGTCGCGTACCGCTTCGCGGAACGTATTGATGGCCACCGGTCCCACGGTTGCGTTCATCGGGAAATCTCCTCGAGGCCTCGTGACGTGGCTGGGCTACCGACGAGGCGGAAGAAGTAGTCTTCCAGCGTCGGGTGGACCGGCGAGACAGAAAGAATCCGCGCCTCGCAGTTTCGCAGTTGTTCCAGCGCGCCATAAAGCGCCTCTTCGGGGACTTCCACGCGGCACCGCCCTCCGATTCGAGTGGCGTTCTTAGCCAGCGCTGCCGGCAAGGCCCGGCCCTCGCGCGCCTCGAATAGAATTTCCATGGCGTGCGCCTTCATTGAAACGATTTCTCCCGGCGCGCCGACTCCCTGCAGTTTGCCGCCCGCCAGCACCGCGACTCGGTCGCAAAGCATCTCCGCGTCCGAAAGGATGTGCGTCGAGAAAAACACGGTCCGCCCCTGTTTCTTCAGGTCCAGGATGATGTCGCGCACCTCCCGCCGTCCCACCGGATCGAGCCCGGACATCGGTTCGTCCAGAATTACGACCGCGGGGTCGTGCAGGATCGCCTGCGCGATTCCCGCGCGTTGCAGCATCCCCTTGGAGAATTTTCGCAGCTGCACGTTTCCCGCGGCCGCCAGCCCCACGCGCTCCAGGAATCTCCCCACGCGCTCGCGCCTCTCGGCCTTGCTGTAATTCGAAAAACGCGCGTAGTAATCCAGCAGTTCACGCGCCGTCAGGTAATCGTAGAAATACGGTTGCTCGGGGAGATAGCCGATTTCGCGGTGCATTTGCACATCGTCAATCGAGCGGCCGCGAACCCGCGCCGTTCCGCTCGTCGGGAAGATCAGCCCCATCAGGAGCTTCATCGTCGTCGTCTTTCCGGCGCCGTTCGGTCCGAGAAAGCCGAATACCTCTCCCTCTTCCACCTGAAACGTCAGATTGTCCAGCGACCGGCGCATTCGCTTGCGCCAGAAGCCGACCGGAAAGTCCTTGGTGAGTCCGAGGATCTCGATGGCAGGCGTGCTCATGTCTTTACATTATTGATTTTTTTCCGCGTCCCGCGCTCGTGTCAATTCCGCACTGTTGCTTTGTATGGCACATCGCAAGCGTAGTGGAACTCGGCGGTCACACCACTACCAGTAGACGACTTCGACACGCGCAACCTAAGATTTTGTGGTCGCGCGCTGTTTTCTTCTTGACAAGTTTTCCACAACCCACGATACTTCGCACCCAGACTCGGCAATAAATGCGTGACTTGGTCGCCTATTGCAGCGCCGGCGGCCTCCTCGCGATAACCAGACCGGGTTCAACCGAATAGCCTGAGGGATGAGCTTTACTCTTGACCGCGCCTTGGGATTTTGCGCGGCTTAGCTGTGCTTTTCTCTTTTTTCGGTTCGGGGCGGACTTTTTCGGGGGTCGTAGCGGCCCGCTCTTCTGGTTAAGTCCCCTTCACTTCCGTGTATCTCTGATACACGCAACAAAACCTCGGGTCCCGGTTGGGGGAGTATAATGAAGTAAGCCTCCCTCACTCTGGCACCCCGGCCAACTTTTCGGCGGCACGACTGCCGGCGCGGAGGCAGACGATGGCGGAAACACGAATGGCCTTGAATTCAAATCTCCAGACGGAAAAGACCACACAGCGCACGACCGGGTTGGAATTCCCTCGCCGGTTCACTGACGGGAAGGTGCATCCCTTCGACGCGGTCGAATGGGAGCGCCGCACGGCATTAATTGGCAATGATAAGGGACAGGTGATTTTCCGCCAGGAAGATGTCGAGGTCCCCAAGTCCTGGTCGCAGACGGCGACAAACATCGTCACCTCGAAATATTTTCACGGCAAGCCGAATACTGCCGAGCGCGAGACCTCGGTGCGGCAGTTGATCAGCCGCGTGGCCGACACCATCGTGCGTTGGGGTATGGAGGGCGGTTATTTCGCCAGTGCCGAATCGAAACACGCCTTCCACGATGAGCTCACCCATCTGCTCGTCGAACAGAAGATGGCCTTCAATTCGCCGGTCTGGTTCAACGTCGGCGTCCAGGCCAAGCCGCAGTGCTCCGCCTGCTTCATCAACTCCGTCCAGGACAGCATGGACTCGATCATGAACCTGGCCAAAACGGAGGGGATGCTGTTCAAGTGGGGCTCCGGCACGGGAACGAACTTCTCGTCGCTCCGCGGCAGCCACGAATCGCTTTCCGGCGGCGGCATCGCCTCCGGTCCGGTCAGCTTCATGAAGGGATTCGATGCCTTCGCCGGCGTGATCAAGAGCGGCGGTAAGACTCGCCGTGCCGCCAAGATGGTGATCCTCAACGTGGATCACCCGGACATCGTCGAATTCATCGAGAGCAAGACCAAGGAAGAGCGAAAGGCGCAGGTCTTGATCGAGCAGGGTTACAACTCCTCGATTGACGGTGAAGCCTATTCCTCCGTTTTCTTCCAGAACGCGAACCATTCAGTCCGCGTCACCGACGAGTTCATGCGCGCCGCCGAGGAAGATCGCGATTGGTGGACGCGCAACGTCAACGATGGCGAGCCCGCGGATCAGTATCGCGCCAAGGACTTGCTGAGGAAGATGGCCGAATCCGCCTGGCAGTGCGGCGATCCCGGCATGCAATACGATACGACCGTCAACCGCTGGCACACCTGCAAAGCCACCGGCCGCATCAATGCTTCGAACCCGTGCTCGGAGTACATGTTCCTCGATGACACCGCCTGCAATCTCGCTTCGCTCAATCTCTTGAAGTTCCTGGGGCCCAGCGGCCAGTTCGATAGCGAGGGATTCCGCCACGCCGTCGACATCACCATCACCGCGCAGGAGATCCTGGTCGACAACGCCAGCTACCCTACGGAAAAAATCGCGCGCAATTCGCATGATTATCGCCCGCTGGGCATCGGCTACGCCAATCTCGGCGCGCTGCTGATGTCTCTCGCGCTCCCCTACGATTCCGACGCTGGCCGCGACTTCTGCGGCGCCATCACCGCGCTGATGACCGGCGAATCCTACGCGCAGTCGGCGCGCATCGCCGAGCGCATGGGGCCGTTCGGCGGCTACCCGCGCAACCGCGAGGCGATGCTCGACGTGATCCGCATGCACCGCGATTCGCTCCGCCCGATCAAGGAAGAGCACGTCCAGCCGTCGCTGCTTCACACGGCGCAGGATTCGTGGGATAAGGCGCTCGAGCTGGGTGAAAAGTTCGGCTACAAAAATTCGCAGGTCTCTGTCCTCGCGCCCACCGGCACCATCGGCTTCATGATGGATTGCGACACCACCGGCATCGAACCCGATCTCGCGCTGGTCAAGCAGAAGCGCCTGGTCGGCGGCGGCGTGATCAAAATCGTCAACAACACCGTCCCGCAGGCGCTGATGAGGCTCGGCTATGCTCCCGAGGATGTTGCCAAGATCGTGGACTACATTGACGCGCAGGCCAAAATCGAAGGCGCGCCGGGCCTGAAGCCGGAGCACCTCCCGGTGTTCGATTGCTCGCTCTCGCCCATGGGTGGCGGCCGCTCGATCGCCTGGCGCGGCCACCTGCGCATGATGGCCGCGGCGCAGCCATTCCTTTCCGGCGCCATCAGCAAGACGATCAATATGCCGGAGGAATCGACCGTCGAAGACATTATGGAGGCCTACACCGAGTCCTGGAAGTTCGGACTCAAAGCCGTGGCCATCTACCGCGATAACTCCAAGCGTTCGCAGCCTCTTTCCGCCGCCAGCAAGAAGGAAGACGACAAAGCTGCCGTGGCTCCCGGTGTGGCGCAAGCAGCGGCTCCGGCAGTTGCCCCAGCCGAAGTACCCGCGCCAGCACAGCAAGAGCTCTTCCAGGGCACTAAACGCCGGAAGCTGCCGTCTGAACGCAACTCGATCACGCACAAGTTTTCCGTCGGCGGCCACGAAGGCTACATAACAGTCGGCATGTACGCAGACGGCCATCCCGGCGAAATCTTCATCAAGATGGCCAAGGAAGGTTCCACGCTCTCGGGCATCATGGACGCCTTCGCGCTGTCCGTCTCGATTTCGCTCCAGTACGGCGTTCCTCTGCGCGCGCTGGTGGACAAATTCGTCAATTCGCGCTTCGAACCTTCGGGCTATACCGGCAATCCCAAGATCCGCTACGCGAAGTCGGTCGTGGACTATATCGGGCGATGGCTCGGCGCCAAGTTCATTTCGCTGGACTACCTCGATAACGACGCCGCTGTGGGAGAGGCCGAAGCGACCACGGTAGCGGTTGTTGCCGCGACGCCAGAGGCATCGGCGGCTACGGCTCCTGCCCCGGCTTCATCGAGGATCGCGGATATGGGAACCACCACGCGTCCTCGCGCCGCGGCCGAAGACGCGCCTTACTGCTCCGAATGCGGCATGCTCATGACGCCCAACGGGAGTTGCTACAAGTGCGCCAACTGCGGCTCCACCTCTGGCTGCAGCTAAGAGCTCGCTGAAATTGGCAGGATCTACAAAGGGCGTCCGCGCGAGCGGGCGCCCTTTGTGTTTTGGTGTCCAGCCGGGAAGATTCCTGACACTTCAGACCGGGGACATCCCTGACACTTTTTTCTCGGGTGCTTCGAGGGGA
>Ga0209415_10003116_pt1 | contig 30872 bp, 33 predicted proteins | sample PeaSoiSIISIP2007_FD_187696 | JGI IMG/M metagenome (GOLD analysis project Ga0209415, IMG submission 187696) | Peat soil microbial communities from Weissenstadt, Germany - SII-SIP-2007 (SPAdes) (version 2) | ecosystem: Environmental > Terrestrial > Soil > Wetlands > Peat | place: Germany... | reverse complement strand
GTGGGCCCGGCCTTGCCCAAGGAGCTAACGTCATGAGTTACATCGATGGATTTGTCGCCGCTGTCCCCACTGTCAATCGGGAGGCCTACCGGAAGCACGCTGAGAATACCGCAGCGCTGTTCAAGGAGCACGGTGCAGTCGGAGTTGTGGAATGCTGGGGCGACGATGTGCCCGAGGGCAAACTCACCTCGTTTCCTATGGCCGTGAAATGCCAGCCAGGCGAAACGGTGGTGTTTTCGTGGATCACCTGGCCTTCTCGCGCAGTACGCGACGACGGATGGAAGAAACTCATGGCCGATCCACGCATGCAGCCCGGCGCCAATCCGATGCCGTTCGACGGAAAGCGGCTCATATATGGCGGGTTTGAGGTTCTGCTACACGTGTAGCCCCCAGTTGGCAGCGATTCCCTCCGTATCGTGCCTCGTCTCGTCCGAAGGAGAAACCCATGCCCGCCACCATGACAGCCAGCTCGGCTGAACATGAACTCATCCTCACGCGCTTAATAAACGTGCCACGCGACAAGCTGTTTCGCTGCTGGACCGAGCCGACGCTCATCACCCGATGGTTCACGCCGCCGCCCTGGAAAACCATAGCCGCTGAGATTGACCCGCGCCCGGGCGGGGCGAGCTTGATCACCATGCAGGGACCCGACGGCACCCAAATACCCAACCGCGGCGTGTACCTGGAGATCGTCAAGAACGAGCGCATCGTCTTCACCGACGCCTACACATCGGCCTGGGTGCCGTCGGCCAAACCGTTCTTCACCTGCATCATCACGTTTGCAGACGAAGACGGCCAAACGCGCTACACCGCAAGGGCACGCCACTGGACGGCCGAGGACTGCGCCGCGCACGAAAAGATGGGCTTTCACGAAGGCTGGGAGGTTGCCACCAACCAGCTTGCCAACCTGGCCGCGACGCTTTAGCCCCCAATTGAATCGAAAGGAGACTTCATCATGGACCCAGTGGTTCACTTCGAAATTCCCTACGACGACCGCGCCCGTGTAGCGCGCTTTTATGAAACGGCCTTCGGCTGGCAAACAAAGATGCTCGGCGAAGAAATGGGAAATTACGTGACGGCTGCCACGGCCGAAACCGGCGCAAGTGGCTCCCTACGCCCCGGCACCATCAACGGTGGATTTTATGCGCGCAAGCCCGACTGGCCTGCGCAGCACCCGTCCGTCGTCATCGCGGTAGTCGACGTCCGCGCAGCGATGAAGAAAGTCGCCAAAGCTGGCGGCATGGTGCTTGGCGAACCCATGGAGATTCCCGGTATCGGGCAATACGTGTCGTTCATGGACACGGAGCAAAACCGCGTCAGCATGCTGCAACCATTTCCACGCCCAGTGCAAGCAAAAAGTTGAAACTGCCGATTTGGGCGTTGGCCTGAGGCCGACTGGAGATCAGCGAATGAAGATTGACGGTCCCTATGGTTTGTTTGCCCGACGCTGGTCATGCAGTTGGCCTTGACCGACAGCCACATGGCGTCGGTTGGAATCCCACATTCGGAGTCGTAGTTGCAGAGTTCGCATACTTGGCGAACTCCTTCGCCACCTTGGTTTTCCCAAAATACGCACCGCTGGTTTCGCAGTTTGCGTCGCCGTTGCAGATTGTGGAGCTGCCGGTCGTCCTATGGCTTCCGGTCTGGGGCTCAAAGACGCAAAACTGCCACCAAGTCCGTCTAGAAAGACTCACCTTGGTCAATGACCGCATCGGCGGGCGGCTCGTGCGGCACAGGCTCTCGCGCCGATCGAACGAACTTGAACAACTGATGCAGCATGCCGAGCCTAATTTCGATGTTGGCGACCGAATCTGGACTGCCGTCCTAGCGGTTTCCAGCATTGATTCCTCCCTTGCGCCGGTCCTCATTTGAGTTCGACTAGCACTTTGTCGATCCGTCGGCCATCCATTTCGACGACTCGAAATCGCCATTCATTCCAGACGAACTCGTCCCCGGGCGCGGGGACATGCCCGAGCTCGGCTAACACGAAGCCCGCGAGCGTCACAAAGTCACCGACCGGGAGCTTGCGGAAGCCATCTAGATCGGTAATTTTCGACATCGGCATGGCGGCGTCGATCAGAAGCGAGCCATCCGATCTCCGAGTCACCTTTGGGTCGGGCCCGACGTCGACGTCCGGAAGATCGCCCGCAACGGCTTCGAGCAGGTCGGTGCGCGTCACGATCCCCTGGATCGTGCCATACTCATCAAGTACCACTCCCGTGTTCACCGGCGTCTTTCGGAACAGATCGAGCGTTCGCAGGATCGATGCCCCTTCTGGGACGAGCAACGGCGACAGCAGCAGACTTTCAACGTTGATCTCAGAACCACCAAGCAACTGCTCCAACAGATCCTGCTTTCGAACGACGCCGGCGATGTCGTCGATCGAGCCGCGGCTAACCAAAAGCTGAGCGTAGGGACAATCCCGGATCTTGCTCACAATGGCATCCTTCGGCTCATCGAGGTCGACCCAAGCCACGTCCGGTCGCGGCGTCATGATCGTTCGTACAGTCCTGTTCTCCAGGTCGAGCACTCCCTCGACCATCTCACGCTCGATTTTTCGCAGCACTCCCGATCGTTCGGCCTCGCGAACCAGGCTTTGGATGTCCTCATCGGTGACCCGCCGCGTGAAGCCAGGAGGCAGCCCCACGAGTCGCAGGATAAACTCCGAGGAGACGTCGAGGAGCCAAACGATTGGCGCCGCCGACTTGGCAATGATCGTGAGCGCTCGCGCAACGTGGATCGCAATCGTCTCCGGATTCTTGAGCGCGATCTGCTTTGGCACAAGCTCACCGATGATGAGCGACAGATACGTGACCGCCACGACGACGATACCAACCGCCGCAGGTTTGGCGTAGGGCACGATCGGCGGATAATGACCAAACCAGTCCTCGACCCGGTCGGCAAGCGTGGCGCCGCTCAGGGCGCCAGCAAGAATGCCTATTAGCGTCATGGCCGTCTGAACTGCCGCGAGAAAGCGCCTTGGATCATCCGCGAGTACCAGTGCGGTCCGCGCATTAGCATGGCCGGCGTCCGCTAGCTGTTCGAGCCGGCTGCGGCGCGAAGACAAGATAGCTATCTCCGACATGGCGAGAAAGCCATTCAACATGAGTAGTAAGACGATAACGGCGGCTTCGAGCATGGCCATGCGGTTCACCCGGTGAGGTAACACGGGGGATTACGGATACACCAGAGTAACTGGTGCTGTTTTGGTCGCCAAGCCCTGCTCCAATGTGCACCTCTTCTTAGTTCGTTGAAATCCGACATTTTCAAGGTCAGCAAGTCTCCAGCACAGATTGCATCTCGAGGCATTCCGCTCCCACGATCCACAGCCAGCCAGCGCTCCAGGCGAAATGCCTTCTCCGGCGAGATCCCCGCCTTGCGGTTGAGCGCGCGAGAAAGGGCCGCACGCGTAACACCTAATTGCGCCGCCGCGTCGGTAATGCTAAAGCCCAATGTCGGCAACACGTCTTCGAGAAGGACCTCGCCGGGATGCGGGGGGTTGTCCATGCCCATTTGCTGTCCTCAGTGGTAACCCTGGTAGTCCACATCCTCGGCGTCGCCCCGCTCGAACCCGAACGTTAGACGCCAATTGCCGTTCACACGCACGGACCAGCGGCCGGCGTCCTCACCCTTCAGGGGATGCAGGTTCCAGCCCGGCATTGCCATGTTCTGCGGGTCCACCGCCACAGCGAATGCGGTCACTCAGACTCGTCCCAAGAGCGAGTTAGACGGCAGCTAAGCCACCGGACGAAGCCGCAACAACATCAGTGCGCCAGCAATGGAGAGAGCAGCGCTGTAACCGAAGGCTGTTGTAGTCCCAAACGCGGTCCACAACATGCCAACAATCACACTGGAAAGCAAATCCCCGACACCGTTCACGGTTGCCAAGACGCCAAAAGCCATTCCATGATGCTCTTCGCCCACCAGTTCGGCACACAACGAGTCCTCCGAAGTCTCCTCTAGAGCGACGTTTGTTCCGCCCAGAATAAAGACAAGCGTCAATATTGCGACGCTGGCAGGCAGCAACACGATGCAAAGCGACATCGCGGCGGACATTGCATAGCCGATCGCAAGTAGACGATATTTCGGAATATTGTCGGCGAGCCAGCCCCCGATGAACGCGAAGGACGCATAAAAGATGTTATGCAGCACGTACAGGCCCACCGCTATACTGGCTGCGTTGGTTGCCCCGACCGTTGGCGTCAATTTTTGGGTAGCCAGAAGAATCAGCAGGGTGTGGGAAAAGGCACCCAAACCGAACAGCCCCACTGCAGCCACAAATTTGCGATATACGGCGGGCAACAAGCGCAATCGTTCCCCGAACGAAATATACGCAACGGGCATCCGCCCTTTTTCTTTGACGGCAAAGGCAATCAGCGCGGCAGCGATCAGGCTTGGAATGAGCGTGACTGCGAACAATGTCTGGTAGTGAAACTGAAGGGCCTGGAGCAGAACGAACGCCGAAGCCGGTCCAACGATTGCCCCCACCGTATCCATCATGCGCTCGAATCCGAACGCGCGACCGTAGGTTTCTCTGGTCACTGCGCCGGCAAGCAGCGCCTTGCGCACCGGCGTGCGGACGCCACGCCCGAACCATGCAAACGCGCGGGCAACCAAAACGTGCCATGCGGCCGAAGCTAGGCCAAACGAGGCTATCCCTAAAGCTGTGAACAGATAGCCGATGACCGCAATCGGCTTCCGCCGTTGCAATTTGTCCGTGTAAAAGCCGGAAGCCATTTTGGCGAAGCTCGACAGGCCGTCTGAAACCCCTTCGATGAGACCTAGCCATGCGGCGCCCACTCCCATCGTCGCCAGGAATGCCGGCAAAACCGCCGTCGCCATTTCGTGCGACCAGTCGCTAAAAAGTGATGCAAGGCCGATTCCAATTACCGTCCGATTCAGCCAATGCGAAGTCGACCCTGACGCGGGGGAGCGAGCGTTCTTCATCGAAAATTCGCCAAAAATCGAGCGACCCCGACTTTACCCGCTGGCTCGGACGACGCGTCGCGCCTCAGGCGAGCCGGGGGAAACTATCGCCATAGAGTTGACAATCGCTTTGGTCCGCTTCACTCAGGCCCCGAAACGGGCAGCTCCGCCCAACTCGGCTTCTATTTCCAGCAGACGGTTGTACTTGGCGATGCGCTCGGAGCGGCAAATGGAGCCCGTCTTGATCTGCCCGCCGCCCATGGCGACCGCGAAATCGGCCATAAAGGTGTCCTCCGTCTCGCCGGAGCGATGGGAAATCACGAATCCCCATCCTGCCTTTCGGCACAAGTGGATGGCATCCACGGTTTCGCTGACCGTGCCGATTTGATTAAGTTTGATAAGGGCCGCATTGCAGGTTTTTTCCCGGATGCCGCGGGCGATGAAGCGGGGGTTGGTGACCAGATTGTCGTCACCGACGATTTGGATTTTCGCGCCCATCGCCGCCGTCATCTGGGCAAAACCAACCCAGTCGTCCTCGGCCAAGCCGTCTTCGATCGAAACGATGGGGTAGCGCCCGATCCACTGGCCAAATAGCGCAATCATCTCGTCGCTGGTCTTCTCGCCCTGACCGCTGCGCACCAGACGATACTTCCCACTCTCGAAGAAGGAGCTGGCGGCCGGATCAAGGGCGATGGCAATGTCTTTGCCCGGCCGGTAGCCGGCCTTCTCGATGGCGGTGACGATCAGTTCGCACGCTTCGTCGTTGCCGCCCTTGAGTTGCGGTGCGAAGCCGCCCTCGTCTCCGACGGAAGTGGCATAGCCCTTGCCATGGAGGATTTTCTTGAGCGCCTGAAAGGTCTCCGAGCCGTAGCGCAGAGCCTCGGCAAAAGTTGGTGCCCCCTTGGGCATGATCATGAACTCCTGGAAATCGAGGCTGCTATCGGCATGCTTGCCTCCGTTCAGGACGTTCATCATGGGAACCGGCACGTGCACGGCGCCAACGCCACCCAGCCAGAGATAAAGGGGAACCTCGCAGGACTGCGCCGCCGCTCGCGCCACGGCCTGCGAGACGCCGAGGATGGCATTGGCGCCAAGCCGGGACTTGTTGTCGGTGCCATCGAGTTCGATCATCGCGGCATCGATGGCTGGCTGCTCCGTCGCATCGCGCCCAACCAGCAGCGCGGCGATCTCGGTATTCACGTTCTTGACAGCAGTGAGCACACCCTTGCCCTGGTAGCGCTTGGCGTCCTCGTCGCGCAGCTCGGTGGCCTCATTGGCCCCCGTGGACGCGCCGGAGGGGACGGACGCGACGCCCACCGAGCCGTCCTTCAGGGTCACGCGAACACGGATGGTGGGGAAACCCCGCGAATCGAGGATTTCGAGAGCACGGATGGACTGGATAGCTCTTTCATTCATGGCGATAGCCTCCTTTGTCAGTAAATCAGCGCGCGACCAGCACGGCGCACGGCGCGTGATGCATTACCTGCTTGGCAACCGAACCTATCAGCCAGCGCCCCAGCAGTCCATGACCGCGATGCCCCATGACTCCTGCAGCAGTTGAATCTACGCTTGTACGACGTCGTTCGATGGGGCCCTGCGCGTGCTCGTCGGCGACGGCTGGCCGGGCGAACAGGTGCTGACCGAACGCGGTGCCGTCGTACACGGATGGCGGGTTCCCTGTCATGTACTGCGGGAACTGGCTTAACCACAGGACGACGCACGCCAATCCGAACGCGCCCATGCAATGAAAGACTTTCACATCACTCAAGAGCAATTCCTTGCCGCGCAATGTGGGTGGAGGGTCGGCATTTCCAGGTCCCGCCACGCCGAGGAAGAACGTGCCCTGATCGACGCCATCATCGCGGTTACGAATCGCTGCGTACCTCGCACATAGTGCAATCGTACCCGTGCAAGTAATTGCTTTGCGAAAAGCACGCTTGGCCGCTCTCTGCCGACCAGCAAGGGACATGTTACCGACCCCCGACGTCGGCTTCTGACTTGATAACAGGCCGCAGGCGAAAAATTACTTGACGGATAACGCCCTACCTACGGCAGCTAGTCGCCGTTCTAGTGACGAGACGTTCGTTTAGGCCGCCACCTCTGCCGGTCGTCGCGTCAATGCGCGCCGGACCAGCGCAGCGCCAGGTAAGCCGCGACGATAGCCAGCGTCGTGAGCGTCACGGGGATACCGATGCGGGCGTGATCGCGCCAACTGATCGCTACGCCGCCCCGCCGCGTCGACGACGATGATGTTCGCGACGCTGCCGACGATCAAGAGGTTGCCCGCCAGCGCGCTCACCAGGGCCAGTGTTGGCCCGGCCAGCGTGTGCGCGACGCTGGGTAGCAGCAGCATTACTGCAGGGACGTTGGAGACGATGTTCGACAGCACGAACGTTATCGCGAACAGCGGGCCGAGGTGCTGCAACGGCACGCCGGCGACAGCCAGATCCGTGACCACACGCTCCGGCAGACCGGTCTTCTGCAGCGCGTGGTTCACCACGAAAAGGCCGATGAACAACACCAGCAGCTCCCAGTCGACCAGGCCCAGCATCTGGCGCGAATGAAGGCGGCGGCTTGTCAGCAGCACGCCAGCACCGGTCAGCGCGACCACTTCGCGCGGCCAGGCGGTGAAAAGGAAGCATGCGACGATCGGCAACGACAATGTCGGACTGGGCCCAACGATCGTGCTGCTGCACCTTGCGAAAGGCGACCCCTGGGTGGTCGGGGTCCTGGCCAACAATGTCTGGTCGCTCGGCAACAGTAACGGCTCGCCAGCTTACAACAATGCCAGGTCGAGCCGTTCGTCAATTACAACTTCCCGGGTGGCAATGGCCTCTATTTCACGAGCGCCCTGGAGTAGGAAGGACTCCATGGCTAAGAACTTTTCTGAACTGCGCGCCCGCATGTCGCCGGAATCGCGTCCGCGCGCAGAAACCAACGTGAAAGAAATGCTCGCTGAAATGCCCCCTTAATGAATTGCGGCACGCCCGAGGGCTATCGCAAAGAATGCCAGCGGAAGCGCTGCACGTTCAGCACCCATCGATCGCCAAGCTGGAGCGACGCACCGACATGTATGTCTCGACGCTGCGCAGCCACATCGAGGCGATGGGCGAAGAATTGGAGATCGTCGCGCGTTTTCCGGACGGTGCGGTGAAGATCGGAAATTCTTCGGACCTTGCAACGGATGCTGCCTGACCAACCGCCTTCCGACGCACGGGTTTTGCTTATTAGGCTGAACAAGCTGCTACGGCGAACGCTCCTGCCAAAAGTCTCCTGTGGCAACCAGAAGCGGAGTCAACGGCGCTTTCAACCCTTTGCCGACATGGGCGAGGCGCAAAAGCGGACCTCGATACCCAGAGAAGCGGACTTTGACAATTGTCGGAGCGTTGGCGCCGTGACCTGCCAATGTCCCTCCTCCAAGGCCCCGCAATCCGGTCACGGCTTCTAAGCGGCACGCTTGCGGCGCTTGTGCTCATACATGAGAGCATCGGCATCACCAAGGAGCGCCTCGATCGAGCCGTGTCGAGCTGGGTCATAGGCCGTTACACCGACGCTAAAGCGGATCTCATAGCCGTGCTGATTGTTCCGGTTGTGCGCGTCCACCGATTGCTGAAAACGCTTCAGCGCGACCCGGCTACCTGCCTCGTTGCTACGCGTCATCAGGACCGCGAACTCATCACCGCCCAGGCGCCCGACAACATCACAGTCCCGAAATGTCTTTTTCAGTAGCGACCCGAAGCTTGCCAACGCGCCGTCACCTCCAGCGTGACCGAAACGATCGTTGATCGACTTAAAACCGTCAAGATCGAAGAAAGAAATTGTCGCGGGCATGCCGCACCGCACACACTGGCTAAGCGCGTAACGACCTAGCGCAAGAAAGCCTCGCCGATTCGACAGCAGCGTCAAATCGCACATGGTCGCCAGCTGAAGGGCCGCCATTTCTTGTTCGGCCAAACGGGCAAGGTCACGCAGCAGCTTGCAATCCTCTTCGTCCGGTTCACGCAGCTTTTGGTCCATGAGACACAAAGTGCCGAGGATGTCGCCGTTGCCCAGACCTAGGGGGCACCCGGCATAGAAGCGAATCTTCGGATCGCCGATGACCAACGGATTGTCATGAAAGCGCTCATCGAGCGTGGCATCGGGCACGATCAAAATATCGTCGCTCAGGATCGCGTGGCCGCAAAATGAAATGTCACGGGGCATCTCGCTGGCGTTTAGTCCGACGCATGATTTGAACCACTGCCTATCCGCATCGACGAGACTGATCAAAACGATCGGAACCCCGAATAAGCGTTTAGCAAGGCGTGTCAGGCGGTCAAAGCGCTCCTCTTCCGCGGTATCGAGAATGTGCAGCGAGCGCAACGAGCTCAGTCGTGACGCCTCGTTCAGCGGATGTGCTGGTGCGATCATGAAATGGCCTTCATCCCGATCAATTGCAGTGCCGGTAGACGCTTTACGGCACCTAGTCCTTGGCTCTTAAATGCAATTTCCGGGCATAGTCCCGGCCATTTCAGAACCGCCCGCATAAGATAAGAGCGAAACCATCGACACGATACGAAAGACCGCTTATTAGGGACTCAGAAGAATGGTATGCGGAAATTTCCGCGTTGCACCGATGCTGCCGCCGCCGACCGAATTACCGCAGGACTCGCAAGCGTTCGGCTACGCGCTCGATACCCGCGTCAATTCCTGGGTTACCGCAGCCTGCAGCACGTCCCGGACTCGGGTGTACTCCTGCTCGGCCTCCGCGTGCCGGGCCGCACCGCCCTCGGTTGTCCCGCTTCGCCCTAGCGATTCCAGGACCTTACAGATTGCCGCAAACCGTTCGGCACCAAGATTGGCACTACCCGACTTCAGGGCATGGGCGGACCTGCGCAATGCCTCGGGGTCGTTTGCCGCAAGGGCAACGCGGATCTGTTCCATGCGTTCGGGCGTGTCTTGCAGGTAATGGCGAACCACTTCCTCCAGCAGGCCTTGCCCCATCGAGCGGATCGACTCCAGTACTTGTGGATTCACGCACATATCCGCTGCAACAGAAACATCACCAGATTTTGCCGCCGCACGCTTTGTTGCATTTGTTTGCTCGACGACATCTGCGGCAATCGTGCCGCCCGCGGCGGCATGCGGCACCCAGCGCCCGATGATCGCCGCCAATTCCTTCTGGGTAAACGGCTTGCTCAAATAGTCGTCCATGCCAGCCGCAAGACATTGCTCACGGTCGCCCGCGATCGCATTCGCCGTGAGCGCCACGATGGGGATTCGCCGCATTTCCGGATTATCGCGTTCCCGTTCGCGCACCGCGGCCGTGGCGGCATAACCATCCATCTCCGGCATCTGGCAATCCATCAAGATCAGGTCGAAGGAATTCTTTTCGAGAGCCGACAACACCTGCCTGCCGTGGGATACGACGGTGGTACGCACCCCGATCATTTCCAGCATGGCTTTGGCCACGTCCTGGTTGATCCGGTTATCCTCCGCAAGCAGGACGCGACATGACAGCCGATCGTGGAGGTTCGCAACCGCGATTGCCGGCGCATCGTCCGGAATCGCCGAGGAAATGACTTCTTCGATTGCCGTAGCGATTGCGTGGAACAGGTCGGATTCCCGCACCGGCTTCGTCAAATTGCACCGGATCAAGTCGTGGGTGAAGGTATTGGCCTCGTTCTGCAATGTGGCTGAACTCAGCATTATCAGTGGCGTAGCGGCCAGCTCGGGCGTGTTCTTGATCGTTCGCGCAAGGTCCAATCCGTCCATCTCCGGCATGTGCAGGTCAAGCACCGCCAATTCAAACGGCTCGCCCTTCGCCCGCGCGGCGTGCAGGGCCGCCAGTGCGCCATGGCCGCCTTCGAGGCTGGTGCAGCGCATCTTCCACGCTGCCAGTTGCTCCTCGAGAATTTCGCGATTCGTGGCATTGTCGTCCACTACCAGAACTCGTAACCCGTGCAGTTTATCGCCGACTGCGAGCATCTTGCGTGCGCTCGTATCCTGTTTCGCAGCGTCGACCTCAAACCAGAATGTTGCACCGTGCCCCGGTCGACTGATCACACCCATGCGGCCGCCCATCAATTCGACGAGTTGCTTCGAAATTGCAAGGCCGAGCCCGGTACCGCCGAAGCTTCGGGTGGTCGAGCTGTCTGCCTGGGAGAAGGCCTCGAAAATTCGTTGCTGCTTGTCCTCGGCAATGCCAATCCCCGTGTCCCGGACATCGAAGCGCAGCCTTGCCTGCCCTGGGCCTTCGGCCAGCAACTGGACACGTACCGAGACTTCACCCTCCCCGGTGAACTTCACCGCATTGCCCACGATATTTGTGAGGATCTGACGCAAGCGTGCCGGGTCGCCACGCAAGGCGATCGGCAACGCATGCGGCACCAGGCAGGCGATTTCGAGTCCCTTGGCATGTGCCGGTTGAGCAAACATGCCGCAAACGTCCTCGACCAATTCGCGCAGATCGAAGTTGATCTGCTCCAGTTCGATCTTTCCAGCCTCGATCTTGGAGAAATCCAGGATGTCGTTGATAATTCGGAGCAGGCTCTGCCCGGAATGGTAGACGGTATCCACGAAACGATGCTGGCGTTCGTTCAGGGGCGTCCCGCGCAGCAGCTCGGTCATTCCCAAAACGCCGTTCATCGGCGTGCGGATTTCATGGCTCATCGTCGCCAGAAACTCACTCTTGACCCGGCTTGCCTCCAGCGCAAGGCGCGCGGAGGTCTTGGCTTCTTCGGTCGCGAGCTGCAGCTCCCGCGTTCTGACCTCGACTTTCGCTTCCAGCGTGGCGTGAGCCTCTTCCACGCGGTCACGGTAGTCACGCAAGCGGGCAAGCATGCCGTTGAAGGAGGCAGCCAGCTCGCCGATCTCACCGGTCGCCTGCACGTTGACGGGATCGGCCAGGTTGCCCCCGGCAATCTCGTGCGTCGCCCGCACCAGGACTTGCACGGGACCGAGAATGCGGCGAGTGATCAGAAGCGTCGCGAATACGCCGAGCGCGACCACCACCAGGGTGAGCGCAATCGTGGAGATCACGATTTCATGGGCCTTATCCTCCAGGCTGTCCTGGCGCACGCCGATACGCACATATCCGAGAACCCGCTTGTCAGCGGACTCCACCTCGGGGAACAGTTCGGCGTTATCACCCCGGTTCTGCACGGGAGCGACGATGTCAAAGTACGGCGTTCCCTTCTCGCCGAGTTGCAGCTCCGTGTGCTGCGTCCCACCCTGAAACAGGGCCGCATCGGGCGCTGGGATCAACGGCACGTTTTCTGCCACGACTTTGCTCAACAAGGGTCGCCGGTCCTTGTTGAGCAGTACCACGTAACCGATCTTGACGTTAGAGGCTAGATTGTCCACATCACTGCGAAGTGCCGTGGCGTCCTCGGTATACAGGGCGAATTCAGTTTGGCGGGAGCCCAATTCGGCCAAGCTCACTCCCAGGTCCAACAACTGGGCACGGTCCTCGCGTATCCCGCGCTCGGAGATCAGCGCAGCAATGCTCGCGGCGGTCAGCAGAACCAGGGAAATGACCAGTAGATTCAGCTTGGTTGCCAGGCGCGAGGGTAGGGGCATTGGCATGGCAGGTTTCACTCGTATACCTTAGCCGCGCCGCTGATCACGGATTCGCTGAGTACCACCCGCATTTCGCGGGCAGTCTTTCGGTTCACGGCGTAGGTGACCCGGCGCGGGCTCTCCGGCGCAATGCTGCCCGCCCGGGTCCCCCTAAAAATTCGGATGGCAAGTTCGCCGCACTGTGCGCCGACGTCCTCGTAGTCCCAGTCCAAAGCGAACAGCGCACCGGCCTTGACCCAGGCCGATGACAGACCGATGAACGGTATGCGATTGCGAAAGGAATAGACCAGCAGCGTCTTCGCCGTTTCGGGTGATACCACCACCGAGTCGGGGATGGCCCACAGGACGTCCACACGCTTGGCGACGGTTTCGAGGACATTGGGCAGCGACTGCGCTGTGTCAACCTGGAATGCGACCAGCTTGAGGCCCATGCTGCGGGCGGCGCCCTCCGCTTCCTCTACCCGTTGCTGGTTCTCAGCGGGGTTGTAGAGAACGCCCACCGTCGTATCCGACGGCATCAGGCGTTGTATCCATTCGAATTGGAGCTTCATTGGCATCTCCAGCACCACACCGGTGGCGTTGGCCCTCTTCTTCAAGGAATCCGCGCTGAGGATGAGACCCGCCACCACGGGGATATCGGAATTCTCGGCAAGCGCAGCCTGGGTGGCCACCAGCCCCATGGTGAACACCAGGGCGGCGCCGTCACGCTTGGCTTTGAGCATCGCCGGAGCAACCTTCTGCGCGTCGCCCTGGAGAGCGACCACTTCTAGATCGGCTTCCATTCCGCGTTGGGCAAGCACCCGCTCGAAACCGTTCAATGCGTCGCGGTAGGGAGCCGCATCGTGGCTGATTAGTACAACAACGTGCGGTTTGATCTTCCCAGCCGCGGTCGCGCTGTTTACGCCGCCCGCGACGGCGACCAACAGCCAAGCCACTACCACCATGCGCAGGCAACGGAACATGGCAACAGCCATATTAATTAGAATGGGTACGTCAGCTTGACTAAGAAAGTCCGTCCGTCCTGGACAATGCTGGCCTCCCGTCCGCCGACTGAGACGGGGTCCGCGTATGTCCTGTCGAACAGGTTGTAGATCGAGGCCGATATCTCCATGCCGTTTTGGAGTCTGCGCTCGAACAGTGTCAGGTTGGTCAAAACGAAACCGCCCAGCGTCGTGTTCTGCACCGTGAGACGGGTGCCGACGTACAACATCTCCAGCCCGGCGAAAACGTCACTACGCAAGACCGGAGCGCGCAAATTGAGCTTTGCCATATTTTCCGGCGAATTGCTCAGGGTCTGACCGGTCAGTTCGTTTATCGTCCGCTGCAGCGTGTAGCTGGCGCGGCACTCTAGACCGTTGGCCCAGCGGCCGTCGAGTTCAAGTTCCAACCCGCGGGATCTCACCTGGTCCACGTTTTCGAATACCACGTTGCCGTCCGGATTGGTGATCAGGCTGATCAGCTGCTCGATGTCATTGTGATAAACGTCGATCACGCCGCGCACGCTCTCGGACAGGCGCTGCTCTAGCACCAGCTCGGACGTTTGGATCCTTTCCGGCACAAGGCTCATGGATGGATCAAAACCGACGGCAGGGCTGGCGTAGTACAACTCGTAGGCGTCTGGGGCGCGGAAGGCAGTGCCATACAGCAGTTTCACTGCGGTATCTGGGTTCGGGTCGTAAATTAGCGCCAGCCGTGGGTTGGTGGAACTATTGACGGTGCCAGTGGAAACGAGGTTGTCGTACCGCAGCCCAGCGGTGAGGGTGAGCGTTGGCGTAATCGCATACTCGTCCTGGAGGTACGCTGCCCAGGAACTGGACCTTTGTCGCGAATTGAGGAGGCTGGCGTACGGATCGAGGTTGAAGTTGACCTGGACCTGTCGGTAGTTGTTCACGTATTCCGCGCCAACCGTGGCACGGTGATCAGCGCCGAGGCGCTTCGTGTATTGGGACTCCGCTCCCCACCAGCGACCGTCAAGGGCGTCGTAATTTACTACGACCGGCAACTGATCGATCGGGTAATAGCCGTAGTAGCCGTAGAAGTCCTGGTACAGGCGGGCGGTGACCTGGGAGTCTGCATCCAGCTGCCGCTGGTATTTCAAGTCGAGGTACTGGCGGGTATCGGTCGTATATTCGTTGCCATTGAAAACCGTGCCAAACGAGGCGGTCGGAACGTCCTTGCGGCGCGAGCCATCAAGCAATTGCAGGTTGAAGTCCCCGAAGCTCACATTGGCTAGAAGGCTGTCGGCACGGTCCGCATCTCGGTCTACGGCAATGCCATTGTTCGTGTTCGGCGCATCGAACTCGGGGAAGAACAGGCTCTGCTCTCCCGAGCTATGATAGGTGGTCGCTGAAAGCATCACGTCCAGCCCGTTATCGTAGCGCTTGCCGAAGCTCGCGCGCCCCTTGGTCGTCAACTCGCTGCCGGCCGCCCCGGACACCTCGCCGCCCTTGAAATCGCGTGCCTGCTTGGTGATAATGTTGATGACGGCGAAAAAAGCGTTGTTGCCGTAGATTGCCGAACCGGGGCCGCGGATCACCTCCACCCGGTCGATCAGGTCCACATCCAGCGGGAACTCGGTCCCGAGCAGCCCCTGGGAGTAGATGTCGTCGTTGAGGCGGTGCCCGTCGATGAGGAACAGGACCCGGCTGTTGTAGTCGCCCGGACGTCCGAAGCCGCGCACGCCTAGGTAGCTGTAATTGCGATCGTATGTGACATAGAAGCCGCGCACGCTGCGCATGATGTCGCTCAGCGTCCGGTACCCGTATTTCTGAATGTCGTCGGCCGTGACAATGCTCACAGATGACGGCGCCTCGGTCGTCGTCTGCTCGTACCTCGACGCGCCGTAGACGGTCGGAATTTCCCCGAAAAGCAAGTTTTCGTCGCCGGCCGTAGGGGTGTCCGCCTCGGCGGCCGCAAACATAGGCAGCAGGCATAAGAGGGTAGTTGCCCAGCGCGCACGGGCGATTGTCTTCGTTTTCATTTCTGCCTTTTTGCCCGAGTGATCATCAGACGTGGTATCCGCACCCACGTGCCGTATCGGCACCAACGTGGGAGCCTTGACCGGCCCGGTCTAGACGCCGATGGTTCTCGGTGCAGCGCCATCGGCCGCCACCGACACGCTGCCCACGCGCTGCGCCACCGCACGGAGCGGGCGCATGGCGCGGGCACCCGATTAAACGGCCCTTACCTTTTCCACATTTCTGCAGTTCTCAGTGACAGCGCAGGTTAGCGGGCGTCTGGCGCGGGCAACCGATTGAATAACCATTAACTTTTCCCCATTTCTGCCGTTATCAGGGATATCACGGGCTTCGACCTGCTTTGCGGCAGACGGCGCCTGCGTATAAGACTGTAGGTAGTACCTAGCCGAGAACCAGGAAAACGCCATTTGCCAAGCCGCACAACCTTTAATTAACAAGCGAACCATGAAGAATCAAAGCCGCGTGATCCCTCCACATCTGCTCCGACGCAAGGCGATCCATCCCATCGTGGCCCCATTGAATGGCCGTCGGCGCCTCGACGGGTGGCTCGATCGATGGATAGCGACCGTTGAAGACCTGGCTCGTCTAAAGTCCTCGCACCCAATGCTCGATGCCGTGATCGACGAACAGCGGGGCCGGCAGATCCGCATCGGGGACCGCTGGCTCACGGACTGGGCGTCGTGCAATTATCTGGGGTTCGATCTCGATGAAGAGATCATCGCGGCGATCCCTGACTACCTTGCCCGGTGGGGCACGCACCCGTCGTGGTCGCGCCTGCTGGGTAGTTCCAGGCCGTACGTCGACATCGAGGAGCAGTTGACGGAGCTGCTTGGCTGCGAAGACGTCCTGCTTCTGCCCACAATCACGCACATCCACATGTCTGTTATCCCCGTGCTGGCCGGCGACGGGACGATCTTCCTCGACGGGCGAGCGCACAAGACGATCTATGACGGGGCGATGGTCGCCGCGGGCCGAGGGGCGACTGTCCTGCGTTTCCGGCATGACAATGCCGAGCACCTCGAGCAGCTGATCCGCACTGTGACGGGGACCGGCCCGCGAATCATCGCGATGGACGGCGTGAACTCGATGACCGGCAATGCCCCCGATCTGGCTGCGTTCTCGCGCATTGCGCAAGAGTATGACGCCCTTCTTTACGTCGACGACGCTCACGGCTTTGGCACGATCGGCGAGCGCTCGCCCAATGAGCCTTGCCCGTACGGCGTGAAGGGAAACAGCCTCTTTCGGCACCAGGATGTACCCTACGACAACGCCATCCTGGTAGGCGGTCTTTCAAAATCCTATTCCTCCCTTTTGGCCTTCCTGGCCCTGCCGACACAGCTGAAAGAAGCTCTCAAGGTGCTCGCGCCGCCGTACCTGTACTCGGGCCCCTCCCCGGTCGCGTCGCTCGCATCGTCGCTCGCCGGGCTCGCCGTAAACCGCAAGCGCGGTGACCAGTACCGGGCCGACCTATGGAGGCGGACGGCACGCATACTCGACGCGCTGCGCGACCTAGAGATCCGTACCCCCAACGAATCCGGGTTCCCGATCATCGAGATCCCGCTGGCTGACCACGAGGAAATTGACGAAGCTGGCTTGTTCCTGTTCGAGCGCGGCGTGTACGTAACGCTTGCGGCGTTTCCGCTGGTCCCGAAGAACGAGGTCGGATTTCGCATCCAGGTTACCGCGGCGAACACGGATAAAGAGGTGGACCAATTGATAGAGGTGCTATCCGCGCTGCGTGAGCGATTCACGCTACGGCAGGCCAAAAGCGGCGAATGCTCCGTGGGTGCATGAGGGAGGAGGCCAGGTGGGCAACCTGTTCGGGACCGATTTGCCAGAAATCATCGCGTCCGTGGAGTCCGAGCGCGGTGCTACGGCAGCGACAATCGCGCAGGACGTTGGGAGCACGAACCGCCTGGCCGAGACCGGCGCATATGCCGAGGCGTTGGCGTTGCTGGACCGGGCGCTCCAGATCCATTGCGACGGCCCGGAGCTGCATACCGCGCGCCGGTGGGCACTGAAAAACCTCGACCGAGCCCGGCTGCCGGAAGCACGCCGCGCGTATGGCAACCGGTTCACAGGTCGCGAGCCGCTGGCAGTATCCGAGCCCACCTCGAGGGAGCCGCGCCCGCCGCTACCGCCGAGGTTCCGCCCACGGAAGTCGGCAACGCATAACTGACCGCCTGCTGCTTGGATCCCGTGGTGACATGATGGCCCCGAACCCAACGACGAAATCCGAAATTTCGGTGGTTGGTCTGCCGCGAGTACTTGGCCTGCGCGACGTGGTTCTTCTGTATGCGATTGCCGTTGTTTCGCTTCAGTGGCTTTCTACAGCGGCACAGATTGGACCGTCCAGCCTGGTGCTATGGCTACTAGCGCTGGTGATCTTTTTTGTGCCGTCCGGGCTCGTGGTCATGGAGCTGTCCTCGCGCTACGACGGTGAAGGCGGGCTCTATGTGTGGATCAAACAGGCGCTCGGTGACGTTCACGGCTTCGTTGCCGGCTGGTCATATGTCGTATCCGTTCTGGTTTTCTTTCCCACGCTTTTGCTGTTCATATCGGGGACCGCAAGCTACATCGCTGCCGGAGCATGGCCTGGACTCAAAGACAGCTTTGGCTTCAATGCCTTCTTGTCGCTCACCGCGCTCTGGCTGGCGATCGGCGCGAACATCCTGGGCCTCGAGCGCGCGAAGCGGCTGGTGAACGTATGCGCCCTAGTGATGGGCGGCGTGCTTGTGATCCTGGTCATTGCAGCCAGCGTATCCGCGTCACGCTTTGGCAGCGCGACTGTGTTCGCCGGCAACCTACTGCCGGACGTGGCGGACCCCACCATCGGCAAGTCGTTTGCCACCATGATGTTCGCGCTCGTCGGGCTCGAACTTGCGCCACTGATGGGAAGCGAGATTCGCAATCCGCGGCGGGTGATTCCCCGTGCGATTGTCGTTGCTGGTGCCATGATCATTGCATTTTATCTGCTCGGCACATGGGCGCTGCTCGTCGCACTGCCGAAGGAGAAGATTGAAGCGATTACTGGGATCCCGGAAGGCATCGCGGTCATCGCCGATCGAATCGGCATGCCCTTTCTCGGCCCCTTAGCAGCGCTTCTGATGACGATCGCCAGCGCCGGGGTTCTCACGGCGTGGGTGACGGGCAGCGTGCGTCTACCCTATGTCGTGGGCATCGACCAGCACTTGCCGAGAGCCCTCGGCCGCCTCCATCCACGCTGGCGCTCCCCCTACGTGGCGCTGATCATCAGCGGCGCAATCACCACGCTGCTGGTCCTTCTTGCCCTGGCCGGCACGACGATTGGCGACGCCTACCAGATCCTTGTAGACATGACAGTCCCGTTGGCGTTCATTCCGAGCGCTTACATGTTCGTGGCGTTACCGATACTTCGTGCGAAACGCGTCGGGGATCGCCCGGGACTGCTTTGCGTACCCGGCGGGCGCATCGGCATCGCTCTGGTGTCTGCGCTCGGGCTTGCTTCAACGCTCGTTTCGATCGGCTTCGCGCTCGCTCCTCCCGGCACCGGCCAGGCGGGAATGTTTTACTTGAAGGTGCTAGGCGGATGCGGATTGTTCCTCGGTTTGGGGCTGGCGCTGTATTTCGCGCGGCAACGCTCCTCGCCCGACGATTTCGCCCTGCGAAGCAAAGCTTCGACGGAACCCATAAGGATCTGAAACGCCGAAAGCCAACCTTGCCGGTGGTCCGGGAAGGCCCAGCGCTTCAGTCGATCGGCCAGCTTCTTGATAGCAAGGCAGAGATATCAGCGGCAGGGACGGGCTTACTGAAGTAATAGCCCTGTAGCGCATTGCAAGCCATAGCTTTCAAAGTCTGCGCCTGTTCGAGCGTCTCCACGCCCTCCGCCGTCACGCTGAAGTCAAGGCTTTTGGCAAGGGAGAGGATAGCTCGCACAATAGCGCGGTCCTTGTCCTCACCCGGCAACGCCATCACGAAGCTGCGATCGACCTTCAGGGTATTGAGCGGCATGTTCCTGAGATAACTCATCGAGGAATAGCCGGTGCCAAAGTCGTCCAGCGCGACCTTCACCCCCGCTTGACGCAGGGCCTGCAGCGTGGCGATGCCGCTGGCTTCCATCACCGCACTTTCGGTGACTTCCAGCTCCAAAAGGTCGGGAGTCAACCGGGTCTGGGACAGCGTCTCGAGAATCGCATCTACCAGATTCGGATCCCTGAACTGCATCGGCGACAGGTTAACCCCAACTTGCACACGGTGCCCGGCACGCTGCCACTGTACCGCGTCGGCACAGGCAGTGCGCAGCACCCAATTGCCAATGGGGACGATCAAGCCGTTTTCCTCGGCAAGCGGAATGAATTCCAGGGGCGGGATCAAGCCCTGCTCTGGATGCGTCCAGCGGATGAGGGCTTCGGCCGCCAGCATGCGGCCCTGTTGAAGATCGATCTGCGGTTGATAAAGAAGGTGGAACTCGCCTGGGTCCAGCGCCAGACGTAGATTGTTTTGCAGAGTCATGCGCTGTACGGCCTGCTGGGTCAGCGACGCGCTGTAAAACTGGCAGTTGTCGCGGCCCTGGTCCTTGGCATGGTACATCGCCGTGTCCGCATGCTTGAGAAGCGCGATTGCATCTTCGCCGTCGTTAGGGTAAAGGGCGATGCCGATGCTGGTCGTCACCGCTATTTCACGCCGATCCAGCAAGAATGGCTGGCGCATCAGTTCACGGATGCGATGCGCGATGATCAGCGCATCTTCCGGTCGCTCGATGTCTAGTATCAGCGCCGTAAATTCGTCGCCACCCAAGCGTGCGAACCCTGCGTCAGCCTCCGTTGCGGAGGGGCGCGACAACGAGTCGGAGGGGCGCAACCCCTGGCGCAATCGCTCCGCCACCGACTGCAGGATCACGTCCCCAGCGCCGTGCCCCATGGTGTCGTTAATGTTCTTAAATCCATCGAGATCCATGAACAGGACACCCAGCTTGCGGCCATTCTGGCGGGCGCGCGAGATTTCCCGTTCAACTCTCTCGAGGAAGGACTGCCGGTTGGGAAGGCCCGTCAACGTGTCAAAGTATGCAAGCTGTCGAATTCGTTGCTCGGACAACTGGCGTTCGGTGATATCGCGCGAAAGAACGATGAAATGCGGCTTCTCTTTAGAATCGGTGGCCTTGCGCGAAATAGAAAGTTCGAACCAGGACTGGCCATGCGGTAGTTGCAGTTCAATCTGCTCGCCGGTCGACAGACCATTTTCATGGGCCGACTTCAATGCCGACAGGCAGATCTGTGCCGCGGCAGGCGGTAGTATCTCAGGTACGGTTTTGCCAAGGAAGGCTTCCGCTGGCGCGCCCAGCAGTTCCGTGCGAGGAGAATGGTAAGAAATAAAGCGGCCGTCGATGTCCAACTCAAACAATGGATCAGGGACGGCCTCCAGGATTGCCGCATTCCGGGCCTCGGCCGTTTGAAGATCCAGCAGATTCTGGAATCCGCGACAAAGGTATCTAACCCGATGACCAAGAAGCGCCCAGTTGATCGGTTTGGCGATAAAGTCGGTGGCGCCGGCATGGTAAGCCCTTTCAACCGACTCCACGTCGTCCATGCCCGTCACCATGACAATCGGCAGCAGCTCACCGACCTCGGCCCGCAGCGTGGCGCAGATTTCGTGTCCGTTCCGGCCCGGCATATCCACATCGAGCAGGACGATATCGCTAGGGTGCTGGTGGAACTTGTGCAGGGCGTCTTCGCCGTCGACGGCCGTCTGGACATCGAACCCCGCCCTGAGCAGCGCCGCGCGCATCAGGATCAGGGTGGCGGGATCGTCGTCAACGACCAGGATTTTCCTCGGCGGTGCCATCAGCCGGCCTCCCGCGGAATTTCACGCAGGTGTGTCACGGCGCGATCGTGCTCCCGCCTGACCTGATCAAGTAGCGTGCGGGACTCGTCGACCCGGTTCTCTCGTTCCGGCGATTCCAACTGCCGATACAAGCCGTACAGGGTTTCGGCGGCGACGTTGACCGTGCTCGACTTCGACGCATGGTCGGCATGGCTCAATGCATTGCCGTCGCCCGCGACGAATGCGCTTTCGATCTGGTTCGCGCTCCAAGGGGCGGATCCCCGAAAGTCACTCACGCCTGCGTCCAGGCATTTCTGCGCATCGCCTCGCGAGGCGTTGGCGCTTAGAGTGATAATGGGCAGATGTTCGCCGTGACCTTTCGGCGGCCGCCGGATGGCTTTCGTGGCCCGGTACCCATCCATCACCGGAATCCGGCAACCCGTCAGCAAATCGCCAAATTCGCGTTCTCTCGCGAGATCGACCGCTTCCTGTCCGTTCTTGCCCAGGCAGAATTGCAAACAGAGCTTGGTCAACATGACCGTAGCCACCTGGCGGGTGACCCCGTTTTCCTCGACCAGCAATACGGTGCCATGCAACGGCGTCTCCGCTTGTGCAGGCTCTGGTTCGCACCAATCGGGCGCAGACGCGCTAAAGCCGAAGGTGCCGGCGTTGGCGCGGAGCACGGCCGAGCGGCGCACGGGCTTACGAAACGCCGGACGCCTGCCTGCTCCCTGCCCAGCTGGTCGGTATTTGCAAAGGCGGGTGTCAGCATCCCCTGTGCCCGCGAACTCCGGCCGCGCCTGAAGTGCGCGCACCAGTTGCAACCCGTCCATCGCGGGCATCTGCATGTCAAAAATGACAGGCCCGATCTGTTCGCGCGAATCGTCGTATGGTTCATTACTTGGGCTATCAGTGTGTCAATTCCCAGCCTACGGATCAGCGACTAGTCCATCCGTTGCGCGACGACCCAAGTCTGTTTGTCTACGTTTTATCGGCACTCACACGCAAGACCCTAAGCTCTTGGTAGAAAGCGTGATCAATGGAATTGGTTGGCAATTTCCTCCCGTACGGGCGGTTTGCTTGACGCCGAGCTCGACCTTGGGCTCATCGCAGGTCAGCAACTGGGGAGTGGATAAGATCGGGGAGCCTCTGGTCTTCACGCTGGACTAGATCAATGGACCGTAAAATTGATCATCGACATCCCGCTTGATTTCTGAACGATCGCGGCGCTGGCCTCTGTTGGCGGCCGGGCCCCCACCACAAAGCTGCTCCCCAACCCGGTCAACGGTTACTCGCTTGGCGGCGATAACCCGCTAGTCAAGAACCGGGGCTCGGCCTGCCTAAAGGGATCGCTCAGGGCTTGATGTAGGACAACGCACGCATGGCGTGGTCCTGCGATATTCACCGGTTGCGGTCTTGTGAGGAAATGCACCGATGAGCCCGACTACGTACCCTCCAAATACCAGCATCACCACCTCGTTCGCCGCCTTGGTGCTTGGAGTCTTGAGCTTCGTGTCCGCCGCGCCCGTGAGCGCCGTCGTTGCACTCAACGGTCAAATCGTCGGCGGAGGGCATCCAATCGCAGGCTCGACGGTGACGCTGTATGCCGCGAGCGGCCCAGCACGAGAACCGGCTCGAGGACAAGCTGCTGCAGTTCACCAAGCCCAAGCTGCTGATCATCGACGAACTCGGCTATCTGCCGCTCGAACCCGATGCTGCACACCTGATGTTCGAGCTCGTCAGCCGGCGCTACGAGCGCGGCAGCGTTCCGATCACCAGCAACTTGACCACCAGCGAGTGGGGTAACGTGTTCGGCGACCCCGTCGTCGCCACCGCCATCCTGGATCGACTTCTGCATCACAGTCACGTGGTAACGATCCGCGGCGACAGCTATCGGCTTCGTGAAAAGCGCAAATCAGAACTGCTAAGACCGATCCATGTCCAAGCAAACGCAACCTAACCGGGGGTCAGAATTCGATGTCGCCAGGGGGTAAGTTCCGGATGTCGCTTGACAGCGTGCAACGCCATCCGCAGCTTCTGAACGCTAGCCGGAGTTGATAGGTTGCCCAATCTCCAGGTCCTTCACCGCTTCTTGCGTCGGTCCTGAACTGAGGCCCCATGTCTTATTGACGTTTCGACAAATGGGTGATGATTCAAAAGGCCAATTGCGCCTGCTGCCAGAACGCGCGAATCAAGCGCGGGCGCAGCGGCAAACTGCGAACCAAATGGTAAAAGGTTCTTCCGGCAAATCGCTCTACGTAGGCGAGCATTTGCCGAATGCCTGCCAAATCACGGCTGAACGCGGTCCCTTTTGGCGATGCAGTTCTCGATCAAGCGGGCCGCAAATAGCAAGGCACTAAATCGACGAAACATGCTTTTCCCAATCCCCAAACCCCCCGATCAGGAAGCCTTTGGTTCGAGATTCGCGGCCGCCTTCACAGCATACATTGCCCGTTCCGCCCGCGCGAGAACGTCTGATGCTGACCCTAGCCGCCGATCGCAGGTTGTAAATCCGATGCTCGCCGTGCAAGGGAATCCAATGCTAGCCAGACGCCTAGCAATTTCGATGGTCAGGTTTTGCGAGCGTGCGGCGCAGTCTGCCTCCGTCGTCTGCGGCATCAAGATTGCGAACTGGTCGCCGTCTAGGCGACCCAGCGAATCCACCGCGCGGATGTTCTCACGAAGAACGGTGGAAACGAGCTTCAATACTTCGTCTCCCAGCGCGTGGCCGTAAGAATCGTTCAATGTCTTGAAATTGTCGAGGTCGATCGAAACCAGAGAGAAAACGCCTCCATATCGCCCTTGCCGGGCAATTTCCGCTTCCAGTCGCGATACGAAGGCCCAACGGCTTAGCAAGGCGGTCAAGGGATCCCGTGTCGACAACAATAGAGTCTCGTAATAACCGTCGCGCACAGCCGTCGAAAAATAAAGAATCAACGCCGATGACACGATGGCAATACTGGTGTCGGTGATTTTGGAACTCAGTGAAATGTCATAAGAAATGAAGGTGATGGCTTGGAGCATCGTGGACAGAACAAATCCCAACACAATCAATCCACGTTGCTTGGTGTGAATGGCAAGCGCCGCAAGCGGGAAAATATAAAGCCCGTGGAACCAGACCTCGGACCCGCTAAGGATATCGTTCACAAACACCAACGCTATGACCAGATAGCAGACCGTCGCTACCTTTCCCGGAGAGTAGGTTCCCGGCGCCGCGACGCGGGGCAATATAAGATGCGACATAGGTCTGTCTCCAGAATGCGACCCAATATGCGAGGAGTCAATCCCAAGTCGTCAATATACGGCAAGCACAAACGGTCTCAAGACCAAGCAAAGATTAGGCGAACTTGAAGGTCAATGCGCGCGTCGAAATCGCGATCTGCGGCGACCGCTTAAATATCAAATCAGATGAAACGATTGTCAACCTCGTTGAGTTCGTTGCATGTCGGCGGCTGTTACCTTTCGGAGGGACCTCGTCACCTTGCTCGCGTCTCCCGGCAAAACAAATCCAAGGTGCATGACCGGTACCGAGTAGGTTGGGCGGCGACGCCGACCGATGGAGCCAGGCCGTTCCAACGCCGGTGTCCGACCCGTTTCGGTCATCCGGGATTCTCGAAACCGGTCGGTCTGCTTTCCCGCCAGCTAGCCGTCATTGGCGCCGTCGTCGACCCAATACAGGTCGTTCGCCCCATCAAAAAGCTGCCAATCGAAATTGCAGGTGCGGCTATTCGGATGCCCGATTGTGTAGGTAGCTTCCAAGATTCATGCCCAACGCATACGCAGAGAGAGCGGGGGCCGGACAAACCGGGGATTGCTCTTTGCGTATGTGCAGCGGCTGGCGTTGCTCCCAATCGGGTCAATTCGACGGCCGCCGACCGTACGACACTGCCGCACGCACCTCCGGAGGCGCGGAAGCGACGAGCTCGTGATCGGGCCGCGCTCCAAGCGCGTCGTTGACCGTTGAAAATGCCAGCCGCAAGGCCACATGCACGGTCGCCTCAAAGATCTCGCGATCATTCAGACCGGCCGTCCGCAGTTTGTCGATCTGTTGCACCGTCGCGGCATTCGGGTCGCGCACGACCTGCTCCGCCCACAGCTTGAGCGCCTGTTCGCGAATCGAAAGTGAGTCGGCATCTGCGCCGCGCAGGACCTCGGCCGCGAGCGCGGGCCCCGCCAGTTCTGCGAACTTGCTGCCCCACGCCAACGAACAATACGAATCGCCGAGGACGCGTGCGGTCGTGCATACCAAGAGCGCAATTTCTCGAGGCGCCAAGCCACTCTGGTCGGTCAGCTGCTTGCCCAAGGCGACGAATGCCTCTGCAACGTCAGGCCGCCAGGCCCAGGCCCTTCTGAAATTCATCACGTAACCGGTCGTCGCGCGGTCTCTCTCCAAGTACGCCGCTGCTTCCGAAGTGGTTGGTTCGTTGAGAAACATGGCGTGGTCTCCTTGTAATGTTGTCCGCGGAGCGCCCCAGCGTCCGCACTTGCGCGAATTTAGCGCACTGTTCGACTGTCCGAAAGTGACCGAGGTCGGCATTTCACCAGCGGCCGCTTACCGGCTGCCTGCACGTGCTTGGGAAAAACGGCCAATGCCTGAGTCGTAGTACCAGTGCGTGCAACTGCCGTGTGGTCGCGATGCGGGTTCTTAACGGCAGCTAGCATCTGCATGAATGCTCTACCTGGGACCGGCGTCGCGGGTCGAGAGGTCTCTGCGATGACTACTTGCCGGACGTTGCGCTCGTGGCCTGCGCCATTGCCGGCGGGCCCTGCATGATGTTGCCCTTGACCGGTGGCGAGGCGAATGTGCGCCAGAGCAAAGGCCAAGACAGCGGTTCACGCCGATTCCAAGGTTGCAGTGACAGGCATCGGGCAAGAGCGCAATAGCCAAATAGCACTTGCGCCGGCGTGCCGATGGCGGGCACCCAGAACAGCCAGTTCATCGGCGCCCACAAGGCCAGCAGCAGCATGGCAGCATAGGCCACGCGCACCTGCACCGGGAAGGCCGTGAAGTTGCCCTCGAGCAGACGGACGTGGACCACCTGCACGGCACTCAACGCGGCGGCCAGGTAGTAGGCCTCGAACCGGCCAGCCAGCCCGAGGATCAACAGCACGGCCGTGACGGCCCAGTATCACCAGTCAATTTCCCTGAATCGCAACATGGTGTTCTCCCGCATCGATCAGAAACTCAGGGTGGCAGCGCCGCGCTTGATCAACTCGTGCATAGCGCTCGCCCCGGTGATGACGACCCCCTCAAGAAGATTCTCCTGCGTGTATCCGCGGCTTTTCACGCAGGGGGTACAGGCCCACAAAGTGCCGCCCCGCGCCATGAAATTGCGCAGCATCTCTGCCAGGGGTTCCAGGGGCTTTACATGGGTCATGTCGGCTGCACCGCGCCGCACAATATCGACGCCAGAGCTTGTGAGAAATATCGAAACCTTCAGGCCAGATGTCAGTCCGCCGAGAGCGATGGTCAAAGCGGCGGACGACAGTTCGTGGTCTATTCCGTGGGTGATCAGGACGATCAGATTTTGCGGTTCAGTTGGCATCGTCGCCTCCGGACGAAGTTGACAGCGTGCTACAAGCTTCCGTCGCGCGCCGGGATATCGCAATGTCCGGCTGTCCGGAAGTCTTGCTCGATCGTCCGGGCCCAAAGGCATGACAATGTTATGGGTATCCGGATCGTTGCCCCCTTTTTTCGACGACATCGACGTGCGACACTGGTTCTTCGCAGGAAGAAGCCCTGCGGCCTACGGAGGCGTCGCGATGAACCATTTCCCCTCCCGAGAACAACTTGCGCTCGTTCGTCCGACCCTACCGGACGCGTCAACACACAAAGGGTCGACGGACGTCCTCTCCGACGTGCTCCGCGCAATGCGGATCGGCGGTGCGCTGCTGTTCCACACCGAGTTCTCGGCCCCGTTTTGCGTGTCCGCGCCACCGGCCGACGAAGGATTGGCGCGACTGCTGGCGCCGGGCGCGAAACGATTCATCCGCTTTCACATCATCGAGGAGGGCGAATGCTGGGCCGAGCGCGACGGTTCGGCTCCGCTTCATTTGGCCGCAGGCGATGTGATCGTCTTTCCCTATGGCGATGCTCACGAGATCGCAGACGCACTGGGCCGTGATCCCGTTCCGGTCGCGGCGCTGCTGCCCCCGCCGCCATGGCCGAGATTGCCGACCGTCAGGCATGGTGGCGCCGGACCTGTTACGCGGATTCTTTGCGGCTTCCTTAACGCCGACGATCTGCCTTATCACCCGCTGCTCGCAGGCTTGCCGCCGATGTTGCGGGTGCGCTCTCAGCATTCGCAGCCCTTGCCGAGACTTGAAACGATCATCGGCTATACCCTGGAGGAGTCATGGCATGAGCGGCCTGGAAGCGAATGCATGCTCAGCCGGCTCATTGAGGTTCTCTTCGTCGAAGTGCTCAGACGCCAAATTGAGAAGCTGTCCGACGAGGAGATCCGTCCGCTAGGCGCGCTGCGCGATCCGCTGGTCTGCCGGGCGCTCGAACTGCTGCACGCGAAACCGCAGCACCCCTGGAGCGTGAACGACCTCGCGCGGCGGGTCGGCGCGTCCCGCTCGGTGCTAGCCGAGCGGTTCAGCGACCTTGTCGGCATGCCGCCGATGCAGTACCTGACGGGGTGGCGACTGCAGATGGCCGCGCGCTGCTTGTGCCAGCGGCACGCGAGCGTATCGGAAGTTGCGGAGCAGGCCGGCTACGAGTCCGAGGCCGCTTTCAATCGAGCGTTCAAGCGCTACGCGGGCGAACCTCCAGCGACCTGGCGCCGGAGACAGCTGGCTGCATAAAGAAGAGCCGTGCCGCACTTTAAAACCTTCGAATCGATCAGCTATTACCCCCGCTGCCAGCATTGCGCGTCCGTTCGCGCTCGTAGCGCGCTAACGCGGAGAGTTCAAACCGCTCTTCATCCAGCGTGGATGGATTCCAGAGCGAGCGCGCTGGGTTGACGAGATTTCCGCCATACACGTGAAGAGCGTGCGGGCATTCTGCGAGGGGATTTCGTATGTGGTGAATGGTGTCAGCGGCAAGCGCCATGACTTCAGGCGCGACCAGCTCGCGCCTGCTCGATTCGAAAACGCCTTTCCCTTTCCTTCGATAAAAGACGTTTGCCTCGCGCCCCCCTGTACATCCCAATCACGACCCACGCCAAATGATTGTGAGGCGGGCTCTCCAATTGCCCCGGCATTACCACCTTTATGACGGTCAAATCCGACGACTGATGGAGAAAAGTGTACTGGGCCGCGTTCCGATCAATCTGACCCTCCGTGCGCAGGGCCGCTTCGATCGCGGCTGGATCACAGATGATCGCCGACATGATCGACCAAACGGCATGTGCAGGATCTGGTTGTTTTAGCGCAGTCCGGCACGCCTCGATAAAATTCGGCAGCTACGCACTCAGGCCATTCCCGCCCGTGGTGGGATGCAACCCGGCAATAATGAGCGCTTTGCCTGTCTCGATCTTGCAGCTGACACCTTCACCGATGCGACCTTGTGCGTGCAAGGTGACGAGAGCGGCGTCCGGCGCCGCGCGGTAGTGCTCTTTCAAAGGAGCTTGAACCTACCGTAACTCTTCAGTGTTCATCGTGCTCTCCTTCTGATTTACTTGTCACGCCCAACGATTTCACCGGGCCATCTGTAGGCCTTACGGGAACGGGCACCTTTCAATTGGTAATCAACAACTCATCCGAAAGGCACACCAAGATTGGGTTTCCGAGATTCGAGCATTTGTAGCACGCCTCAAGGACTCGGATAAAGTCGGAAGCGCCGTCGTGGAACACTCTAAAGTCCGAGACGGTGTCGCGAATCACCGTGCTTCGGTCGAGCGTCTCCTGCGATGACCGCTTCCAGGCAGAGGACGAAACCGCTCGCGCGGTAGGGCTCCGATCCAGCGTTCGTTGGTAGCGAAGATCCCGATGATTTGAGGTTGGTTCTGTTTTGTATGTTGGCGATGAGGCGCTTGGCCTCGTCAACCTGGTCCGACGAGGACGAGGCGTTCGGCAAATTCCTCGACGCAACGCATATTCTCCACCGCGACCCAGCACAATCGAAAACCGCGCTTTTCTTTGACCCAGACACGGGGGTCAAGGCCACTCCAACGACCGCACACGTGTCATTTGACCGGTTGGCGCAAGCACTGGGCGATCACGCCATTGTCTTCGCATTCGATCAGTCGTCTTCGAGGAATACCGCTCCTCGCCAACAGATGACTCAAAAGCTCGCTGTGATGCGGTTGCGTAACTGTCACGGTTTCTATTACGACTCCCACGCGCGATTTCTCTTTGTATCTCGCGACGATGAGTCGCTCAGGGAATTGGAAAGCCACCTATGTGGTCTCGGCCTACCGGCCTTCCGATTGCTGCGCCAACCCGCCTGAACGCGACCCAGCGCTGGCTGGGGTTCCGGACCCAAGGAAAATTCACTGCCGGCCCAAAACCGCTATACGCGAAGGACTCCTTTGCGGCTGTCTAGCGATGAAACCGGCCGGCGGCTCGCACGGAAATCGGCCACAGGTTGTTGCGCCACGGTGAAAGGGCCGCGTAAGCGCGTCCAATAATTCCCTCGGCCTTCGGACCAGCTGAAGCTAAATCAGACCCTGCCGGATCCGCTCTCTGGCCTCCCGGATCGTCTCCCGCGTGTTTACCGGATGAGTCACGCGGTGCCGCTGGAGCTGCTTGTAGTCCCTGCTGAGAACGTAGCGGTTACCAAGGAATCGCTTGGCAGCTTCAAGCTTCTCATTCATATTTTGAGCCTCCCGAACGCTTTGTCGTTCGCTATCCGAAGGACCCGACAAACCGGGTCGATAGGCCGCACTGTGCCGAAAGCGCCGCGAACACGATAGTTACTTTTGGCATGTCTTCATGACCGACCCAACTCGCGACCGGTGGTGACGCCAAAAGTCGCGGCTATTGCTTGACGAGCGTGGCGACTGAGATGTGCGGCCAATTGATCCCAAGAAAATTCAGGATCACCGTTTGCGTGTACTGCAGTTGCATGAAGCTGCTTCCGTCCGGCTGCGTGACGGTTTCGATCCAGAAAATCGCATCGAGCTGGATTGCGTTGGCATTGCTCACAACAAACGGAATGTTAACGATCCCGCCCACCGGATTGGTGGAGATGACAAGTACCACCGTGTTTGTAATGGTCTGGCCGGCGATGGCCGCAAGCAGTGCCAAGTTGGGATCTACCACCCACGAGGGCAGCATACCTTGTGGAAGCGGCGGCACTGGGTTGTTAAAAGCGGCCAGATATCCGGGCGTTACACCTGGCCCGACCGGTCGCGAATCGACCGCTGCAATTTTCGGCCCGCCTGCGACGGTCAAGACGTTGGTGCTCTGTGCAAGCAAGGCGTCACCGTGGGGGATCGTGCCCATGCGGACGGCTGTGGGGCCTTGTACGGGAAGGACTGCACTGGGCGGCACGTTGATCCAGATGCCCGGCTCAATGTGAAGCGCATCGTTGGACACGGCATCACTTATGCGTTGCAAGTACGTCAGTCCAAATAGTTCGATATCGGTCTGTCCTGTGCCGTTGCCCAGATCGGTTTCAGACCCGCGGTTCGGAATTGCGCCGCCGATAGGGATGAACTGCAG
>Ga0209415_10003115_pt1 | contig 30887 bp, 30 predicted proteins | sample PeaSoiSIISIP2007_FD_187696 | JGI IMG/M metagenome (GOLD analysis project Ga0209415, IMG submission 187696) | Peat soil microbial communities from Weissenstadt, Germany - SII-SIP-2007 (SPAdes) (version 2) | ecosystem: Environmental > Terrestrial > Soil > Wetlands > Peat | place: Germany... | reverse complement strand
GCCGCGACCGGGGCAAAGGGCATGCCGCTCGTGGTGGAGATCAGCGTCGCCTTCTCGGTGCTGATCGCGTTCATCGTCATTGGCGTCTTCCTCTTCCGCATCCGCGAGCGGTTCGAAACCGTGGACGTGGCCGCGCTCGACCGCTTCCGGGGAGAACGCGGATGAGTGGGTTCACCGCCCTGGACGCGGTCCTGCTGATCCCCGCCGTCGCCGCGGGCGTCCTCGCGCTGATCCCCGGCTACCGCCTCTCCGCGGCGCTGAACCTAATGGCGAGCCTCGCGTCGCTTTGCGTCGCCATTTCCCTGTTGTTCATCCGTCCGATGGGCGGAAACTACCTGCGTGTCGATGACCTCAGTGTGGTGTTCATCGTCCTGTCCACCTTCGTCGGCTTCACCACCAGCGTCTTCTCCGCCACCTACATCGCCCATGAGGTGGAGGTCGGGAAACTGACGCCCGCGCGTCTGCGGTTTTACCACGCCATGTACCAGGTGCTGATGTTCGCCATGAACCTGGCCCTGATCGCCAACAACATCGGCCTGATGTGGGTGGCGATCGAACTGGCGACCCTGACCACTGTGCTGATGGTCGCCGTCTATCGGACCCATGAGGCCATCGAGGCGGCGTGGAAATACTTCATCCTGGGCAGCGTCGGCATCGCATTGGCGCTCTTCGGGACGATCCTTGTCTACGTCGCCGCGCGGCCAGTGGTGGGCGAGGGCTTGGCCGGGATGGTTTGGACGACCCTTGTAGCCAAGGCCGGGGCCTTTGATCCGGCCTTGCTCAACCTCGCCTTCGTGTTCCTGATGCTGGGATACGGGACCAAAGTCGGCCTTGTCCCGCTCCACGCCTGGTTGCCGGACGCCCACGCCGAGGGGCCGACGCCGATCTCGGCTGTGCTCTCGGGCCTGCTGTTGAACGTCGCCCTCTATGCGGTCCTGCGCTTCAAGATGCTGCTGGCGGCCAACCCAGGCGCCGTGGCGCCTGGACCCATGATGATGGCCATGGGCCTGCTGTCACTGATCTTCGCCGCCTTCATGCTCTACCGTCGGCGCGACATCAAAAGGATGTTCGCCTACTCGTCGATCGAGCACATGGGGATCATCGCTTTTGCTTTCGGCATGGGCGGCCCTTTAGCCGACTTCGCCGGCCTGCTGCACATGACCATGCACAGCCTGACCAAGTCAGCGATCTTCTTCACCGTCGGCCACATCGCCCAGGTCAAGGGCACGCAGCGGATCGCCGATATCCGCGGCCTGACCGTCACGCACCCCGTACTGGGCTGGACGCTGGTGGCGGGGGTGATGGCCATCGCGGGCCTGCCGCCGTTCGGGATCTTCACGTCGGAGTTCCTGGTGGTCAGCTCGACCTTCGCGCGACAACCGTTCCTGGCCATTCCTCTCGTCTTGGGCCTGCTCATCGCCCTTGGGGCCCTGCTGCTGCACGTCCAGAGCCTTGCCTTCGGCGAACCAAGTCCGGGCGTGGCCCCGTCGCGCGCCTCCTACCTGCCGATGTTCGGGCACCTGGCGCTGGTGCTGGCGGCCGGCGTGTTCTTCCCTCCGCTCATCACCCATTGGTTCCAGCACGTGGCGAGGCAGCTCGGATGACCTGGGCCGCCCGCACCGTTGACGCCGACGGCTGGCGCGCCGCGATCGAGCTTCTCGCGGCGGGACGGCGCACGCTGACCAGTCTGTGGGGCGCCGACGACGGCGTGCGCATGGCGCTCCACGGCGAAGGCGAAGCCGCCATCCTCGCCCTGCCCTGCCCGGCGGGCGGCTATCCATCGGTTGGGGCTCACCATGCGCCGGCGATCCGGCTCGAGCGCGCGCTCGCCGATCTGTACGGGCTGCGGCCCGAAGGCGCGCTCGACACTCGGCCCTGGCTCGACCACGGCCGCTGGACGGTTCGCCATCCGCTCGGAGATGCGGAACCCAGCGCAGGGCCGACCTCCTACGCCTTCCTGGCCGCAGAGGGCGAGAGTCTGCACCAGATCCCCGTCGGCCCAGTCCACGCCGGGATCATCGAGCCCGGCCACTTCCGCTTCACCGCGGCAGGCGAGACCGTGGTGCGGCTGGAAGAGCGCCTCGGCTACCTCCACCGCGGCCTCCAGGGCCGGATGATCGGCGGCGATCTCGCAGGCGCCGCCAAGCTCGCCGGCCGCGCCTGCGGCGACTCCACCGTCGCCTACGCCCTGGCGTTCGCCCTCGCGGCCGAGTCGGCGTTGGGCGCAGAGCCCCCGGCGCGAGCGCGGTGGCTGCGCGCGCTGATGGCCGAGCTGGAGCGCCTGGCCAACCACCTCGGCGACATCGGCGCGATCTGCAACGACGCCGCGTTCGCGCTGCTGCACGCCCACAGCAGCGTGCTGCGCGAGCAGGTGCTGCGCGCCGCCGACGCCTGTTTCGGCCACCGGCTGATGATGGACTGCATCGTCCCCGGCGGCGTCGCCGCCGACCTGAGCGACGAGGGGGCCCAGACGATGCGGGCGCTGACGAACACCGTGCGCCAGCGCTTCGAGCTACTGGTCGACCTCTACGACGACACCGCGTCCCTGCAGGACCGCATGGTGGGCACGGGGCGCGTGTCGCCGGAATTGGCCGCTCGCTTCGGCGCCGGAGGCTTCGTCGGCCGCGCCAGCGGACGCGCCTTCGATGCGCGCGAGGCGTTTGCCTATGCGCCGTATGAAGCGCTCGACTTCGAGGTCCCCGCGCGCCAGGACGGCGATGTCAACGCGCGCGTGTGGATCCGCATCGAGGAGGTGCGCCAGAGCCTGTCGCTGGTGGAACAGATCCTGGCGCGGCTGCCCGAAGGGCCGATCCGCGCGTCGGTCCCGGCCGGTTCCGGCGAAAACGCGGCCCTCGTGGAGGGCTTCCGCGGCGATGTGTTCGTCTGGCTGAAACTGGAGGCTGGCCAAGTCGCCGGGGTCTGCCTGCGCGACCCATCATGGTTCCAGTGGCCGCTGCTGGAAGCCGCGATCGAGGGCAACATCGTCGCCGACTTTCCGCTCTGCAACAAATCCTTCAACTGCGCCTACGCCGGGGTCGATCTCTGATGAGCATGCCGCGACTTCTGGCGGAAGGGGTTCTTCGGCGCGCGCTGACCGAGCCGGCACCGCAAGGTCTCGGCCTCGTCGAGCTGGGCCCGGCGTTCGTCGAGGCCGCCCGCCGGCGGCTCGGCCGCAGTCTCTCGATCCGCCAGGTCGACGCGGGCTCCTGCAACGCCTGCGAGCTGGAGATCCACGCGCTCTCGAATGCCTATTACGACCTGGAGCGCTTCGGGCTGCGGTTTGTCGCCTCCCCTCGCCACGCCGACGTGCTCATGGTGACCGGCCCGGTCACGTCGAACATGCGCCAGGCGCTGGAGCGCACCTGGGCCGCAACACCTGCGCCGAAATGGGTGGTGGCGGTCGGCGGCTGCGCCATTGACGGCGGCCTGTTCGCCGGCGGCTACGCCTGCGCCAGCGGTATCGCCGACGTGCTGGCGGTCGACGTGTGGATTCCCGGCTGCCCGCCCTCGCCGACCGCGCTGCTGCAAGGTCTGCTCGCGCTGCTGAATGCCGACCGACGCCAGCCCGGAGCTTGAGGCGCCGGCTGCGCCGTGTCCCGGGTCGCGCCGACGCGCTGGCGCTCACGCAGCCTTCGTGGGCTTTACTCCTTCGCGAGGTTTCACGTGAAACCGTCGACGCCCGTTGATATCGGTCCCCTCGCGATCACGATCCGGATCGAGGGAGCCGTCCATGCGCGTGGCAGGTTTGACGTGGCTTCCAATAGCCCTTGCTGTTGGGCTGCTGGCGGGCTCAGCGACCGCTTTGACGGTGGCTCAGGAGTCGCCCCCGACGGCCTGCGGATCAGCCGCTACGCCCTGCCAGCCGGGCGCGGAAAGCGACACCGATGCCGCGCCCGATCAAGCCATGCAGGCGACCGAGCCGCGGATCGACGAACCGTTCGGTCATGCTTGGCTGGGAGCGGCGGACGCCGACGTGACCCTGGTGGTGTTCGCCGACTATGCGTGCCCCGCCTGCCGCAATGTTCAGCCGGTGATCGACCAGCTGCTGGCGCAAGACGGCAAACTCAGGGTCGTCTATCGCCTCCTCGACAACGACCAGGGCGGCCGAACGGCGGCGCTGACAAGCCTGGCGGTCGCCAGCCAAAGCGCGGACTGGGCTAAGTTCCATCGCGCACTCGATGCGTCCGGAGACGTCAGTGCGAAGGCGATCGCCGATGCCCTCGCCGCGAGCGGGGTTGAGCCGGCCAAACTGCCTCACATCGAGAACGTGGAAGATCTGGCGACGCTCAGCCTCACCGACGAGCTGTCGCGCAATGACGATCTGATCACTGAGCGTGGCGGGACCGGGATTCCCACCTGGCTCATCGGCGATGGTCGCGCGCAGGATGGATTTGATCTGCCGCGCCTTCAGGCCGCGATCGCCAAGGCGCGGGCGGGCAGCAATCACTGATCCCCGCGCTGGTGAGTCGAGTGCGGTCGCGATCCGACCACCCGCTGTCAGGCGAGCATCGGCTCCATGCCGGGTTCGGCTTTGGCCATCGCCCGCCGGTAGGCGGGGCGCTGACCGATGCGTTGAAGGTAGGCCTTCAGGTTGGGATAACCGTCAATCGAGAGGCCCCGGAACGCCCGACTGGTGGTCAGGCAGTAGACCATCATGATGTCGGCGGTGGTGAGATTGGCGCCGCCGAAGAACGGCGCCTGCCCGAGCCTCGCCTCCACCATCGCCCAACCGCGCTGGCTGCGGTCGTTCACGAACACCGCAGCCGGGTTGCCTTCGCCGCCGCCGGCCAGCACCAGCTGCATCATCAGCGTGGTCATGAACGTGCCGTTGGACCAGTGGAACCAGAACAGGTGCTCGGCGAAATCGGGGTCGTCCGGCCCGGGCGCCAGCCGGCCGCCGCCATAGCGCGCGCAGATGTAGTCGCAGATCGCGCCGCTCTCGCCGAGCACGAGGTCGCCGTCGGTGATCACCGGCGCGATCCCCATCGGATGCAACGCCTTGTACGCGTCAGGCGCGAGGCGGTTGTCCGCGCGCCGGTCGTAGCGCTTCAGCTCGTAGTCGAGCCCGAGCTCCTCGCACAGCCAGACGATCCGTTCCGATTGCGAGATTCCCAGGTGATGAACCGTCAGCATGTCCGCGCCCTCAAAGTGGAGAGCGCCAAGGCTAGGCCATCGCCGCGAGCGCCGATAGAGCCGCAGCGGCGCCTTACGCCGTGTCCCGCGTCGCGCCGACGCGCTGGGCCAGCGAGGCGGCCATGAACGGGTCCAGGTCGCCGTCCAGCACACCGTCGGTGTCCGAGGTTTCCACGTCGGTCCGCAGATCCTTGACCATCTGATAGGGCTGCAGGACGTAGGAGCGGATCTGGTGGCCCCAGCCGATGTCGCTCTTGTTCGCCTCGACCTCGGCCGCCACCGCCTCGCGCCGCTGCAGCTCGGCCTCGTAGAGCCGCGCGCGCAGCATCTTCCAGGCTTCCTCGCGGTTCTGATGCTGTGAGCGCTGGTTCTGACAGGCGACGGCGATGCCGGTCGGAAGGTGCGTTAGTCGCACCGCGGAATCGGTCTTGTTGACGTGCTGGCCGCCGGCGCCGGACGAGCGATAGGTGTCGGTGCGAACGTCCGAGGGATTGATCTCGATCTCGATCTTGTCGTCGACGACCGGATAGACCCAGACCGAGGCGAAGCTGGTGTGGCGCTTGGCGTTGGAATCGAACGGCGAGATGCGCACCAGCCGGTGGATGCCGGCCTCGGTCTTCAGCCAGCCATAAGCGTTGGTCCCCTTGACGACGATGGTCGCCGACTTGATCCCCGCCTGCTCGCCGTTGGTCTCCTCGACGAACTCGACCTCCATGCCGTGGGCCTGGGCCCAGCGCGTGTACATGCGCAGCAGCATGTTGGCCCAGTCGTTGGACTCGGTGCCGCCGGCGCCGGAGTTGATCTCCATGTAGCAGTCGTTGCCGTCGGCCTCGCCGGAGAGCAGCGCCTCCAGCTCGGCGCGGCCCGCGAGGTCCTTGAGTAGCTGCAGCTGGGTCGCGGCGTCATCGAGGGATGCCTCGTCGCCCTCGGCCTCGGCCAGTTCGGCGAACTCGACCGCGTCGGCGCGTTCCTGCTCCAGCTTGCGCACCCGCCCGATCTGGTCGGCCAGCCGGGTGCGCTCGCGCATCAGCGCCTGGGCGGCGTCGGCGTCGTCCCAGAGCGTCGGGTCCTCGACCCGGGCGTTCAGTTCATCGAGGCGGCGCAGCGATGGCGCCCAGTCAAAGACGCCTCCTCAGCAGTGCGATCGACTGCTCGATTTCGGCCGCGGCCGCTTCAATATCCGCTCTCATCGTATCCTCCAGGCCGCCGCAGATAGGGCGGCCCTTACCCTAAAACAATCCGTTGAGCTCGCTCGGCTTCGCCGGCTTCGGCCGCGGCGGCGGGGGCGCCATGACCGGTTCCGGCGCCAGCTTGGGCGGCGGCGGGGCGCCGGCGGGGTTGAACGGCGTGACAGGCTCGACGTGTCCGCCGCCGAGCGTCGGCGTCGCCACCCGCGCCGAGGGCTCGGTGCCGGGCTGGAACGCCTCGCGGTTGGGACCGACCTGGGCGAACACGGTGCCGGGCGGGGCGACGAAGTCCAGCTTCGGCATGCCCTTCAGCGCCTCCTTCATGAACTCGATGAAGATCGGCACGGCCGCGACCGCGCCAGTCTCGCCGTGCCCCAGCGAGCGGTTGTCGTCGAAGCCGACGAAGGTGCCGACCACGATCTGCGGGGTGAAGCCGATGAACCAGGCGCTGCGGAACTCGTTGGTGGTGCCGGTCTTGCCGCCGACCGGCCAGTTCAGCTCCCGCGCCTGGATCGCCGTGCCGTGCTGGACCACGCCTTGCAGCATGGTGGCGATCTGGTAGGCGGTGATCGGATCGACCACCTGCTGGCCGGCCGGGCCGAAGTCGGGGCCATCGTCGCCGGTGAAGTCGTGGTTGCAGTCGCGGCATTCGCGGCTGTCGGCGCGCATGATGGTCTTGCCGTCGCGGTCCTCGACCAGCTCCACGAGATGCGGATTGATCTTGCGGCCGCCGTTCAGGAAGGCCGAATAGGCGCTGGTGATGCGGAACGGCGTGGTCTCGCCGGAGCCCAGCGCCATCGCCAGCACCGGGTCCATCTTCGGCACCACGCCGAACTTCACCGCATTGGCGACGATCTTCTGCATCCCCACCTGGGCGGCGATGCGCACCGTCATGGTGTTGAGCGACAGCTCCAGACCGCGGCGGAAGATCAGCGGTCCTGGGAAGTTCTTCTCGTAGTTTTCCGGGGTCCAGGTGGTGCCGTTGGCGCCGGGGAACGAGATCGGGCCGGCCGAGACGATGCTGGCTGGCGTGAAGCCGTTCTCCAGCGCCGTCACATAGACGAACGGCTTGAACGACGAGCCAGGCTGGCGCCAGGCCTGGGTGGCGCGGTTGAAGTTCGACAGCGAGAACGAATAGCCGCCCACCATCGCCAGCACCCGGCCGGTGTTGGGGTCCATCGCCACCATGGCGCCGTTCACCAGGGGCACCTGGCGCAGGTGCAGGCCACCAGTGTCGGCGGGCTCGACGAAGATCAGGTCTCCGACGTTCAGTCCGCCCTTCCCGGCCCGCGCCCAGGAAACGTCGGCCGGCACAATGTAGCCCTCGGAGTCGTCGGCGGCGACCTTGACCTTGACCTGGCTGCCGGAGACCTCCTCGACCACCCCGACCACCCACTTCTTGCGCTCGGATGGCGGCGAGTGGGTCAGGGCGGCCTTCTCCCAGCCGGGCTGGATCGCCACCCGGCCCCAGGCCCCGCGCCAGCCGTGGCGGTGGTCGTAGGTCTCCAGGCCGTCCATCAGCGCGATCCGCGCGGCGGTCTGCAGGCGTGGATCGAGGGTGGTGCGGATGTAGTAGCCGCCCTGGTTCACCTTGTCGCCGAACTGCGCCAGCGCCTGGCGGCGCACCTCTTCGACGAAATAGTCGGCGTCGTGATAGCTGGCCCGCTGCGGCGGCTGCACCACGATCGGTTCGCGCAGGGCCGCTTCGGCCTCTGCGGGCTGGGCCCAGCCGAGCTGCACCATCGCCTCGATGATCGAATTGCGCCGCGCCAGGGCCGCCTGCATGTGGCGGGCCGGATTGTAGTTGTCCGGACCCTTCGGCAGCGACGCCAGGAAGGCGCACTGCGCCAGCGAGAGGTCCGAGATCGACTTGCCGAAATAGTTGTAGGCCGCCGCGCCGACGCCGTAGCTGTCGTGACCCAGCCAGATCTCGTTGAGATAGAGCTCGAGGATCTGCTTCTTGGTCAGCGCCTGTTCGAGGCGGGTGGCGAGGATCGCCTCCTTCAGCTTGCGGCTCAGGGTCTGTTCGTTGGTGAGCAGGACGGTCTTGGCCACCTGTTGGGTGATGGTCGAGCCGCCCTCGGGGCGGCGCCCCTGCAGGACGTTGAACACGTCCTTGAACATCGCCCGGCCGACGCCGCCGACATCGACGCCGCCGTGGGTGAAGAAGTTATGGTCCTCGGCGGCGAGGAACGCCTCCGCCAGCTGCGGTGGCATCTGGTCATAGGGGACATAGATGCGGCGCTCGGTGGAGTATTCGCCGATCAGGGTGCCGTCCCAGGCGTAGACGCGGGTCGCCGTCGGCGGGTGGTAGTCCACCAGTTCCGAGGCGTTCGGCATGTCGTGGAACAGCCAGGCCATGTAGACCGCCAGACTGAACCCCGCGACCGCGACGAGCGTGAGCACGACCACGCCGGCGAAAGCGGACCAACGACCGATCGAGATCAACCGAGACTCCCTCTCGAAGGGCGACGCCCCGGCCCTCGTCTAGCGCGCGTCGCGCCGGGCGCCAATGCGGCGGCGTAGCCGTTGCGCCCGCGCGGACTTGAAGCGCCGCCGACAATGGACTAAGTTCACTGGACTAAGTTCATGGATTGAACACATGCGCGCCTACAATATCCACGAGGCGAAGACCCACCTGTCGCGGCTGGTGGAGCAGGCGGCGGCGGGCGAGCCTTTCATCATCGCCAAGGCAGGCAAGCCGCTGGTGATGGTCACGCCAATCGCCCAGGCGGAAGCGAAGACGCCGCGGCGTCGCGGTTTCCTCGCCGGACAGATCCGGGTTCCGGACGATTTCGACGATATGTTCACCGACGAGATTGAGGAAATGTTCGGCCTCAAGGAATGAGGCTGCTGCTGGATACGCACCTGCTGCTCTGGTCTTCCGGGACTTTTTCCGGTCCGAGTTCGCCCATGCCGCCAGCCGCGGACGCGCTCATCGACGATACCGCGAACACCCTCTGCTTCAGCCCGGCCAGCATCTGGGAGGTGGCAATCAAGAAGGCGCAGGGTCGCCCCGACTTCCAGGCCGACCCGCACGCCCTGCGACGAGCGCTGCTCGACAACGGCTATGTCGAACTGCCGATCACCAGCGAGCACGCGGCCAGCGTCGTCTTCCTGCCGCCGATCCACAGGGACCCGTTCGATCGCCTGCTGATCGCTCAGGCGACCATCGAAGGCGTCATTCTGCTGACCGCCGACGCCAAGGTGGCGCGCTACGACGGGCCGATCCGGCGGATCTAGCTCCCTGCGCTACCGCTCCGCGAGTCTGGTGCGGCTGGTGAAATAGGCGTCAATCGCCTGGGCGATCTTGTCCGCGAGGGCGCCGCGCTGGTTGGGGTCGTTGAGGCGCGCTTCGTCGGTGGGGTTGGTGATGAAGCCCATCTCCAGCAGCGCGGCCGGAACGTCGGGCGCCAGCAACACGAAATAGCCGGCGTCCCGCTGGCTGCGCGGCAGCAGCGCGGCGCGGTCGCCGACCCGTTCGATCAGGCCCTGCGCGAAGCTGGCCGAGCGGTTGCGGGTCGTGCGCTGGGTCAGGTCGAGCAGGATCTGGCCGACCGCATGGTCGTCGCTCTCGACGGCCTGCTGCAGGAACCACTCGTTGCGGCCGAGAACATAGCCGACGCGCTGCTGGCCGCGCTCGGAGAGGGTGTAGACGCTGGCGCCGTGGATGGTGGGGTCAGAACCCGAATCGGCGTGCAGCGACAGGAACAGATCGGCGCCGGCCTGCCGGGCGATCTGCACCCGCTGCTCCAGCGGAATGAACACATCCGACTGGCGGGTCATCACCACCTGGTAGCGGCCGGTGCGCTCCAACCGCGCCTTCACCGCCAGCGCCTCTGCGAGGGTGACGTTCTTCTCGAAGCTGCTGGCGCCGACCGCCCCGGAGTCCTTGCCGCCATGGCCGGGGTCGAGGACGATGATCTTGCGCACATGCGGCGGAATCTGCTGCGCCGGCGCCGCGGCGGCGGCCACGTAGCCCCGCAAGGCCACCTGGGCCATGGTCGGAGGGCCGCGGGCAACGATGTCGACCACGTAGCGATAATCGGCGACGCCGTCGGCCGGCGGCAGCAGGAAACGGCGGGCGATGTCGGCGTTCTGGGCGAGGTTCAGGGTCAGGCGCGCGCCGCCGGGCGCATCGGCCACCGCCCAGCTCTTCACCAAGCCCTTGCCGGCGCCCTTGAGCACGCCGGGGGTCGAGGCGCCCTTCAGGATCAGGGCCAGGCCGTTCGGAGCGGCGTCGGCGGGATCGAGCGCGCCGCTGGCGGCCCGGCGCAGGTCGATCACGATCCGGGTCGTCGCTGCATCGCCGCCCAGCCGGACGGCGACCACGTCGGGATCCGCGGGCTTGCGGGCGCCGGCGGCTACCGCCACGGCTAAGCCGACGGCGAAGACGAGTCCCAACGCCGCCCGCGCCCAGCGCGCCTTCAATCCCTCAGACGATACCCCGCGCATTACCCTCCGCGCCCACCTACTCAGCGTTTTCGCTATTGCCCCGATTTTGGGGGCGGCGCGTAGCAAAACCGTTAAGCACGACGGAACGTAACTGCTTCGCTTTCCATTCGCGACCTAATGTTGCTACATTGGGTGGTGCGCACCCAGGCGTCCGACGCCGGATTATCTTCGGGTGAGCAAGGCCAAGCGTCAGGCCCGCGAACAATCCGCGACGACGCGCCCGCTGAACGAGTGCTTCCCTCACGAGGGCGGCGCATTTGGAACAACAACTTGATGGGCAGCGCCCTCCTCCCCGAAGCGAAGATCGCCTCCGCAGCCGAAGCTGGCGGCGAACCTTTGGGATGTGGCGCGCCATACATGAGCCGGCGACCGGACCTCGCGTCCGCCGCGCGCCGCGGAGAATGTCGTAATGACGAAGAAAATGCTGATCGACGCCGCCCACGCAGAGGAAACGCGGGTGGTCGTCCTAGATGGGACCCGCGTTGAGGAGTTCGATTTCGAGAGCCAGGCCCGCAAACAGCTGCGGGGCAACATCTACCTCGCCAAGGTCACGCGGGTAGAACCGAGTCTCCAGGCCGCCTTCGTCGAATACGGCGGCAACCGGCACGGCTTCCTCGCCTTCAACGAGATCCACCCCGACTACTATCAGATCCCCCACGCCGACCGCGAAGCGCTGATGCGCGAGGTCGCCCAAGGGGATGATGACGAGAACGGCAACGGCCACAGCCAAGCCGCCGCCAGCGCCGACGAGGACGGCGAGGCGATTGGCGGCCTCGACGACGAGGACGAGGTCGATGAAGAGGTCGAACGGCGCCGCCGGCGCATCCTGAAGCGCTACAAGATCCAGGAGGTCATCCGCCGGCGGCAGATCATGCTGGTGCAGGTGGTCAAGGAGGAGCGCGGCAACAAAGGCGCGGCCCTCACCACCTACCTGTCGCTGGCCGGCCGCTACTGCGTCCTGATGCCCAACACCGACCGCGGCGGCGGCATCAGCCGCAAGATCACCTCAGCCACCGACCGCAAGCGCCTGCGCACCATCGTCCAGGATCTCGGCACGCCGCCGGGCATGGGCCTGATCGTGCGCACCGCCGGAGCCAAGCGCACCAAGGCCGAGATCAAGCGCGACTACGACTATCTGATCCGCACCTGGGAGAACATCCGCGACACCACCATGCACTCGGTGGCCCCGGCGCAGATTTACGCGGAAGAGGATCTGGTGAAGCGGGCGATCCGCGACCTGTTCGACAAGGACATCGACGGCATCTGGGTCGAAGGCGAAGGCGCCTACAAGGAAGCGCGCGATTTCATGCGCATGCTGATGCCGGCCCAGGCCAAGAAGGTGCAGGCCTACCGCGAGCCGACGCCGCTGTTCGTGCGCCACCGCATCGAGGATCACCTGGCGCAGATCTATTCGCCGACAGTGCCGCTGAAGTCGGGCGGCTACCTGGTGATCAACCAGACCGAGGCGCTGGTCGCGGTCGACGTGAACTCGGGCCGGGCGACGCGGGAGCGCAACATCGAAGCCACCGCGCTGAAGACCAACATGGAGGCGGCCGAGGAGGCCTGCCGCCAGCTGCGACTGCGCGACCTCGCCGGCCTGATTGTGATCGACTTCATCGACATGGAAGAGGCGAAGAACAACCGCGCGGTCGAAAAGCGGTTGAAGGACTGCCTCAAGGACGACCGCGCCCGCATCCAGATCGGCAAGATCTCCCAGTTCGGCCTGATGGAGCTGAGCCGTCAGCGCCGCCGCACCGGCATCCTGGAGGGTACAACCCACGTCTGCCCGCACTGCCAGGGCGCCGGCCGCGTCCGCTCGGTGGAATCGAGCGCCCTGTCGGCGCTTCGCGCCGTCGAGCTCGAGGGCCTGCGCGGCGGTGGCGAGATCGTGCTGCGCACGCCGCGCGACGTCGGGCTCTATCTGCTCAACGCCAAGCGCGACTACCTGATGCGGCTGCGCCAGACCCACGGGCTGTGGGTCAACGTCGCGCTCGACGACGCGCTGGCGGCCGCCGAGCACGGCATCGAACGCATCTCCAGCGAGGCCCCGCCGACCACGGCGCGCACGTGGGAGGCGCCGGCCGTCGAGCCCTATGATCCGGACGAGGCGGATGACGATCTCGTCGACGAGGTCGACGAAGAGGAAGAGGACGAAGAGCTCGCGGCTGACGCAGAAGCCGAGGACGATGACGACGAAGACGCGACGCATTCTGCGCGGGGAGACGATCGCGGCGAGGACGACACGCGCCCTCGCGGCCGGCGCCGCCGTCGGCGAGGCCGCCGGGGCGATGAGCCGCGCGCCGCGCAGCCCGCCGCCGCCGCACCGGCGCGGCCTGCTCCGGCCGAACTGGCCGACGGCGACGCCGAGGGCGAGCGCGCCCGGCGCCGGCGGCGGGGCCGTCGCGGCGGTCGGCGGATGCGCGACGAGGCGCGGCCCGGCGACGTCTACGGCTGGTCCTGGCCGGCGCGGCCCGTCGGTGACGATCCGTACCAGTGGCGCGGACCGGTCCCGGCGCAGCTTGCCCCGCCCGGTGAGACCGCTCCGGCGCCCGTCACCGCCGCGTTCGAGCCGGCGCCTGAGCGCGGGTTCGAGGTGGCCGACGACGCCCAGCCGCCGGTGATCGACGACACCGCCAGCGTCGATGTCTGGGTCGAGCTGCCGCCGGCGGACGATGCGCCCCGCAAGGGCCGCGCCCGCCGTGGCCGCAGCAGGGCCCCCGCGGCGGACGCAACGATCGTGGAGACGCCGGTCGTTGAACCGGTTGAAACCCAGGCGACGGCGGACGCGCCGGCCGAACCCGAAGCGATCGAACCGGTGATCGCCGAGGCGCCGGCGCCAGTCGCCGAGGTCGCGGTCGCGCCCATCGAGGCGGCCCCGTCGATCGAGGAAGTGGTCGCGACCGTCGAGCCGCCCCCCGCAGTCGAGCCAGCGCCGCGTCCCGTCGACGCCAACGAAATCCTCGCGCCGCCGGCGACGCCCAAGCGCGGCTGGTGGCGCCGCGGCGCATGAGGCGCTAAGGTCGACGTGCAGGGGCGCGCCATAACCGATCCGGAGTCATGGATTTGAGCCCCCGCACGTTCTCGCCCTTGAGTTGGCTGCGAAACGGCATCGCCATGGCGGCGATCACCGGCCTGCTGGCGTCGCCGGCGACCGTCGCGCATGCCCAGGGCGAGTATTTCGGCCCCGGCATCGAGCGCGACACCGAGATCGAAGCGATCATGCACCAGGAGATGGATCCGATCTTCTCCGCGGCGAACATGGATCCCAAACGGGTCGAGCTCTACCTCGTCGCCGACCCGACCCTCAACGCCGGGACGCTGCCGGGCTACCGCATGGTGGTCAACAGCGGCCTGATCATGCAGTGCAAGACGCCCAACGAGCTGCAGGGGGTGCTGGCGCACGAGACCGGTCACATGGAGCGCGGCGACGTCGCCCGCGTCGGCGAATCGACGCGCGGCGTGGTCGGTCCGATGATCATCGGTCTCGGCCTCGGCATCCTGGCCGCCCTCGCCGGCGCGCCGGACGCGGCGGCGGCGCTGATCTATTCGGGCAGCTACTTCGGCCAGGTCAACGGCCTGGCGTTCTCGCGCGACGACGAGTCACGCGCCGACGAGGCGGCGATCACCTATCTCGAAAAGGCCGGCTATTCCGGTGAGGGCATCGTCGATTTCTTCAACAATTTCCGCTACGAAGAAGTCTTCTCCGACGCCAAGAAGTATCCGTACTGGGTCGACCACCCGCTGACCGACGACCGCATCGAGGCGCTGACCGTGCGGGCGAAGTCCCAGCCGCACTGGGGCCAGAAGGACACGCCGGAGATGATCGCGCAGTTCGAGATCATGAAGGCGAAGATCAAGGCCTTCACCAACCGTCCATACCAGACCTACGTTGACTATCCGGACACGGACAATTCCTTCCCTGCCCGCTACGCCCGCGCCATCGCCGACTACCGCGAGCTGGAGACTGAAAAGGCGCTGAAGGAGATCGACGCCCTGATCGTCGAGCGACCGGACGACCCCTACCTCTACGAGCTGAAGGGCCAGACGCTGATGGAAAGCGCCCGTCCCCAGGAGGGCGAGACGCCGCTTCGCAAGGCGGTGGCGCTGAACCCGGAAGCGCCGCTGCTGCGCCTCCTGCTCGGGCAGGACCTGATCGCCGAGAACGATCCGGCCAAGCTGGACGACGCCATCGTCACCCTGAACCGCTCCCTAGTGGTCGAGCCGGACGATCCGATCCCATGGCAGTACCTGTCGCAGGCCTACGACGCCAAGGGCGACGAGGGCATGGCGCGGCTGGCGACCGCCGAGCAGGACTTCCACCTCGGCCAGATGAAGGACGCACGCTCCTTCGCCATGCGGGCCAGGCAGTTCCTGAGGAAGGGCACGCCCGAGTGGAACCGCGCGACCGACATCGTGCTGACGTCAAATCCGTCCGCGGACGACCTGCGGCTGCTGGGGTCGCAAGGGTGAGGCGGTTCGCGCTCGTCAGCGTCGCCGCCGCGCTCGGCCTCGCCGCCTGCCAGCCGGCGTCGGACAGCGGCGCTTCGTTCGACGCCAAGGTGAAGGCCTACCTGCTGGCGCATCCGGACGATCTGCGCGCCGCGATCCAGAACATGCAGGCCAAGGACGACGCCGACCAGGCCAAGACCGAGGCCGCCGACGACGCCCGGGCCAAGGCCGCCTTGCCCGTCTTGCGCGCCGCCCTGGAGCGCGATCCGCGCGACTTCGTCGCCAACCCGAACGGCAAGGTGACGGTCACCGAGTTCTACGACTACCGCTGCCCGCACTGCATCGAGATCGCCCCACAGGTGGTGGGCTTGATCCGCTCGCACCCGGACGTGCGCTTCGTGTTCAAGGAGATGCCGATCTTCGGCTCGACCTCCGATCACGCCGCCCGCGCGGCGCTGGCGGCCAAGGCCCAGGGCAAGGACTACGTCGGCCTCTATGAGGCGATGATGGCCGCCCGGCCGTTGACCGACGACGACATCGACCGTCTCGCCGCCGCCAAGGGCGTCGATGTCGCGGCGATGAACGCGCCGGCGACGGTGACCAAGGACCAGGCGCAGCTCGACGATGTCGCCAAGCTGGCCACCAAGCTGGCCATCAACGGCACCCCCGGCTTCATCGTCGGCGACACCGTGATCCGCGGCGAGGACTACGACAGCCTCACCGCCGCGATCACTGCGGCGGAGAAGAAGGGCTAGCCCACCGTCCGCTCGATCAGCGCGGCGAACGCCGTCATCAGGCCGGTGAGGAACTTACGGGTGCCGTCGCTGGCGATCGAGCCGTCTTCCGCGAACAGCGTCGCGGCGCCGCCGACGTAGGCCTCCGGCTGCTGCAGCACCGGCATGTCGAGGAACACCAGCGACTGGCGCAGGTGGTGGTTGGCGCCGAAGCCGCCGATGGCGCCGGGCGAGACGCTGACCACGGCGCAGGGCTTGCGCGCCCAGACGCTCTGACCATAGGGGCGCGAGCCGACGTCGATGGCGTTCTTCAGGCCGCCGGGCACCGAGCGGTTGTACTCGGGCGTCACGAACAGCACAGCGTCGGCGCCGCGCACCGCCGATCGGAACTCAACCCACGCCGGCGGCGCGCCGGCGTTCTCCAGGTCCTCGTCGTAGAGCGGCAGGTCGCGGATCTCGACGATCGCGAGCTTCAGGGCCTCCGGCGCCAGTTGCTCCAGCGCCAGCGCCATCTTGCGATTGTAGGAGCCCTTGCGCAGGCTGCCGACCAGCACCGCGACGTTGCGATGAACCATCGTGGTCTCCGCTCTCAGGCCGCCGCCGACTTGGCGTGGGCGGGAATGGTCTTCTCGACGAACCGGCGCAGCAAGACGGCGACCTCGCCCGGAACGTCGAGGTTGGGCGAGTGGCCGACGCCGTGCCAGAAGTGCAGGCCCGTGCCTGGCGGATATTTTGCCCAGGTCGCCAGCATGGCTGAGACCGGGATCAGCTCGTCGGCGTCGCCGCCGGCCAGCAGCACCGGCATCGGCAGGCTCTTCACCCGCTCGCCGATGCGCAGTTCGAACATCGAGCGCATCGAGCCGCGAAGGCGGCGCTCGGGGGCGTTGCGCATGTCGGCCGCCACCGCCCGGATCACCTCGGACGAAGTGTCGGCGAGCGCGGCCGCATCGATCCCGTCGCCGGCGGCGCCCCTGGCCTGCTGCGCCCGGCGCGCCGCCATCCGCTGTTCGATCAACTCATCCAGACCGGGGCTGCCTTCCGGCAGCCGGGCGCCATCCGGGTCGGACGGGTCGAGCAGCATCAGGCCCTTGACCAGGCCAGGATGGTCGACCGCGAACTGCGCCACCGTCGCGCCTCCCAGCGAGTGGCCGACCAGGGTGAAATCGCGCCAGCCCAACTGGGTCATCAGCTCGAACGCGTCGGAAGCGAAGATCTGGACGCTGAAGTCCTCCTCGCGCGGCGGCGCTTCGGACCCGCCGGCGCCGCGATTATTGATGGCGATCGAGGTGTAGCGGTCGGCCGGCAGCGCCTCCTGCACCAGCCGCCAGATCGCCGCCGAGGCTTGGAACCCGTGGATCAGCAGCACGCGCTCGGGTCCAGAGCCGTGCTCGAAGTACTCGAGCTGAACCTTGGAGAGGTGAGCGAAAGCCATGGCCGCCCCTTAACATCTGTCACCACCCTAGACCCGCCAGTGCAGAGGGCGAAGCGCCATCAGGCGACGGCGCGCACCTGATCGCAGAACCAGTCGAGCCCCGCGTCAATGCCCTCGCGCCGGACCATCGAGACGGTCCATGGCGCTGTCACGGCCGGCGACCACACCGCGTTCTCGGTGGGCGGTTGCAGCACCTGCAATCCCAGCCGGTCTGCCAGCCGCTCCGCCAAGCGCCGGGGTCCGGTGGCGATAGCGTCCGAGGCCGCAACCATCTCCAGCGCCATCTCCCAACGCGGCACGAAGGCGGCGCCTGCCACGTCGGGAGGTATCGGATCTTCGCCGATGGTCGGCCCGAGCACCTCGTCCGTCGGCGAGATCGACCCGGCAAACACGTGGCCGGTGCTCGTCCACTGTTCGAAGCTGATCTGGCCGTCGATGGTCGGATGGCCGCGCCGCGCGACGATGCAGTAACGGTCCTCGTAGATCGCTTGCCCGACAAACCCCGGCGGCAGGGCTTCGAACCGGCCCAGCGCCACGTCGATCTGACCGCGGCGCAGGGCGTCGAGGGCGAGGTAGCCGCGGAGAAACTGGAAGGTGAACCCACCGCCGAGCTGAGCCGCGCGCAGCCTGCCCACCAGCGGGCCGCCGATCGCTTCATGGGCAAACACCGTCGCCGCGATATTGAACCAACGCGTGCTGAGCGAGGGATCGAAGCCTGGCTCGGGCCGCACCGCGGCGCCCATCATGTCGATCAGCGCCTCGATCCGCGGCGCCAGCTCCAGCGCCCGTTGCGTCGGCTCCAGCCCGTGCGGCCGGCGCAGGAACAGCGGATCGCCGAACAGGTCGCGGAGCCGGCTGAGGGCGTGGCTCACCGCCGACTGGCTCAGCCCCAGATGCGCTGCCACCGCCGTCGTCCGTCCGCGCCGGCACAGCTCGCGGAACACCAGCAGCAGCCCGCCATCGATCCGGCGTATATCGAGTTGGTTGATATCACTCATGCGCCGTATTCAGTATATGGGTTTCGCTCCCTTGGCTAGGTCTCACCGCGGACCAAGCTTGGGAGGACGAGATGCGAGCGACGGATGTGACGGGGGCGAGCGCGCTGGCGCTACTTCTCGTCATCGCAGCGTCCGCGACGGCCGATCCGGCGCCCCCAAAGCCGATCGGTCCGTGCGCCGGCGTCTACGCCGCGGTCACCGGCCTCAGCGACTATCGCTTCGACGGCTTCAGCGAGAGCAACCACCACCCGACGTGGCAGGTGACGGCCTACTGCTACCGCAACGACGGCTTCTTCGTCGGAACCACCTGGACCGGGGTGGATTTCGAGGACACGCCGCGCACCGACTTCGAGGCCGACTGGTATGTCGGGCGCCAGGTGCAATGGCGCGGGGCCAAGATCACCACCGAGCTGCTCTACGCCTCGTTTCCCGACAAACGCGCGCCCGGGCCCAGCTACGACATCCTGGAGCCGGAGATTGAAGTCTCGCGCAATTTCAAACGCCTGACGCTGGGCGCGCTCGCCGGCTGGGAGACCAGCATGTCCGGCGGCGGCCAAGAATGGCACGTCAAGGCCAGCGCCGCCTACGCCGTCGCGCCGTGGCTGTCGCTGAACGGTCACGCCGGCCGGTTCTTCGCCGCCCGCGGCGCGGACCACGACTATGACGCCTGGGACGTCGGCTCGACCGCGACCTGGCGGCGCCTCAGCCTCGACGCCCGCTACGGCGGCACGGACCGGCCGCTCGCGCAGTGCTTCTTCACCACCTGGTGCCGGCCGGGCGCCTCCGTCGGCCTCACCTATCGGCTTTATCCATAGGCAAGCGCACGAGTCTCAGGGCGGATGTGGCGGCTCGGTCAGCAGCTCGATCGGCACGTCGACGCTCACGGCGCCCGGGTTGGCCCCGTAGTAGCGCCACAGCACCCACGCCCCGACCGCCGCCCCAGGGATGGTCAGGACCATCGAGATCGCCAGCGACTGCCCCAGCGCGCCGAGCCCTGCGGCGATCAGCGCCCCGGAGGCCGCGCCAACGTCCCAACCGCCTTCGGTCAGGATGTGGAACCGGAACGGACAGGGCGAGGCCTTGGCGAGGTTGTAGACCGCAGTCATCTCCGCCGGCAGCAACAGGGCGGCGACGAATGGGCCGGGCGCGTTCGCGGCGACCGCCAGCCAGGGCGAGCCGACGCTAAGCGCGCGCAGCAACGCCAGGCCGGCCGTCGCCGCGTAGGCCAGGACCACCGCGCGGCGACCGCCGCCCTTGTCGATGTGCCGCCCGATCAGCAGCCCGGTGATGGCCCCGACCAGCGCCGCCAGCGCCATCGCGCCGCCGTATCCGGTCAGGCTGCGGCTCAGCGAGATGAACAGCGACACCTGCCAGACGTAGTAGAAGCAAGCGCCCATCCAACCGTCCGTGACAAACAGCGCGAATCCCCGGCTGGCGGCTCGGACAAGTCCCGGCGCCCGGGGCGCAACGCGCACATTCGGCGCGCCCAGCAACGGCAGCGCCGACAGCGCCTGCACCAGCGCCACGGCGGCGAAGGTGATCCGCGGGCCACCGGTCACCAGCGCCCAGGCCCCGACCAGCGGCGCGACGATGCCGACGATCGCCGAGATCGCCTCGCGCACCGCGATCTGCTGGCCGCGGTGCTCGGCGTCGCCGAGCGCGGCGAAGTAGGCGTGGTACGATGGCCAGTACAGCGTATCGCTGAGCGAGCTGACCGCGCAGAGCGCCAGCAGCCAGCCATCGAGCCCGTGCACCTCCGCCAGGAGCGGATACTGGCACGCGGCCAGCAGCGCGCCGGCGATCACCAGTGGCTTCAGCCCGAACCGCTTGCCCAGCGGCAGGATCAGCGGTCGCAGGCAGAACCGCCCGGCGACGATCGCAGCGAACGCGGCCAGGGTCATCGGCACGGAGACGCCGGCGTGGAGCAGGTAGGCGAAGAAGAACACGCCGCCCGCCCCGGCGGCCACCGCATGCACGCCGCTGTGGAAGTTGACGCGGTTGACCGCGTCGTTGCCGAAGAATGCCATGTCAGGAGAGCCGATGACGGATGAGAATGGTCGGGCGCCGCCTGTCAGGGGCGGCCGCCGGCGGCGCAGGCGCTCAGGCGCTAGACGATCAAATCAATGTACTCATCGGTGGGGACTCATGCGGCGATCCGCCCGCGATGGCAAGCCGGCCCCGGAGAAACCCCGTCGCTGTGGCTAAGGCGCCATCAGCGCCATGGCGTAGCTCGCCAGCGAGCGGTTGTACCGGGTGAGGTGCGGCGCCAGCGCGGCCAGGGCGACCGAGAGCGCCTCGCGCGGCTTGCCGGCGTCGGCCAGCGCCAGCGCCAGGAAGGCGGCGACCGCGTCGTCCAACTCGTCCGGCGGCTCGCCACGTTCGTGGCGCAGCAGCTCCTCGGCCTCCCGCGCCTTGCCGAGGTTGCGCAGGGTGCTGGCGAGCTGGATCGCCGCGCGGCGGCGGCGGTAACTGTCGAGCCCGCCCCCTTCGAGCGCCGCGCGATAGAGCGGCTCGGCCTCACGCTCCTGGCCCAGCGAGTCGTGCGCCGAGGCCAGCTCGAACAGCGCCGCCGGGTGATCGAGCGGCGCGGCGCCTACCAAGACCCGCATCTCGGCCAGGAAGTCCGCCGGCTCGCGGTCGTCGAACGAGGCCCACAGCTCGGCGATGCTCCGCTCCCAGGCCGGATCGCCGATACGGGGCCTAGCCATTGCGGTCAGATCAGCCCGGCGAGCGGCGAGGACGGGTCGGCGTACATCCGCTTGCCCATCCGGCCGGCGAGGTAGGCCTCGCGCCCGGCGATCACCGCGTGCTTCATCGCCCGGGCCATGCGGACCGGGTCTTTGGCCTCGGCGATGGCGGTGTTCATCAGCACCGCATCGCAACCCAGCTCCATCGCCAGCGCCGCATCGGAAGCCGTGCCGACGCCGGCGTCGACCAGCACCGGCACGCTCGACTGCTCGACGATCAGGCGGATGTTCACGGCGTTCTGCACGCCGAGCCCCGAGCCGATCGGCGCGCCCGCCGGCATGATCGCCGCCGCACCCAGGTCCTCGGCCTTCTTGCACATCACCGGATCGTCGGTGGCGTAGACCATCACCGAGAACCCGTCGGCGATCAGCAGCTTCAGCGCGCGAAGGGTCTCTTCCATGTCCGGATAGAGGTGCTTGGTCTGGGTCAGCACCTCCAGCTTGACCAGGTCCCAGCCGCCGGCTTCTCGGGCCAGGCGCAGCGTCCGCACCGCCTCCTCGCCGGTGAAGCAGCCGGCGGTGTTGGGCACATAGGTAAAGCGGTCGGGCCGCACGAAGTCGGTCAGCATCGGCTGGTTGGGATCGGAGAGGTTCACCCGCCGCAGCGCCACCGTCACCATCTCGGCGCCGGCCGCCTCGGCCGCGGCGGCGTTGACGGCGTAGTCCTTGTACTTGCCGGTGCCGATGATCAGCCGCGAGCGAAAAGTGCGCCCGCCGACGCTCCAGGTCTCTTCAGGGGCGACTTGCGAGCCGTCCATCTGGTCTCTCCTCAGCCCCGCCTCAACCACCACCCACGAACGCCACGATCTCGATCCGGTCCCCGTCGGCCAGCGCCGTCGAGCCGAACGCAGAGCGCGGCACGATCTCCAGGTTGCGCTCGACGGCGAGCTTGCGCCGGTCGAGGCCGAGCAGGACCACCAGCGCTTCGACCGTCGCCGCCGCGCCCACGTCCCTCGCCTCGCCGTTCACGAACAGCTGCAACCCAACGCTCCAAGCAGCGGGCCCGGCCTGACGTCGGTTGAAAAGAGGGCTTTCGTCGGCCCCGTTCTCTCCCTTCGCCGGCATGACCCGGATCAGGTTCAGCGGGTCACCGCGCGGAATTCCAGCGGTTTCTCAGTCCCTTGCCAGGACTCCCCGGAGAAGGCGGCAATCTACGCCCGGGGTGGGTCGCGTCAAGGCCGACGCAGAGGCGCTGCGCCGCCCCGCCCGCCGACCTTTTCGAATTCGGCCAGCGCTGGCGCGCGGACGCGTTGACACCGCTGCGCCGCAGGCCGGACAATCGGGCCATCGATACATTTTGAACCGCAGGCGGGCCCCGGTTCGCCCATTTGATGCAGGAGTTGATCATGGCCGATTTTGGCGCCGCCGACACCGAGGCCTTCCGCAAGGAGGCGCGCGCCTGGCTCGAGGCGAATTTCCCGCCCGCGCTGCGCAAGGAGCCCGACACCACGCTGGAGCAGATGGAGGGCGGGCTGAAGCCGAGCGAGGCGGCCGAGCTCTGGCGCAAGCGCATCGGCGAAAAGGGCTGGGGCACACCGACCTGGCCGAAGGAGTACGGCGGCGGCGGCCTCAGCCAGGCCGAGGCCCGCGTGCTGGCCGAGGAGATGAACCGAATCGGCGCCCGCAACCCGATCGTCGGCATGGGCCCCGGCATGTTCGGCCACACCCTGCTCGAATACGGCAACGAGGCGCAGAAGCTGCAGCACCTGCCGCCGATCTGCCGCGGCGAGCTGCGCTGGTGCCAGGGTTTCTCCGAACCTGGCTCCGGCTCCGATCTGGCGTCCCTCTCGACCAAGGCCGAGGACAAGGGCGACCACTACCTGATCAACGGCCAGAAGATCTGGACCTCCGGCGCCCAGTTCGCCGACTGGTGCTTTTGCCTGGTCCGCACCGACCCGAAGGCCAAGAAGCACGAGGGCATCAGCTTCCTGCTGATCGACATGCGCCAACCCGGCGTCGAAGCGCGGCCGATCCGGATGATCTCCGGCGCGTCAGGCCAGTGCGAGACCTTCTTCACCGACGCGACGGCGCCCAAGGAGAACCTGGTCGGGCAGCTGAATGGCGGCTGGGCCATCGCCAAGCGGCTGCTGCAGCACGAGCGCAACGGCATGGGTAACCGCATGGGCGAGCCGCGTGGTCGCCAGGGAGACGACATCGTCGACATCGCCAGGAAGTACGTCGGTCTCGACGACAGCGGCCGGCTGGCCGATGCCGATCTGCGCAGCCGCCTCACCCAGCACAAGATGGAGGAGCAGGCGTTCCGTCAGACCGTGCGCCGGGCCGCTGCGGAAGCCCGCGGCGCCAACAGCCCCAGCGCCACCACCTCGATCATGAAGAATGTCAGCATGAAGGTGATGCAGGACCGCTCCGAGATCGCCCTCGAACTCATGGGCAGCCAGGGCCTCGGCTGGGACGGCGACGGCTTCGAGAAGGACGAGCTGGCGACCGTTCGCGGGTGGCTGGCCGGCAAGGCCGGCTCGATCTACGGCGGCTCGCAGGAGATCCAGAACAACATCATCACCAAGCGCATCCTCGGCCTGCCCGAAACCACCGGGCAGGGCTGAGCCTCAGCGCCTTTTGACACCAAGCTCGGCGGCGATGTCCTTGACCAGCCGGCCGACTTTGCGGTGTGCGGCGGTGAGTTGGTCGCGGGTGACGCCCCAGCGCTTCATCCAGTATTCCACCGCCTGCCGCTCCGACAGGTCGAGCCGCTCCTTGTCGATGAAGCCGCGCTTGTCCTTCAATCCGGCCATGTCCGACTCCGTGGCGCTCGTGCGCGCCAGCTTTGGCCCATCCGCCAGCGCCGGGAAAGCTGCTAGGTTCATGCCATGACCGACCGACCGAAGCTGCGCCGTCTGATCGAGCTGCCGGGCGTCGCCGACCTCGAGTACAAGGCGCTGATGAAGCCGGCCTACGCCGCGCCGGAGAACCGCGCCGACTATCCGGAGATCGACGCCTGCACGAAGGCGAATTTCGGCCTGACCGCCGACGAGGCCGAGGCGGCGTCGCTGCCCGACGACCTCGACCCGATCGATCATCTGGCGCCTCGCGACCAGGCCGCCGCGTTCGATGCGGCCGGGTGGGACGTCACCGACGACAAGCGCCGGCCGCTGCGCATGCTGCGCCAGCTGGCCCCATCGCTCTGGCTGGCGGTACATGGGGTGGCGGGAAGCCTGCCGCACCTGCCCGAGGACAACCGGCCGAGCGACTGGGCCTCGAAGCTGGCGGCCGACGCGGCCAAGTTTCGCAAGCGCTAGCGCCGGCTCGGCGACCAGCGTTCGGCTCCTATGCTTGTGACCCCACGCCGACGCAGCTAAAAGCGCCCGACTTTGGGCGGCGGCGGGCCGGATGTCGAAACCGATCTATGTATTGAACGGCCCCAACCTGAATCTGCTCGGCGAGCGGGAGCCGCAGATCTACGGGCGCGCGACTCTCGAAGACATCAAGCGACTTTGCGAAGCCAGGGCGGCGACCAAGGGCCGCCAGGTGGTGTTCCGGCAATCCAACCGCGAGGGCGAGCTGATCGACTGGGTGCAGGAGGCGCGCAAGGAAGCCTGCGCCCTGGTGATCAACGCGGCGGGCTACGGCCACACCTCGGTCGCGCTCCATGACGCATTGCGCACCCTGAGCATCCCGGTGATCGACTGCCACCTGTCGAACCCCGCGGCGCGGGAGAACTTCCGGCATGTGTCGTACGTATCGATGGCAGCGGCCGGCGTGGTGTCGGGCTTTGGCCCTGCAAGCTATGAACTGGCCATCGAGGCCGCCTGCGGCCTGGCCGCGGACTGACTGCTTAGCGGCGCAACAGCGAGGTAACGCCCTAGATGGCCGATCCCAAGGCGCAAGCCGATCCGATCGACGCTCGGTTAGTGCGGCGCCTCGCCGCCATCCTGAACGACACCGGCCTGACCGAGATCGAAGTCGAGCGCGGAGACCTGCGCATCAAGGTCGCCCGCAACGGACCGGTCGCGGCCATGCCCACCGTCTATGCGGCGCCTGCCGCGGCTGCCAGCGCCGCGCCAGCCCCGGCCGCGGCTCGCTCTGGCGAGGCGGAGCATGAAGGCGACGTGGTCAACTCGCCGATGGTCGGCACGGTCTACCTGCAGCCGGAACCAGGCGCGCAGCCGTTCGTGCGGGTCGGCGAGCCGGTGGCTGAGGGCCAGACATTGCTGATCATCGAAGCGATGAAGACCATGAACCCGATCCCGGCCCCTCGGGCAGGCCGCATCCTCGAAATGCTGGTCGCCGACGGCCAGCCGGTGGAATTCGGCGAGCCGCTGGCCGTGATCGGGTAGCGTCGCTTCATGTTCGACAAGATCCTCATCGCCAACCGGGGCGAGATCGCGCTCCGGATTCACCGCGCCTGCAAGGAGATGGGGATCGCGACGGTGGCGGTGCATTCCGAGGCCGACGCCGGCGCGATGCACGTGCGGCTCGCCGACGAGAGCGTCTGCATCGGCCCCGCGCCGGTCTCCAAGAGCTACCTCAACATCCCCGCCATCATCGCCGCCTGCGAGATCACCGGCGCCCAGGCGATCCATCCCGGCTACGGTTTCCTCTCGGAGAACGCCCGCTTCGCCGAGATCGTCGAGGCGCACGGCTACACCTTCATCGGCCCCAAGGCCGACCACATCCGCATGATGGGCGACAAGATCGCAGCCAAGGTGGCGGTGAAGACCGCGGGCATCCCGGTGGTGCCCGGCTCCGACGGCGCGCTGCAGTCGGAGGAAGAGGCGATCGAAGCGGCCGAACTGATCGGCTTCCCGGTTCTGATCAAGGCCGCGGCCGGCGGCGGCGGGCGCGGCATGAAGGTGGCCCGCACCCGCGAGGAGCTGCCGGAGGCGCTCTCCACCGCCCGCTCGGAGGCCAAGGCTGCGTTCGGCGACGATGCGGTCTATCTGGAGCGCTACCTCTCGACCCCGCGCCACATCGAGGTGCAGGTGATCGCCGACTCGTTCGGCGCCGTTTGCCACCTGGGCGAGCGCGACTGCTCGCTGCAGCGCCGCCACCAGAAGGTGATGGAGGAAGCCCCCTCCCCGGCCATCGACGCGGCCACCCGCGAGCGCATCGGCGAGATCGTGTGCAAGGCGATCGGCAAGCTGGGCTACCTCGGGGTTGGCACCATCGAGTTCCTGTATGAGCACGGCGAGTTCTTCTTCATCGAGATGAACACCCGCCTGCAGGTCGAGCACCCGGTCACCGAGGCGATCACCGACATCGACCTGGTGCGCGAGCAGATCCGCATCGCCGCGGGCCTGCCGCTGTCGTTCACCCAGGCTGAAGTGCGGTTCGAGGGCCACGCCATCGAGTGCCGCATCAACGCCGAGAACCCGCGCACGTTCGCCGGGTCGCCCGGCCTGATCACCGACTTTCACGCGCCCGGCGGCCTGGGCGTGCGGCTCGATTCGGCGATCTACGCCGGCTACAGCATCACGCCCTACTACGACTCCCTGGTCGGCAAGCTGATCGTGCACGGCCGCGATCGCACCGAGTGCCTGGCGCGCCTGAAGCGGTGCCTGGGCGAGATGGTGGTCGGCGGCATCGAGACCACCATTCCACTGTTTCAGGACCTGATGGTCGAGCCTGACATCCTGGAAGGCCGCTACCACATCCACTGGCTGGAAGAGTGGCTCAAAGGGAACCGCTGACGGGGCCGGTTTGGACAGCTTCTCGATCGACGATCTGATCGACTGCTACCGGCGCGGCGTGTTCCCGATGGCCGACGCACGCCACGACAAGCGGGTGTTCCTGGTCGATCCGGCCCGGCGCGGGGTGATCCCGCTTGACCGCTTCCGCGTCTCGCGCCGCCTTGCGCGCACGGTCCGCGCCGATCGCTTCGAGGTGCGCATCGACACCGCCTTCAGCGCCGTCGTCGCCCACTGCGCCGCGCCGCGGGCCGGGCGGATGGAGACCTGGATCAACGAGCCGATCCAGGCGATGTGCGATGCGCTGTTCGAGCGCGGCGTCGCCCACAGCGTCGAGGCGTGGCGCGAGGGCCGGATGGTCGGGGGGCTCTACGGCCTGGCGCTGGGCGCGGCCTTCTTCGGCGAAAGCATGTTCTCGCTCGAGCGCGACGCCAGCAAGGTGGCGCTGACCCACCTGGTCGCGCGCCTGAAGGCCGGTGGCTTTCGCCTGCTCGACACCCAGTTCCAGACCGAGCACCTGTCCGGATTCGGGGCCGAAGAGATCTCTCGCAGCGAATATGCGGCGCGGTTGGCCGAGGCCATCGACGCCGAGGCCGACTTCCGCCGGATCGACCCCTACGCTGGCGGCGCTGCGGCCATGCAGGTGATCAACCAGGCATCGTAGGTCGGGTGCTGGAACGGGTTCAGGCCCGGCGAGTTGGCGAACATCCAGCCCTTGAACACCTGCCGCGCCGGCGGCGCGGCGATGCCCTCGGCGCCCAGGGGCGCGAAGTCGATCACCACATAGGCCGACTCCTGCGGCGAGGGGCCGCCAAGGCCGGTGCTCTCGCAGGCCTTCACCACGAACACGAGGTTCTTGTAGCGCACCGGCTGGCCCACCTTCGCGGCAAACCGCATGGTCTCGGCGGTCACCTTGTCCAGCGCCTGCAGCACGGCGGCGGGGCTGCGCACCGGCTTGGGACCCGCGGCCGGCGGCGGCGCGGCGGGCTTCGCCGCCAGGCTGTTGGTCGGCGGCGGCTTCTTGCCGTTGTCCTGGTTGTCGCTGTTGTCTTCCGAGGCGCTTTTGTCCGGCGGCGTCACCTCGGGCGGCGCCTGGATCACCGGCACGCCCGGCGGGACGTCCGAACTGGACGACGAAGCGCCGCCTGAGCTGGAGCTCTCATTGTCCGATGGCTGCGCGGTCACCGCGAGGCCAGCGGCGATGGCGATCGCCACGCCGCCGATAAGCCCGGTCGCCAGACGAAAGCGACGCCTCACTCGGGCCTCCAGGCCTCGTAGTCCCCGGTCGCCTTGGCCCGCTCGCCACCGCGCGAGATCGCCCCCTTCGGCCGCCAGGCCCAAAGCGTGCCGGTCAGATTCGGCAGGTGGTCCAGCTCCCAGGCCTTGCGCTTCAACGGGACCTCCGTCGGCGGCTCGTCGAAGGTGTAGTGCAACCAGCCGTGCCACTCGGCCGGCACCTTCGAGGCCTCGGCGTAGCCGCGGTAGATCACCCAGCGGCGCTTGTGGTCATCGTAAGTGCCGCGGGCATCGCGCGCCTGGTAGTAGCGGTTGCCGTAGTCGTCCTCGCCCACGAACACGCCCTGTCGCGCCACGGTGAAGCGGATGCCGATGGTGGCGCCGTTCCACCAGGTGAAGATCGATTTGAGCACGGGGTCGGGACGCTCCCTCGGGCGGTTGCCCGGCAGACTTATAGGTTCGCCCGCCGCCAGCGTCCAGCGAGCTGCGCCGCCGCAAGACGAACGGCCGCAACGCCAGATGTTGGGGATAGAGCGCCGCACCCCCGCAACATCTATTGCGAGCGGCTCCCGACGCAGCCTAGCCTCGACAATGTTGTACGAACGGTATTTCGGGTACCCAATGCGCCTCGAGCCCCGCTTCTCCGCCGCGCCGCTGCCCTTCGCGCCGGAAATACGCTGGGTGGAGCGCGCGGCCGAGCTGGCCGAGGTCGCCGCGCCGCCGTCGTGGACCACGGTACGGGTCGAGGCCTGGCTCGACTGGGCCGACAGCCTGCCGCTCGACGTCCCGGCCGGGACCCCGCCGACGCTGGCGCTGGAGGTGGGGATCGACCCGCTGCTCGCCGGCGGTCCCGATCGCTACGCGCGCCGCCTCGCCGCCTGGGGCCTCGCGCTCGGCGTGTTCGAGGATGCGGCGGCCGCCGCGATCTTTCGCGACGAGCTCTTCGCCGCCCTGGCCGCCGGGATCATCGCCACCGGCGCGCAGCTGCCGTTCGGCGCCCGCGCCAACCCCCTCGCCGCCGACCCGGCCATGCCGCCGCCGCCATGCCTGCCACCCATCGCCGCCAAGCCCTTCACGGACGCTGCCCGGCGCCTCCGCGCCGGGCGCGGCCTCGGCGCCGGCCTCTCCGACATCGCCGCCAAACGTCTGGCGACGGTTACGCTCGCGGTGCTCCGCTGCGAAGGCGACGCCGAGGCCTGCGCCAGCCTCGAAGGCAACCAGGCCCTGGCCCGCGCGGCCTGGGCGGCCCGCGAGGCCGGTCTGCCCGACGTCGCGATCGCCGACGCCGTCGCGCTGGGCCGCGCCGGGCTCGAACTCGACCTGCCCGCCCGCGCCGAGGCGCTCCAGGTCCTGATCGCCGTCGCCGAGCGCGGCGAGCTGAAAGCGATGGCGCCCGCCGCCCGCGCCGCCGGCGACCTCGCGTGGGAGACCTCGGCCCTCACCCTCGCGTTTTCGGCCGACGATGCCGCGCGCCTCGACCTGCTGGCGTCGGCCCCGAAAGGCGCGGTCAATGTGCTGGCGTTCGAGGGACCGGACGGCTTCAACGCGATCGGGTTTGAGACCGCCGTGCAGCTGACGTTCCTGGCGCTCGACCTGGAGGGCCGCGCCGGCTTCCTCGCCGATCCCGCCGCCGCCCACCGCCGCGCCGCCGCGCGCCCCGTGGCGCTGGCGCTGGCCGGCGTGGCGGAACTGAACGTCGCCCGCGCCAACGCCTTCGACAGCGACGCCGCCCGCCAGCTGGCCGCCGACCTGCACCGCCAGGCCCTCGCGGCGACGCAGGTCGTCGAACAGGCCCTCGGCGCCGATTGCGCCCTGAAGCTCTGCGCCTATGACGAACCCGAGGTCGGCCTGCGCCTCGGCGGCCTCACCCTGGGCGCCGCGCCGTGGCCCGGTCCCATCGCGCTCGCCGAGACCGCCGACGGCGTGATCTTTCGCTCGATCGCCGAACCGGCGCTGGCGGCAGCCGGCAAGTCGGGGGTCGACCCGGACGCCCTGCGCACGGCGCTGATCGGTCACGGCGCGCTGGCCGGCGCGCCCGGCGTCAACCACGAGTCCCTGGCCGCCAGGGGCTTCACCGCCCACGAGATCGCCGCCGCCGAACTGGCGCTGCCGACGGCCGCCAGCCTGCGCGCCGCGTTCGCGCCGGCGGTGGTCGGGGCGGGTTTCGTCGCCGACGTTCTGGGCGCCTCCGACGAGGACCTGCGCGACCCGGCCTTCGACACCCTCGCCCGCGCCGGCTTCACTGGGGACGACGTCTCCGCCGCCGCGGCCTTCGCCCTGGGACGCGTCTCGTTGACGTCGGCAGGACTGCCCGCGGCCTTGAGCGCCGCGTTGGCGCCGGGCGAGGCGATCGGTCTGGCCGCGCGCCTGGCCATGATCCGGGCGATCGAAGGCGTCGCCTGCGCGCCGGTGACGGCCCGGCTCGCCTTGCCCTTCGACGCGACGCCCGACGACGCGCAGGTGCTGATGGCCGAGGTCGCGGCCACCGGCGTTCGCGCGATCAGGCTCGAGCGCGCCGCCGCCTCCGCCGACCTCTGGCTCGATCTCGCCGCGCCGCGACCCGCGCGATCGAGCGAAGCCCAGGCCGAGCCGGCGCCGGCGCCGGAGCGGATCGTCGAGCGCTTCATCGAGGTCGACCGCTCGCGTCGCAAGCTGCCCGACCGGCGTAAGGGCTACATCCAGAAAGCCTCCGTCGGCGGACACAAGGTCTATCTGCACACGGGCGAATACGAGGAAGGCGAACTCGGCGAGATCTTCCTCGACATGCACAAGGAAGGCGCAGCCTTCCGCTCACTGATGAACAACTTCGCCATCGCCGTCTCGATCGGGCTGCAATACGGCGTGCCGCTGGACGAGTTCGTCGACGCCTTC
>Ga0209415_10003114_pt1 | contig 30891 bp, 31 predicted proteins | sample PeaSoiSIISIP2007_FD_187696 | JGI IMG/M metagenome (GOLD analysis project Ga0209415, IMG submission 187696) | Peat soil microbial communities from Weissenstadt, Germany - SII-SIP-2007 (SPAdes) (version 2) | ecosystem: Environmental > Terrestrial > Soil > Wetlands > Peat | place: Germany... | reverse complement strand
GCGAGCCGTATGTTTTCGATATCGTCATGGACATCGGCGCCTATCGCGATCTTCACAGACACCGGCGGTGCCAACAATTCAGGAAGGATTACTCCACAAACCTCGGATTCGAGAAGCCCGCTCTGATTATGGAAGCAGGTTTGAGCGAAACCTACCACCAATTGTTATCACGCGCCCGTAACGTGGCCGCGAGTCTGCCTGCACCCGGCGCGCACTATCTGATTCCTTTCGCGGCGCGGTCGCGTTTTCTCTTTAAGATGGATTTCGCGGAAGCGGAGTACATCGCGCGGCTGCGGTCTGGGGTAAAAGGGCACTTCAGTTATCGCAAGATTGCGTGGGAAATGAAGCAAAAAATGAGTGCGCTCGAACCTGAGCTCGGCCGCCTGATGGAAGCGACGGCGCCGTGGATAGAAGATCCTCTGCAAAGATAACTCGTGGGAAACCCTTAGTCGTCAGACCGACACTCCGAGTCCACAATTCACCCGTTCGCAAGTAAAACTTTCCTGACTCAACTCCGAGACCGCTCGAAATACGCTGAATCGACATCACATCGGTCTTTGGCAGCCAAGCTGCGATAGGTAGGAACAGGTTTACGGCGATGAGCCGAAACGTTTTTAACCGTGCGGTTGCGTAACGCGATCGCGAAGCGGCAATTAACCAGAGAAGGAGTTACTTATGACCCGTTTTGTAGTTGCAATGGCATCCGTTGGGTTGCTCGGAGTGGCGCTCGCACCGAGCGGCCGCGCGGATGAATGGAACAAGCTGACAGTTATTACCGTGAACGAGCCGATCCAGGTTCCCAACAAAGTGCTGCCTCCCGGAACCTACGTGTTCAAGTTGCTCGATTCCCCGTCGGATCGTCATATCGTTCAAATCTTCACCAAGGACCAGAATCATATCGAGACAACCATACTTGCGATCCCCAACTACCGGCTTCAACCAACCGGCAAGACCGTGTTGACGTTCTGGGAAACACCTCCCGGACAACCGAAGGCTCTAAGAGCGTGGTTCTACCCGGGAGATAACTTCGGACAGGAGTTTGCCTATCCGAAGTCGGCCGCTGTTCAGATCGCGGCTGTGTCGCATCAACCGGTGCCGACTACCGAAGCCACCAAACCAGCCGAGTTGCCGCAGGCCGAAGTAGCGCAGACACAACCAGAGCCTCAGCAGGAAGCTCAAAATAATCCGCCACCGCCGCCTCCTCAGCAGGAGGCCGCTCCTGCGCCTGTGCCGGCTCCGGCGCCCGCTCCTCAGGAGTTGCCCAAAACTGCCAGCCCCTATCCCCTCATTGGTTTGGCTGGAGTCTTCTCTCTGGGACTTTTCGCACTGGTTCGTGCTTTCCGCTTGTCGTGACATAAAGGCGGTAACATAAAGGCGGGGTGTCCATGATCCGCGGTCGCGTAGTGCGTCTGGGAATAGGCGTCCTCCTGCTAGGGATCGCAGCCACCGTCGGTGCATCGGGCCAAACGAGAGCCTCTAACACCGACGTCAAAGGCGGCGACCATCAGGAATTCACAATCCAGACCACTTCGCGGCTTGTTCTTTTGGATGTGAGTGTGAAGGACCCGGCCGGAGGGTTTGTTTCCGGACTCACAAAAGAAAGTTTCAAGGTTTTTGAGAACGGCAAACGGCAAGAAATTAGCCAGTTTGCTAATTCCGACATTCCCGTGACGGTGGGGATTGCAGTGGATGAGAGCGGCAGCATGCGACCCAAGCGGGCGCAAGTGGTTACTGCCGGATTGGTCTTCATCCAGGCCAGCAATCCGATGGATGAGATGTTCATCGTCAACTTCAATGAGAAACCGCGCCGAGGGCTGCCGGACGAAGCGTTGTTTTCGGACAACATACAGAAACTGCGGTCAGCGCTCTGGCAGGGGGTTCCGGAGGGCCGAACCGCGTTGTACGACGCCATTGAGATGTCGCTGCACCAGCTCGAATTCGGAAGGCAAGCCAAGAAGACTCTGGTGGTGATCAGCGATGGTGGCGATAACAACAGCCGGCACACGCTGGCGGAAGTGAAGGACGACGTACTCTCGTCGTTAGTGACAATTTACACTGTGGGTATTTACGACGAAGACGATCCCGAGAAGAACGAAGGCGTCCTGAAAGACTTGGCGCGTGTAAGCGGTGGCGTGTTCTACCACCCCGCTACGTTGCAGGAAATCCTGCCGATTTGCCGCCAGATCGCCAAGGACATTCGCACACGCTACACCATCGGATACGTACCCTCCGTGGAGGGAACGATGGTGCGCCACATCAAGATGGTGGCTTCCTCGCCGGACCATCCCAAGTTGATCGTGCGGACCCGGACCAGTTACGTGTTTTCGGATAAGGCAGCCGAATCCCGATGAAAGCGCGCTTGACTTGGTATGAGGATCGGGCCAATCGGCCGAGATCCGGACCAATCGGCTTGCGCGCGCTGGAGTGGACGTTTCTGCTGCTCGGCTTGCTGGCTGTGGATTGCTTCGTTTGGATGAACACCAGCAGCGTGCTGTATCAGGCCTATCAAGACTGGGCATTCGATCAAACGCTGCGGGGATTGACGCCCGGGGTCGGTGGATTCATCACCGACGAAGCACACTGGTTGTTCACGAGAGGGCGCGAGAAGGCTGAACCGGAGGAAGCGCCCAAGCCCATGCCGGCGCCCAATGCGCCAGCGATGGTAGCGCCGCCGGCTCCTCGAGCGGTGATCGGCCGGCTGGAGATCCCGCGTCTCAATCTCGCAGTGATGGTGCGGGAAGGCGCGGATGAAGGCACGCTGAGCCGGGCCGTGGGGCACATCCCGGGGACGGCGCTGCCCGGGAATGTCGGCAACGTTGGACTGGCTGGGCATCGCGATACATTCTTCCGCGCATTGCGGAACATTCGCGCCGACGACACGATTGAATTAGAGACCACCGCCGGTATGTACCGCTATGTCGTGAAAGCCACTCGCATCGTCACCCCGCGCGATGTGAGCGTGCTCCAGGCGTCCGGCGGCGAGACGCTAACGCTAGTGACGTGCTATCCGTTCTACTACGTGGGTTCAGCGCCCAAGCGATTCATCGTGCATGCCGCACTCCTGCAGAAGGCTCCCGAGGCGGCGCCTAGCCGGCCGCACCAACCGCTGCCAAGCTCTTGAGTTTGGCGGTGAGCGTCGTTCGTTTCAGCCCCAGCATTTCCGCGGCGAGTTTCTTGTTGCCGCGAGTTTTGCGCAACGCTTGTTCCAAAATGTTCAGCTCAATGCTCCCCACGGTGCGCTCGAAATCGAGACCTTGATCGGGAACCGCGATCATGGGCTGCGTGCCCGCCGGATAAGCTACCGGATGCCGCCGCGGAGGCAGCGGGAAATCGCCCGGTAAGAGAATGGTGCGCTCGCCGCTCAGGACGATGGCCTTTTCCACCGCGTTCTCCAGTTGACGGACATTGCCAGGCCAATCGTGCCCGGCCAAGCGGCCGAGCGTCTCGTTGGAGATTTGCTTGGCGCCAAGATCCTCGTCCCGGCAGACCTTCTCGATGAAATGCTGGACCAACGAAGGCACATCGGAGGGACGCTCCCGCAGCGGCGGCAAAGCAATGGGCACCACGTTGAGCCGGTAATACAGATCCTCGCGGAATTTGCCTTGTTTGATGAGCTCCGCGAGATCGGTATGAGTGGCGGCGATCACGCGCACGTCCACCCGGACGGTCTCCGAACTGCCCAGCCGCTGGAACTCACGTTCCTGGATCACGCGCAACAGCTTGGCTTGCAGAGTGAAGGGTATGTCCCCGATTTCGTCCAGGAAGATGGTGCCATGATTGGCTTCCTCAAAACGCCCGATACGATGTCCGATCGCGCCGGTGAAGGCCCCTTTGACGTGGCCGAACAGTTCGGCTTCGAGCAATGCTTCCGGAAGCGCGCTGCAGTTTACGGCCACCAGCGACGAGCGTCTGCGGCCGCTGGCAGCGTGGATAGAGCGGGCGACCAGTTCTTTACCGGTTCCTGTTTCGCCGGTAATCAGAACGGTGGCGCGGCGCGGAGCAACTAACCGGATCTGCTGCGCGATCTGCTGCATCGGACGACTGTCGCCGACCAGGAAATGGCGCCAAGGCGATTCGCATTCGACGGGCGTCCAGGCCGACTCCTGGCCCCATTTGGAATTAGCGGCCAGAAAAAGCAAGCTGGTGGCATCGCCGTAAGCGTACACATGGAAGGCACCCAGACGGAGCAGGCGCACTACCTCTGTGGCAGAGGCGTGAGGAGCGTGAAAGACCACCGGAGTATCCGGCTGGGCCTGCTGCAGCTCTTCGAGCAGACTGGCGGCGGAAGCGCAATCGGCCTGCGGAAGGCTGACCAGCACGACGTCGAAATCCTGGCTGCGAAGAAGTTCGAGGCCCTGTGAAGAGCTGCTTGCCGAAACCGTGGACGAGCGCAGAATCCCACCGATTTCGACGGCCTGCTCGGCAATGCACAGGACCCTCGGAATCAGACTGGGAGCCGGGCTTGGATGACCAAGACTGGGGCGCGGGACGACGGCCGGAACGAAACTGGCTGGGTTGAGAATCAGCGTATACCTCCGACGCTTTTCCATCGGCACCCCAGGACAAGGCTTTACTGGAAAAATATGCTTACTCCCGAGATGGCGCGGGGTTGTAGTCCGGTGAGTAGTGCCCGCAAGATCGTCCAGCTGAGTTAGCCCAGCTATGTGAGCAAACGTTCTTGACCGGTACACTACACTAGAACTTATGAACGATATCGAGCGCATGGCGCGCCCGCTTTCCGAAGTCGACCCGGAGACCTATGCCGCCATCCAACACGAGGTGGAGCGCCAACATAGTCGATTAGAACTGATCGCGAGCGAAAACTTCACGTCCGAGGCCGTCCTGCAGGCGACCGCGTCCGTATTCACCAACAAGTACGCCGAGGGATATCCCGGTAAGCGCTATTACGGGGGATGCGAATTCACCGATGTAGTGGAGACCCTGGCGCGCGAGCGGGCCAAGAAACTCTTCGGGGCTGAATATGTGAACGTTCAGCCGCACTCCGGTTCGCAAGCCAATCAAGCGGCGTATGCAGCCGTGATTCAGCCCGGCGATGTGATCCTCGGCATGAATCTGGCGCACGGCGGCCACCTGACCCACGGACATCCGCTCAATTTTTCGGGCAAGACGTACCATGTGGTGGCCTACGGCGTGGCTCGCCAGGACGAGCGGATCGATTACGCGGAACTCGCCCGGCTGGCCGAAGAGCACAAGCCGAAGCTCATCATCGCGGGCGGCAGCGCCTATCCGCGCATTATCGATTTTGCGCGCTTCCGCAAGATCGCCGACTCGGTGGGCGCCATTCTGGTTGTGGATATGGCGCACTTTTCCGGCCTGGTGGCCGCTGGCCTGTATCCGAATCCGTGCGAGTACGCGGACATCGTCACTTCGACGACGCACAAAACACTGCGGGGGCCGCGCTCAGGCATGATTTTGGCGAAGGCGCAGTATGGGGCGGCCATTGACAAGGCGCTCTTTCCCGGAATTCAGGGCGGTCCGCTAGTGCATGTGATCGCGGCCAAGGCGGTTTGTTTCCTGGAAGCGATGACCCCGGAGTTTCGGACCTACTCACAGCAAGTGATCGCCAATGCGCAAGTGCTGGCCGAGAGTCTGCAAAAGGAGGGCTTTCGCGTAGTCTCAGGAGGAACCGACACGCACCTGCTGCTGGTGGACATATTCGCGAAGGGGGTTCGCGGCAAGGAAGCCGAGACGGCGCTGGATGAAGCCTACATCACCGTCAACAAGAATGCCATTCCCTTCGACGTGAATCCGCCGCTGAATCCGAGCGGCATCCGGCTGGGGAGCCCGGCGGTGACGACGCGGGGTTTTGGCGAGGCCGAGATGCGGCAGGTGGCAGCCTTGATCGCCGAGGCGTTGAATGGCGTGCAATCCAAGGAAAACCTTTTGGCGGTGCGGCGCCGCGTCGTCGAGCTGGCGGACCGTTTCCCACTTTATCCTTGGAAGCTCGGGAAGCTTGCGCGCACCACCGCGTAACGATTCAGCCGCTCCCCGATGCCGCTCCGGATCGCACTCGATACCCGCCGCGTCGCCGACTTCGGCATCGGAACTTATATCCGGAACCTGGTTCGCGCGCTCGCGCGGGTAGACGATCATAGTCGATACAAGCTGATCACCACCGAGCGGGCGGTGCCCGAGTTCGCGGATCTGCCGCCGAATTTCGAAACGGTAATCTTTTCTGGGGCTAGTGAGAAAAAGACTCCCCAGAGCGATCTGGCGCAGATTCGTTTTGGATTGTTCCTGCGGAAGCTGGAGGCCGATGTTTTCCATATCCCGCTGAACGCCGTGCCACTGTTGATGCCGAAACCTTATTTGGTGACCATCCACGACATGAGCACGCTGCTGTTTGCGAGCCAGCTCGGGTACCGGAACCGCTTAAGGCACTTCTATCTGCGGCGGGGGCTGCTGCGGGCCGATCGCGTGATGGCGGTTTCGATGGCGACCTGCCGCGATGTAGAGGCGGTGCTGGGCATCCCGATGAGCCGGATGCGCGTGATCTACAACGCACCCGATCCGGCGTTTCACGCCCCGAGCGCCCCCGCCATGGCGCGGATGCATGGTGAAGTATTTGGGTATCCGCCCGAGATCCAGCGCGTGCTGGACCGCTACCGCATTCATCACCCGTTCCTCTTATACGTCGGTCGAACCAACCCGCAGAAAAATATTCCCCGGCTGGTGGAGGCGTTTGCCGTGCTGCGGGGCGAATTGCAGGAGCATCCCCTGTATCGGGACTTGCGGCTGCTGATTATCGGCGATGAGATTTCGCGTTATCCGGCGCTTCGCCACGCCGTCATCCAAAGCCGCGTGGAGGACACCGTGCGTTTTCTCGGATTTGTGCCCATCGACACGCTGCGGGCCTTTTATCAGGCCGCATCGGCCTTCGTTTTCCCGTCTCTTTATGAAGGATTCGGGCTACCGCCGCTCGAGGCGATGGCCTGCGGAACGCCCGTGGTTTGCTCGCACGTCAGTTCGTTGCCGGAGGTAGTGGGAGACGCCGCGGAAATTGTAAATCCGGAAAATGTTTTCGACATGGCGCGCGGGATGCGAGAGGTGCTGCTCGATCCGTCGCGCCGCAGCCGCCTGGTGGAACGCGGCTTTGAGCAGGCGCGGAAATTCAGTTGGGAGCGGACCGCGCAGCAAGTGCTGGATGCGTACGAAGAGATCGGCTTGTCCAGGAAACGGCCACGGTGAGGGGAAGATTCCGGCGAAGCCGAACGGAGCTGCGGGATGAGCCCGAACACCATCGGAGCGCAGCGACGCTGGCATATCGATAGTGCAAGAAGTGTTCGGCTTCGTCAACAGAAACCTGTCCGGAGCGAAGCGGAGGTTGGACGGCGATGCGGGGATGGGGGTGTGGGGCAAGGGGCAGCAGTCCCTTGCCCCGCCCAGTGCTGGAGAGACCTCGGCGCGCAGCACCGAACTTATAGCTTCGGCCATTCACCAACTAGGGGGATATCTCCAGCCTGAGTAACCATCGTCGCTGGTGGACGCCGATCTGCCGGACACCCATTTTCGCCGTCTTGCGGAAACCGCTTTTGGAACTTGGCGCAGAATTCCCGCCGTAGTACGGAATTGTTGATGGTCGTGAACAGACGCAATTCATTGATAGCATCGAAAGTTAGAGTCGGCATGCCGACTGTCTCGTCCCACCGCTGATGCGCGTACTTTTCAAAGGCGCGGTTTTGTTTCCGAGATTCCTCCGGCGCGACCATGTTCCAGAATTTATTCAACTTCCTGCGATCGCTCGGATTGAGCGAGTCCCAGCACTCATCCTGAGCTAGGCTCATATGCAAAAGGTCTTCACACGCCGCCAGTCGCACCTCTTTGTCAGGATGGCGGAGAAGACCACGGAGCACTTTCGCCTCCCTCCACCGACCAAATACGCGACCCGGATCAGTATACCGATGATCGCCGAAAGCGCGGCTTCTGTCTGGCTGAACCCACCATTGCAGCAGGGCAAAGCGTTCCCATAGCGCTCTTGAATCATCTAACGGCAGTCGATCATGCCGTCCGCTGTACACCGGGAAAATACTCCTCCAGAAATCTCGCGTCAGGTGATAACGACCATCCTCCAGACGGACAGGAAATAAATAACGGCGATTGTCCTGTGTAAGGTTCCAGTCCCCCGACAGTCCACCGGTTGGAAAAGCCTCGTAGATATCAATCGTCGTTCGGGGTTCAACTCCTCGTAAGACCATTTCCACTTTGACCTTTATGCCGACGACCCGCCAGTTTGCCGCGTCTTCTCCCGAGACTCGAAACAGGAATCTGTTGGGATACTCATGCTTTTCGATCACACCAATGAACACGTGAGTTGATCGCTGCAGCAACTGGGCAGCTGTCATGGTGCTGGTGTTGCGCGGAAGGTGTGCGCACGACCCAAGCAAAAGAGCAAAGATTACCAGGATAAATCGCATCAATAGAATTTAGACACCGAGCTGCTGTGCTCTGTTCCTTCGCGTAAACGTGGTGCTGAGAAGATGGCCGGCGTCCGTAGGAGCGTGCTGACTTATCACCGCGATTCGCCCGCATCGAATCGCCGCGCATCTGGGTTGATGGGCGTTGTGCACAAAGCCCGTCGAGATTGTTTTCGGCTGGTGTAGGGTCGCCGATCTGTTGGTACCATCGCGAGACAGGTAGTTGCCCGGTGAGGATCGTGTGGCGCACTTGCCTGGCGCGTGCGATTTGAGATGCTGCTCGATCACTCGCTCCGCAGCCGGCGGGTGGAACGCGGCTTCAAACAGACGCGGCGATTCAGTCGGGAGCGGACCTCGCAGCACTGCTCGATGCTTACGAAGCGATCGGCTTCTCCAAGAAACGGCCGCGCTGAGGCAACGCATCCCGGTCGCGCTCGCGTCCCAGCCAAATAACGCGCGCTTTTACCGCGGCTCCGAGCTGCGCCGTGGACAGCCGGAGCGGTTCCCAGGCGCTGGGCGCGTCCCAGTCAGCATCCGTCAACAGGTAGTGACAACGCGCGCCCGAGCGAATGGTGCGCACAAGGGCCTCACCGCCGCGCTCGATCACGTACAGGCCTTGGGGAGAAAGGGTAGACCGGCACTGCTCGGAAGTATCCAGAAGCGCAATGTCATAGGGCGCAACTGTGGCGATCATCGCTGGATCGGCAACCAGTTTCGCCATCACCAGCTCAGCAGGAACCTGGGCGCAGGGAAGCGGCACTGGGAAGCTCCTGTGCCAGTTCTTTTCGGCCGGCCAAGGTTTGCCGGGCCCGATGGGCGTCGCGAGAAAAACGACTTCGGCAACTCGGTCGCGCATCCGGCGGCGCCGGATCTGAGCTTCAATCTCGTCGAGCGGCGCCAGGTCGAGCAGCGATAAATGAAAATACTTTAATGCGAGATCGAAGACCTCAGGTGAGAGAGTTCGAACACCTTTGAGCACATTATGGGCATGAGGCTGGGAAATGCCAATCCGGCGGGCGAATCCTCTCTCCGTAAGCTCGCCATTACGAACTTCATCCAGGACGTAGGCCAGCAGCTTGAGGCGCGCGTCCCGGAACGTCAAATTGGCCTCTCCTCGTATTTCAGTTTGAAATAGAGTCCAGCGGGACTAAGAAAAAACAGCCGGCTGGAGACCTGAAATTCGCCAAGTAACGGCCAAAAATTAAATAGATAGAAACGATTGAAAATGTGGGTCTTATCGACCTCTCTCCTAGGCTTAGGAAAGAATAATTCCTGAGCAGCGGCGCCTTTTTGCGTTGACGTGACTCACAAGGGCCGTGAAACTAGAAATCACGTCGACCGAAATTACTCGGTTGTTTTTCCGAGTTTTCCAAGGAAGAGGACGAAATGGAATGGACACGGTCTGAAACACTGGCGCTCGCGGCGCCGGCGTGCAACATCTGCCTGGGCTTAGGATTGCGAATCGGCCGCCATGGGGCGACGCATCCATGCAATTGCGTGCTACGAGCTATTTTCCGGGCCTGTTATGATCGCTTCCGCGAATGTGTGAGCCGAGAGAAGTACATGAGCCGCGTAACGCTGGATCCGTTGCCCGGCAAAGACCGCAGGGGCGCCTGGGGCCGCAAGGATGAGGAGTTTTCCGCCGACTTCTGTCTCGTCAGCAAACGGACGCTGACCGAGGCGGAACATCGCATTTTCAAGTTTCATTTTCTGCTCGGGGCGGACTGGAAGGTATGTTGCGCCAGATTTGGGATGGACCGCGGGAATTTTTTCCATGCCGTCTACCGCATCGAACAGAAGCTGGGCCGTGTGTTCCGGGAGTTGGAGCCCTATTCGCTCTTCCCCGTGGACGACTATTTCCAGGGTCCATCCAAAAACGTTTCCAGTTGCCTGGTGGAACAGGTGGTGCCCATCCGTCGCCTGGGCGGGCGCCAGGTTCGGCGCCAGGTTTGCGTCCCCGATCAACGCACCGCCTAAAGAATCGGGTGAGGCGGGCCAATCGACCTCGCCACGCCGTCCTCCGGCAGCGGCGACGCCGTTTTCAAAACCCGCCTCATTCGAACTGTTTTTGGAATCCCGAGAATTGCTGCTTCAAATCCTCGAGCTCACTGCGCAATTGCGCGACTTCCGCTTCCAAGGCGCCCAGGCGATCCGCCCGCGCAGGCAAGGGAAGGTCCGTGGCTTGCTCCGATGAGTCAATGGCCGCCGGCATGCCCGACAGCAAGTGGGCATAGCGCGCCTCCTTCTCACCGGGACGGCGAGGCAGCTTCGTGACCAGCTCCGGCATGCGATCGACAACCGATTCCACTTCCGCGAGATCATCGAACGGATGCATGCGCTCGGCCCGCGTGCGCAGCTCACCCAGCGTCTGGGGACCGCGCAGCATCAGCTCGCAAAGAACGGCCAGTTCGCGGCGGCCCAGGTTCAACTTTTCCGACAGGCGATGGCCGTATTTGGGGACCCGGCTGCCGGCGCCCGTGATGTTCAGCAGCAATCCCTTGTCGCGCAGCGTGTACAGAACGCGCTCGACGGTGTCCTCGTCGAAATGCACCACCGGATCACGATTCGATTTCTGATTGCAGGCATTGAGCAGGGCGTTGAGCGATAGCGGATAATACTCGGGAGTCGTGACCTCCTTTTCCAGGAGCGAGCCCAGCACCCGCACCTCATCGGCATCCAAGCGGAAATCCATCGCTCCAGTTTTTTGCATGACCTGATGCCTCAAGGATTAAGCCTTAGTGACGAGGCGGCTCAGTCACGCGGTTTGCGAATTAGATTCCGGTCGGCCTGTATCGGACAACGCAACCCTTCGGCGCACGCGTTCGGCAAAACGGGCGAATTCCCGCTGAGCGCTCCGGGCCGAGGTGGCAAGCTCGTTGGCTTCCCCCAAACGCGACTCGAGCAAGCCGGCGATCTCGGAAAGTTGATAGCTCAGGGTGGCTACCTGCCGGTCGAGGATTTCTATTTCGTTATGGCTCAGGGCTGATTTCATTGGCTCCCCCGTCTCGCTGGCATAGGTTCCCGCACCTCCATTCACCTGGTCCAACCCCAAGACCGGGCTTCCTTCTAGTACTTCTGAAGCGATGTACTAGTATTACCACGTTCGCGGCGCGTTTCCACCCCGAGCGGTACCATCCACCCGGAAAATTTGTTTGGCTTCTCCTGAATGACGGCGCAATGCAACATAAGTTTACAGTTGATGCAAATGGTCTACACTGTAGAGTAGTCTCGATTGACTTGAATGGAACTTGCTTCGCGTGTTGCCGCGTGGCGAGATCCAGGTATCTTCGATCCCGAGGCTGGGATCGAACGAGCGGCGTCAGACTCCCAAACCACGCACGGCAGGCGAAGAACTATCACTGGCCGCGCGGTACCGGCCCGCCAGATAACGCGGAACCGCTGAAACTTCACGTGTGATCGTGCACTTGCTGACGCCCGGAAAGCATAAACGCAAAACGCATGTCTGCACGTATTCTGATTGTCGAAGATGAACGGGTCACGGCCGAAGATCTGCGCGACATTCTCACGGAGCTGGGATACAGCGTAACCGCGACGGTTTCCAATGCCGCCGATGCCATCGCGCAGGCGGAGGAAAATCGGCCGGACATCGCTTTGATGGACATTCGCATCCAGGGAGAAATGGATGGCACAGCCGCGGCTGTTGTCCTGCGGGAACGCTTTAACGTCCCTGTGATTTACCTGACGGCGCACGCCGACAGCGAGACCGTAACGCGGGCCAAAGACGCCGGACCGCTCGGCTACGTCACCAAGCCATTTCAAGAAGCGGCGCTGCATGCCAGTATCGAGATCGCGTTACACAGGCATGGCGAGGAACTGAAGGCTCTGGAGAAGGAGGAACTGCTGGCTTCCACCTTGCGGTCCATCTCGGAAGGCGTGATTTCCATCGATCACCGAAAAACAATCACGCTCTTCAATCCCGCGGCCGAAGTGTGGACCGGCCGGTCCAGCCGGGAAGCGCTGGGCCAGCCCCTGGACGAAGTCTTCCAGGCGGTAACCGGTGCGAGCGGAGATCAATTCAGGCAGACCTGGGAGCAGGTGCTCTCCGACGGATCGCTACAGGACCTGCCCGAGGGCGCGATTCTGGTATCCCGCGAAGGGGCCAAACGGCCCATCAGCGGCAGTGTCGCTCCCATTCGCGATCACAAAGGTGCGGTGGCAGGCGCCGTACTGGTCTTTGGGCGGGCGGGCGAGCAGGCAGTCCCAAATCGCCCGGAGATTTCCAAAGCAGCGCTCACGGACAACGGAGTCAACTTCGGAAGTTTCAAGATGATCGCAGCGTCGCCCGCCATGAAACAACTTCTCGCGTTCGCGCGCCGGGTAGCGCAGAGCGAGGTATCCACCGTCTTGCTGGAAGGCGAAAGTGGGACCGGCAAAGATGTCGTGGCTCAGTTCTTGCATTATTATGGCCGCAGGCACGACGGACCGTTCGTGGCGCTGAACTGCGCCGCCATTCCGGAGACGCTGCTCGAAAGTGAACTGTTCGGCTACGAGAAGGGCGCATTCACCGACGCACGAACGGCCAAGGCCGGCATCTTGGAGATCGCATCGGCCGGATCTATTTTCTTGGACGAGATCGCCGAAATGCCGCTTACGGTACAAGCTAAGTTGTTGCGGGTTCTGGAAGAGCAGTGTTTCCGGCGCCTGGGCGGCGTGCGGGACATCCAAGTGGATGTGCGCGTGGTAGCAGCCACCAACCGCAACCTGACCGACGCGATCGAGGAAGGCAGGTTCCGGCTGGACTTGTACTATCGGCTGAACGTGATTCAACTGTCGCTTCCTGCTTTAAGAGAGCGGAAGGAGGATATCCTGCCGCTGGCGGAGCATTTCATTCAGATTTACAACAGCAAGTTCAAACGCAACATCCAGGGCATCTCGCACGCCGCAGCCGCCACGCTGATGTCCCACAACTGGCCTGGAAACGTCCGCGAGTTGCGCAACGTCATGGAGCGCGCCATGGTGCTGGAGGAATCCGAACGCATCCAAAGTGCCAGCCTCTTCATTGGTTCCAATGGAGGCGCCTTGGGCCGCAAGGGCCTGCATGCGACAGAAGACGCGGAGCCTGCCTTTCAAGCCAGCCTGGCCGAAACAGAGAAGAACCTGGTCATGAAGGCGCTGCAGAAGGCCAGCGGCAATCAGACGCGCGCGGCGGTACTGCTTGGCATCACCCGCGACACGTTACGTTACAAGATGAAAAAGTTCAACCTGCGCTAAGCCCGAGTGACGTAACTGAATTTCCGGCCATTGGTCTAACAACTTGGTGGTGGACTTCGAGCAATGGAACGCTCGCCGGGACTGTTTCTGCTGAGCCGCGGTCCTGAGCAAGCCGTATCGTGTCGGCGATTTTGAGATCCTGATGATCTATCGCAAGCTGGGCAGGACGGGCGAACGAGTCTCCGCGATCGGGTTGGGGGGATTCCATCTCGGCTTTGCCAAGGATTTCGACGAGGCGGTGCACCTGGTCCGGAGCGCCGTCGACCGCGGCATCAACTTCCTCGATAATTGCTGGGATTATCATTCCGGCGAAAGTGAGCGCCGCATGGGCGCGGCCCTCCGCGACGGTTATCGTGATCAGGTCTTTTTGATGACCAAGTTCGATGGGCGCAGCAAGAAATCAGCCGCCCGCCAAATTGATGAGTCGCTCGAGCGTCTTCAAACCGATCACGTGGACCTGATCCAGTTCCACGAAAACATCCGCCTGGAAGATCCGGACCGTTTTTTTGCGCCGGATGGGCCGCTGGAAGCTTTGCTCGAAGCCAAGAAAGCCGGTAAGATCCGGTTCATCGGATTTACCGGACACAAGGATCCCATCGTGCATCTGAGGATGCTGGAAGTTGCGGCGGAGCATAAATTCCGCTTCGATACCTGCCAGATGCCGCTCAACGTGATGGATGCGCACTTCCGCAGTTTTGGGCGCCAAGTATTGCCTAAGCTGGTAGAGCAAGGAATCGGCGTGCTGGGGATGAAGCCTTTGGGCGACGGTCACGTGTTGAAATGCGGCCATGTGACGGCAATGGAATGCCTGCACTACGCGCTCACCCTCCCGACGTCGGTGGTCATCACCGGCTGCGAAAGCATGGAGCGCCTGGACCAGGCATTTCAGGCCGTGGATACCTTCCGGCCATTCAGCAACGAGCAGGTGACGCAGTTGCTGGCGAAGACCAAGCCGTTCGCGGACGCGGGACAATGCGAGCCGTTCAAAATCACGTCGCTATACGACGGCACGGCGCACCATCCGGACTGGCTGGGCGAGACCCCAGAGGCGAGTGAGTCGGCGAGTCGCTAACCTAGCTCGATCCGTTGACCCTATCGCCGCCCAGGACCGCTACAAGAGCCGCGAAGACGTTCACAACATCAGGACCAAATTTTTGAGGTCGCTTGACCATTCACGCTCCGGGCTGTGTCTGGTGGACCGCGACGGCCGAGGGCATCGTAACCGCCCGTACACGTGTTGAAAACACATGCTGTTCCGTGTCACCCGCCCATACGAACATAGACGGTGACGCAAGCGAGCGAATTATTTTCTCGACCGATCTCTAGCAAACGTTGAACGGGGAGCGCACGAGTGCCCTGATATCCTCGGGCCGAAAACGCTGGATAGTAATCCGGCCGATTTCAACCCGAAAGGAAACTCCATCCATGAGGAAACTCACGTTCGCTCTCGTTCTCGCGGTCGCGGCTCTGGCTACCGCCGGTCAGATGACGCACCCCTCGAATCCCTTGACGCTCAAGGGAAAGCAGCTGCCGGTAACACCCCACATCCTTCCTCTCCCGGTATGCCCACCCTCTTGCATCCAAATTCCGTAAAGGCAGCCGCGTTTGATGGGGATTTACGGCCCGCGGATCTGTTGCTATACTGGCGACACGGCAGAACAACTTCTGGCTGTTCAGCGCGTGGTTTGGGTGCTCGCTCTGAGTGCGCAAGCTCTGCTGATCGTCGCGCTTGTTCAACGCAAGCTATTCCGCGTATATCCGTTCTTCGGCGCTTATCTGGCCATCGACTTAGGTTGCAGTCTAGCTCTTCTGCAGATTCCCTATCGCACGCTCGCTTACGCCGCTGCGTTTCGCGTCTATCTGAGCTTCGACACTGTGTTGCAGCTCGGGATGGCCGGCGAACTGTTCCAGCATCTGTGCCGGCACTTTCGGCAATTTCGAGAGTTCGGGCGGTTCCGATTTTTCATGGCCGTAGCGCTGCTGGCCCTCACCGGCCTTTTTTTTCTGGCCGTGTTTCCGGGCGTTCCCGATACCTATCCGCATCTGCTGGTTGTGTGGATCGAGCGCTGGGAGACGTCGGTTCTGGCAATCACGCTGGCACTGTCCTGGTGGGTATTGACGCGATTTCTCGCATTGCGGCCGCAGATGCGCAGCAACGCACTCGCCCACGGGCGTATTCTCATCGTCTTCTATGCGATCAACGCAGTGGGCGAAACCCTAGGCCTGATCGCCCGAAAGGCAACGGCCGGACTCATAGTCGTACCCTCCATCAATGTGGGGATGTTGATCGGAACTCTTGCCTGCCTCGCAGCCTGGCTCATCTATCTGCGCCGGGATGGAGAGCAACTGCTGCCCGAGCCATCCGTATCACCCGAAGCTCTGGCCTACAGCCGTGTCTGGCGGCGGCGCATCTTAGAGTACGTCCATCAAGCGGGGCGACAGCACCGATAGGGCGAGCACCGATCGCGCCACCAGCGCGTGCCGGAAATCCGGCAGGATGTTAATCGCGCGCAGCAAACAGGCCAGCCGCAGCCGCGTGATGTGAAACCAGAACCGAAGCTTTTCGTGGAACAGGTCGGGAACGCTGATTTCTAAGTCCCGCACCGCGCAGACGGTTTTATAATGATCCACAATTTGACAAATAGATTTCCAATCAGCTGCCCGGTCTCCGGCCGCCTTTCGCAGGATTTCTTGCTCCTGGCGGTCGTAAATCGCCGCTAGATTCGCGATATGGGAGCGCATCTCTCCCAACAGCTCCAGGTCCTGCCGCAGCGGCTGGCTTGGCTGGTGGCACGATATCAATTGGTTGGACATGCTCTGGGTCTCCACCGGCGTACTTATAAAACACTTCAAGATTTTCGCGTACGGCGCGGATCGCATCGTCCTTTTCTGACAAAAGAATGCCGATCAGCATGCGGAGCATCTTCCGAACCGGTTCCGTTAATTCTAGATTATCTAAATCTTCGACCCTATATGCAAGACGGGGCGGGGCCGGGGGTGGCGCGGATTTGCTGTCGAGAGAGCTATGCCAGCATCGAATCGCTGCTTCCATGGCTGCGCTGTCGCTTGAAATTCGTTCCTTTACGGCGGTCTCGCGCAGCAGCCACATGACAGATTCCGGCAGATAAATGGTTGTTTTTAGTTTGCCTTCTTTTTCCACGTGATTTCTCCTGCCGTTATTTCTCTGCTGTTTTTAGGGAATACCTTCAAAACCCTCTTGACGGAAACACCGTCATGAAGTATTCTGATTCTGATGAAATACCTAGAGACCCTATCACGTGAAGGTAGGACCGTCAAGGGGACAACGACCAATGTGTTGATCGCAATGGTCCCTTTGGCGCGTGTCGAACCGGGGGCCGCTCAAGCCGCGCCCCGCTCCAGTGTGCGGCAGATTAATTTCGGGCGATTCGGCGCATCGGTCGGCGCAATCCCCGGCCGAAAGCCAGGAGAAACCCAATCCATATCAAGCCATATCCGAAAAAATCTTCGACCGCTTGATGTGATGAATTTGGGCGCCGTTCGCGAAATAACCCGCGAAATCGTGCCGCAACCAATCCGTGGGCCTAGGGCCGACCGGAGGTTGGAGCGACGCTCCGTGGCTCGGAACCCGGAAGAGATCCGTTTCAAAGCGCTGGTGGCCACGATCCAACAGCGCGACGCAGCCGATCGACGCGCCACGAATTGGGAGCGCGCATTTTTCAGGTTGGCATGGACCGCGGGCACGGCGAGTGCGGCGCTCGTGCTGGCGTGGCTGAAAGGCTGGGTGTAGCCCATGACGACCGCCGCCGTTCGCCAATTCGAAATTGTCGACAGCGAACCCCCTCGTCCCGAGGGTCCGCGATTGATGAACCCTAAACGTCCCCGATTGATCTTGGTGAAGAAAACCGCTCGCACGGCTCCTGGGCCAACTCGTCTCCCCGAGGCGCCTTGGACCGAGCGCGACTGCATGGCTTTGGCGCTGGTGACCTGCAACCGCTGTTTTGGATCAGGCTTGTATCCGGCGGGTTTGGCGGGGCGCCTGACAGTCTGCAATTGCGTGCTGCGGGCTGTTTTCCGCGCCTGCTACGGAAAGTGGCGGGCTATCGCCGAGGACCAGTCGATGGCGCGGATCGGCTCCACGGCGACTTCGCATCTCGGGCGCCGCCCGGCAGGCCGGCGTGGTTGGTCTTGGGCGCGCCCCCGCGAGGAGTTTCGCGCCGATTTCGAACTGATCGCGCGCCGGACGCTGGACGCCGGCCATTTTGCGATCTTTCGATTGCACTTTCTGGAGGGTTTGGACTGGAAAATTTGCTGCGCTCGGCTGCGGATGGATCGCGGCAACTTCTTCCACAGCGTCTACCGCGTCGAGCAGCGGCTCGGGAAGGCCTATCGCGAGGCGGCGCCGTATGCCCTGTTCCCGGTGTATGAGTACTTCTCGGTGGCGGCGTGAATCCCGCTGCGTGAGACCGACTCCCTTACGGTCACGCAGCTCCTGGTGAGCGCATGCTAATGGGTCAGCGAGTAGACGACGTAGTTCACGCCGATCCGTATCCCCAGAGCCGAGTACCTTTCCGGATACTCCGGATCGTCGGCCCATTCCCAGGAATCTCCGATATCGGAATTGAATGACATCGCCACCATGACGCGGCCCTTGTCATCCAGGATGCCGCGCCAATGCGGAACGGCTCCATCGTTCCGATAGGTGGTGCCGCGCCGGATGGCCCATTGTCCGGGGACTTGATAACGGTCGTCCAGATCGTAGACGGTGTGAAAGATCGAATCGGCATCGGGGACTTCGACGATGGGCCGGTCGGGAAACACCCGCCCCATAGTTTCGTAGAATCGCTCCCATTCTTCGGTGCCCCAAAAATCGTCCAGCATGAGAAAACCGCCGCGTAGCAGGTAATCGCGCAGTCGCTGGATCTGGTCGAAGGTCAGCTTCCAATCGCCCATCTCGCCTGCGCAAAGCCAGGGCCAGTTGTAGACGTCGTCGCCATCGTCGAGATTGACCGGCTGTTCAAGGGACCGCACGGAGATGCGAGTCAAGCGGCGCAAAGCCAGCGCGAAATGCCGGTCCGCGCGCGGATAATCCTGTGTCCAACTGGTGCCGCCTTCCAGCCACGTGGACGCCGCGCCATATCCGAAATAGCGCCCAAAGCGCGCATGGGGATGCTGCGGATACATCAAACGCGCTTGGACCCATTCGGCCTTCTCCTGCCAGTCCGGCGGCAGTTCCACGTTATCGTAAGGCTCCATGCTGCGGTAGAGGCGCCAGGGACGCTGGAAGCCATACAGCATCACCGCCAACGAAATTCCCGCGCCCAACCACAGCGCATTCCGGAGAGTCATCGCACCCTAGTGCGAGAATACCACCCCGTGGGCTCGGGAAACGGCCCAGGCACGCCGCGCCACTGCGTTTGCCCCGAGACCTCCGGCGGACCGGGCATCACGGACACCCGGAGCGCAATAACTCGCCGGCCATCATCTTGGATGTTACGCACAAATCCGCTGGCCACAAACCAAGATGCCTGCAATGCGCCTTGCACCTGCTCGATGGACGCCGAGCCGTCCCATGCATCGACCGCGGCCTGAAAAGTCGCCCGCAGCGGCTCGGAAAGCCCGCTCGATTTCAGGCTGAATTCGGGGGCGTTGGCCTCACCTGCTATTTCGATGCGCTGCAGAGTCCCTCGAAAGCCGCCCTGCGAAGAGAAAGTGCCCTTTAAGCCCGGCAATGTGGCTAGATCGCAGCGCGGCGTCGCGTATATTCCTTCGACCGGTGTGGCGCTGGGATCGAGTGTGTTCCAGGGACCGAAGTGGCCGCTGGCCTGAATGTCGGCGCGCGGTTGCGAAGTCGCGATGAAAGCGCTGAAATCGGACGCGCGGCTCGGATCGAGGTGGGCGAGTCCAAAATGGAGCGGCGTTTGTTGGCCGGAGGATGGCAGAATTTCAACTTCGGCATGCTCCGACGCGATCTCCGCAATGGTCATCGTCGATGCCGGCTTGGTTGCGGACCCATGGGGAACTTTCGACGTGGGAATGCGCAGCGTCAGGCCCTCCAGCACCAGCGTCCGGAGATGCCACGGCACCACATCGGACTGTGCATCTGCAGACGCGGCCTGGATGAGAGGGGCGGTATCATTTCCAATTAGCACGCCGCGTGCCCTCACGTGTACCCGCGGCCACAACGACACATCAAAGCTTTGAAATCGGACGTCACTGGCAAACTCGGCGCGGAGCGAGTCCACCGCGTGAGCTCGTATAGCGTCCTTCAGCGCCGGGAGGAGGAGGTACGATCCGAGCAAGGTCCCATACCATGCCGCTATTATTCCGGCCCCGGCGCGCAAAATCCAGCGGCGATGTGTAGTCACCCATGCTGCGACGTTCATAAGGAATGCTCTAGGGTGCGGGTGAAATGGGCTTGGTGCCGGAAGCCCCTGTTGCCGGCGTAACTGTCTCAACAGTGGCCCTCTGGGGACTTACTTAACGAGCCGCCCGTTTCACCGGCGCGTAACGATCCAGTTCCATATAGATTGCCTTGGCAACTGCGGGCCGTATCAACTGACCCGTAAGAATCTGCCGCTGCGTAACCTCGCGACCGTACAACTCGCGATTGTCGTCGCGGTCGGGGCGCAACGTCGAGCCCTCCAGCGCTACTCCCGCAAAAATCCCGTGCGCCCTGGAGTACCCGAGTATTTCCGCCCGCATCAGCGCGTCGGTTTGAGCCTCGCCCGAACGGCCCACCGGCCCCGCCATCACACTCGCATCGCCACCGAGCGTGAACTTATCTTTTATCAGATTCCGCACCCCGTGCTGGTTCATTACGATGAAAACCACGTCGGTCTCCCCTGCTCCGATCTGCAAGCCGAAGCTCCCGCCTTCAATACGAATGGTCGCGGGGCCGCTCCAACCGTGATCTGTGCGGCATACCACTACGCCCTTTCCGTATTTGGCGCCGAAAATAAATCCGGCGCGCTTCAGACTGGGCACAATGCCGACGCACTCTGCTTTCGCCAAGAGGTCCGCGGGGATTCCTTTATCCTTGGCATGGAGAATCTCGCTCAAAACTTCGGCGGATGCAGCGACCCGCTTCTGTGCCCCGTTCTCCGGCTCTACGGCACACATCATGGGAGCCAGGGCCAACACCGCCAAACCGGCAGCGCATTTCTTGAGGTTCGCTCCCATTTGTCGAATCACAAGCTCACCTGGCCCAACAGTATGAGCACCAGAAAGATGATAAGAATCGTTCCCAGGACTCCCGTCGGATAATAACCCCAGCCGCGGCTATAGGGCCACGCCGGCGTTGCGCCAATCAACAACACGATCAATAGGATTAACAGGAGCAGCATAATGACAGTCCTTCCTTTCCCCTGTAACTCAAGCAGGCAGTTTTCCTTCCAACGGCCGGAAAAGGTTCTTCGACGGGCGGGAGGCAGCTTCAAATTACTGAATCTAAAATGCTTAACTGCTTTAACGGAGCTGAGGGAGTGGGCGGGCGCCGTGTCGCGCTTCTGAATATCCTACGTTGCGGCCGGATTCGGATGGCAAATGTTACTCGCCTGATGACGCGAACCGACGAAACCGCCGATTCTACGGGTGAATCTATGAACTGCAGCCCGTGCTACCGTAGAAATTTGGCGCCTCCCCTATTCACCGCCGAGCGAGCCGGCGGGGTGCGAACCCGCACATCCGTCGCAATGGTTGCCGCCATTTTGTGCTTCTTGGCCAGTCTATGCCTGGTTGCCTGCGGCAAGAGCGCAACCCAATACATCGATCGTGGCAACCAGCTTTATACGGCGGGACAATATAGCGACGCTACGCTCAACTATCGCAATGCGATTAAGAAGAGCCCGGATTCCGGAGAAGCTTACTACCGCCTGGGACTGGCGCTGATGAAGCAGAACCAGTTTGGCGAAGCCTATCAGGCCTTCAACCATGCCGTGCCGCTCGCTCCCAAGAACCTTCGCGCCAAGATTCAACTGGGGGCCTTGGCGCTGGCTATTTATTCGCGCGATCCGAGGCATCCGGTGGCGCTGTACAAACAGGCCCAGTCCATGGCGGATGAACTGTCGGCGCCGGGCGGCAACCGCGTGGAAGGGCTGCGGCTGAAAGCTGCGCTGGCTCTGATCGACAACCAGCCGGGCAAGGCTGTGGAATCTCTCCGGGAAGCGGCCGGGATCGCTCCCAATAATGCCGAGGTAGCAGGTGCGCTGGCGGAAGCGTTGCTGCGCGATAATCAGCCGGACGAAGCCGAGAAAACGGCTCGCCAGGCCGCCCAGCAACATCCCAACTATGACCCGGCCTACGAGGTCTTGTTCTCCCTCTCAGTCTCAAAACAGAACTGGGAAAAAGCGGAGGCGGACTTAAAACTATGGAGCGCGAATAATCCGAAGGAATCCACCCCGATTCTCCGTCTGGCGGCGTTCTACTATGCTCGCAAGCAGCCCGCCGATGCCGAAAAGACCCTGAATTCCCTGCTCGACCGGCGTGACCAGTTTCCGCAAGCCGACTTGCTGGTCGGGGATTTTCATGCGCTGGTCCACAATTCGGAAAAGGCGCTGGAGGATTACCAGCGCGGCGAAGCCCGGGATTACAGCCGGCAGCAAATTTACCAGGAGCGGGCCGCGAGCATGCTGGCCACGCTGGGACGGCGCGAGGAAGCGCTCAAGGCCGCCGATGCCATCCTGGCGAAGGATCCCAAGGACCAGGTGGCGCGTAGCATCAAGGTGCAGGTGCTGGACCAGATGGGCGGGTCGCAAAACCTGAGCACCGCAGCCACCCTCGCCGACGGCCTGTCCAAGGACGCTCCCACCAACCCTAGAGTTCAACTGCTGGCCGGACAGGCTTTCTTGAGGAAGGGCGATCTGAACCAGGCATTATTGCATCTGCAACGCGCCGCGCAGGGTGATCCGGGATCGCCGGCCGCGCAACTGGCTATGGCGCGTCTGGAGCTGTCGCGGAGAAACTATGCCGCCGTCCTGGAACATGCCAATGCAGCTTTAGCGATTCGCCAAAACGATTTGGATGCGCGCCTGCTTCACGTCATCGGCCTTACGGGCACGCGTTCCTATGCAGCCGCAAAGACCGAAGCCGAGCAACTGGCCCGCGACACCAAGGACTCCCCCCAGGTTGAGATGCAATTGGGCGTCATCGCCATTGGGCAGGGACGCTATAAGGACGCAGAAGAACTCTTCCGCAAGCTATATAAAGAAGGATCGCCCAATCTGCAGCCGCTGGCCGGCCTGGTGGACACCTACGAGGCGGAGCATATGCCGGACAAGGCCTTGGAGCTGATGCGCCAAGAAGCGCAACGTTCTCCCGATTCACGGGGAAAGGAAGCGCTACTGGTGGCTACCGCGGAAGCGGCCGGCAAAGACGACGTGGCATTGGCGGAGTTGCAGAAGATGGCTGCGCAGAATCCCGCCTCTCCGGGCGTGCAGATACGAATTGGCGCGCTGCTGCAGAAGAACGGCAACCTGCCCGCGGCTCTGCAGGCTTTCGAGCGGGCTCGCCAGGTGGCGCCCGAAGCCAAAGGTGTCGACGCGCTGGTCGCGAACCTGCAGGAACAGTTGGGAAACAAGACCGAGGCGATTGCGAACTATCGGAAGGCTCTGGCGAAAGCGCCGGAGGATCCGACGATTCTTAACAATCTGGCATTCCTGCTCGCGGATACCGGCGGAGATACCAAGGAAGCTTTGCAGATGATCAGCGCGGCGCTCCGCAAGGCGCCGGACGTGCCGCAACTCCGCGACACGCTGGCATGGATCCACGTCAAGCGGCGCAGCACCGCGGAGGCGCTCCCAATTCTCCAATCGCTCACTGTGAAATACCCGGATAACAACACGTTTCGCTATCACTACGCCGTCGCGTTGATCCAGAGTGGCGATCGCGCGGGCGCCAGGCAGCAAGCGGAAACCGCCTTGTCCCAGAAGCCCAACACCGAACTGGCCGGGGAACTTCGAAGCTTGTTGGCGCAGGCCAAGTAACAAGGTCCCTCGCATTTCCGATCCCAACAGCCGATCGCATGGGTGCAACATCGGCGTGGCGCACGTTCTCAACGTGCCGTGTTCGCAACTCCTGCGAACACTGTGGATGAAAGACCAAGCGTCGCGGCACCAGTGGCGGCGCGGCACGCAAAAAGGGGGCGTGCGCCACAAACACGCACCCACCTTACGAACGGATTACGTCGCCAATGGCCAACCGCCAATCCCCGACCGCGTGGTATTTTAGTGTTTCTCCTATGTCTACCAATGTGGGCCTCGAAATCGTCAAGACCGGAACGCTTCGCACCTACAACGGCGCCGCCGGTTACTCGCTCTCCCAAGGACAGTAGCGGGATGCCGGACGGTAATTTGACGCAGCCGCTGGTCGGCATCGTCATGGGCAGCCGGTCCGACTGGGAAACCATGCGGGCGGCTGGTGAAACACTGGCGCGCTTTGGCGTGGCGCACGAAGCCAAGGTGGTGTCGGCGCATCGCACGCCCGCCTGGATGGTCGAATATGCATCGGGCGCCGAGGCGCGTGGGCTGCAGGTGATCATCGCCGGCGCGGGCGGCGCGGCACATCTTCCAGGAATGGTGGCAGCCAATACGCTACTGCCGGTGTTGGGCGTGCCGGTGGAGAGCCATGCGCTGAAAGGCATGGACTCGCTGCTATCCATCGTACAGATGCCGGGCGGCGTTCCGGTCGGCACAATGGCGATCGGAAAAGCCGGAGCGCAGAATGCGGCGCTGCTCGCGGTGGCCATCCTGGCGAATCACGATCCAGCGCTGCGCGAGAAGCTGCGCGTCTTTCGTGAGGAGCAGGCCGCCCAGGTTCGCGCGGAAGAACTGGCGTGATCGGACCCATACTTCCGGGCTCAACCGTAGGCGTGCTGGGAAGCGGACAGTTGGGGCGAATGTTCGCCATTGCCGCGCGGCGCATGGGCTATCGCGTCCATACGCTGTCGCCGGACGAGGACACGCCGACCGGACAAGTCGCGGACCTGGAAGTGAAGGCTTCCTACGACGATCTCGACGCAGTCTCCGAGTTCGCGCGGCACGCGAGCGTAGTAACGTTCGAGTTCGAAAATGTTCCGGCCCCGACGGCCGAGGCCGCGGCCTGTTGCGCGCCCGTCCGTCCCAGCGGGTCCGTTCTGCACACCACGCAGCAGCGCATTCGCGAGAAGTCGTTCCTCACCCAAGCCGGATTGCCGACTACGCCGTATCGCGAGGTGCGTTCGCTCGAAGGCTTGAAACGGGCGCTCGCCGATCTGGGCTGTCCGGCGGTGTTGAAAACCGCCGCCTTCGGCTATGACGGCAAAGGCCAGTTTCGCATCGGACCGGGTGGTGACGCGCCCGGTCGCGTTTCCGAGGCCTGGAGCGCAATCGGCAAACAGGAAGCGGTGCTCGAAGCTTTCATCGATTTCGAGCGCGAGATTTCGGTCGTCGCCGCACGCGGGGAGGATGGGCAGTTCGTGCACTACGGAGCCATCGAGAATCAGCACAGCCGGCACATCCTGGACGTGTCGATCGCACCCGCGCGGGTTCCGCCGAGGGTCGCCCAGGAAGCTGTTGAACTCACGCGCTGCGTTCTCGAAAAACTGGCCGTGGTTGGCGTACTGTGCGTCGAATTTTTCGTGACGCGCGACGAATCGCTCCTGATCAACGAGCTGGCGCCGCGGCCGCACAACTCCGGCCACCTCACCGTAGATGCTTGCACCACCAGCCAGTTCGAGCAGCAGTTGCGCGCGGTGTGCGGGCTGCCGCTCGGGTCGGCCGAAATGCATCGTCCGGCCGCGATGGCGAATCTGCTCGGCGATTTGTGGGCCAATGGCGAGCCCGATTGGCCTGCCGCGTGCGCGTTCCCGGGCGTAAAGCTGCATCTGTACGGGAAGCTGGAGCCGCGCCCCGGCCGCAAAATGGGGCACTTAACCGCGCTGAACCACGATCCGGAAGAAGCCTATCGGATGGTGCTCGCCGCGCGCGAATCACTGACAAACCACCAGCGGCCGCTGAAGGCGTGACCGCTGGAGCACCGGCCTCAATTCACGACAGCGACACGATCCGAGCATTAGAATAGGCTGATGACAGCGCAAGTATCATGCGGCGACGGGCAACCCGGAGGTTAGTTATTCTCGGCCTAGGAAATGCGAAGGTCCTGCTCCACTGATCATCCGTTATGGCACACGTATTCAGCTTTCAAGTCTCGCCCACTCTGCCGGCTCGCCTGGAGGCCCTCAATAAACTCTCGCTGAACCTCCGCTGGGCTTGGGACCATGCCACCAGAGAAGTGTTCGAGGCTTTCGAGCCCGATCTTTGGGAGGAATCGAAGCATAATCCGCGGCTGATGCTCGGCCGGATCAGCCAGCGGCGCCTGGCGGAACTCGCCTCCGATGAAGTATTTCTCGCCGAACTGGATCGGGCCGCGGCCAGCCTGGAGGAGTACCTGTCCGGCAACGGATGGTTCTGGCGCGCGCATCCCGACGCAGCCGGTATCGTTTTTGCCTATTTCTCGGCCGAATTCGGCCTCACCGAATGCATTCCCAACTATGCCGGTGGCCTGGGTATTCTCGCCGGGGATCATCTCAAGTCCGCTAGCGACGCGGGGCTACCGCTGGTGGGAGTTGGCCTGCTGTACCAGCGCGGTTACTTCCAGCAGTACCTCAACGCGGATGGCTGGCAGCAGGAAACCTACCCGGTGAACGATTTCTCCACTCTGCCTCTGGCGCCGGAGATGGATGCCCAGCACAACCCTCTCATGATATCCGTGGAGTTTCCCGGGCGCCTGGCTTATGCGCGGATCTGGAAAGCGCAGGTGGGCCGCGTCCCTCTATATCTGCTCGACACGAACGTCCCGCAGAATTCGGCGGACGACCGCCGGATCACCGGCTCGCTGTACGGCGGCGACGCCGAACTGCGCCTCCAGCAGGAAATCATTCTCGGGATCGGCGGCATGCGCGCACTGGCCGCGCTCGGGATCCGGCCCACGGTTTGCCATTTGAATGAAGGGCACTCGGCATTTCTGGGGATCGAAAGGACGCGGGCCCTAATGGAAGAGCTCGGCGTGTCGTTCTTCGAAGCTCGCCAGCTTGCCGCCGCCGGCAACGTGTTCACCACCCACACACCCGTACCGGCCGGCTTCGATCGCTTTGACCCGCAGCTCATGGCGAAGTATTTTGGAGCCTTTGCCGAGCGGCTTCACATCCCTCTGGAACGGCTGCTGAGCTATGGCCGTCAGAATCCCGCGGATCCGAACGAGAGCTTTAACATGGCCTTCCTGGCCGCTCGCATCAGTTCCGCAGCCAACGGCGTCAGCCGTCTCCACGGCGTCGTCACTCGAAAAATGGTTCGGGGCATGTGGCCTGGCTATTCTCTCGAGGAGATCCCGGTGGACTCGGTCACCAACGGCGTTCACATTCGCAGCTGGGTCTCGCTAGAAATGACCGCGCTGCTGAACCGTTATCTGGGCCATCGTTGGGCCGAAGAGACCGCTGAAAGCGGCGTCTGGAACCGTATTGATCGAATTCCCGACCACGAACTCTGGCGCGTACATCAGATACGCCGGGAACGCCTGGTCAATTATGCCCGTCAGTCCCTCGAGTCCCAGTTGCGGCGGCGCGGAGGTTCGGATTCCGAGATCGCCGCTGCCCGCTCGGCGCTCAACCCAGACGCCCTGACCATCGGCTTTGCCCGACGGTTCGCAACTTATAAGCGTGCCACCTTGTTGCTGCGCGATGTCCCCCGCCTCAAGCGCATCTTGATGAACGCGGCGCGTCCGGTCCAATTTCTGATCGCCGGAAAAGCTCATCCTCATGACTCCGCGGGAAAGGATCTCATCCGCCAGATCGTCCACTTCGCCGGCGATCCCGAGGTTCGTTCCAGCGTTGTCTTTTTGGAGGACTACGACATACGCGTTGCTCGCCACCTGGTACAAGGCGCCGACGTGTGGCTGAACACGCCGCGCCGTCCGAATGAAGCCAGCGGCACCAGTGGCATGAAGCTGCTGCCCAACGGCGGTCTCAATCTTTCCGTGTTGGATGGTTGGTGGGCGGAAGCCTACGACCGCCAAGTTGGCTGGGCGATTGGCAGCGGTGAAGATTACGACAACGACGATTATCAGGACGACGTCGAGTCCGAGGCTCTCTTCAATCTTCTGGAGAAGGACGTGACTCCGCTGTTTTACGACCGTGACCCGGAGAACCTCCCGCGCCGCTGGATCGCTAAAATGAAGAGTTCGATGAAACGCTTGTCTCCAATATTCAACACCAACCGTATGGTGAGGGAATACGTCGAACGCTTCTATATCCCCGCTTCCAAACGCTACTCCGAGCTAGCTGCCCAAGGTGGCGCCCGGCTGCACCCCATCCTCGAATGGCGCAGACGGTTTCGAATGGCTGGCTCTCAAGTGAAGATCACACGGGTTCAGGCTGAGAACCACCGGGAAATCCGGGTGGGGGAAACGATGCGGGCCACGGCCTCTGTGATTCTCGGCGAGATACCGACGGAGTATGTGCGCGTCCAGATAGTCTCGGGCTCGCTCGATGAGGCCGGTATGATCGTGAACGGCTCTTCAAGCGATATGAAGCACGCTGGAGTAATTGAAAACGAACACCAGTACGAGGGGCAGCTGGAGTGCCTCGAAAGCGGCTCGTACGGCTTCAGCGTTCGCGTGATTCCCTACCACCCCGACGTGCGGGTTCCGTTCGAGCATCCCTGGCTGGTCTGGGCCGAGTAGCTCGCGCCCCTACAGAGCCGAGCGCGTCAGCAAGCGGATGCCCCAGGGACTGGTAAAGTGCGGATAGGTATTCGCGATGGAAGCCAAAACCCAGCCCCCGGCGTGGCAGACTCTGTTGGCTTTCGCGATCATCTATTTTGTCTGGGGATCCACATTCCTCGCGATTCGCGTGGGAGTGCGCGAAGTTCCACCGTTTCTTCTGGCCGCGATGCGGTTCCTGGCTGCGGGACTCGTCCTTTATGGCTGGATGATCGCGCGGGGCGAGCGCTCCCCGACCGGCCGACAATGGTTGTCGGCATTCCTGCTGGCTGTTCTGATCTTCGTCCTGGATTATGGGCTGTTGTTCTGGGCCGAGCAGCGTGTGCCTTCGGGCATTGCGGCCGTCATGCTGGCCACCATCCCGGTGTTCATGGCGCTATCGGAAATCATTTTCCTGCGCACTCAAAGGCTCACCGTTCGCTTGGCCTTGGCGCTCTTAATCGGAATTGGCGGCGTGGCAGCGCTGACGAACCGCTCGTTGAACCTCGGCGGCGCACCGATCGACAGGGCGGGCGCGGTGGCGCTCATCATTGCAGCGATGAGTTGGTCGGTAGCGTCCGCTCTTACCCGCAAGCTGCCGCTCCCAACGTCCAAGGTCATGAACTCGGGTGCGCAGATGCTCGCCGGAGGAGTATTGTTGGCAATCACGGCAGTCGCGCTGGGAGAATTTCGTAACTTTCATCCGTGGTCCGTCTCACGCGGAGCGTGGCTCTCGCTGCTCTATCTGATCGTCGCCGGCTCTGTCATCGCGTTTACAGCCTACGTCTGGCTGATTCATCATGAATCGCCCACCAAGGTCGGCACCTATGCGTACGTGAATCCGGTCGTCGCCGTGCTAATTGGATATTTCTTCGGCGGCGAGGCGCTTGGTCTGCGAACGATCCTCGGGACGCTGTTCGTTCTAATCAGCGTTGTGGTGATCACAACAACGCGAGTGCAGAAACCGGTAGAGGCGCTGACGAGAGCCAGGAAGCAAGTTGTATGATCGATCCTGAGGTTACTTCAACCAGTCCCATGAGGAGAACGGAATGAGAGTTGTCTTGTACGGCGCGACGGGCATGATCGGGAGCCGGATCCTGAAGGAGTTGCTTTCGCGCGGGCACACAGTGACAGCGGTGCTGCGCGATCCGTCGAAGCTGGCAGTACAGCAAAGTCTGACGATTGAAAAGGGCGACATGCTGGACGCCGATAACGTCGCAAAGGTGGCCAAGGGATCGGACGTGGTGATCAGCTCTTATGCCCCGCCCGCAACGCCACAGGGGCCCGACCCCGCCCAAGTGCATCTGTTGTCGGACGCCATGCGCGCCTTGCTTGCCGGTGTGCGGCGTGCCGGTGCGCCTCGCATCATCACGGTGGGCGGCGCCGGAAGCCTGGAAGTTTCGCCCGGGCTGCAGCTCGTAGACGCGCCTGGGTTCCCGGACATCTATAAGCCAACGGCGCTGGCGCATCGCGACGCACTCAACCTCTTGCGTCAAAGCGACCTGAATTGGGCCTATTTCAGCCCCGCCGGGGAGATTCGACCGGGCGAGCGGACCGGTAAGTTCCGGCTGGGAAAAGACACGCTAGTGTCCGACGACAAGGGCCGCAGCTCGATTTCGGCCGAAGACTACGCCATCGCGCTTGTGGACGAAGTGGAGCAGGGGCGGCACACCAAGCAGCGCTTCACCATCGGTTACTGACAGGCGGCTACTGATCCTATGGACCCGCTCGAGCAATTGAAGCAAGCTGCCGCCGAAGTAGCGGTCGGATTGGTAGAGAGCGGGATGATCGTTGGCCTCGGCACCGGCTCCACGGCCAAGCTGGCGGTTGAAGCGTTGGGCAAGCGCGTCAAGGATGGATTGCAAATCATTGGCGTGCCAACTTCGGAAGCTACGGCCCGTCAGGCGCGTGGCGTGGGCATTCGTATCTCTTCGCTGGCCGAGCATACCGAAGTGGATCTGACGATCGACGGCGCCGACGAGATCCAGCGCGGCACCCTGGATTTGATCAAGGGACACGGCGGGGCGCTGTTACGCGAGAAGGTAGTGGCAAGCTCCAGCCATCGTCTGATCATCATTGCCGATGAGACCAAGCTGGTGGACCAGTTGGGAACCCGGTTCGCGGTTCCCGTGGAGGTCGTGCCTTTTGGATGGCAGGCGGCGGAGCGCAAGCTGCAGAAGTTGGGCGCACATACCAAGCTGCGTCCGGGTCCCGATGAAAAACCGTTTGTCACCGATGGCGGCAACTTTATTGTCGATTGCAGCTTCAGTCCAATCGCAGACCCCCCGGCGCTTGACCAGGAATTGAACAGCGTGGTCGGGGTGGTGGAACATGGATTGTTTCTGAAGATGACGTCGCGGGCGATTGTGGCGGGCCAGGACGGCGTCACGGTTTTGGTGCCGCAGTAGCCGCGGCGCAGCGCCGGATACCGGCTTGGGGCGCCAGCACGGCGCCGGCACGGCCTGTCGGTAGTTAGTCAAGATGTCCGCTTTCATTCACACATGATCTGTCCGGT